>Ga0265324_10000178_pt1 | contig 48490 bp, 46 predicted proteins | sample 41419metaG_FD_198634 | JGI IMG/M metagenome (GOLD analysis project Ga0265324, IMG submission 198634) | Rhizosphere microbial communities from Carex aquatilis grown in University of Washington, Seatle, WA, United States - 4-14-19 metaG | ecosystem: Host-associated > Plants > Roots > Rhizosphere...
CATGCCGGTGGGGATCAGCAGGAAGCCCAGCAGCAGCAGCGCGCGGCTGTCGGTCGTCGAGGCCAGCGCGAGCACGCCGAAGCCGGCCAGGTCCACCAGCGCGCCGACGATCATCGGCGTGCGCGTGCCGAAGCGGCCGATCGCCCGGCCGCTGAGCACGTTGGACACGAAGAAGCCGGCCGTCAGCGGCAGGAAGGCGAGGCCGGCCTCGATCGGGGTGTAGTGGCGCGCGGCCTGCAGGTACAGCGCGATCACGAAGATCGCGCCGTAGTAGGTGCCGTTGACCACCGTGCCGAAGAACACCGCGCCGCGGAAGTCGCGCAGCGCGAACAGGTCGGTGGCGATCACCGGCGCCACGGCGCGGCGCTCGACGACGGCCAGCGCGGCGGCCAGCACGACCGTCGCGAGGGCGCCGGCGCGCACCAGCGGGTCGGCCAGGCCGCGCGCCCGCGATTCGATCAGCGTGGCGATCAGCGCGGCCAGCAGCAGCGTGGCCAGCAGCTGGCCGGCCACGTCCAGCGGCGCCCGGGCGTGCCCGGTGGGCGTCTCGTGCAGGCGGCGCGACAGCCACAGCCCCGCGGCGCACAGCGGCACGTTGACCCAGAAGATGGCCGGCCAGCCCACGCTGGCCACCAGCAGCCCGCCCAGCACCGGCCCCAGCGCGATCGAGATCGAACCGGCCGCGGTCCACCAGCCGATCCCGCGCGCCCGTGCCCGCGCATCGTGGGCCAGCGCATGATTGAGCAGCGCGAGCGAGTTGGGCAGCATCACGGCCGCGCCGAAGCCCTGCACCGCGCGGGCGGCGTCCAGCGTGGCGGTCGTCGGCGCGAGCGCGCAGGCGATCGAGGCGAGCGCGAAGATCGCCATGCCGCCGGCGAACGCGCGCCGCGCCCCGAAGCGGTCGCCGAGCGCGCCGGCCGACAGCATGAACGCGGCGAACGCGACGGCGTAGGCATCGACCACCCACTGCAGGCCGGCCACGCCCGCGCCGAGGTCGCGCGCCATCGCGGGCAGCGCGACGTTGACGATCGTGACGTCGAGTTGGCCGACGACGAAGGCCATGCAGGTGGCCAGCACGACGAGGGCGAACGAGGGCGTGCGCGGGACGGCGGTGGCGAGCGGGTGGGCGCTGGAAGTCATGGACGGATCGTAGCGAGCCGGCCGCGCCCACGCTTCGCCGGCCGACGAAGCGTGCCGCGCTTGTGCATGTCAACGGCTGCTGACAAAATTCGATCACTTCGCCAACGCCACGCGCCCCGGATGACCGCTCGCCAGAAGACCGACCCCGCCACCGCCGCCCGGCCGGCGCGACATGCCGGCGATACCCGCGCCCGCATCCTCGCCGCCGCCCGCGTGCGCTTCTCGCTGGAGGCCTACGAGAACGTCGGCACGCGCGACATCGCCGCCGATGCCGGCGTCGATGCCGCGCTGGTCAACCGCTACTTCGGCGGCAAGGAAAAGCTGTTCGACGAAGCCCTCGACGGCGCCTTCGCGATCGGCGGCCATTTCGACGGCCTGGACATGGGCCGCTTCGGCGAGACCATCACGACGATGGTGCTCGAGGGCAGCGAGGAGCGGCGCGCCGCGCGCTTCGATGCGCTGGGCATGCTGCTGCGCTCGTCGGGCAGCGCCGCCACGCGGGAGCGCGTCTCCGCCCGCTTCCATGCCGAGTTCGTGCTGCCGCTGGCGCGCCTGCTGCACGGGCGCGACGCCGAGCTGCGCGCCGCGCTGATCGCCTCCTACCTGGTGGGACTGGCGACGATGAAGCACGCGCTCGGCTCGCCGCTGCTGGCCGCCGCGGCGCAGCGCCAGGCGGTCGCCACCGTGGGGGCGGCGATCCAGGCCTGCGTCGAGGGCGACTAGGTGCGGGCGCGGCGGCCGTCGACCGGTTCCGGGCAGACGCCTAGAGCTTGTCGAGGCCCGTCAGGGCCGCGTGCTGGAGCAGCATGATCGTCTTGCCATCCTGGATCGCGCCGCTGGCGATACCCGCCAGCGCCTGCGCGAGCGTCATTTCCAGCACCTCGATGTCCTCGCCCTCGTCGACCTCGCCGCCGCCGGCCGTGCGGCGATCGCCGTCGTCGTAGGCGGCGACGAAGAAGTGCAGCTTCTCGGTGATCGAGCCGGGGCTCATGTAGGCCTCGAAGACCTTGCGCGGCGAGTGCACCGCGTAGCCGGTCTCCTCGATCGCCTCGCGCCGCATCGCGGCCACCGGATCGCTGCCGTCCAGCTGTCCGGCGCAGGCCTCGACCAGCAGGCCGTCTTCGCAGCCGTTGACCCAGGCCGGGAAGCGGAACTGGCGGGTGAGGATCACCGTGCCGCGCGCCGCGTTGAACAGCAGCAGCGCCACGCCGTTGCCGCGGTCGTAGGTCTCGCGGCTGACCACCTGCAGGCGGCCGTCGCGCCGCCGGTGCTCGAAGGTCGTCTTGCGCAGCAGGTACCAGTCGTGCGCCAGCACGCGCTCCTCGACGATGCGGATCTGCTCGTTGCCGACGTAGGGGCTCGAATCGACATTGGGTGAAGGCATGGCATGATCGCGTAGTTTCGTGCAGTATCGTGCAAACATCGGAAATCGACAACCCATGCTCACCACCCAACGCAAGCAGTTGCTGCTCGCCCGCCTGGCCGCCGAGGGCCAGCTCGTCGCCAAGGCCCTGGCACAGGAACTGGGCACCTCCGAGGACACGATCCGGCGCGACCTGCGCGAACTCGCCGCCGAAGGCCGGCTGCAGCGGGTGCACGGCGGCGCGCTGCCGGCGTCGCCGGCCATGGGCGACCTGGCGCTGCGCGAGCAGGTGTCGGTGGCCGACAAGGCGGCGCTGGGCCGCTTCGGCGCGTCGCTGGTTCGCGACGGCCAGGTGGTGATCCTCGACGGCGGCACCACCGCGATCCAGGTCGCGCGCCACCTCGCCCCCGGACTGCGCGCGACCCTCGTCACCCACAGTCCCGCCGTGGCCGTCGAACTGGCGCGCCACCCGGGCATCGAGATCCTGGTGCTGGGCGGCCGCCTGTTCCGCCACTCGATGGTCAACGTCGGCGCCGGCGTGATCGACGCCGCCGCCCGCCTGCGCGCCGACCTGTTCTTCCTCGGCGTGACCGGCGTCCACCCCGACGCCGGCCTGAGCACCGGCGACGCCGAGGAGGCCGCCGTCAAGCGCGCCCTGCACGAACGCGCCGCCGAGACGGTGGTGCTCGCCTCGCCCGAAAAGCTGATGGCCGCCTCGCCCTTCGTCGTCGCGCCCCTGTCCGCGGCCAGCCTGCTCGCGGTCGCGCGCGGCACGCCGGCGCGCGTGGTGCGGGCGTTGCGGGCGGGGGGTGTGAAGGTGAGGGAGGTTTGAGGGGGATGGGCTGCCTGGGGGGCTTGCGACCCAAAGCGGGTGTAGACATTGCGAGATCGCGCGCCCGGAACCGGACGTTCGTACCTCCTCCAGTCGAGGACACCTGTTCGGTTGCGCCAAACAAATCTCAGCGAGTCGCGATGGATGGCTCAGCGCTTGTTCGAGGCGATCACCTTTCGATCGCCGACAGCTGTCTTCTCCCGCACGCCGATCCTTTGGGGCTGGTTCAAGCGCGGCTGCACGAGTTGCTCTTCAAGCATCCCGAGCTGAAGAACCATGTTCCGAACCCGGTAGACGTCGACCTCACCTGGAGCGCTGACAAGGTCATGTTCCTGGTCTCTTCGGAGAAACGCGGGCGACCTTGCGCAAGAATCTGCATCCTGGCCCGGCGCTCCTGTTCTTGACGAACAATGTCCGGGACTGGCTGGCCTGTGAAGCATCGAGCGCTGCCAGCTCCAATCTTGATGACGAAGTCTGAGACAGACTGCGCCATTCGTTGCGGAACTACGCCCCCAGAGGGCGGAAGTCTGAGACAAGGACTGTGGTGGGTGCGACGGGCGAGGCCCAACGAAAGGCCTGAACAGGTCCACCGAGGGGTCCACTCGATTGTTATAGGTCTGAAGCAGCGACCACGATGAGCCCGATGAGATTCTCGGACGCGGAGTACGCAGGCAAACGCAAGCAGACGCGGCGCGAGGTCTTGCTCAAAGAGAAGATGACCGGCGCAAGTGCCGAGTCACACTGGGCGATGACGTTCGTGCGGGTGCTCGCCAGCCTGCCGACGGCGACAGGCACGGCTGCGGCTACGCATTGAGCGCTTCGCGCCGGAAGTCACTTGTCATCGCTGCGGGCGGCCAGCCAACCGGCCTGGAACCTCGAACGCGCCTTCAGCTTCGCGGCGAGTGCGGCGATGCGCCGCTGCAAGGTGCGATCCGAGACGCCGAGGATGTGTGCCGCCATCTTGTCGTTGACGCCCGATGCGAGGACCGCGGCGAGTTCCTGCAACGACGGATCGCCAGCCGCCGACTCCGGCGAGCGCTCCGCCATGTCGTGTATCGGAACCGCATCGTTCCATAGCTGGTCGAACAAGGCCACCACCGCGGAGAGCACCGCGACATTGCCGATGCGCAACGCGGGCCCTTCGGGGTCGTCGGCATGCAGCGGGAGCATCGCGCTGGCCTGGTCGACGAGCACCAGCTTGAACGGGATGGCATCCAGCACGCGCACCTCTTCTCCGTCGGCGCGTGCGTGCGCGATGGCGGCCTTCCAGCCGGCCCATTGCAGGACTTCCGTGGCGACGATGGTGCGCATGCGCACGCCCCGCTTGCGGGCCGCGGTGCGGGCGATCTGCATGGCTTCCGGCGCGGCCACGATGAAGGGCGGCCTCAGCAGGCTGTCGACGCTCTCGTGCGCATGTTCGTACAGGCTGAGATAGGCCTGCAACTGCGCCTGCGCGTCCGCGGCGACGACCTGGACATCCGTCGACACGGCAGTCGACGAATCACGCGCCAGCTCGCTTTGCAGCTGAGGAAGGATGCGACGCGCCTCGTTGAGCTCGGCCTGCCGCTCCATCAGGAGCAGTTCGATCGCGACGTCCGGCGCGGTCGCTTGCCAACCGCCCGCGGCATCCGGGCCTTTGGCGATGAGCCCACGGCGAAGCAGCGAGTCGAGGACGGCTGGAAGCGGCAATGCAATTCCGCCCACAAGCTGCTCGAGCGCCACGGTGCTCGATCGCGGATGACGCAAGAGGGCGCGGTAGATGGCCTCCTCTTCGCTGCCGAGGCCGAGCGGCTGCATGTTCGGCCTGTCCGGACTCGACGTGCTGCCTTGAACGACCCCCAACCACTTCTTCATGGATGGTGATGATACGACGGTGCAAGCCTGCACCAGGGGGAGGCTTTCGGCCGCGAGCCACGCACCGTGAAGGGTCCCGTGCTGGCCGACTTCCGCCATGGCGAAAGGTCGCCGTTTCCGTTTCAGATTTGTGACGTTCAATTGCCCACTTGCAAAAGCCGGTCGATGCCAGCAGCGATCGCGATTCATCTCTTCGAGTGGAGTGGGATACCCATCATGAACGACCTGACCTTGGCGCGCCGCCGACTTGCCCGACTGGGCGCGGCGGCGTGCCTGCTTGCCTTAGCTGCCGCGTCGCATGCGCAGATCGGCGCCCGACTGCCTGACCTGACGATCTCCGGCGGCGGCCCCCTGAACGTCCAGACCGACATCAACCGAGACGGTCGTCGCGACCTGATCTCGACCTCGCCCGGCGTCAACCACCGCGGCGTGGTGGAGGTTCGCTACGGCTCCAGCAGCGGGTTCAAGAAGAAGGCGGATTTCCGCTACGTGGGTCCCATGGACTGGGCACAGGTCGGGAGCAGCCCGATGGCGGTGGACGTCAACGGGGACGGCTGGCCGGACCTGGTCGTCGGCGCGTACTCCTACTCGGGCGCCAAGCAGTACGCCGGTGCGATCCTCGTCTTCTTCGGCGGTCCGAACGGGTTCTCGCCGACGCCGTCGCAGATCATCGAAGGACCCGAGGAAAACAGCTTCTTCGGCTTCACCGCGCATCCGCTGGGTGACTTCAACCATGACGGCTACGCCGACATAGCCGTCTCCGCCAGCACCGACGGCGGCACGCACGGCACGATCTACGTGTACACCGGCAGCCCGAAGGGCCTGGTGTTGAAGCCAGAGTCGACCTTGTCGGCCATGGGCCTGCCCTGGTTCGAATTCGGCCGCGTCTTCGACACCGGAGCGACTACCACGAGCGGCATCGCCGACATCGCCGTCGGCGTCCCGACCTCCATCAGCGAAGGCCGCCCGGGCCTGGTCTTCGTCTACAAGGGCGCGCCCAGCGGCTACAGCAACCAGCCCGCCGAAGTGGTGGCGGCCCCCGACTTCCTGGGCCCCCTCGACGAGTTCGGATCATCCGTCTCCATCCTGGGCGACGTCGACGGCGACGGCTTCCCGGACATCGCGGTCAGCGCGCCGGGCTACGTCGCGAACAACTCGGGCGACACCGTCAGCTCCGGCGCGATCTTCGTCTACTACGGCTCGGCGAGCGGCTTCGTCGCCTCGGGGCGCCGCCAGGAAATCGAGGCACCGAACGCCGACGCGTTCTCGTTCTTCGGCGAGGTGATGCTGGGCCAGCGCGACTTCAACCACGACGGGCATGCCGACCTGCTGGTGGGCGCCTCGCTCCGCCAGCGCGGCCTGACGGGCACCGGACCGTTCCCGGGCTTCCTCTGGCTCTACACGGGCGGGCCGGGCGGCTTCACCAGGACGCCCTACAAGCGCTCGGGCGCGCCGGGCAGCGTCGATGGGCTGGGGGCGATCTTCGACGTCGCCGACGTCACCGGCGACGGCCAGATGGACGTCATCACCGCCAACCCCGTCGCACCCTCGGATCCGCAAGGCCTGTTGCGGGTCTTCCGCGGGGCGAGCGGGCTCAAGTGATCCGGTCGAATCCGAACACTCCCCTTTTGACTGAGGATCTCATGAAGAAACTTCTATTCTCCTTGCTGGCCAGTGCCGGTCTCGTCGGCGGCTCGCCGGCGTACGCCGACGAACTGCTGCACGAGGGCTTCGAGGGCGTCGGGCTGCCGTCGGGCTGGCTGGTGGCCAACTACAGCGCCCACGCAGCGGCCGAGGCCTGGTTCAGGCCCGCCCTGTCGGCGGAGCCGTTCGCCGCCAACGACGGCAGTCCCGACAGCTATATCGCCACGAGCGTGTTCGTCGGAGCCACTGACGCCAACGGCAGCCCCGCGGGTCGCATCGACGCCATCCTGGCCACTCCTGAGGTTGCGATGGACACCGAGACGACCTTTGCGTTCTCGACGCGGACGGTCGCCGATAACGCGTTCGGCGATTCCCTGCGGATCGGCGCCATCGTGGCGGGCTCGTTCGTGGAACTCGCGACGATCAACCCGACCTTCGCGCCCGGCGGCTATCCGGATGCCTGGACGACGTTCCAGGTCGCGCTGCCGGCCCAGGGAGACGGTGCCTTTGGCCGCTACTTCCTCGAATACACGGTTCCCGACGCGAGCGTCGAGGGCAACTTCATCGGGGTCGACTCGGTCAGCATCAGCGCCGTGCCGGAACCGGCGCCAGCAGTCCTGATGGCGCTGGCGGGCCTGGCCTTCCTGGCCCAGCGCCGCCGCAGCGCCTCGTCGTCCCAGGCATCGGAGCAAAGATCATGAAATCGATGAATGCCAGCGCCCTTGCGCTGATCCTTTCGCTGAGCGCGATCGCCGCCCAGGCGAGTGACGACAACGGCGCCGCGCGCCCTGCGTCAGCCCACCCCGCGGAAGCGAGCGCCCCCGTGGCGGCGGACGGCCTGACCGCCATGCGCGACCCGGTCACTGGAAAGCTGCGGGCGCCGACCGCGGACGAACTCGCGGCGATCCACTCGCCGGCGGCGCGTCCGCTCGCCGCGTCGCGCAACGTCACGCGCAAGGCGTCCGTCCAGGCGGCCGCGCCGGCGGTGCGGAGCTTCGCATCGGGCGCGCACAACGCCAAGCTGCCAGAGCACCTGGCGAGCTTCGTCGTCGTCAAGCGGCAGCCCGACGGCAGCCTGGACAGCAAGTGCGTGCAAGGGACGCAAGCCGCGGCGGACGAACTGGCTGCCACTCCGGCACACGGCTCGACACCGACCGAGCCGCCAGCGCAGTGACCATCACAAAGACGACACCATGAAGATAAACGCCCTGATTTCCGCCTGCGCCCTTATCGCCCTGACCGGCCTGGCTCAGGCGACCGTCATCGAGATCCAGAGCCGGGACGCTCCCGGCATCGGCTTCAACGACCCCACGCCCGTCTCGCCGGTCGGCGGCAACAACGGCTTGACCCTCGGCCAGCAACGCATGAACGTCTACCGCCATGTCGCCGACATCTGGGCGCAGGCATTGCACAGCGACGTCAAGATCACCGTCAGCGCCGGCTGGGAAGCGCTCGACTGCAACGCCACCGGCGCCGTCCTCGGCAGCGCCATGCCGTACAACGTCTGGTACGACTTTCCCGGGGCGCCCGTCGCCCACACCTGGTATCCCCAGGCGCTGGCCGACAAGCTCAGCGGGCTCAGCCTGACCGACTACTACGGCCAGACGGATGACGGCTCGGGCTATGGCAACGTCGACATCAAGACCCAGTTCAACATTGCCCTCGGTGCGAACGGCTGCCTGACAGGCACGACGTTCTACCTGGGCTTCGACGGCAAGCCCGGAGCTTCCCAGCTGGACTTCGCCACCACCTTGTTGCACGAACTCGGCCACGGCCTGGGGTTCTCGCTGCTGACGACGGACGCATCCAGCGGTGCACGTCTGTACGAGATGCCGAGCATCTGGGAATCGTTCATGTTCGACAACGGCGCCGGCAAGACCTGGCTCGCGATGGACGACTACGAACGCTCGGCATCCGCCGTCAACCCCCTGGCACTCGCGTGGACCGGGCCGCACGTCGTCTCGGCGGTGCCGCAGGTGCTCAGCTTCGGTCGCCTGCCCGGCCTGCGAGTCAGTGGGAGCGGTGCGGGGGCGTCCGCCGGCCTCAAGCAGGTTGGTGAGGCGGAGTTCGGTCCCGCGCTGGCGGTGCAGCCGCTGGCCGCGCCTGTCGTGCGTGTCGTCGACCAGACCAACGGAACCGGGCTGGCCTGCGTGCCGCTGAGCGCCGCCAACAAGTCGCTCGTCGCCGGCAAGATCGCCCTGATCGACCGCGGAAGCTGCGCCTTCACCGTGAAGGTCAAGAACCTGCAGGCGGCTGGCGCCAAGGCGGTGATGGTGGCCGACAACGTGGTCGAGCCGATTTCGGGGATGGCGGGCACCGATGCGACGATCACGATCGCTTCCGTGAGGATCCTCAAGACGGACGGAGACGCCATCAAGGCCGCCTTGCTGACCCGGACCCGCGCCCAATCCGCCCCGCAGGTGGTCGCGTCCCTGGCCGCCTCGGTCACGACGCAATACGCCGGCGCCGACACGCTCGGCCGGCCCCTGCTGTACACGCCGGCGGTGTTCGCGAGCGGCTCGTCGGTGTCGCACTGGGATCCTTCGTTGACGCCCGACATGCTCATGGAGCCCTTCATCACCTCCGGTCTCACTGCGTCCGTGGCCCCGCCCAAGGACCTGACCCTGCCGTTGCTGCAGGACCTCGGCTGGTGAGCCCGCGGATCCCATCCCCCACAGGAGAACATTCCATGAAGAACTTTCGCGCAAATGGCCTGGCGGTCATGCTGACGCTGATGCTTGCAACGGCAGGCGCGCACGCCGCCATGACGACTTCCTCGGATGCCTCGGCGTTCGACGCCGCGGTGACCTCGGAGGGCATCGAGACCTTCTTCGGGGTGTCGCAGGATGCCGTCGGACGAAGCCCGATGCACCGCAGGACGTTCGGCACCGAATACACCTACGTCGCCGAGACATCCCCTTCGGGCCTGGTCGGCGCCGGCTCCGCCGACCAGGTCTGGCTCACGTCGAACGTCGCGACCGATGTCATCACGTTCACGGGCTTCAGCTCGCCCATCACCGCGTTCGGCGGCTACTTCTTCGGCACGGACTTCAACGGCCAGTACCAACTGGGCGATGTCGTCCTGACCGCGACGGACGCGTCCGGCGGTACCTTGCAACAGACGATCTCCGGCGCGACGACCAGCAGCTTCCTGGGTTTCCTCAGCGACGGGGATGCGATCGTCTCGGTCAGCCTCTACGCGCCGTCCCTGCCTTCGGGGGACTCGGTGTGGGCGACGTCAGGCGGGCTGGTGCTTGCCGAAAGCCTGCCGGCGGTACCCGAGCCGCCGGCGATTGCCTTGCTCCTCGGCGGCCTCGCGAGCCTGGGCTGGGCTCGTCGCAGAGGGTGGAGACAAATCTGGCTCCATTGAATTTCAAGTGGGTTGTCGTGCATGCGGGTTGATCGCCTGGAAGTCCAGCTTGCCCGCGATCAGGAAGATGACGGTCTTGATGGTGGACAGTCGCGTGAAGCCGCGCGCACGGCGCTTGGCTGCTTGGAAATGGCCGTTGACGGCTTCGAGGACGCTGTTGGTCTGACGGGCCCCATCACCGCCATCGAGGTGCCCGCAGGCGAGCGCCTTTCGTTTCTGATCCGTCGCTTCGACAAGCACCATGCGACCGTGGAACTCTTCCTGCGGTCGTTCGCCGTGGAACTGTGCCCCGACTTCAAGGGCGCGCAGTGGCGATTCTTCGAGACGAGCACGGGCACCGTGTTCATGGTGCCGAGCGGCTACGACAGCCTGCACGTGTGCATCGACGAGAGTCGATTCGACGCGCGCGTGAGCGCCGAGGTTGCGGGCCTGATCCTGTCCCTGTACATGCTCGCGCGCCTGTGCGACGTGAGCCGCAGCCAGGAGCACATGCGCATGTTGGTTCGGCTGCGCAACTACGCGTTGACCAACGCTCAGGCCACCACGATCTTTCGGATTCTGTTGCGATAGGTGCCATGGAGAGGACGGCTCGGAATTGCACTGACCTTGCCCCTGAATTTCGGAGTGCTTACTTCCAGGGGGCTGCGCATCGCGTGATCAATCGATGGTTCGAACGATGACGCGCCCGCCCGATGGTTGGTGGACCGTTGAACCAGCAATTTCGGCGGCCTGCCAGGCCCGATGGCGCGGCAGCGAAATATGCCTCAAATATTGTCCATTTCATCCGATATGTCCATCTTGATTGTTCTTAGACTTCGTATCAAGCCAGGGCCGGGGGCCGTTCTGGATGAAGTGGCCCGCTCACTCCGCCCGGGGGGCATTTCCGGCCTCGGCGCGCTCCGAGACACCCCGGTCGTCGCTTGCCCCAAACCTGGACACATGAAATTGCACCGAACGGCTCCTGTTGCACGGCGAGTGGAGCCGACGGGAACCGCCGACACCGGCGGCCACGATCGGGCTTCGTTCTTGGGAACGAACCTCGAATCGACCCTCTCGCGTCGCACGGACTCCATGGCTCGGCGTTCACATGCAAGAACAGACCAAGTACCAGCATTTCTACACTGAAAGGCAGGCGATGTCTGCAACGCATCCCGAGTTGTCCCCTCCCTCCCGTTCAGGTTGCGTCGAACTCATATCGGCGGTCATGGCCGAAGTTCCGGGTGCGCGGGGTCTGGTTGTCTTCATTCTTGACTACGAACGCTTGAGCGGAGCGCCATGCCAGTTTGACCCGCTCCAATTTGGAATGCTGGATCGGCTAGCGCAGCGGCTCTCCACGTGCGCAGAGTTCTGGCATCGAATCGTCAAGGGCGAACACGGCGAGCTCGTCGTCATCGCTCAGGGCTTGGTGGACAGTGGCACGGTGCTGGAGTCGGCGGCACGCCTCCTGCACGGCTTCACGGAGGAACTCAGCTTCGCTGCAGAAGCCTTCATTGGCATTGCCGTCTATCCAAAGCAGGGCGCTACGGCCGAAGAACTGCTCCTTGCCGCCGAGAAGAGTTTGGTCGACGCAAAGCGGAATGGTCCGTCGCGTTCCGGGCGTGGTGCCTTCTTCATGCAGGCATAGACGGTAGTTGTCGCCGAGTCATGGTTCTTCATCGGCCACCGCGTTATGCATGACGACCGGACCATCGTGATCCACCTACCCTGGGGCCAAGCTCGCGGAATTGAGTGGTCTGACGTGATCTCCGTCAGTTAGGGCAAGGGCTCGGGAATCGTCATGGCGGTTCAGGGCGCCAAGCGGCAGGTGATCGGTTCGTTGATCTCGCAGTGTCTTGACCGGGGCGGACGGCAGAGGATACCGAGCTATGCCCGAGGTTGCAGCGCGCCGGGGAGCCGAAACTGGGCGACGGCATCGACCAGCCTTGCTGCCTGATCGCGCAGGCTTTCTGCCGCCGCGGCGCTTTCCTCGACAAGGGCGGCATTCTGTTGGGTTGCCCGGTCCATCTGACCAACCGCTTCACCCACTTGAGCGACGCCAGTGCTTTGTTCCGCACTCGCGATGCTGATCTCGGACACGATGGTCGTGACCTGAAGGATAGCGTCGACGATTCGCTCCATCGTTGTTCCCGCTTCGGCAACCAGGGAGTTGCCGCGGTCGACCCGCTCGACGCTGTCGGATATCAGGGACTTGATCTCCTTTGCGGCCTGAGCGCTCCTCTGCGCGAGGTTGCGAACTTCGGTAGCGACCACGGCGAAGCCTCGGCCCTGCTCGCCTGCACGCGCGGCCTCAACCGCGGCGTTGAGCGCCAGAATGTTGGTCTGGAATGCAATGCCATCGATGACTCCAATGATGTCGCCGATCTTGCGCGAACTCTCGTTGATGCCCTTCATGGTCTCGATCACTTGGCTAACGACAGTGCCGCCTTGCATGGCAACCGAGGACGCCCCTGCAGCAAGTTGGCTCGCTTGGGTCGCGCTGTCGGCGTTCTGACGCACCGTTGCGCCGAGTTGTTCCATGGACGCCGAGGTCTCCTGAAGCGCGCTCGCCTGTTCTTCCGTCCGCTGACTCAAGTCCGCGTTGCCGGTGGCGATCTGCGCCGAACCTGTTGCGATGGAGTCGCTGCTGTTGCGCACCTGCCCAACGATGCGAGACAGGGCCACTGCCATGTCCTTCATTGCAGCCATCAAGCTGGTCGTATCGCCGGGATGCAACCTCAGCTCGGCACCAAGGTTGCCAGCCGCGATTTCGCGTGCCATGCGTCGAGCGTCGTCGGGCTCACCGCCGAGCTTTCGAGTGATCGAGCGCGAGAACATCACTGCGCCGCCAGCACCTGCAAGGATCGTGACAAGCAATGCAGAAATGCTCGCGAGGATTGCGTGTTGGCGGGTCTCGTTGGCCGTTGCAACAGCGGCTTTGGCCTGCGCTACGATCTTCCCGCCAGCTTCATCGAGGAGCTTCGCGGGCTCTCGATCGATGCCCTTGACGGCCAAGTCACCCGCTGTCGGATCGAACCCGGAGGCCTTGAACGCCTCGAAGCCCTTGCGATAGGACTCACCCATCTGCCTATGCGCGACGTTGAACCGTTCGATCAGTGAGCGCGCTTCGCCAGGTGACAGGTCAACAGCAAGCTTTTCAGTAGCCGACTGTGCTGCCAACTCGTATTTCTCGAAGCCGCCCCAGTACCTTTCGAGTTGTTCCGGGTCTTTGCCACGCAACAGAACGTCCTTCCAACTCTGAACTTGGGTCTTGAAGGCGATCAATGCATCTGCGGCGCGCCGTTCCTGAGCGTCGTCGATTGCGATGACCTGCTCATAGGTAGCCGCCGCGATATTGAGGCGATAGACACCGAACAACCCGGCACTGGCAACGGCCAGGAGCACAACAGTGATCGCCATGGGTAGCTGATGGACCAACTTCATGAAAATCCTCCTGATCTTGGAAGACAGAGCGCCCCTGCCTTGACATGCAGTCTATGAATCATCAAACTGGATATATTGGCCAAAATGGTCAAGACTTGGGGCCTATTTCGCGGAAGCACAACCCGCCCAGAAGCGCCTGAATCATCAAAATGGATGACACTGTTGAAATGGATATTGGGTGGGGCGCAATTCGCTGCGGCAGAGTCCGTCCGGGAGCAACGGCGAGGTCGGCGCACGACCGACGAACTCATGGGTGAAAGCAAGGCGTCCTATTCGCCACGGCAGCTCGCGCAAGTACTTGGCGTTTCGGTTCAGAGCGTTCAGCGCTGGGTCGACGCCGGGCGTCTGAAGGCATGGAAGACGCCCAGCGGGCACCGCAAGATCGATGGCGCTTCGGCGAGGTCCCTGATCGACGCGATGCGCGCGGGTGGAGGTGAAGAGCAGGACACGCGTGTCACCCCATCGCCGAGCGTGCTGGTCGTCGACGATGACCCGGTCGCGCTCGATCTCGTGGAGATGTTGGTCCAGAAAGCGTTCCCCTCCGCCGTCGTGACCAAGGTGCACAACGGCTTCGAAGGGCTGCAGGTCATGGGGCGCATGGCCCCGGACATTCTGGTCACCGATATCGTCATGCCGCACATTGACGGGCTCGAGATGCTGCGTCACGTTGCGGCGCAGGCCGATCGTCCGGGCCTTGTCATCGCCACCTCGTTCCTCCAGCAAGACGAAGTCGAGCGCCGGGGCCGACTCGACGGCGTGACCTTCTTGCCCAAGCCCCTCGACGCCGCTGCTTTCCTGGCGTTGCTGCGCACGCACCGGGCAGTGCGCTGACTCGCGACGGCGCCTGCCGAGGATCTGCCCGGGCGTCAGCTCAAGCGATCCGACGCTTCATTCCAGAACATCGAAGTGATGCCCATTGTCTCGCCCATGGCTGCTGCGTCCAGCATGCGATGCTGGCCTGCCTGGGAGCAGACGGTCGCGAACGGCTGCAATTGGCCGAACTGCGACATCCTGCGACGTCACACGTCAGACGATGGTACGTGGGAATCCCGACGGCTCGGCATGTCGCCTGGCTCGTCCCGCGCCGTCACGGCTTCGCGCCGAAGGCGCGCAATGCGGCGGCGGCGTCGTTGTCCTCGGCGTCCAGCGCGAGCTTGAGCATCGAGCGTCCTTCGCGGCTCCTGGCGTTCGGACGGGCGCCGGCCTTGAGCAGCAATTTCAGGGCAGGAAGCTGGTGCGACTCGATTGCTTGCTCCAGATAGGACGGGTCGCTGGACGCGTTGGGGTCGGCGCCGCCCGCCAGAAGGATCTGCAGCGCCTGCATCCGGATGTCCGGCCTGTCGGGGAAGCCCGCCGACAGCGCCAATGCCTCGTGGACGGGGGTATCGCAGATCGTCGCCGAAGACCTGCATTCGAGAGGCGCCTTGACCGACAGCAGGAAGCGCAGCGTTTCCAACTGGCCGTGCCGGACGGCAATGCGCGCGAGCGAGGGCGCGCCGCCCGAGAAGGGGTCGGATAGCGGCGACCTGGCGCGCAACAGCAGCCTGATCATCTCGATGTGACCACGGGCAACAGCCTGGGCGATGGGCGATTGCTCCCAGGCGCCTTCCTGATGCGGACCCGACAGCGATGCGCCCGCGTCGATCAGGACCTGCGCCGCCTCCTGGCGGTCGTAACGCGCCGCGGTGGCGAGCGGCGTGCCGGGGCTGTCGCCGGTGCTGAACAGGCCCTCTTCCAGCGACGCTCCCGCCCGGATGAGCACCTTCATCGCCCCGACCTGATTGGCGCGTGCGGCCATGTGCAGCGGTGTACCCATCGCGTCGCCGAATGGTGATGTCGGCATCGGCTGCTGGACGTATGCGTTCTTCTTCGCGCCCAGCTGGATCAACTGCTTCACGACCTCGACCTGCCCGAGAGCTGCCGCCCAATGCAGTGCAAACGGAACGTGGTAGTTGTCAGGGTTCAGCACGGCTGGCGTCGACAGGCGTCGCACCGCGTCGACGTCGCCCGCATGGATGGCGTCGAACAGGGGACGCCAGCTGCTGACGTCCTCGATGTCGTTTCCGCTCCAGGCCTGCGCGGACAGCGCGCGCAGGTCGGGCAAGGGATCCTTCGCACCGGCCCGCGCAGACGGTGCGGCTGTCATGGCCGGCGCGGCGCATGCATCGGCCGGAACTTCCGCCGTCCAGGTTCGCAGGAGCTCCCAGGCGCGGTCCGCGCGCATCGCGACGCCGTAGGGCGGCTGGTCCGCGCGGATGATGCCGACCAGGTCGCCGAACGTGTTGAACAAGCCGCCGCCCGAATGGCCGTTGTCGATCAATGCGGACTGGAACGTGATGGTGCGCTCGCCGACTTCGGTGACGGTGTCGGCCGCCACGGGGATGCGCCACGCCACTCCGGCCGGATTGCCGATCGGGTAGACGCCGTGGCCGCGCCGCACGACCTGCAGGGCATCGAACGGCAGGGCCGGCAGCGCGCACGGATCGATGCCTTGCTCGCGCAGGCGCCCCACGCGGAATGCGGCCAGGTCGTCCGTCTTGTCGAACCCCGTCAGCAGCGTCGCCTCGAGCGCGAGTTGCGGCTTGTCCTTGAAACGCACGACGATGGCGCGCGCCGCTGTGGCGCCCTGGCGCACGACATGGTTGGCGGTGACGACGACGACGGCGTCGCGCTGGCGCATGGCGACGACGCCCGCGCCCAGCAGCGTACGCTCCCCGATCCTGGCGTCGATGCTGACGACGGCGCGCGCCGCCTGGTCGAGATCTGCACGGACCTGCTCCTGCGCCGCCGCAGGTCGCGACGTGGCCGCCACGGTGGCGACGAGAACGGGGACGACACAGGCGCCGGTCGACTTGGAGGTCATGGTGCCCGCCTTGCGGAGGCCGGCTTCCACCACTTCAACAGTGCCGTCAGCAACGCGAAGCCCGACGTTGCCGCGGCCAGGAACAACGACGCGGCGTGGTTCGCCTTGAGCCACTCCAACCAGGTGGGCATCCAGCTGCGCGGATGGCTGTCGCCTCCGCTGACCAGGCCTCGCACCTCGCCGTGGAAGCGCAGCGCGATCTGCTTGCCGTCGAACGCGACCGACCGCAACTCGCCGTCGACCCCCTCGAAGCGGATCGGCTCGGCGACGCGCAACGTGCGCGACTGGCCGTCGAGCGCATCGAACAGCAACGTGCCGCCGGTGACCGTGGAGACGTGCCGCACGAGCGTGATGCCGTCGCCTGCGATCTCTTCGACGCGCGACAGCGACAGCTCGTCCGCGTGCACGAATGGCGCCAATGCGAACAGGGTGTCGCCTGTGCCCTGCAGGTCGATATCGACATCGTCGCGCCCGAGTGCGATGCTCAGCGTTCGCACACCGCGCGTGATCGATGGTGCGCCCGTGTCGCCGCCCGGGCGCACGCAGCCGTCGAGCGTCAGCTGCAGGCTTGCGCCAGGCGCGTGGACGGCGAGGTGCGCTCGCTGCGGCACTGGCGACCGAGCCAGGCGCACCTCGGCGCCGCGCGGCAGGATCAACCGGTCCAGCGTGATGCTCCCGGCGCAGCCTGCGTCGGTCGGGCTCGCTGCCAGCGCAAGGCGCCGGTGTGCCGGACCGTTGCCGTCCTGGCCTTCCACCGCATCGAAGCCGGCGACGCCGACGAAGCGCAGCGGGGTCGGCTCGGTCAGGGCCTGCGTCCTCGCCAGCGTGAACGCGAACTCGGAGGCCGTCGCGTCGAGTTCGATCTCGGTCCGGGCGACGTGCAGGAACAGCATGGCGCCCACGGCGATCGTCGCCGACGCCAGGGCCGCGGCAGCGGGCCAGCGCGATGGCGACGGCGGCGGCACGGGCGCCAGGCGATCGCTGACACCCAGGAGAGCGGCCAGCGTCGCCAGCTCACGCAGACGCTCCGGCGACAGCAGCCCCTGCGGGTGCTTCTGCGCGTCGTCGAGCATGGCCTCGAGGCGGCCGGCAGCCAGCCGTTCGAGGCGGTGCGCGAGCGACGCGTCGCCGCTCGCAGGGTCGTCGCCTGCGGATGCGGGGGGCGGCGTCCCGGACTCGATGGGCGCGTCCTCTTCGGCCGGCATGCCTACTTCCCGGCTCCGGGGTGATACAGCCACGCGTCGATCGTCGCGCTTCCGCCGGCCTCCAGTCGTGCCACCAGGCGGACCCGGACCAGGCCCGGGCCGCCGAGCGCGCGCAGCGGCAAGCGGAACTCGATCCCCCGTTCGGCCGGGTAGTACCCGTATTGCAGCGGCTCGTCCGGAATCACGTTGTGTCGCACGCTGCCGTCGACCGCCAGTTCGTCGACCGTCACGTAGACCTCGCTCAAGGCGACGCCCGGCACGATGACCAATGTGTACGCCTGGCCGGCACGCGGCGATGCGCCGACGCGCAGCGGGAGGTAGACCTCGTGATCGGTGCCGCCCACCGTCAGCCGGGTGCTCGCGAGCAGCCCCAGGTCGTCGAGGGTCGGCGCCACGGTCGTCAGCAGGTCGGACGGCCAGGCAAATCCGCCGGAGGCCGCGGCTCGCCGTGTGTCCATGCGGTAGTAGAGGCGACGCTTCACGCCCTGGACGCGCAACGCCACGTCCGCGGCGCCGGGCGGGACAGGCCAGTCGGCCCGGAGCATGCGCGCAACCGAAACGTCCAGCGGTTCCACGGACTCCACCACCGAGCGCAGGCTCAGCGTGGTGTTGCCGACTTCCTTGATGAAGCGGCCCTCACAGCGATCGCCGCGTAGTCGGTAACCCAGCGGGTCGTTGGCCGGCGAGGGCAGGGAGCTGTCGCAGAAGTCGGCGCGGGCCGTCGCACCTGGATTCGCACCGGCAGCGCCACTCGCCGTGACCACGCCGGCCACGAGCATCGCGGCCACGCCGCTGCAGGCCCGGATGCGAGCGCGGTGGGGACAAGGTGTCCGTTGTGTCGGCGAGGTCGTCGGCAAGGCGGTTCGATTCCGAGGTCGTAGCAAGGTCCGCGAGCACGACGCTACGGCAGGCGCTCGTGGCGCACCATCCCCAGGCTGGCAATGCCCTGGCGACACCGCTCGACCACGAACGCGAGCGCTGGCGTCGACAGGTCCGGGCATTCACCTGTCGAGATCAGCTTGCGGTTTCGGCACGCAGTCAGCCCAGCGGTGTCGACCCCACCGGCCTGCCACGCGCGCTGCGCGCCCCGGCCAACGCCCGCTCGATCGCGCCCGTGAGCTCCTCCAGCGTGTCCTGCTTCTCGATGACCTCCGCCACGCCCTGGGCCCTGGCCAGGGCCAGCAGTTCCGCGCTGACGTAGCCCGACGAGATGATGGTCGGCAGGCCGGGCCGCAGGGTCAGCACCCGTCGCGCGACCTCCAGGCCCGAGAGCTGAGGCATGTTGTAGTCGGTGACGAGCACGTCGAAGCGACCCGGGTCGCGGGCGAACAGCGCCACGGCCTCGTCCGCGTCGTCCAGGGAGGTCACGGCGAAGCCGGCCCGCGTGAGCAGGCGTTCGACCATCAGCCCCATCACCTCGTCGTCGTCCACGACCAGCACGCGCTGGCCCTGGCCGACCCGCGTGGCATGGCCGGCTTGCGCCGCGTCCCCGGGGGCGGCGCCATCCGCGGCGGTCGCCGGCAGCAGGATCTCGAAGCGGGCGCCGGCGCCGGGACTGCTGGTCAGGCGGATCGCCCCGTCATGGGCCTGGACGATGCCGTGCACCACGGACAGTCCGAGGCCGGTGCCCTTGCCCACGGGCTTGGTCGTGAAGAACGGCTCGAAGATGCGCTGGATCGTCGGCTCGTCCATGCCGCACCCGGTATCCTCGACGCGCACCCGCGCGTACGGGCCCGGCGCGAGCCCGACCCGGACCGCGGGCTCGCCCGCCAGCACCAGCGTGTCCAGGCCCACCTCGATGGTGCCGCCGCTCGGGCCCATCGCGTGCCAGGCGTTGGTGCAGAGGTTGAGCAGGACCTGGCCCAGCTGGGTGCGATCGACCTGCGCGGCGACCTGCACGTCGATCGGATCGAACACGACCTCGACGTTGGCGGGAAGCGTGGCACGCAGCAGCGCCAGGTGCTCCTCGACGATGGGCGCCAGTGCCTGCGCGACCCGGCGCGGCGGCTGCTTGCGCGTGAAGGTGAGGATCTGCCGTACCAGGTTGCGCGCGTGCTCGGCGGCGCGGCGGATCTGATCGAGGGCGCGCGTCATCTCGTCCCAGCCGCGAACCCGGGCGTCCTCGCTCGCCATCGCGGTGTTGCCCAGGATGGAGGCCAGCACGTTGTTGAAGTCGTGCGCGATCCCGCTGGCGAGCGTGCCGATGGACTCCATCTTCTGCGCTTCGCGCAGTTGCAGCTCCAGCGCGCGCCGCGCCTCGGCCGCGAGGATGCGCTCGGTCACGTCGGTGACGAAGCCGTCCCAGGCCACCAGGTCGTCGTCGAGGCGGCGTGGCACGGCCACCAGGTGCATCGTTCGAATGCGGCCGCTCGCCAGCACGAAGCGGGCCTCGTGGTCGAACACCTGCAGGGTCTCCTGCGAGCGGCGGCGGGCGGCCGACAGCGCCGGCCGGTCGTCGGGATGCACCTGGCCGAACCAGGTCGACGGCTGGCGCATCACGTCGGCCGCGCGCAGGCCGTGCACGCGCTCGATGGCGTCGCTCACCTGGGTGAACCGGATGCTGTCGTCGCGCTCGCGCACCATCTGGAACAGCACCGTCTGGGGCAGGTTGGCGCCCAGCGTGCGCATGCGGGTCTCGCTCTCCTCCAGCGCGTCGTACGGCGCCCGGATGCTGGCCATGAACGTGGCCCGGTACAGCAGCACGTAGGCGGCGACCTTGTAGAGATGGCCGACGATGTTCTGGAAGTCGGATGGCGCCACGTAGGACGTGAACGCGAGCCCGCCGATGCCCATCGCCAGACTGGAGAACGACAGCATTGCGGCCTGCTCGGTCCGCGTCCGGCGGCCCCGGCGCCACAGCGCTGCCGCCAGCAGCAGGTTGGCCGCGCAGAGCGCGTACTCGCAGCCGGCCTTGAACGGCGTGACGCCGGTGCCGTCGACGAACGTGGTCGGTAACGAGTCGAGGGCGAACGAGCCCACGCCCACGATGGCCGCCGCCGTGACGGCGCCCGCCGCCAGCCAGAAGCCGCGCGAGCGCTTCGGGACGAGGCCCAGGCCCAGCGCCGCAACCGTGGCGGCCTCGAAGCTGCGGCCCATCAGCCAGAAGAAGATGGCCCGCGGCGTGCTGCTTTCGGAAAGGAATTCGGGCATGCCCCGGTAGGTCAGCACGTGCAGCAGGTCGCACACGCCCACCACCGTGAAGCCGCCGATCAGGACATGGGTGGCCTGGGCGACACGCCTGTCGAACGTGTGCCACGAGACGGTCACGACCAGCGCCGCGACCACGATGGAGAACAGCTCGAGCACCAGGTGGATGCCCAGCATACGGTCGTGCAGGAGCGCGCTGGAGGTGTAGGGCGGCGCGAGCCGGATGGCGACCATGCCCAGCACGGCGACCAGACCGCCGAGTGCGTACTTGAACGACCTCCCCTTTGTCATCGCCGGGCTCCCGGGCTGCCTCTCGCATGCCCGTCGCGATCTTTCTTGGCGAGCGGCGCGTTCGCGCCGCGCCCGTGACGTGCCGGAGGCTCCCGCGTCCATTCTTGATCCGCCGTCCGCCGTGCACAAGCCGCGATCGACCGGGCAGGCCCGTGCGCGCGAACCCGTTGTGGAAACCCCACCAAGCCGCGGCATCCGCACGCGGGCCGGGGCCCGCGGCAGGTCGACGCGCGTCAGGCCGCCAGCGTCTCCACCGGCGGCTGCGCCAGCGCGCGCACCGTCTGCGCATTCGCGCCGCCACCCGCCGCGCGCGCTGCCTTGATCATGTCGGAGGCCTTCTCGGCCACCATGATCACCGGCGCGTTGGTGTTGCCGCCGATGATGCGCGGCATCATCGAGGCGTCGACCACGCGCAGGCCTTCCAGGCCGTGGACGCGCAGGTCGGCGCCCACGACGTCCAGCGCGCCCGAGCCCATGCGGCAGGTGCCCACCGGGTGGTAGATGGTGTCGCCGTGGTTGCGGATGAACTGCTCGATGTCGGCGTCGGTGGTCGCGGCGGCCGAGCGGGCCATCTCCTTGCCGCCCAGGCGCGCCAGCGCCGGCTGGTGCATCACGTCGCGCATGATGCGGAAGCCGCGCACCAGGCGCTGCATGTCGTCGGGATGGTCGAGGAAGTTGGGATCGATGCGCGGCGCGGCGAACGGATCGGGGCTGGCCAGCGTGACGCTGCCGCGGCTTTGCGGGCGCAGCACGCACACGTGGGCCGAGTAGCCGTTGCCGAACACCGTCTTGCGGCCGTGATCGATCAGCTTGGCGATGACGAAGTGCAGCTGCAGGTCGGGAATCGGCTCCGAGGCCTGGCTCTTGATGAAGCCGCCGGCCTCGGCGAAGTTGGTGGTGAGCATGCCGCGGCGGTGGTTGCGCCACTCCGGGATCGCCTTGAGCACGCGGCCGATGCCGCCCAGCGTCACGCCGAACATCTCGGTCAGGCGCGGCGCGTCGAACACCTGCACGGCGTCGATGTGGTCGTGCAGGTTCCTGCCCACGCCGGGCAGGTCGTGGACGACGCCGATGCCCAGCTGCGCCAGCTCCGCGCCGGGGCCGACGCCCGACAGCATCAGGATCTGCGGGGTCTGCAGCGCGCCCGCGGCCATCAGCACCTCGTGGTTGGCGCCGATCTGCTCGAGGCGGCCCGCGCGGCGGAACTCGACGCCGGTGGCCCGCTTGCCCTCGAACAGGATGCGCGTGGTGTGCGCGCCGGTGAACACGGTCAGGTTCCTGCGGCCCAGGTTGGGGGTGAGGTAGGCCTTGGCGGCGCTGAAGCGCTCGCCGTTCTTGTGGGTGACCTGGTAGGGGCCGATGCCTTCCTGTTCGGCGCCGTTGAAGTCGTCGGTGACCGGATAGCCCGCCTCGCGGCCGGCGTCGATGAAGGCCTGCAGGTGCTTGTTGGGACTGCGCAGGTCCATCACGTTGAGCGGCCCGGCGTTGCCGTGGTACTCGTTGGCCAGGCGCTCGTTGTGCTCGGCGCGGCGGAAGTAGGGCAGCACGTCGTCGTAGGACCAGCCCGCGTTGCCTTCGGCCGCCCAGTGGTCGTAGTCGGCGCGGTGGCCGCGGATGTAGATCATCGCGTTGACCGAGCTCGATCCGCCCAGCACCTTGCCGCGCGGCTGCCAGCCGCAGCGGCCGTTCAGACCCTTCTGCGGCACCGTATTGAAGTTCCACTTCGCGGTCTCCACCTGCGCCAGCAGCGCCAGGCCCGCGGGCACGTGGATGAGGACGTTGCTGTCGACCGGGCCGGCCTCCAGCAGCGCCACCGACACCGAAGGATCCTCGCTCAGGCGCGCCGCCAGGACGCAGCCGCCGGACCCTCCGCCCACCACGATGTAGTCGAAATTCATGTCAGTCTCTTTCTTGTGGTCAGCCAACGAAAACCTCATGTACGGCAATGATGCGCGCGTTCTCAGGCGGTTGCACCGGGGGAATCGACGAGTCCGTGCCGGCGCATCAGCGCGGCGCGGCGGCGGGGCGAGAAATTGATGCGCGACGGATCGGAGTGGACGGCCTCCACCAGCCGGCCGTCCATCAGGGCGAACCACAGCGGCGGGAAGTAGGCGATCGTGAACATGCCGAAATAGCCGTTGGGCAGCTGCGGCACGTCGTCGAAATGGCGCAGCGACTGGTAGCGGCGCATCGGGTGCGCGTGGTGGTCGGAGTGGCGCTGCAGGTGGAACACCGCCCAGTTGGAGAACACGTGGTTGCTGTTCCAGGAGTGCTGCGGTGCACAACGCTCGAGGCGGCCGTCCGCGCCGGTGCGGCGCAGCAGGCCGTAGTGCTCGATGTAGTTGGCCGTGGTCAGCTGGAAGTTGGCCCACAGCGAGGCCAGCAGCAGGAACACCAGCACCTTCGGGCCCAGCCACAGGGCCAGCGCGGCCCACAGCCCGACGGTGATCAGCGCGGGCTGCAGCAGCTCGTTGTGCAGCGACCAGAACGGCAGGCCGTCGATCTTCATGCGCTCGCGCTCGAGCCGCCAGGCGCGCCTGAACGCCCCGGGCATCTCGCGCAGCGCGAACACCCAGATGCCTTCGCCCATGCGCGACGAGGCCGGGTCGGCGGCCGTGGCGACGTCGCGGTGGTGGCCGCGGTTGTGCTCGATCGTGAAGTGGCCGTAGAACGTCGGCGCCAGCACGATCTTCGCGAGCCAGCGTTCGACCGGCGACTTCTTGTGGCCCAGTTCGTGGCCCAGGTTGATGCAGAAGCCGCCCACCATGCCGGTGGTGATCACGATGGCGAGCTGGCCCGCCCAGGTGAGCGGTGTGCGCATGCAGAACCAGGCGCCGTAGACGAATGCGCCCCACAGCAGCGGCACCAGCGCGTAGGTGACGCGGCGGTAGTACGGGTCGGCCTCGAGTTGGGGCACGGCGTCCTCGGGCGGGTTGCTGGTGTCGGCGCCCAGCGCGAGGTCGATTAGGGGCGCCACGCAGTAGACGAAGATCACCGGCAGCCACAACATGAGCGTCGTCGGCCACGCGCGGTAGAGCACGGGGCCCAGCCCGACCAGCGTGGGCACCAGCAGGGACAGCACCCACGCGTGACGCTTGCGGTCGACGTACGGTGGGGACGACACGGAGGGGTTGATCAGGTTCATGGTGCAGCCCAGTGTGGTGGGCCGGGTCCGGGGCTGACACCGATGCAGATGCCAACAAATCGTCATAAAGTGACAAACACCCCGCCAGGTGCCCCAACCCAGGGAAGACACTGAGGCCCGCGCACCGCCCAGGAACATGAGCCGCCCCGTTTCCGCCACCACGCCCTTGCCGCAGCCGGGTTCGCTCGTGCCGCCGATCTACGCCCGCCTGCTGCGCATGCTGCTGCAGCACGCGGACGTCGACGGCGACCGCGTGCTCGCCGCGGCCGGGCTCGACTGGGCCACGCTGGTCACCGACGACAAGCGGCTGGGCCGCGACACCATCGTGCGCCTGGCTGAAGGCGCGATGAGCGCCATGCGCCGGCCCTGGCTGGGCCTGGACCTGGGCGGCGGGGCGCCGGTGTCCGCGCACGGCGCGCTGGGCTACGCGGTCGTCACCAGCCGCGACCTGCGCGAGGCGCTGCTCACGCTCGCGCGCTACGGCACCACGCGCAACGACGCGATGGCCTGGACCTGCGTCGACACCCGCACCGGCCTGACCATGCAGGCCGCCGAGCGCACCGACCTCGGCCGCGTGCGCGGCTTCGTCATCGACACCGTGCTCGGCGCGATCCTGCGCATGATCGAGACGGCCGTGGGCCAGGTGCCGCCCGGCCTGCGAATCGAGCTGCCGCTGCCGACGCCGGCCTGGCGCGAGCAGTACCAGCGCTTCGGCGTCGCCGAGGTGCGCTTCGACCGGCCCGTCTTCGCGTTCCACTTCGAGCAGCGCGACCTCGCGCTGCCGTGCATCGGCGCCGACGCGAAGGCGCATGCGAGCGCCTGCCGCGAATGCGAGGAGGCGCTGGCCGAGGTCGCCGGCGCCGGCATGGCCCAGCGCGTGGCCGGCCTGCTGGCCAGCGTGGACGACGGCGGCTATCCGCGCATGGCCGACGTGGCGGCGCGCTGCGGCATGTCGCCGCGCACGCTGATCCGCCGCCTGCACGAGGACGGCGCCACCTGGCAGCAGCTGCTGGACGCGGCCCGCAAGCAGCGCGCGCTGTGGATGCTGCTGCACACCGCGGAGCCGGTCGAGGAGATCGCCGCGCGCCTGGGCTACGTCGACACCTCCAACTTCAGCCGCACCGTGCGGCGCTGGTTCGGCGCCACGCCGCGCGAGCTGCGCGAGGCCCCGGGCCGCGCGGCGCCGGTGGCGTAGAGAATGCGGTTCCGCCGACTCCGCCTGCGCCGCATGCCCCCGACCTTGTCCGCAAGCCACCGTCCGCCCGCCGGAGCCCCCGCATGAGGGAGGTGCTCGGGTGGATCCGCGCGCACAAGGCGTCGACCGCGGCGCTGGTGCTGGTGGTCGCCGGCTGCCTGGCGCTCGTGCTGCTGGCGCGCCGCGTGCACCACCTGCGTCCGCCGCCCGCCGAGTCCACCCGCGCCGCGGCGGCCGCGGCGACGGCCGCGGTCGCGGTCGCGGTCGGCGACGGCCCCGGGCCGACGCCGTCGGACCGGGCGGGCACGGAGCACGACGCGCGCTCGGCCCGCATGCGCGCCGAGTTCGAGGGCGCCCCGGCCTACCTCGCGTTCATCCAGCAGGCGATGAGCCGGCCACAGGAGGGCGGCAAGTTCTACGCGCTGCTCGCCTGGCAGCGCTGCGCCGATCCGGCGCTGCGCGGGGGCGAGGCGTCCGCGTACACCGGCAGCGACACGTTCCACGACGCCGCGCTGGCGCGCATGCAGGAGCTGGGCCGGCGCTGCGCCGGGGTACTCGACACCTGGTCGGACCTGCCCGCGCTGTACCGCGTGGCGGTGGAGCAGCGCGGCGGGCGCGACTTCCTGATGCCGGTCGACGGCCGCGGCCTGGTCGTGCCGGCGGCGCGCGAGACGGCCGGCGCCGACATCGACGCCGCCCTGGCCACCGGCGACCGCTGGGCCGCGGCCGAGGCCCTGCGCGGCAACGCCGCGTTCCTGGATGTCGGCAATTCGGCCGGCGACGACGGCGCGAACCGCCAGCTGCGCGAGTGGGGCGCCGAGATCGTCGCCTGCGAGCTGGTGGCCAGTTGCCGCGGCGGGCTGGAGGCGGCGCTGCACTGCGTGGCCAGCGGCGACTGCGCGCACGACGACTACCGCGACGTGGTCCTGGCGCGGGTGCCGGAGCCCCAGCGCGTCTTCTTCGACACGGTGCTCGTCGGCCTCCACGCTCGCATGGGCCTGGCCGCGGGTCGGCCGGACGCCCCCGATCGGCCATAGGCCCGGTTCAGGCCGCCAGCGCGGGCGCGCTCCCCGCGCGGACCGGCCTCAGTTGATGCCCAGCAGCTCGACTTCGAAGACGAGCGTGGCGTCGGGCGGGATCACGCCGCCGGCACCGCGCGGACCGTAGGCGACGGCCGACGGGCAGGTGAGCTTGGCCTTGCCGCCCACCTTGAGCTTCTGCACGCCCTCGGTCCAGCAAGGGATGACCTTGTTGAGCGGGAACGAGATCGGATTGCCGCGCGAGGCGTCGAATTCCTTGCCGCCGGGGAAGGTGCCGCGGTAGTTGACCTTGACGGTGTCGGTGGCCTTGGGGCTCGCGCCGTTGCCGTCCTTGAGCGACCGGAACACCACGCCGCTGGCCGACACGACGGCGCCCGGCTCCTTGGCGGCGGCCGCCAGGGCGGCGGCGTCGTCGGCGCGGGCGGCGCCGGCGCCCAGCGCGAGAAGGGCCAGCACGGCGGCCAGGCGAACGGAAGTCGGGCGGGAAGTCATCGAGTCGTCTCCGGAATGTCTTGCGAGGCGCGAATGATAGTCGGGCGGCGGGGTGTCGCCGCGACGGGCCGTGTCGGACGGACGCTGACAGCGCGGCGTCCGCGGCGACTACAGGTGGACGGGCGCTTCGACGAGGCCGCGGATGGAAGTTCGCCGATGCCGTGCGCGCCGGCCGGCGCGCACACTGGTTCCATCCTGGCGCCACGGCCGGGCGTTCCCAGTCCTCACCCGCACCATCCGAGGCCGTCATGATCCCCGACTCGCTGCCCGCCGCCGAATCCCGCGCCCGCTACGAACTGCGCTTCCAGTCGCTGTTCCATTCGGGCCGCGCCCTGGCCTTCCCGTGCGACCGCCAGGGCGAGGTGCACTGGGACACGATGACCGACGGCGCGCGCGCGAACTTCCTGCGCGCCCAGCGCAGCGTCGGCCGCGAGTACGCCTCGCCGGCGGTCCAACTGACCGACCTGCACTGAGTTCCACTCGCGCCGTTTCGACGGCGCGCGTGCGGGCTGCGCGGCCGGCGCCACAATCGGGCATTCCCACTCCCGACCGCCGCCCGCCCGTGCCCACCTTCGGCCGTTCCCTGCTTGCCCATTGGTGGCTGGACCCCGCCATCACCTACCTGAACCACGGCACCGTCGGGGCCACGCCGCGCGTGGTGCTGGAGGCGCAGCAGGCGTGGCAGCGCCGCATCGAGGCGCAGCCGGCCGCCTTCCTGTTCCGCGAGCTGATGCGCGTGACCGTGGACGAGCCCGGCGCGACCCGCCCGCTGCTGCGCCAGACGGCGGACGTGGTGGGCGAGTTCGTCGGCGCACGCGGCGACGACCTCTTCTTCGTCGACAACGCCAGCACCGGCATCAACGCCGTGCTGCGCTCGATCGCGCTGCGGCCGGGCGACGAGATCCTCCTGCTCGACCAGGCCTACGGCGCCGTCGCCAAGGCGGCCGGGTTCGTCGCCCACGCCGCCGGTGCCGTCGTCGTCACCGTGCCCACGCCCTGGCCGGCGGGGGCCGACACGGCCGCCGGCTGCGTCGACGCGGTCGAACAGGCGCTGACGCCGCGCACCCGGCTGGCCATCCTCGACCACGTCTCGTCGCACACCGCGCTGACGCTGCCGGTGGCGGCCATGGCCGCGCGCTGCCGCGCCGCCGGCGTGCCGGTGCTCGTCGACGGCGCGCACGCGCCGGGGGCGATCGCGCTGGACATCGGATCGCTGGGCGCCGACTGGTACGTTGGCAACCTGCACAAGTGGGCGTTCGCGCCGCGCGCCTGCGGCTTCCTGTGGGTGGCGCCGGACCGGCGCGCCGGGCTGCACCCGCCGGTCATCTCGTGGGGCCTGGACGCCGGCCTGGCGCAGGAGTTCGACTGGACGGGCACGCGCGACCCCTCGGCCGTGCTGGCGGCGCCCGCGGGCCTGGCGTTCATGCGCGAGTTCCTCGGGCTGCAGGCGATGCGGACCTGGAACCACGACCTCGTCTGGCGCATGGCGCACGAACTGGCGGCGCGCTGGGGCCAGCCGTGGACGACGCCCGAGGCCCTGGTCGGCTGCATGGCCACCGTGCCGCTGCCCGAGCGCATCGCCCGCCGCGGCGAGGCCGCGGCGCCGGCCCTCAAGGACTGGCTGTTCGCGGAGCGCCGCATCGAGGCCCAGGTGCTGGCGATCCGCGGCCAGGCCTGGGTGCGCCTGGCCGCGCAGGTCTACAACGACGAGGCCGACTTCGAACGGCTCGCGCAGGCGGTCGACGAGTGGCCGGCATGAGTGGTGTGCTGCTGCTCGCGCCGATGGAAGGCCTGCTGGACCATCCGCTGCGCGAGGTGCTGACCGCGGTCGGCGGCATCGACCGCTGCGTGTCGGAGTTCATCCGCATCACTGACATGCTGCTGCCCGATCGCGTGTTCACGCGCATCGTGCCCGAGCTGCTGCAGGGCGGCCGCACCCGTGCGGGCGTGCCCGTGCGACCGCAGCTGCTGGGCGCCGATCCGGCCTGCCTGGCCGACAACGCCGCCGCCATCGCGGCGCTGGGAGCCGACGGGATCGACCTGAACTTCGGCTGCCCCGCCAAGGTGGTCAACCGCCACGGCGGCGGCGCCTCGCTGCTGCAGGATCCGGCGCTGCTGGGCCGCATCGTCGAGGCGGTGCGGCGCGCAGTGCCGGCGGCGCTGCCGGTGACGGCCAAGATGCGCCTGGGCTACGACGATGCGTCCCGCGCGCTCGACTGCGCGCGGGCGCTCGCCGGCGGTGGCGCGAGCGAGCTGGTGGTGCATGCGCGGACCAAGGCCGACGGCTACCGGCCGCCGGCCTACTGGGAGCAGGTGCCCGCGATCCGCGAGGCGGTGGCGATCCCGGTGATCGCCAACGGCGAGATCTGGACGCCCGACGACGCCGAACGCTGCCGCCGCGTCTCCGGCTGCGACGGGCTGATGCTCGGGCGCGGCATGGTGGTCGACCCGGGACTGGCGCTGGCGATCCGCGCGCGCCGGCACGCGGGCGATCCGGTCCTGGCCGCCGACCTGCCGCGGCACGCCACCGAGGCGCGGCTGGACGCGCACGGCCATGCCAAGGCCTCGGCCGGCGGCCCGCACTCGCCCCAGGCCTACGGCGCGCCGCCGGCGCTCGCCTGGGACGCGCTGCTGCCGCTGGTGGCCGATTTCTGGCGCCGCATGAGCGCCCGCGTGGAGCCGCGCCATCGCGCCGGCCGCCTCAAGCAGTGGCTGAACCTGCTGCGCCGGCGCTATCCCGAGGCGCAGCGCTCCTACGACGAACTGCGGCTCGTCAATGACCCTGCCGCGCTCGCCGCGGCGATGTTTGCTAACGTGGCGGCCTTCGAACACGCCCCGGGCACCCCATGAGATTCCTCCACACGATGCTGCGCGTCGGCGACCTGCAGCGATCGATCGACTTCTACACCCGCCACTTCGGCATGACGCTGCGGCGCACCACCGACCGCCCCGAGCAGCAGTACACGCTGGCGTTCCTGGGCTACGGCGCCGACGACGGCAACGGCGAGGTCGGCTCGGCCGAGATCGAGCTCACCTACAACTACGGCGTCGCGGCCTACGAGATCGGCACCGCGTTCGGCCACCTGGCGCTGGGCGTGCCCGACGTCGCCGCGGTGTGCGACAGCGTGCGCAACGCCGGCGGCAAGGTCACGCGCGAACCGGGGCCCGTCAAGGGCGGCACCTCGTTCATCGCGTTCGTGCAGGACCCGGACGGCTACAAGATCGAGCTGATCCAGGTCTGAAAAAAGGCCCTGGCTCGCTCGCGCGCGCCAGGGCCTTCGTTGGGGGACGGCCGCGATCAGTGCTTGGCGCTGTCGCCGCCCTTGTCGCGCATGCTGTTGGACAGGCCCAGCAGGTTGTCGTGCAGCTCGGCCGGCGTCTTGCCGCCGATGTACATGCGCAGCATGACGCGCGCGAGCAGCTCGCTGTTCATGTAGGGCGACGGCGCGCCGTGCGGCGTCAGCGTGGCGCCGTTGAGCGTGGCGATCAGGCCCTTGCCGGGGATCCAGTCGAGGTTGACGACGTCGCCCTTCTTGATCTTGGGCAGGGCGCTGTAGATGTCGCCCACCTGCGAGACCTCGGTGATCAGCTTGGCGAACTCGGCCGGCGTGGCCGAGGCTTCGAAGTCGATCAGGAAGTAGCGCGAGGCCTGGGAACCGGTGATGTCCTGCTGGATGACCAGCTCCAGGCGCTTGGCGCCGGGCGCGTTCTCGACGGCCTCGAGCGAGTTGGCCTTCTGCTGAAGGTACAGCGCGGTCACGTCGATCTTGAAGTAGCCGCGCTTGCGGTAGCCCGCGCCGTTGAGCTTCAGGGGCACGCCGCCCACCGTCACCGTGTCGTCCAGCGGGACGCCGGCCACGTCGACGGAAGCCCACGCGCCGGTGACGGCGCTTCCCAGTACCAGTGCCGACAGGACGCGGCGCAACATGTGCATCTTCATGGTCAACTCACCCTCGTTCTAGGCGCGCGACACGTCCGGCCGCGCGACAACAGCGCCGCCCCGCCGTCGGGGGCCGGGACGTCGCATTCCTGGATTTCGGACGGGAACCCGCGTCGCTGAAGGCCGGCGACCCGCGCCGGCCCGACCGGCGTGAATTCCTGCCAGCCGCTCAGAACGGCTTGGACAGCGTCACGAAGGCCGTGAAGCCCTTCGGGCGCACCGAGGAGGCGAACTCCTTCATGATGCGACCCTCGACCAGGTAGTCGCCCGCGCCGTGGATGTAGGCGATCTCCGGGCCGACGCCGGCCACGTGGCCCTTGTGATCGAGCGTGGCTTCCTCGCGCGACTGGAAGGCGGCGTCCTTGGCCGCGAACTCCGCCGCGGTCAGGCTCGTCGTGTCCTTGGTCACCTGGTCGACGCCGTAGGCCGACAGGCCGACCCGGGTCGATTCGCTGATCGACTTCATGATGGCGAAGTCGACGTTGATGTAGCCGCCGCTCTTGTACTTCGTCAGCGTGTTGCGCGTGTTGTACGAGTACGCGACGCGGGTGCCGGCATCCCAGCCGTCGCCGATGTAGCTGAACTGCACGGCCGGGCGGATCGTCCAGAACTTGCCGGCGCTCGGGTTGGCGGCGCGGTTCTGGTCGTAGTCGCCCGTGGGCACGACGGTGGTCAGGATGAACAGCGTCTGGGTGGCTTCGGTGCTCCAGCGCAGGATGGGCGAGAACTCGAGGTCGCCGACGCCCCAGGTCTTGTTGGAGTTGGCGGCGGTCAGCGCCTTGCCTTGCGCGGCGGCGCCGCCGTTGACCAGCGCGACCAGGCCGGCCTGGTTGGGCGCCGGCAGCGTGGCGGCGATGCCGTTGAGCGTGGTGCCGATGCTGGAGATGCTGGCCTCGCTGCCCTTGGTGACGAGCGGCAGCAGCGCGGTGCCGCCCAGCGTCGCGCCCAGGAACGTGGTGGCGCTCATGTAGCTCAGGCGCGGCAGCAGGCCGTAGACGTTGATCTGTTCGTTGGTGCGGATCGTGGTGACCGCGCCGGCCGAGTTCGGCGGGAGGGTGGTGTGCAGGGCCAGCGACAAGGCGCCGGTGAGGTCGGTCGCGGTCGTCTGCACGCCGCGCACGTTGCCGCTGTAGGCGTAGGCGTGGGCCTGGAAGACCCAGCCACCCTCGAACGGGGCGGACATGTCGGCACCGCCGTAGCCCGGCGCGTAGCGCAGGTCGTAGTCTTCCGTGGCGGCGGCCGTGCCGCAGGCAGCCGCGGCGGCCAGGGCCAGGGCGATCTTCTTGTTGACGAATGCCATGTGAGTTGTCTCCGTACTCGTTTTTCCAATGGGCGGAGTCTAGTCGCGCTAATTGCCCTCAGGTCGGCCATTTGCGCGAACAAGTGCACATACGGCGCATGCTGGGGCGGAAATGTCGCGCGTTGCTGACAGTTGCACCCAGGGAGGGCATGCCGACCCGGGACGTTGCCCAGGAAAGACGACTCGAGCCGGCATTGCCGGCTCGAATGTGCGGGAGCAGGGGCGCGGCGTCTGTCGCGTCAGCGACCCGGCGCCCCGCTTGTTGCGCGCAAGCGTCAGTGCATGCGGGCGCGCAGGCCGGCGATCAGGTCGGTGGCGGCCATCTCGGAGGCCACGGCCGCGTCCAGCGGCGACTGCGACAGGCCGGAGCGGTCGTAGTGCATGTTCTCGTAGAGCGTCGCCGAGGCCGGGCAGGCCCGCAGCACCGCGCGCAAGGCATCCTCGGGCAGGTCTTCGCCCAGCAGCGCCTTGAGCGTGTTGACCAGGTTGAGGTACTGCTGCGCGCCGACCAGGGTCGGGTTGGCGTCCACGCGCTCCAGCAACTGGGCCATGGCGATCAGGTTCTCGAGGCGGTTCTTCAGCGCGGCAGTCATCACGACTCCTTGAGGTGGGGCGGCGAAGGCGGCGTCTGCCGCCCATGCACCTCAGGTAGGGATGGCGCGTCCCAAATCAAGGGTCAGGTCACTTGGCCCAGGTGTCGCGCAGCGTGGTCACCCGGTTGAACACCGGCCTGTCGAGCCGGTGGTCCACCCGGTCGGTGACGAAGTAGCCGTGGCGCTCGAACTGCACCCGCGTCTCGGCTGCCAGCGCGCCCGCGGACGGCTCGACGTAGCCCTGCGCCACGCGCATGCTGTGCGGGTTCAGCTCGGCCGTGAGCGGTGCGTCGGTGGCGCCGGGTTGCGGCACCGCGAACAGGCGGTCGTACAGGTTGAGCGTGACCGGCACGCCGTCGTGCGCCGCCACCCAGGTGATCGTGCCCTTGACCTTGACCAGGTCGGCGCCCGGCGTGCCGCTCTTCGTGTCCGGCACCACCGTGGCGAGCACCGCGGTGACGGTGCCGTCGGCATCCTTCTCGCAGCCGGTGCACTCGACGATGACGCCGTACTTCAGCCGCACCTTGTTGCCCGGGAACAGGCGCTGGTAGCCCTTGACCGGCGTCTCGAGGAAGTCGTCGCGCTCGATCCACACCGTGGGGCCGAGCACGAAGGCGCGCTGGCCCATCTCGGGGTGGTGCGGATGGACGGGGGCGGTGCAGGGCTCGCGGTGGTCGGTGCTGCCGAACTGCTCGGCCCAGTTGACGAGCTTGAGCGGGATCGGGTCGATCACGGCCATCGCGCGGGCGGCCTTGGACTCCAGGTCGTCGCGCAGCGCGATGTCGAGCCAGGCGTAGTCGATCCAGGTGTTGTTCTTGGTGGCGCCGGTGCGCTCGGCCAGCAGCTGCAGCGCGCCGGCGGTGTAGCCGCGGCGGCGCATGCCGACGAGCGTGGGCATGCGCGGGTCGTCCCAGCCGCCGACGTGGTTCTCCTCCACCAGCTGGCGCAGCTTGCGCTTGCTGGTGACCACGTAGGTGAGGTTCAGGCGCGCGAACTCGTACTGCTTCGGCAGCGGATGCGCCAGCAGGCCCAGCTCGACCAGGCGCTCCAGCAGCCAGTCGTAGAACGGGCGCTGGTCCTCGAACTCGAGCGTGCAGATGCTGTGGGTGATGCGCTCGAGGGCGTCCTCGATCGGGTGCGCGAACGTGTACATCGGGTAGATGCACCAGCGGTCGCCCGTGTTGTGGTGGTGCGCGCGGCGGATGCGGTACAGCGCCGGGTCGCGCAGGTTGATGTTGGGGCTCGCCATGTCGATCTTCGCGCGCAGCACCATCGCGCCGTCGGCGTGCCGGCCGTCGCGCATCTCGCGCAGGCGGGCCAGGTTCTCGTCCGGCGAGCGGGCGCGGAACGGGCTGTCGGTGCCGGGCGTGTTGAAGTCGCCGCGGTGGGCGCGGATCTGGTCGGCCGACTGCTCGTCCACGTAGGCCAGGCCGGCCTGCACCAGCGCCTCGGCAGCGCGGTACATGAAGTCGAAGTCGTCGCTGGCGTAGAACAGGTTGCTGCCGAGGGGGGACTCCCAGTCGAAGCCCAGCCAGCGCACGTTCTCCTTGATGCCGTCGACGTACTCCTGGTCTTCCTTCTCCGGATTGGTGTCGTCGAAGCGCAGGTGGCACACGCCGCCGTAGTCGCGCGCCAGGCCGAAGTTCAGGCAGATGCTCTTGGCGTGGCCGACGTGCAGGTAGCCGTTGGGCTCGGGCGGGAAGCGCAGGCGCACGCGCGCCGCGTCGGGGCCGCCGGCCGCGTGGTGCGCCGCATCGCCCGGGCCGCCGCCCCACTGTCGGTTCGCGTACGTGCCCGCCTCGAGGTCGCGCTCGATGATGTTGCGCAGGAAATTGGCGGGCTTGACGGTGTCGTCGGCCGGCGCGGCAGCGGTGGGGGCTTTGGGCGTGTTCATGTCTGGCGCGATTCTAGGGCTCCGGGCCGATGTGGCGCCGGACGGCCCCCTCTCAAGAGGGATAGCCCGGCGGCGCCCGGTTTTCCATACTCGCGCCTCGGCGGTTGCGGATGTGCGCTTCCGCCATCGGCAGCAAGCGGGAGTCAGCCATGCAGCACGCGATGACGATGAGTACCACGGCCCGTTGGATCGACACCGGCGCACAGGTGTTGATCGGCGCGACGGCCATCGTCGCCGCCTGCATCGCGCTGACCGGCGCGGGCATGGGTCGTCACGGCGACGTGCCGCAAGGGCGGTTCCGCATGGCGATGCAGGCCTACGAGGCGCAGCAGTGGCCGCAGGCCTACGCGCAGCTGTCCGCGGCCGCCGACGCGGGCGACCCCGCCGCGGCGCGCGTCGCCACGATGATGGCGCGCCAGGGCCCGCTGCTGTTCGGCCAGCGCTTCGACGTCAGCCCGGAGCGCCTGCAGCGCTGGGACCGCGCGGTGCGCGGCCAGGCGCCGGTCGCCGCGACGACGGTCACATCCCGCGGAACAGGTGCGCGTGAAGGCGGCTTGCCACCAGCCGTTCAGGTCGCTGGCGCAAGGTGAGGAACACCTTGCCGGAGTCGTCGCGCGTGGCCGTGGCGATAGCGTCGGCGCGCACCACGGTGCCGCGGTGGATCTGCCAGAACCGGTCGGCGCCCAGGCGCGGCAGCAGCTCGCGCAGCGAGATCCGCAGCAGCGCCTCGCGCTCGGCCGTGACGACCCGCACGTACTTGTCGGCCGCCTCGAGGTAGATCACCTCGTCGACCGGGATCATGTGCAGGGTCGGGCCGATGCCGGCCTGCAGGATCGCCAGGGGCGCCTGCGCCGGCTCCGGCGGCGCGCCCAGCAGCGTGCGCAGGCGGCCCAGCAGCGCCGCGTCGTCGCTGGCCACCGCCGCCGCCGGCGCCGCCCCCCCGGCGGCCTCGCGCAGCGCGACATGCTCCTTCAGGCGCCCGCAGCACGCGGCCAGGCGCGCCGGCTGCACCGGCTTCTGCAGGTAGTCGACGGCGGCCCGTTCGAACGCCTGCATCGCGTACTGGTCGTAGGCGGTGACGAAGACCACCAGCGGCAGCGCGCCCGCCTCGGCCGGCCATTCCTCGACGATCGCCTCGGCTGCCTCCAGCCCGCTGCGACCGGGCATGCGGATGTCCAGGAACACGATGTCGGGACGCTGGGCCAGCGCGCGCTCGACGGCGTCGTCGCCGTCCACGGCGGGCTCCAGCACCTGCAGCTCGGGCCAGGCACGGCCGAGTTCGGCGCACAGCGCCTGGGCCAGGAGGGGTTCGTCTTCGGCGATCAGGGCGGTGGTCATGGCGGCGGTCTCAGGCAGGGCGGGGCGGCGCCAGCGGCAGGCGGATCTCGGCGAGCGTGCCGCCGTCGGCCCGCGGCGCGAGGGTGAAGCTGGCCGCGGCGCCGTGCAGCCTGTGAAGGCGCTCGCGCACCTGGGCGACGCCGAAGCCGGAGCCCGGCGCGCCGGGCTCGCGGCCGCGGGCGGCGGCCGCCGCCTCGAGGCCGCGGCCGCTGTCGGCCACGCGCAGCACCAGCGTGGCGCCGTCGAGGGCGGCGCTGACGTGCAGTTCGCCGGGGCCGCGCTGCGGCTCGATGCCGTGCTTGATCGCGTTCTCCACCAGCGGCTGCAGCAGCAGCGGCGGCACCGCGATGGCGGCGAGCTCCGGCGGCAGCGCGACGCTGGCGCGCAGGCGCTCGCCCATGCGCACCTGCATCAGCGCGAGGTAGTCGGCGATGCGGGCGAACTCGTCGGCCAGCGGGTGCGCACCCTGGCGGCTGGCGTCGAGCGTGGCGCGCAGGAAGGCGATCAGGTGGTCCAGCATCTCCTGCGCGCGCGCCGGGTCGGCGGCGATCAGCGCGCGCAGGTTGGCCAGGGTGTTGAACAGCATGTGCGGCTCGAGCTGCGACTGCAGCAGGTCCAGGCGCGCCAGCGTGGCTTCGTGCGCGGCCGCCGCGGCCTGTGCGCGGTGGGCGCGCGCCTGGCCGCGCATGTAGAACCAGCCGCTGACGAAGGCGCAGAACACGGCCGTGGGCCCCAGGTCGCGCAGCAGCGTGCCCGGCTGGCGAAGGTAGGCGCCCCAGCTCGAGCTGCCGAAGATCGCGTCGCAGATCGTCGTGCCGGCCGCATAGCCCACCAGGCAGCCCGTGGCCACCAGGGCGAGGCCGCGCCAGCCCGGTGGAAAGCTGCGCGTCGGGTTGGGCATCACGCGGCGGCCGGTCTCGATCACCGCCCAGATGCACAGGCCGATCGCCTGCGCGTACACCAGCGTGCCGGCGAAATTGCCGCCGTGCAGCGTGGCGATGAGGCCGGCGATGCCGGTGTTGGCGAGGGCCACCTGCAGGCCGTGCTGCCCCAGCTCGCGCACGCCGAACGGCGGGGCGGGCGCGGGTGCTCCCGCGGGCGCGGCGCGGCGCGGGGGATCGGAGGACAGGGGCACGGTGGCGATCGGCATCGGAAGCCAGGATCCGGTGATTGTGGCTTCAGGCCGCCAGCACGGGGGCGGTGTCGCGACGGGTCGCCCAGATCTTGCCGGCGCGCGCCGCCAGCAGGCCGGCCGTCAGGCCGTAGGCGGCCGCGGCGAGCACGGCGGCCGTGGCATTGCCCGACAGCGACGGCTGCACCGCCAGCGCGACGTTGACCACGTAGCGCACCATGAACACGCCCACGTACAGCAGCAGCGGCGCGATGCTGCCGCCGATCGTGAAGCTGCCGTCGGCGTTGGCGCTGACCCGGCGCGGCAGGTCCAGCCAGCGGTTGGCCAGCGCGCCCAGTGCGGCGCCGGCCAACCAGGAGGTGCCGGTCAGCAGCTCGCCGGCCCCGGCGAAGCCGCGCAGCGCGCCGGCCAGCGAAGCCAGGCCGAGCACCACCGGCACGAGCAGCACGCGCGCGGCGGGCAGGGTCTGGGTACGGGTCTGGCGCAGGCCGAAGGCCACGAGCACGGCGAGGACGGCCCAGACGGCGGTGGGCGTGTGGGCGAGGATGGCGGGCAGGGCGTTCATGGCGGTGTTCCTTGGAGGAGAAGTTGTCGAACGGGAGCGCAGGGATGGTCGCGACTGCGGCCGCCGGCCGCCAGCGGCAGGCGACGAAGCGGCGCCGGCGGTCGCCAGATGCGCGCGCCGCGGCGCCGGATGCCGGCCCGGCGGCGCGGTGGCGGACGGCGCGGCCTGGGGAGAACCCTCGGGCCGGCGCCCGCCCGGCGCGTCATCCGTGTGCAATGCGCCGCGGTCCCTCGTGAAACCAGGTGTTCGCTGGGCAGGCTTCCCCAGGAATGGCGGCCTCGCGCAGGCTAAAATCCCCGCTGGTAGGGGAGGCCGCGAACGCGAGCCCGTCGGGCTTTCCGGCAGGCTGCGGGGCGGACCGGGAGGTCATACGGCACGAGCCGTGGACAACACTAAAAACGGCGCCGCCCATCGCGGCGAACGTCGGCGTCAGGGCTAGCCAATTGAGTCTTTCTTTCGTCATCGAGTCCTGGGCGGCGTGCGCGCCCGGCGTGGACACGCCGCAGCGCTGGTCGCAGTGGGCAGCCGCGCCCTGGCTGCCCGCAGGCGAGCCGCAGGCCGCGCTGGCGGCGGTCGCGCCGATGCAGCGGCGGCGCTTCGCGCCGCTCGGTCGGCTGGCGGCGCAGGCCGTCTTCGACCTCGGCGGCGAGCCGGTGCTGGCCGACGCCGCCGACCTGGGCGACCACCCGACCGTCTATGCCTCGCGCTACGGCGAGACCGGCCGCTGCCTCGAGCTGCTGGCCGAGCAGGCGCGCGGCGGCGCGCTGTCGCCCACCGGCTTCGGCCTGTCGGTGCACAACGCGATCGGCGCGATGATCGCACTGGTGCGCGGCGACCGCCGCAATTCGACGGCCATCGCCGCCGGCCACGCGACGGCCGCTGCCGGCGTCGCGGAGGCGATGGCGCTGCTCGAAGACGGCGCCCGGCACGCCGACCTGGTCGTCTACGACTCGCCGCTGCCTGGCGACTACACCACCTTCGAGGACGAGCCCAGCGCCCACTTCGCCTGGGCCTGGTGCCTGCGCCGGCCGCGGGCCGGCGAGCGCGCGCTCCACCTGGACTGGCAGGACGCCGACGCCGCGCTCCCCGACGCCGCCGCACCGGCACACCTGCCGGCCGGCCTGCAGGCGCTGTGGTTCGGCCTGTCCGGCGCACCCTCGCTGGTGCAGCAGGCCGACGGCCGCCGCTGCGTCTGGAGCCGCGATGCCTGAGGCCGCCGGCGTGCCGACCCCGACGGACAGCTCGCTGCTGAACCGCTGGTGGCGCGTGGGCGCCACCGGCTTCTCGTTCGCCGCCTTCGGCATCGGGGGCCTGGTGCTGGGCGGCGTCGTGGCGCCGCTGCTGCTGGTCGTCGTGCGCCACCACCAGCGCCGTTCGGCGCTCGTGCGCGCGGCCATCCACCACCTGTTCCGCGTGTTCGTGGCGATGATGTGCGGCCTGGGCGTGTGCAGCCTGGAGGTGCGCGGGCGCGAGCGGCTGCGCCGGCACGGCCTGCTGATCCTGGCCAGCCATCCGTCGCTGATCGACGTGGTGTTCCTGATGGCGCTGGTGCGCGACGCCGACTGCATCGTCAAGGCGGCGCTGCTGCGCAATCCGTTCACGCGCGGCCCGGTGCGCGCGGCCGGCTTCGTCTGCAACGATTCCGGCCCCGGCCTGATCGACGACTGCGTGGCCTCGGTGCGCGCCGGCAACAACCTGATCGTGTTCCCCGAAGGCACGCGCACGCCGCCCGGCAGCGCGCTGGGCCGGCTGCAGCGCGGCGCGGCCAACCTGGCGGTGCGCGGCGCGCTGCCGATCACGCCGGTGCGCATCAGCTGCTCGCAGCAGATGCTGGGCAAGAGCGACAAGTGGTGGCGCGTGCCGCGCAGCGCCGGACACTTCGTGATCGACGTCGGCGACGACATCCCGATCGCGCCCCACCTGGCCGCGGACGGCGCGCAAGCGCTGGCCGCGCGCCGCCTCAACGACGAACTGGCACGCCACCTCGGCGCGGAAAGACCCCATGCAGCAGCTTGAGAACGACATCAAGGAACTCATCATCTCCTCGCTGGCCCTGGAGGACATCACGCCGGCCGACATCGACGCGGCGGCGCCGCTGTTCGTCGACGGCCTGGGCCTGGACTCCATCGACGCGCTCGAGCTCGGCCTGGCGCTGCAGAAGCGCTACGGCGTGAGCCTGTCGGCCGAGTCCGAGGAGGTGCGCGCGCATTTCGCCAGCGTCCGCGCGCTGGCCGCCTTCGTGGTGGCCCAGGGCAAGGCGCCTGCCTGAGCACCCCGTCGCCTCTTCATTCCCTCACGGATTCCCACCATGACCAAGGACGATATCTTCGCCAGGATCGTCGACATCCTGCAGCAGACCTTCGACATCGAGCCCGCGCGCATCACCCGCGAATCGCGCCTCGGCGAAGACCTGGACATCGACTCGATCGATGCCGTCGACCTCATCGTGCAGCTCAAGCCGCTGGTGGGCAGGCGCCTGCAGCCCGAAGCCTTCAAGACCGTGCGCACGGTGCAGGACGTCGTCGACGCCCTGTACGGGCTGGTGCACGAGGCGCCGCACGCGTGATCTCCCCGACGGCGCCCGCCCCTGCCCGCAAGACCCCGCCGCTGCTGGCCGCGGTGCTGCTGGCGGCGAGCGTCGCCTATCCGCTCGTCGTCTACCTGGCGCTGGGCCACGTCAGCCCGCGCTGGATCGCGCTGCTGCTGGCGGCGCTGGCGCTGGCGCGCGCGGCGGTCACGCGCGAGGCGTTCTGGCTGGGCGCCGCGGCGCTCGCCGGCGTGCTGGCGGCGGCCAGCTTCCTGGGCGATCGCTGGGGGCCGCTGCAGCTCTATCCCGCGCTCGTCAACCTCGTGATGCTGGGCCTGTTCGCCAGCAGCCTGTGGCACGGTCCGACCGTGGTCGAGCGCCTGGCGCGCCTGCGCGAGCCCGACTTCCCTCCGGCCGCGGTCGCCTACACGCGGCGGGTGACGCAGGTGTGGTGCGGATTCTTCGTGGTCAACGGCCTGGCGGCCGCGGCCACCGCGCTGTGGGCCAGCGCGGCCGTCTGGGCGCTGTGGAACGGGCTGCTGTCGTACGTGGCCATGGGCGCGCTGATGGGCGGCGAGTGGCTGGTGCGCCGGCGCGTGCGCGGCCGCATCGCCGCCCGGGCCGCCGCCGGAGCCGCGCATGACTGAGGTCGCCGGCTGGCGCGCGCTCGCCGACCTGCCGCGCCGCGGCGCGCCGTCCGCCGCGGCGGTGGCCTGGCGTGCCGGCGGGGCGCTGTCGCAGGCCGACTTCGCGGCGCAGGTGGCTGCGTGGCGCGACCTGCTGGCCGCGCGGCCGGGCGCGCGCTGGGCCTTGTTCGTCGAGGACAGCTTCGACTTCGCCTGCGCGCTGTTCGGCGCCTGGCACGCCGGCAAGACGGTGATCGTGCCGGGCGACATGCAGGACGACACCGTCGCGCGGCTGCGCGGCTCCTGCGACGGCTTCCTGGGCGATCTCCCGGGCGCGCTCGCGCGGCCCGCGCCGGTGCGCGAGTTCGCGTTCGCGCCGCTGGACACGGTCGCCACCCGGCTGGTCGTCCACACCTCCGGCACCAACGGCGAGCCGCTGGCCATCCCCAAGCGCCTGGCGCAGCTCGACGCCGAGGTGCATGCGCTGGAGGCGCGCTTCGGTGCGCTGTGCGACAGCGGCCTGGCGCCGGCCAACCTCGCGCCCGAGACGGTGGCCGCCGGCGTGGCGTTCGCCGGGCTCGACGGCGTCGACGCCGAGGCCGGCCCGGCACCGGTGGTCTGGGCCACCGTCACCCACCAGCACATCTACGGCCTGCTGTTTCGCGTGCTGTGGCCGCTGGCCGCCGGCCGCCCGTTCGCGGCCGAGCGCCTGGTCTTCAACGAGGAGATCGTGCAGCGCGTGCGCGGTCCGGCGGTGCTCGTGGCCAGCCCGGCGCACCTGCGTCGCCTGCCCGAGGCGCTGGACTGGTCGGCCGTGCGGGGCGGCCTGCGCAGCGTGTTCTCGTCCGGCGGCCCGCTGCCGCCCGAGGCCGCCGAGAGCGTGCTGGGCCTGCTGGGCGTGGCGCCCGTGGAGGTCTACGGCAGCTCCGAGACCGGCGGGGTGGCCTGGCGCCAGCGTGCGCGCCACGGCGACACCTGGCAGCCGCTGCCGGGCATCGAGTTCAGGATCGACGACGGCGAGCTGTGCGTGCGCTCGCCGCACCTGCCCGACGGGGACTGGTGGCACACCGCCGATCGCGCAACCCCCGCCGGCGACGGCATGGACGGCTTCGAGCTGCACGGCCGCGCCGACCGCATCGTCAAGATCGAGGAGAAGCGCGTCTCGCTCACCGCGCTGGAGCAGCGCCTGGCCGCCAGCGCCGACGTGGTCGAGGCGCGCGTGCTGATGCTGGCCCCGGAACCCGCGCCGGCCGACGGCGTGGCCCACGCGGCGCGGCCGGCGGCGGTCATCGCGCTGACCGCCGCGGGCCGCGCCCGGCTGCAGGCGCTGGGCAAGCCAGCCCTGGTGGCCGAGTTGCGCACGCAGCTGCTGGCCACGGTCGACCGCATCGCGCTGCCGCGCCGCTGGCGCTTCGTCGACGCGCTGCCGGTCAACGCGCAGGGCAAGAGCACCGAGGCCCTGCTGGGGGCGCTGTTCGCGCCGCCGGTCGTCCGGCGGCCGGTGCGGCCGGTGCCGAAATGGCGCGTGGTCGAGCCGACCCGGGCGCAGGCGTCCATCGCGCTGACGGCCGAACTCGAGGTGTTCCACGGCCACTTCCCCGGCGCGCCCATCCTGCCCGGCGTGGCGCAGGTCGACTGGGCGATCGCGTTCGCGCGCGAGCGCTTCGCGCTGCCGCCGCGCTTCGTGCGACTGGACGCGCTGAAGTTCTCGCAGCCGGCGCTGCCCGGCATGCACCTGGACATCGAATGGCAGTGGAACGCCGCCACGTCCACGCTGCAGTTCGAGTACCGCTCCACGGCCGGCCGCCATTCCAGCGGCCGCATCGTGTTCGCCGATGCGGAGGCCGCGTGAGCGACGCCGCGTTCCGCCCGGTGGCGGTGATCCCGGTCTACAACCACGGCGAGGCGGTGGGCGCGGTCGCCGCCAACGTGCGCGCGGCCGGCCTGCATTGCATCCTGGTCGACGACGGCAGCTCGGCCGACTGCGCCGCGGTGCTCGACGCCCTGGCGCGCGCCCCCGACGTCACGCTGGTGCGCCTGGCGCGCAACCAGGGCAAGGGCGGGGCGATGATGGCGGGCCTGCGCGCCGCCGCGGCGGCCGGCCACTCGCACGCCCTGCAGATCGACGCCGACGGCCAGCACGACGCGCGCGACATCCCCGCGTTCCTGGCCCGCGCCGCGGCGCAGCCGGAGGCGGTGATCTGCGGCGTGCCGGTCTACGACGACTCGGTGCCGCTGGGCCGGCTGGTGGGCCGCTATGCCACGCACGTGTGGGTGTGGATCAACTCGCTGTCGCTCGAGATCCGCGACTCGATGTGCGGCTTCCGCGTCTACCCGCTGGCGCCGGTCGTGCAGCTGTTCGACCAGGCGCGGCTGGGCCGGCGCATGGACTTCGACCCGGAGGTGCTGGTGCGCCTGCACTGGCGCGGCCTGCGCATCGTCAGCATCCCCACGCGCGTGACCTATCCGCAGGACGGGCTGTCGCACTTCCGGCTGGGCCTGGACAACTGGCTGATCACGAAGATGCACACGCGCCTCGCCTTCGGCATGCTCGTGCGCTCGCCGCTGCTGCTGTGGCGCAAGGTGAGCTCGCGATGAGCGCCGCGCAGCAACGCGCCTCGGGCACCGGCCAGCGCCACTGGTCGGCGATCGGCGAGGAGACCTTCGCCGGCGGCATGTGGCTGATGTACGCGCTGTTCCGCGTCGGCGGCCGGCTGCCGTTCCGCGTGGTGCTCTACCCGGTGGTGCTGTGGTACTGGGCCGTCAACCGCGCCGCGCGCGAGGCCTCGCTCGAATACCTGCAGCGGCTGCAGCGGACCACGGGCGCGCTGGGCCACGAGCCCGGGCGGCGCGACACGCTGCGCCACTTCCTGTCGTTCGCCGAGACCATCCTCGACAAGATGCTGGCCGTGGGCGGCCGCTACCGGCTGGACCGCATCCGCTATGTCGGCCACGAGGCGATCGACGCGATGGTGCGCGTGAAACAGGGCGCCCTTCTGGTGACGGCCCACATCGGCTGCCTCGAGATGTGCCAGGCCTCGGCCGACGCCACGCCGGGCCTGAAGCTGACGGTGCTGGTGCATACGGTGCACGCCGAACAGTTCAATCGCATGCTGGAGCGGCTGTCGCCGGGCCGCGGCATCTCGCTGATGCAGGTCACCGAGATCTCGCCGGCCACCGCCGTGGTGCTGGCAGAGCGCATCGAGCGCGGGGAGTTCGTCGCCATCGCCGGGGACCGCGTGCCGATCGTGGCCGGCCGCGCCAGCGCGGTGCAGGTGCCGTTCCTCGGCCACGTCGCGCCGTTCCCTACCGGCGCCTACCTGCTGGCCGCGCTGCTGAAGTGCCCGCTGTACTCGCTGGGCTGCATCCGCCAGGGCGACACGCACGAGGTGGTGTTCGAGCGGCTGGCCGAGCGCGTGGTGCTGCCGCGCGCCGACCGCCTGGGCGCCTGCGCCGTCCTGGCCGAGGACTTCGCGCGACGCCTCGAGCGACTGCTGGTGCGCGCGCCGTTCGAATGGTTCAACTTCTTCTCGTTCTGGGACCAACCCGGAGCGCTGTCCGCTTCTCCACCGCCTGCGCGCCATGACTGAATCCCGTTCCATCGCCTTCGACGGCCGCCCGCTGACCATCGAGGACGTATGCCTGCTCGCCGCGCGCGGGGCCGACGCGTCGCTGTCGGCCGACCCGGCGTTCCGCGCCCGCATCCGCCGCGGCGCCGACTTCCTCGAGCGCCTGCTGCGCGAGGACGGCGTCGTCTACGGCGTGACCACCGGCTACGGCGACTCCTGCACCGTGGCGATCCCGCCCGAGCTGGTCGCCGAGCTGCCGCACCACCTGTTCGCGTACCACGGCGTCGGCCTCGGACGCATGCTCGATCCGGCCGAGACGCGCGCCGTGCTGGCCGCGCGGCTGCAGTCGCTGGCGCAGGGCATGTCCGGCGTCAGCGTCGGGCTGCTCGAGCAACTGGCGGCGTTCCTGGCGCACGACGTGCTGCCGCGCATTCCCGCCGAGGGTTCGGTGGGCGCCAGCGGCGACCTGACGCCGCTGTCGTACGTGGCCGCCGCGCTGTGCGGCGAGCGCGACGTGCTGTTCCAGGGCCGCGTGCAGCCGGCCGCCGCGGCGCTGGCGGCGCTGGGCCGCGCGCCGCTGCGCCTGCGGCCGAAGGAGGGCCTGGCGATCATGAACGGCACCGCGGTGATGACCGCGCTCGCCTGCCTGGCCTGGGAGCGCGCCGACTACGTGGCCCGCCTCGCGTCGCGCCTGACCGCCTGCAACGTGCTCGCCACCGCGGGCAACGCGCACCACTTCGACGAGGCGCTGTTCGCCGTCAAGCCGCACGCCGGCCAGCAGCGCATCGCCGCCCGGGTGCGTGCCGACCTGGCCGTCGACTCGGCCCGGCCCGCGGCGCGCAACGAGCAGCGCCTGCAGGACCGCTACTCGCTGCGCTGCGCGCCGCACGTCGTCGGCGTGCTGGAGGACGCGCTGCCCTTCCTGCGCCAGCTCATCGAGAACGAGCTCAACTCGGCCAACGACAACCCGATCATCGACGGCGAGCGTGAGCAGGTGCTGCACGGCGGGCACTTCTACGGCGGCCACATCGCGTTCGCGATGGACAGCCTGAAGAATGCCGTCGCCAACGTGGCCGACCTGCTCGACCGCCAGTTCGCGCTGCTGGTGGACACCCGCTACAACCACGGCCTGCCGTCCAACCTGTCGGGCGCCACCGGCCCGCGCGCGGCGATCAACCACGGGCTGAAGGCGCTGCAGATCAGCGTGTCGGCGTGGACGGCCGAGGCGCTCAAGCAGACCATGCCGGCCAGCGTGTTCTCGCGCTCCACCGAGTGCCACAACCAGGACAAGGTGAGCATGGGCACGATCGCCGCGCGCGACTGCCTGCGCGTGCTCGAGCTCACCGAGCAGGTGTGCGCAGCCATGCTGGTGGCTGCGCGCCAGGGCGTGGCGCTGCGCTGCGCGCAGGACGACGTCGTTCCCGGCGCGGCGCTGCAGGCGTTCCAGGCCGACCTGGCGCGGCGCATCGCGTTCGTGGCCGAGGATCGCGCGCTCGACACCGACCTGGTCGCCCTGCTGGGCGCACTGCGCGGGCGCGAATGGGAGCTGTACCCCGATGCCTGAGAACACCGCCCCGAGCGGGGCCGACCTGTCGCACGAGATCGAGGTCGTGCCGCCGTTCTTCGACATCGACTCGATGGACATCGTCTGGCACGGCCACTACGTGAAGTACCTGGAGCTGGCGCGCTGCGCGCTGCTCGACAAGTTCGACTACGGCTACACGCGCATGCGCGAGTCCGGCTACGGCTGGCCCGTCGTCGACCTGCGCCTGAAGTACACCCGGCCGGCCATCTTCAACCAGAAGCTGGTGGTGCGCGCCGAGATCGTCGAGTGGGAGAACCGGCTGAAGATGAACTACACCATCCGCGACGCGGCCACCGGCGCCAGGATCCACGCCGCGATGTCGATCCAGGTGGCGGTGGACCTGGCCACGCGCCAGATGCAGTACGTCTGCCCGCGCGTGCTGTGGGAACGGCTGGGGGTATCTCCATGCTGAAGCTCGCGCGCCTGGCCGCGCTCGCGCTGGCCATGCTGGTCGCCGCACCGGCATCGGCCGCCGACGGCGTCGCGTTGATCCGCCAGCGCCTGCAGGTGTCGCCCGTGCTCAAGGGCGAGTTCGAGCAGGTCAAGACGCTCAAGGGCTTCAGGAACCCGCTGGTGTCGCACGGCGAGTTCCTGCTCGCGCGCGGGCAGGGCGTGTGGTGGCACACGCGCCAACCCTTCGACTCGACGCTGGTCGTCACGCGGACGCGGCTGTTCACCCGCAACGCCGACGGCAGCGCCAGCGACCTGGTCGACGCGCAGGCCGAGCCCGGCGTCAAGCAGGTCAACGAGCTCGTCTTCTCGCTGCTGGCGGCCGACCTCGACGTGCTGGCCGACCGCTTCGACGTCGCGGCCCAGGCGCAGGGCGCCGCCGGCTGGACGCTGGTGCTGACCCCGCGCGACGCCAACATCGCGAAGTTCGTCGTGCGCGCCACGCTCACCGGCGAGCACGACGTGCAGACGGTGCGCCTCGAGGAGGCGCGCGGCGACACCACGCTGATCCGCTTCTCGCGCCAGGTGCCGGCGGCGGCGCTGGCGGCCGACGAGTCCGCCCGCTTCCGATGACCGCACGCCCCGCGCCGCGACCCGTGCGCCGCCTGCGCTGGCAGGTGGCGGCGTGGGCGTGGCTGGCCGTGGCCTGCGTGGTCGCGGTCCACCAATGGGTCTTCTGGCGTGCCCCGCATTTCGACACCGACGTGATGGCGCTGCTGCCGCAGGACGAGCAGGCCCCCGAGGTCGGTCGGGCCACGCGCCAGCTGGCCGCCCAGGTCGGGCGCCAGGTCGTCGTGATCGTGGGCGCGCCCGACTGGGCGTCCGCGCGGCGTGCCGCCACTGCCTGGCAGGCCGGACTCGCGGCGGCGCACCCGCCGCTGCGGGCCAGTGCGCTGGCCGGCCCCGACGCGTTGCGCGACACGCTGGCGTTCTACGCGCCGTGGCGCGATCGCCTGCTGACGGCGGCGCAGCGGGCGCAGCTCGAACACGCGGCGCCGCAGTCGCTCGTGCAGGGCGCGCTCGGCGCGCTGGCCCAGCCGGGCGGCGGCTTGCGGCTGGCCGACTGGAACGCCGACCCGCTGGGGCTGTGGCCTCAGTGGTGGCTCGCGCGCGCCAGCGACACGCGGGCGCGGCCGCGCGACGGCCTGCTCGCGCTGGACGACGGCGGCTTCGACTGGGTCGTGCTGCCGCTCGAGACCACCGGCCCGGCCTTCTCGCTGGGCGGCGACGCGCCGATCGCGGACGCGCTGGCGCAGGCACGTGCCGCGGCGCTCGCCGCGGTGCCCGGCGCACGGGTGCTGGCCGGCGGCGTGCCGCTGCACGCCGAGCATGCGGCGGCGCGCGCGCACCACGAGGTCGACGTCATCGGCGGCGGCTCGGTCGCCGGGGTGCTGCTGCTCGTCTTCCTGGCGTTCCGCTCGCTGTGGCCGCGGCTGCTGATGGCGGTGTCGCTGGCGGTGGGCGTGGCGATGGCGCTGTCGGCCACGGCCTGGGTGTTCGGCGAGGTGCACCTGCTGACCACGGTCTTCGGCGCCAGCCTGGTCGGCTGCGCCGAGGACTACGGCCTGTACTACTTCGCCAGCCGCCAGGGCGCGCCCGGCGTGCCGCCACTGCGCATGATGTCCACGCTGCTGCCCGGCCTCGCGCTGGCGCTGCTGACCAGCGTGCTGGGCTACGTGGCGCTGGGCCTGCCGCCGTTCCCGGGGCTGCGCCAGATGGCGCTGTTCTCGGTGGTGGGCATCGTCGGCGCGTTCCTGACCACGGTGTGCTGGTTCCCGTGGATCGATCGCGGCGAGCTGCGGCGCGGGCGCTTCGCGGAATGGGTCGTCGCCGGCTTCGCGCGCTATCCGCGCTTCGGCGCGACGCGTACCAGCTGGGCGGTGCATGCGGCGTTCGCGCTCGCCTGCGCCGTCGCCGTCGGATTCCTGCATGTCAACGACGACCTGCGCCAGCTGCAGAGCTCGCCGCCG
>Ga0265324_10000179_pt1 | contig 48472 bp, 28 predicted proteins | sample 41419metaG_FD_198634 | JGI IMG/M metagenome (GOLD analysis project Ga0265324, IMG submission 198634) | Rhizosphere microbial communities from Carex aquatilis grown in University of Washington, Seatle, WA, United States - 4-14-19 metaG | ecosystem: Host-associated > Plants > Roots > Rhizosphere...
GCCGGTGCCCTTGTCCTCAAAATCGTCGTTGAACGCAATCTGGTTGCCGGTGGAATCGGTCAGCCGCAAAAAGGAATCCAGCGGCGAATCCAGCCGGCGCGCTGAAACTTCGGCGACTATTGATTGTCCAACCTGGCCGCTGAACTTGAAAACCTCCGCCTCGTTCGGCTGGCTGACGCAGCCGTTGATGATGACCGGCAGCGTGACGGACTGCGCGGTTTCGCCGGAATGATTGTTTCCGTTGGCGGAAACTTCCGGCAGGTCGTCCACGGCGAACGGCACGGGATTGAAGAATTTTTCCCGGAGCGAAATCACGCCCGGCTCGGCGGCGGAATTATCCACGGTGATTTGTTTTTCCGGCAGATTCCAGCCGGTGAGCGCGACGGTGGTTTTTTCGCCGGTCCTGCCGCCGAGCGGAAAAATGCCAGTGACGAAGGGCAGTTCCCCGATCGTCAGGCGATAAATGAAATCCTCGCGGCCGCGATACAGCGAGTCGCGCACCTCGACGGTGTAAGTGCCGTCGTGCGGCGCTTCAAAATGCAGCACCGGGTCGGGATGAAACCGGTAGCGCTCGGCGCTGGCCACTTCCTTGCCCTTGGAATCGAGCAATGTGAGCGTGGCCTCGAACCAGCCGGGCACGGCGTCGGCGAGATACGGAATCAGCCGGCGCGCCTCGGCGGCGATGATGATGTGCTGGCCGCGCGCGGCATAAAACCGGTAGCGATCCACGCCCGCCGGCGCGATCTGGCCGTTGATGACGGCGGGCAATTTCACGGTGGCGTCCACCGGCGGCGGCAGGTTTGGCGCGGTGCTGGCGCGTTCCTTCGGCACGGATTTCCAGTCGGGCTTGGTGGTTTCGGGCAGCGTGCCCACGCAAAATTTCAGCGGATTCGACAAGCCGCCGGGCGTCCGCACGCGGATTTCGTGGTCGCCGGGCGGCGCGTTGGTGGCCAACGAGATCTGCACCGTCATGAATTCGCTGATGGACGGATTCGCCGGCCGCCGGCCGAACTGCGTAAGCCGTTGCTTGATGAATTCCGCCCGCGCCCGCTCGGCGTCGGTGAGGCGTTCGCCGCTTTTGCGTTTTTCCTGAAACTTGTTTAATTCCTCCCTGAACGCGTTTTGCTCGTCTTGTTTCAACGGCCGGTCGTAGGTGATGACTTTGGCGGTCGCGCAATCGTCGTCCACAAACACGGAAAAATTTGTGGTGCTGAAGAAAAACTGTCCGCCCACGACGGCGGTAAAGGTGCCGCCCTGTCGTCCGCCCGCCGGATAAACGTAGGCCACGCGCGGCGGCTGCTGGGCGTGAACTGCCGGTGCAAACACCGCCGGCAAAAAAAACATCAACCACAGATGAACACGGATAAACACGGATAAGGAAAATCTTTTGCGACGCCCTTCATGCGTTTTCATCCGATGAATTTGTGCGGCTGCGTTCCGGAAAAATCTGTGTCCATCTGTGTTCATCTGTGGTTTCAACTTTGGTTAATTCAAGCGGACATGATCTCCTTCAGCAGACCGGCGGACTTGATGCCGTCGGCAGGCTGCGGCATGACGAACGTCGGCTGGCCTTCGGGATTCGGCAGCTTCGTCGTGGCATCAATGCCGAGCTGCGCATAGATGCTGCCGATCACGTCCACCGGATATACCGGGCGTTCCTTGACCTCCTCGCCTTTCGCATCGGACGCGCCGATGACATGGCCACCCGTGAAACCGCCGCCGGCGACCAAGGACGAAAAAACCTTGCCCCAGTGTCCGCGCCCGCCGTTCCACGGCGCTTCCCACTGCACTTTCGGAGTGCGGCCAAATTCGCCGCCCCACCAGACGATGGTGCTGTCGAGCAGGCCGCGCGCGCTCAAATCCTGAAGCAGAGTGCCCATGCCCTTGTCGAGTTCCGGCAACTGCCGCTGCATTGTCTGGAAATTATTTTTGTGCGTGTCCCAGCCGCCGGAATTGATGGTGACATACGGAATGCCGCGCTCGATAAGCCGCCGCGCGACGAGGCACGACTGACCGAACTTGCTTTTGCCGTAGCGCTCGCGCAGCTCCAGTTTTTCCTCCGACAGATCAAACACCTTCGCGCCATCGCCGAGAATCATGTCATAAGCCGCGTTTTCCGCCTGCGCATTCGCCACGACCTGCGGGTCGGCCGGCAAAGCCTGCGCCAGCGTGTCGAGGTGATGCAGCAATTCGCGCCGGCCTTTTTGGTGTTCGGCGGTGATACCCGGCGCGATGATGCCTTCGACAGCGAACGGCGTCTTGGACGGATCGCCGCCGGTGGCGAACGGCCGGTATTTCGAACCAAGAAAACCGGCTTCATCAAAACGTCCCTGTGGCTCGGTCAATACGACGTAAGGCGGAATCAAGCCTTTGTAACCGGCGTCGTAGCCTTTCGTCAGCGACACCACTGAACCGACGGCGGGATAAACCAGACGCCCGCCCGGCTGACGACCGGTCTGCGTGATGTAGGCGGCAGTTTCGTGGCCGTTGTTGCCGTGCGTCAGGCTGCGGATGATGGAATAATTATCCGCCTGTTGGGCGAGCACGGGCAACAGTTCGCCGATGCGGATGCCGGAAACATTGGTCTCAATCGGCGATTTCAGCGGCCCGCAATAATCATAGCCGGCGTCCGGCTTCGGATCAAAAATGTCCGTGTGCGACGGCCCGCCCCACATCCAAATCTGAATGACGGCCTTGGCACGCGCGCTGGGCGCAGCGCCGAAGGCACGGAAGGAAATGTGGTTGGCCAGCACCAGCCCGCTGGTGACAAACAGCGCGCGGCGGATGGCCTCGCGACGGCTGATGCGCGGGCGCTGTTTTTCAAAATCAAAATGGAATGCGCTCATATGGTTTTGGCTGGTTAATGCCGGTAAAGAAATTCCGTGCTGTTCATCAGCGCCCACGCCAGATCCACGGTGGGCTGGCGACGACTCGTGCCAAACTTCTTGAAATATTCCTGCGCCGCCGACTGCTCTGCCGCCGTGGGAAACCGCGACAAAATCCCGAGATACATGCCGGTGATGATTTCCGGCGGCGGGCGGTTGGCCGAGGTCTGAAACGCCACCATCCGCGATTGCTCGATTTTCCGCTGCATGGAACTGGAGTTGAGCAGCGTCAATTTTTGTCCGGCAGAAATTTTATTGTTCCGCTCGGCTTCCTGGCCGGTGTCGCGCGGCGGCCGGCCGAACTGATCCAGAAATCCGCTCGTGATGCTGCCGTCCGGCAACGCGATGGAACGCAGGTCGCCGGGGATGAACGTGTAAGGTTCGGGAATCGCGCTGGAATAGTTTTCGTTCGTGCCGGTAATCTGATCCACCGCGTCAATCAGCACCTCCGCGTCCAGACGCCGCAGCGGATAAAACGCGAAATTCGCCGCCGCATCCGGGCTTTGGCTCGGCGGAATCGCCGCGAGCTGGTAGGTTTTGGAATTCAGAATCTCGCGGCAGAGATGCTTGAAATCGAAGCCAGACGCCGCGAAATCTTCCGCCAGAAAATCCAGCAGCGCCGGATTGCCCGGCGGATTGTCCGCGCGAAAATCATCCGGCTCCTGCACGATGCCGCGCCCCAGCAGCCACGACCAGGTGCGGTTGGCGAGGCTGCGCGCAAACTGCGGATGCTGCACCAGCCAGCCGGCGAAAACCGCGCGCGGGTCTTTGTCTGGCGAAAGCGTCACCTTTTCGCCGTCGGGGAAAATCGTTTTTTTCAACGAGCCGTTCAGCGCGCCGGTGTTCGTCGAGGCGAGATTGAAAAAGACAATTTCCTCCTTCCACTCGGCAGTGGATTTATAGCCGACGTTCGCGAAAAACACGGCGAGGTTCGCCAGATCATTCGCCGGCCAGTGGTCGGCGCGCTCGCCAAGGAACGTCAGGGCGACGGCCTGCGCGATGCCGGTCGGCGTGCGGTTCTGCATCGCGCGGTAGAAATTCACCGGCGGTTTTTGAAAATTGCTGCCGCTGGCGGTGAGCATTTCCGTGGCGAGCTTGTCCCACGGCACGTTGTCGCGGATGGCGTCATGAATCCAGCGGTGATACGCCTGCGCGGCGTTCGGCCAGAGGTTGATGGGAAACTCCGCCTTGATGCGCAGCGCGTCACCCCATTTCATCGCGAAATAATCGGCGAACTCGTCGCACGCCAGCAGCCGGTCAATCAGGGCGGTGCGTTTGCCGGGATTGTTATCGAGGATGAAAGCCTGCGCCTCGGTCGCGCTGGGCAGCGTGCCGGTCACGTCCAGATAAACGCGCCGCACGAACACCGCGTCGGAGCAAAGCGGGGCCGGGGTGAGGTTCAAGGCCTGCCACCGAGCGAAGACCAGCTCGTCAATTTTGTTCGGCGGCGTCAGCGGAGCAGGGCTTTCGAACGGCGAGGCGGCAAAAACAGCGGCGGCAAAAAACAGAAACAGTCCCAGCCAGCAGGGCCGATTCGCGGAAAATATTCCGGCGCAAACTTTCATTCAAGAGTCCAGACGTTGAATCTCGCACAAAGGCTTCAGAAAAATAGGTGCGAATTCAATGATTCGCATCAAACATTTTTCGGGAACAAAAACAAACCGCCCGGCTTGTAACCATTTGCCGCCGGCTCCGTCGTTGTAGGTGATGTCCATGCTCGTCGCCAATACAGATGCCGTTCCTCCGGGAAAAGCCAGCGAACGTGCGGGCACGTCGTTCTCGCTGACCATCAAACCACTGCCGGGCGAGGAAATATCCGCGCTGTGCCGCCGGCTCGCGGCGCAACTTGCCGAACGCGCAGCCACGCCGCTGCATCTGCTGGTGTTTGGCCAGACCGCCGCCGCTGCCGCCGGGATAGCCACGCTGGAAGAAAGTTTCGGCCGCAGGGATTTTCCGGTGACGTGGGTGGAAGGCGCGGACTGCGGCAGCAAACCGATTGCCGGCATCCAGGCTCACGCCTTCACCGGCGCGGTGGAGCGAATCGAATGGAACGGTCGCGTGGTCGGTTCGGTGTTCACCGAAGGCGGCGCGCGGCAATGCCTCGTCGGCGGACTTGCGCCGGCGGACAAAACGCTTGCCCGGTCCGAACAAACCCGGCAGACGCTGGAGGAATTGCAAGCCGTGCTGGCGCTGGCCGGCTTGGAACTCGCGGACACGGTGCGGACATGGTTTTTTCTCGATAACATCTTATCGTGGTATGACGACTTCAACCGCGCGCGGACGAAAATTTATTCCGGCGAGAAATTCCGCACCGGGTCGCTGCCGGCCAGCACCGGCGTCGGCGCAAAAAACCCCGCCGGCACCGCGCTCGCGCTGGCGGCGTGGGCGTTCCGTCCGCTGGAAAAAACCGCGCGCGCCGAGGAAGTCGCCTCGCCGCTGCAATGTCCCGCGCCGGCTTACGGCAGCTCGTTCAGCCGGGCGATGGAAATGCCCACAGCCGCCGGCCGCCGGCTGCACATTTCCGGCACGGCGAGCATCGCGCCCGGCGGCCAGACGCTGTGGGCGGACGACACGCGCAAGCAGGTGGAACTGACCATGGACGTAGTCGAGGCGATTTTGCGTTCGCGTGGATTCACGTTTGCCGACCTCACGCGGGCGACGGCTTATTTCCGGCACGCGGCGGATGCGGGAATTTTTTCCGAATGGCTCGCGGCGAACCGGCAGGAACAAATGCCCGTCGTCTCAGCGCAGTGCGACGTCTGCCGCGATGATTTGCTGTTTGAACTCGAAGCCGAGGCCGAGCGTGGTTTTTAGCCCGATTTCCGAAGTTAAACCGCTCATCCACGCTGATGATCGCTGATCTTAGGCGTAACAATTCGGTAGGAATTCAACGCCAAGGCGCAAAGGTGCCAGGACGCAAAGCCCGCGAAAGACTTAAAGGAAAAGCGGAAACAGGTTGAACAACAAAGTAACAAAGGCACAAAGGAAAACCGGAAGTTTGGCCGCAAAAATGGCAAAAAATGCAAAAGCTGAAATACTGAAAGCTGAAAAGCTAACACCTGAAAACTTTTTTAACCGCGAAATACACGAAATTCAAAGGAAACCCGATACACCATTCGATGGCGCTGACTCCGGCGACGGGGCGTCGTCGACACCCCCTGCCACGAGGGCGTCGTAGCTACACGCATCGCCGCTTCAATTTTCAACTACATGGCTACGGTCAAGGGGTCGTTGGCAGGGCGTTGATTTCAATTTGGTTGGTGCTATCTACCGTTGCGGTTCCCGCGATGCGCGAATTTGAGAATAATGCCACATTCTGCGCCTGCGACATTTCGCCACCCACAGCAGAATTGTTCACCATTGCGGCGGCCTGCGAATTTACCGTGCCGCCTGTCATCGAAATCAGGTTGCCGGTGAACACCACGTTTTGCTTCGAGGTGCGGTTCTGGCCGGATACCCGGAAGTAGAAATTATTTCCCGCCGCGCCTTGGTTTTTCGCCACGTCGGAAATCTGGTTTTGCGTTACTCCGTGCGGCGTGACTGCTGGCAACTCGCTTTGCGCAACCGCGCTGTTGGTCTGGAGCGAACCTTGATAGACCGAGCCATCCGCGTCCACCACGGCGAGGTCGTTGCCGTTCTGTTGCAACTCAAACGACACCAGCACCGGCGAGGTGTTGGCGATGGCGTTGCGGAACTGCTGTGAATTGCCATTCATGCCCAGCGCTTCGGATTTGGCGCGCTCCGCGTCCTGGAAAAGCTGTTTCGTTGGGGCCGCTGCCGGTGCCGTCGTTGCCACCAAACGGTCTTTGTTTTCCAAGCCAAAGTCTTTTCCGCCGCCACCACCGCTGAAAGTGTTGATGCCGTTCAACGCCATGGTGCCGCTGGCAGCCACTGGCGCAGTGGTCACCGCCGGCTGTTCGAATGCCAGCTTACCGTCCAACTGGTTTTCCTCTGCCGGTGCAGCGGGTGCTTTCAATTCCCGCTTCGTCAGATCGTCGAATTGTTTCCGACTCATCATCTGCACCGAGCCGTCGGCCAGCAGCACCGCGCGGCCTTTTTTGTCCGCCGGTGAATACGCCAGCACCGCGTTGCTGGACAGCGCATCCAGCTTTTTTCCGCCGGCGGCGAAGACGAATCGCTTGCCGCTCGCGGGATCGTTCAAAACATTCTGCGGCAGCAGCCCATTGGTCAACTCGTCGAGCGTGGCCGGCAGTTTGCCGTTGTTGTCCACGGCGGCGATCTGCGCCGCCGCGCCGATTTGCCGCAGGTTGGACATGGCTGAGGCGCTTGGCGATTTCACCTTCGCCTTGCTCAACGCCGGCAGGAAAAGCGAGGCGCCGAAGAAAATCACGAGCGCAAACACCGCCAGCACCGCCCATTGCTGCCGGAACAACTGCCACAGCGAAACCGATTCCTCCTCCGGCGGCTCGGCGAACTGCCGGTCCACTTCCGTCTGCAACCGCCGCCGCGTCGCCGGATGCAGCGTGAACGCGTCGCCGGCGTCCGCCCGGCGTTTTTTCGCGTAGGCGCGCAGCAGTTTTTCAATTTTGCGTTCCGGTTCCATGCGTTCGTCAATTCATTGGACGGGAAAAATCCCGATTCTCCCGCGAAAATATTTTCCGCGCAATTTCCTCCAGCCGGTCGAGGCATTTGCTCAGGCGCGAACTGACCGTTTTCGGGTTCAGGTTCAACGTCGCGCTCAACTCGTCGTAACTCAAGTCACCAAAATAGCGCAGCTCCACGATTTCGCGGCACGGCTCGCCAAGCCGGTCGAGCGATTCGCGCACCAATCCGAGGGATTCGGCGTTCATCAGAAATTCATCCGGGCCGGGCGCGGCGCTCGGCGGATCAGGCGTCAGGCCGGTTTCGGGATTTTCCGCGTGCAGCGAGATGGTCGTCTGTCCGCCGCCGCGCTTGGCCGCGTTACGTTTTTCGCGGTAATCGCGCGCCTTGTTGGCGGCGATGCGGAAAATCCAGGTCTGCAACTGGCTTTCGCCGTGGAAGGAATCGAGGTTTTTGATGACGGACAGAAACACTTCCTGGCAGATTTCCTCGGCGTCCTCGACCGTGAAATCCGAGGCAAGCTGGAAGATGAAGCGCCCGGCCGCCGCGTAATGCGCGTCGAACAGATTGTCCCACGCCGTCGCGTCGCCGCGCTGGCAGCGGGCCAGCAGTTCACCTTCCGGGTTCATGCGGCTTTGACTTTATTTCGCGGCAGGACGTTTGAAAAGAATCTTCGTGCCGGGAAAAATGAAATCCGCCTCGTCCTCAAAAATCAAAAAGATGAGGATGATTAAATTGCGGGAGCATTTTTTGAGGCCTTCCGTCTGACTGGGTATGAAAACGATCATCGCCGCTTTATTTCTCGGACTGATTTGCAACTTCACCGCCACCGCCAAACCTGCCGCCGTGCCCGTCGCTACGCTCACGGTCGGCGAAATCCGCTACGCCGCGCAGCTGGCGGACGACGAGGCGCGGTTCACGCTCGACGTCACCGCCGACGCCACCGGCGCGAGCGGGGCTTCCGTGAAAATCCTGGAAGGCGACGTCGCCGTGCTGCCGCCGAAACTGCCGGACGCGCTGAAGATCGTCCGCGACGGCAACCGCTATTTCCTCGTCGCGCCGCACGCCGGGCATTTCAAATTCACCCTCGAAGTCGTCGCCAAAATCCAGCACGACGAGCCGTGGAACCAGGTTTCGTTCACCGGCCCGGCGGCGACCATCGCGTCCGTCATCGCGTCGGCCAACGGCACGAACACGGAAGTCCAGTTACTCAACGGCACGCTGTTGGAGACGTTCAAGACCGGCGGCGTCTCCGGCGTGAAAGGTTTTCTCGGCGCGGATCAAACCGTTGCTTTGCGCTGGCAGGGCAAGGTCACGGCGGTCGCGCGACAGGTGCTGCTCACGGCGGATTCCACCATCACCGCACTCGTCACGCCGACCGTCATCAAATACACCGGCAAATTTCATTACGAGATCGTGCAGGGCAACGCCGCGCAACTCACGCTCACGCTGCCGGCGGCGCAGGCGCTGACCAAACTCGACGGCGCGCAGATCCGCGACTGGCACACGACCGCCGCCGGCGACCGCCAGACATTGACGGTGGAATTCATCAAGCCGGTGGAAAATTCCTACGACCTCACGATTTATTCCGAGCAGCCGGTGGAAGGCACGGCGGAAAATTCCGCGCTGAATCCGCCGCAGCCGGTCGGCGTCGAGCGCGAGTCCGGTTCGCTCACGGTTTCCGCCGAGGACACGCTGGTGGAAGTCGCGTCGCTCAACGGCCTGCGCCAGGTCAACGCGCCGGACAACGCCGTCGTCGCGTATCGTTTCAACGCCCGACCGTTCACGCTGGCGCTGAAATTGAAACACATCGAGCCGGTTGTTTCCGTGACCGACCGCGTGACGACGCGGCTCGAAGAAACGCGGCTGGTGGTCATTCATACGCTGGCGCTGAACGTGGAAAAGGCCGGTGTTTATTCGCTGGAATTGTCACCACCAGCCGGTTTCGCCGTGGCCGATGTGCGCGGGGCGGGCATCGAGGATTGGAAAGTCACCGGGGGAAAGCTGGCGGTGAATTTTTCCCAGCGCGCACTCGGCCAACGGCAAATCGAAGTCCAACTGGAGCAGGCGCTGAAAATTTTTCCCGAGCAGATCGTCGTCGCGCCGCTGCGCGTGACCGGCGCGGCGAAGGAGAATTCGCAGATCGGCGCGGCGGCGGTTCCCGGCATCCGGCTGAAGACCGGCACCATTTCCGGGTTACGCGAGATTCCGGTCGGCCAGTTGCCGAACCGCTCTGACGAAATTCTTGCCTACACCGCCGAGCAGCCGGACTGGCAGCTCGCCATCGGCACGGAAAAACTCGCCGCGCGCGTCGTGGCGGATGTGTTCAACCTCGTCACCATCGGCGACGGCCTGGTCGGCGGCAGCGCGACGATCCGCTACGGCCTCGTGAGTCAGGGCGTGCAGGAATTCAAGGTGCGCGTGCCAGCGAACTGCAAGAACGTCGAGTTCACCGGCCCGAACATCCGGCGCAAGGAACAGTCCGGAGACGTATGGACCATCGGTTTGCAAGACAAGGTCTGGGGCGGCTACACGCTCGTCGTCACTTACGATTTTCAGTTCGATGCGAAGGGCGCGACGCTGCCGGTCGGCGGCATTCACGCGGTGGATGTGGAGCGCGAGACCGGCTCCATCGCCGTGACGACCGCCGCGAGCTTGCAACTCGCCGTGCAGAATGTCGGCGACACTTTGCGGCGCGTGGATGAAAGCGAGCTTTCCGCCGCCGACCGTTCGCTCGTGACGCGCGCCGTCGTGCTCGCGTGGCAATACAGCGGCGACCAATACGACTTGAACGTGGACGTGAAGCGCTTCGCCGAGGAGCGTGTGCTCGAAGCCGTGGCCGACCGCACGCAAATCACTTCCGTGCTGACCGAGGCCGGCGAGATGCTTACGCAGGCGTCGTTCATGGTGAAGAACAACGAGAAGCAATTTCAGCGTTTCCAGCTTCCACGCGATGCGAAGCTTTGGGGCTGCTACGTCAACGGCCAACCTGCGAAACCGGAGCAGGACGGCGACTGGGTTATGGTTTCGTTGCCGCGCGACGTGAACCGCGACCAGGCGTTCGCGGTGGACATCATGTATGCGCAGACCAACGGCGCGCTGGCCGGAACCTTCGGCAAAAAACTGGAACTGAACGCGCCACGCACCGACGTGCCGAACACCTACGCCGAATGGCAAATCTTCGTGCCGCCGACGCTGCGGCTTTCCGATTTCGGGGGCAGCATGAGCGTGACGCAGGGCACGACTTACGAGTTGCTCGACGCGTGGGGCAAATTTCTTTCGTTCTACGGTGAAGTGATGCGCGAGATGGGTATGAAAATTCTCATCATGGTGTTTCTGGCGATGCTGGTGTTCGCGCTCATCGTTTTCGCGGTGAAGCGCGGCGCGAGCGGCATCATTGAATTGCTGGTGGTCGTAGCCGTGCTCGCCATTCTTGCGGCCATGATGTTGCCGGCGCTTTCGGCGGCGAAGCGAAAGGCGCAAAGCATCAATTCCGTGAACAACCTGAAGCAAATCGGTCTGGCGGTGCGGATTTTCTCCGGCGACAACGGCGACCGGCTGCCGATGTCGTTTGAGGAAATGACGAACGAGCTGGGCACGGAAAAAATCACCTATGATCCGGCCACCGGCCAGCGCTACGTCTATCTTGGCGCCGGCATGTCGGAAAACAATTTGAAACCTGAATCCGTGCTGGCTTACAGCGTGGCGGATGAAAAAGGCCGCTGCGCCGTGCTGTTTGCCGACGGCAGTGTGCAGCAACTCAACGCACAACGGTTCGCCGAACTGTCGCAGCGCGGGCTGGTGCAGGTCGCCGCGCCGCAGGAACTGGCCGAGAAACAGCGCGAAGTCGTGGCGCAAAGCCAGCTCGGCGATCATCGGTTGGCGTCTGACCAACCGGTTCCAACGACTGCGCCCGCCGCCGCGTCAGGAACTTTTGCTTTGAATGGCGTAATTTCTTTTGCCGGTGGCGGCGGCCTCGCCGGCGCTGCCGCCGCGCCGGCAGTCCAACCGCCAGTGGTCGCCGGCATCCGTTCCATCCGCATCGAACTGCCGCAGACCGGCCAGCCGTTTCTGTTCACCAAGGTTTTGAACGTCCACGGCGAACCGCTATCCATCCGCGCGCACGTCATCCGGCTGGGCACGTTCCAAACGATCCAGATGCTTTGGCAATCGGCGGCGTTCCTCCTCGGCCTCGTCGTGTGGTGGCTGCAATGGCATCGCCCGCACCGCAACACCTTCGTCCTCACGCTGGCGCTGGCGCTTATCCTCGGCTCGGTGTGCAGCCTGCTCATCCAGTGGCGCGCGCTGCACGACGCGCTTATCATCGGTTTTCCGATGGTCATCGTCGCGGTCATTGCGCTGCTTGTCTGGAAATATTGGCCGCGCGGCAAAAAAATTGTCGCGGAAGAAAAACCGGCTGAACCCAGCGCGCCGTCCGCGCCGGACTCCGGCCTGCCGCCGGTGATGGCCACCATCGTTTTGCTGCTGGCATTGAGTCTGACGAGCGCAACCGCCGCGAACTCCGCTATCGGCAATCGGCAATCGGCAATCAGCAACGCCTCCATCATTTCCGCCAATTATTCCGGCACGGTGAACGACCGCGTGGCCGCGCTCGATGCGACGCTGCAATTCTCCGCCGCGAAAGCCGGCGAAACCGTCGCGCTGTTCGGCGACGACGTGGCGGTGCAGCAGTTCACCGTCAAGAGCGGACGGGCGACGCTCGTGCGCGACCGCGAAAAAATCTCAGTCCGGTTTGACCGCGATGGTGACGCAACCGTGCAAGTCAAAATGCTTGTGAAGATTGCCGGCGACGTGACCAAGCGGCGGCTGGCATTCGCGATCCCGCCGGCGCTGACCAGCCAGCTTTCGCTCGCGCTGAACCAGCCGGAAGCCGACGTGGATTTTCCCGCCGCGATTTCGTTCAAGCGCAGTTTGAACAAGGAGACGACGGACGTGGCCGCCGTGCTCGGCAGCGCCGACCGCGTGGAATTGCTCTGGACGCCGCGCGTGAAACGCGCCGAAGAGGTGGCGGCGACGGTGTTCTGCCGCAACGCCGCGCTGGCCACGTTCGGCGGCGGCGTGATGAATCTCCGCGCGACGCTGGACTACCAGATCACGCAGGGCGAATTGCGCCAGGCGCGCGTGCAACTGCCCGCCGGCCAAAAACTGCTGCGCGTCGAGGGCCGCGACATCCGCACTTGGGAAATCAAGGACGCCGGTGGCGCGCAAATCCTCATCGTGGATTTGATGAAAGGCGTTCCGCTCGGCTGGCGGCTCACGGTGGAGACGGAAAAATCGCTCGACGCATTGCCGGCGAGCGCAGCCGTGGAACTGCCGCATGCGCTGGAAGTGAAACGTGAGAACGGCCTCGTCGCCTTGCGCGGCGCAGAGGAACTCGGCTTGTCCGTGGAAACCGCCGCCGGTTTGGAGCGCGTGGATGCGGAGGAATTTGCGCGCGCCAGTTCGGAAAATGCCGGCGCGCTGGCGAGCGTGTTCCGCTTTGCCAGTCCGGACTTTTCACTGCGCGTCCGCGCCGAGGCTGTCCAACCGCAGATCGAGGCCGTGGTGCGGAATCATTTCCGTGTGAGCGCCGAGCAGGTCGCGCTTTCGGCGACAGTCAATTACACCATCAAGCGCGCCGGCGCATTCAGCCTGAAGCTGGCGCTGCCGGACGGCTACCGTGTCGAGCGCGTCAGCGGGGACAGCATTCAGCAGCAAATTGAACGCAACGACGACGCCGGCCGCGTGCTGGAAGTGACCTTGAAGGACCGCACGAGCGGCAGTTACGCGTTGAACCTCGAACTGGTGAAAAACCTCAAGCAACTGCCGAAATCGCTGCGGGTCGCGGGCGTACATCCGCTCGACACGACGAAACTCACCGGCTTCGTCGCGGTTTCCGCCGAGCCGGGCGTGGCGGTAAAAACGGAGGCGTTCGACGGGCTGACGGAAATTCCGGCGGCAGCGCTCGCCGGCGATTTGCCCGTTGCCAGCGCCGGAAACTTGCTCGCTTTCAAATTTATTTCCGCCGAGCCAAAGACAACGCCGGAATGGAAATTGTCAGTGGCCACCGGAACCGTCGCCGCATGGGTGCGCGCGGAAACGGTCAACACGTTCACGCTCACGGAAACGCTCGTGAGCGGGCGCGCGCTGGTGCGCTACGACATCGCCAATTCGCCGGTGAAGGAATTGCGCGTGGCTGTGCCGGCGGATGCGCACAACGTGGAGATCAGCGGCGCAAACATCCGCAGCCGTGAGCAGAGCGGAAACGTCTGGCGCGTGGAACTGCAAAGCCCGGTGCGCGGCAATTACACGCTGACCGTGACCTGGGACGAACCGCGCTCGGCCAAGACCAATTCGCTGGAACTGGCCGCCGTGTCCGCCGAAAACGTGGAGCGCGAAACCGGATTTTACGTGGTGTCGGCCAAGGCGCCGCTGCAGGTCAGTGAAACCGGCGCGGCGGATTTGCAGCGCGTGGACGCGGCGGATTTGCCGGATTGGGCGAACGTTTCCGGCAGCACGACGACGCTCGCGTATCGCTACGCCCGGCCGGGTGCGCGGCTGGCGCTGGACGTGCGGCGGTTCGACGACGCGGCGGTGCTGGAGGCGCTGGTGGACAGCGCGAATTTCACCAGCGTGGTCGCGGACGACGGCCAGATGATGACCGAGATGACGCTGTCCGTGCGCAACAACGGCCGGCAATTTCTCGAAGTCGGGCTGCCGGTCAGCGCGCAGGTCTGGTCGGCCTTCGTCGCCGGCCAGCCGGTGCGGCCGAGCGTGCGCGACGGGAAATTGCTACTGCCGATTCAATCTTCCGACGACGCGGCGATGACGGTGGAATTGACCTACGTCGGCACGAACGTTTTTCCGAAGGCGCGCGGCGAAATCGGTTTTGCCTCGCCAAAATTCGACGTGCCGCTGAAGAACGCGCACTGGGAAGTTTATCTGCCGCCGGATTACAACTATGAAGTTTTGCGGGGCGGCACGATGATGCGCGAGGTCGCGGCGGCGCAGCCGTGGTCGTCGAGTTTTTCCCTGCTCGACTATTCGCGGATGGAGCAGGCGAACAAGGCGTCGGCGAAAACCGAGGTGCGGCGCGATGTTTCCGAGGCGCGGCAGCAATTAGCCGGCGGCAACGTGCGCGAGGCCACGGCGAATTTCAGCCGGGCGAAAGCGAAGTTCGCCGCCGACAAGGATGCCGACGCCGAGGTGAAAAAACTGGGCGACGATCTGAAGACCGCGCAGGCAAGCAACCTTATCAATGCCCAGAATGAATTCTATTTCCGCAACGCCGGGACGCTGGCAGCGGATGGCAATGGCTCGCTGCAAACGCAGTTAAATTACAATCTCGGTGCGAATGACAGCCTGGCGGCGGGCGAGCAATGGACAAAGCTCCAGCAGGCTCAGGAAATCGTGACGGCAAAGGTGCAGCCATTGCGCGTGAACCTGCCGGTGCGCGGCCAGCGCTTCGCGTTCACGCAGGTGCTGCAAACCGAGGGCGGCAAGCCGATGACCTTTGCGCTCACTGCGGAAAACACGAAGATGATTCACTGGCCGTCGCGGCTTGCCGCGTGCGCAGCAGCGTTTCTGGCGCTTTGGGGAATGGTGGCGGCGCTATCGCGCGCGACGCGGGGCAACGGCCGGCTGGCGTGAGGAAATTCGGCAGTTAGCCAGGATGGGAGGGCTGACCTGCTGGTCAGCCAGAAGGCGGCGCGACAGCGACGCCCTACCGGCGAAAATTCACAACCGCGAAAGCTGTTCCAGGCATTCGCGGACTTTTTGCGCAAGCAATTTCCGACCAACCTCGTCCAAGCCGTGCGGATCAAAGCGGTGCTGGTAGTGCAACCGCAAAATCTCGAGCAGCGGCGCGCGCAAATCGGCAAGGGCGGGTTCGGCCAGCGTCCGCTCCAGCCAGTCGGCAAGCGGTTCGCCGGCCTGTCGCGGCACGCCACGCGCGGCGAGCTTGGTTTCGAGCTGGTAGAATTCCGAATCTAGTCCCGGCCAAAAAACTTTCTCCGCTAAATCTTTGTTTTGCGCCACCGCCTTCCGTTTGCGCCGGCGAAAAATGATTTGGAACAGCAGCACCGCGATCACCGGCACCAAGCCCCACAAAATGTATTGGCGCAGGTTCGTTTGGCCCCACCAGAATTTGGCAATCTGAAACCGCACCCACGACCAAGCATCCGAAAGCCATTGCCACGCCGAGGCGCGCTGTTCCTCGGCGGCGATCCATGAACCGGGCGTGGTGTCGAAATCCTTCCAGATTTTTTCCCGGCTGTCCCACGCGAGGCACCAGGCATGGGCGTCGCGTTCGCGCACGACGTAGCCCTTGCCACGCGGCTCGTGAACCGCATAGCCGACGGCGTAGCGCGCGGGGATGTGGAGTTCGCGCAGCAGCAGCACCGTGGCCGTGGCGAAGTATTCGCAATGACCGCTGCGGCTGCTCAACAGAAAACGCGCCAGTGCCGTTTCGTTGGTCGTCGCCAGCTTGTCGCGGCCTTGCCAAAGGCTGTAGGTGAATTTGCTGGCGAAGAAACTTTGGACGGCCTGCAACTTGTGTTCCTCGTCCGCGCCGGAAATGTTCATTTCGGAAATCACCTGGTCGAGCGCGGCGGTTTCGGTGGATGGCACGAACGAATCGAGAAGATTTGTGCCGGCATCCGGCGGCGAATCGAAAGTTGCGCCGGGACCGAATCGCGCGTTGAAAATCACCAAGCCCGGACCGCTCGCCAGCACCGCGCCGAGGCGGTTCATTTTGATCGAAGCGACGTTGAGGGGCACCTGTTCTAGCCGGCTGCAACCGCTCGGTAGCGGCAGCAGTCCCGCTGGCGCATTGGCATCTTTGTCCCAGCCATTGAGATAACTGGCGATGCGCGCGTCAAATCGATTTGTCACTCCAGTCAGCAAGGCAAAATTCGCACCGCCAGATTCGGGATTTTTAAATTCATAATCACTTCCCGCCGAACCAGCCTGCCAAGCCTGGTCGCGCGACTGATAGCTGCGGTAAGTGGCTTCGCGCAGATACGTCGGCGCGGGACTGTCGTTTTGCGGCTCCAGCCGGATGACGATGCGCGGCGAAAGCTTTAATTTTCCGATGTGCCCCATCGAGGTGATGCTTTGCCGTGCGTCCGTTTTCGAGCGGACCATCCATTGCATTAATTGCACGGTAAAACTTTGGCTCGCCTGTGCCAGCAAACCGATGCCGCGCGCGCCGGTGTAGCCGAGCGTGACCGCCAGCACCAGCGCGGCCAGCCAGATGAAAATGCCGAATCGCCGCGAGCGCGCCGGCCAGAGCGCCCACGCCAGCAAAATGAATTGTCCCCAGAAATAAGTGTGCGTGCCCTGGTTTGCGTGAAAACCCGCCGCGAACAGACACACGATGAAATACGGATACGAAACGTCCACCGCGCGATCCCAGACGCTGTCCGCGCCACGCCGCTTGCGGATTTTGAAAACGAGCGAAATCGCCGACAGCGGAATCAGGCCGCGCTCACTGAATTTTTGCGCGGCGACGAACAGGAACAGCGTCATCGGCAGCCAGCGCAGCAGTGTCGTCGCGGTGTGGACGGTGGCATTGCTGGCGTTGGCAACGGTCGGGTTGCTGAGGATGCCGCCGCCACCTTCATCATTCGTCGTGAAGACAATTGCCGCGACCGCCAGCGTGAGCACGGTGCAGAGATTCCAGATGCGCCGGAAATCCTCGTCCGCCAGATCGAAGCGCGCCTTGATGAAACGCGAGCTTTCCAGCACGCCGCCGAGCGCGACGCCGACCCACAAAAGCCCCGACTGCCAGCCCCAGAAGGCCAGCGTGGCGAGCAAGAGAAATGGCGGAATTTTCATGCGGGGGAAAACATCGAACACCCAACATCGAACATCCAACAACCAATGAAAGCCACGGCACGCACCGCCATCTCACTGGATGTTCGGTGTTGGATGTTGTTTGTTGGATGTTTCATTTCAACTTCGCCAGTTCTTCCGCGATTTTTCCGATCTCCAAAACACGGATCGTGCCCGCCGCGTCCACCGGTTCGCCACCCGCACCAGAGATGCCGCCGCCCGGTGGCACGATGATCAGCACCAGCATCGGCACGCCGAGCGCCTTGAGCTTTTGGACAAATTTGCGGCGCGACTCGTCCCAGCGTTGCAGCACGCAGATGCAGCCGCTGACCACGGCGATGTGGTTCAACACCAGCCGCTCCAGCACGTCGAATTTTTTGTCCGCGCAATTTTTAACTGATGCCAGGATTTCCAGCATCTGGTCGGCGTGCGCGAGACCGCGGCCGGCGGTGAAGCAATACGATTGGTTGCCGACGAACAGCAAATCGAGCAGCGATTCCTGCGTCAGCACCGTGCAGGCGAACGACGCGGCGACGGACACGGCTTCCTCCAACACTTCGCTGTTCGGCTCGTCGTCAAACGTGTCCAGCACGAGCGCATGGCGGACGAAAAACTCGTCCTCGAATTCCTTCACGATTGGTTTGCCGGTTTTCGCCCAGCTCCGCCAATGGATGTGCCGCAACGGGTCGCCGTGGCGGTAATCGCGCAGCGACACGAACTCCTCGCTGCGCCCGACGTTTGTCGCGAGCGCCACACCGCCTTCCTGGTAACGCAGCGCGCCCGGCAGCGCAATGGGCGGCAGCGGATAACGCTTCGGCAAAACCAAGACGGTCTGCGGCGCAGAAATTTTCCGCAGTGCCCGGCACAGGCCGAGCGGATCCGGTTGCGCGAGCGAAACGCCGGTGAGGTGCAAAATGCCCCGGCGCAATGGTAGCAATTCCACGCTCGCTTCTGCTTCACCGCGCGGCGGCAGCGGCGGGACTTCGGCGTTTTTCACATTCGCCAGCCGGAATGGATTTTTCCGGCGGCGTTGCGCCACGCGGAACGGCCGGACACGTTTGCTTTCGGCCAGTTGGAACGCGAGCCAGTCTTCAAAATTCGGGCGCGGGTCGGCAAGTTCTTCGAGCAGCGTCAGGCCGACTTGCGGTTTCGCCGTCAGGTTTTTCACCGTGACGCGGTATTTCAACGGCTGGCCGGCGGTGCCGAAACGCGGCAGCGAACGCGTCACGGAAAAATTGGCGCGGAAAAGAAAACCGCCGGCAAAGGCGAGCAGCAAGAATGCCAGCAGCAGCGCGAACGACTGGTAAATAACGGTGTTCTCGATGTCGAGACCCGTCAAGCCCGCGAGCAGGAAGCCGCCGGCCACGCACAAGCCCGCCAGCGTGAAGCGTCGCCGTGCCCAATACCAAACGCCGGTGGTGGCGTGGTAGTTCCAGTAGATGAGTTTGTAGAGCAGCTTCACGCCGGAACGGGCAGTTTTTTGACGACTTCCTCCACCACGCCGCGCGCGGTCAGGCCGGAAAAGCGTGACTGCGGATCCAGCACCAGCCGGTGCGCGATGACCGGCACGGCGAGTTTTTGGATCTGCTCCGGCGTGACGAATTCCAGACCGTCGAACAGCGCCTCGGCCTGCGCGATTTTCATCAGCGCGATGGAAGCGCGCGGACTCGCGCCGAGTTGCACGCCGGCGACGGTGCGCGTCGCGGCAACGAGATCCACGGCGTAGCGTTTCAGTTCGGCGCTGATGCGGATTTTTTCCACGGCCAGCTTCAGTGCGATGACGTCGGCGAGTGACACGACCGGTTTCAATTCGTCGAGCGGATGGTTGTGTTCCTGCGCGGTGAGGATGGCTACTTCCTCCGCCGCCGGCACATAGCCGAGCGTGAATTGCATCGCGAACCGATCCATCTGCGCCTCCGGCAGCGGATAGGTGCCGCGAAATTCCACCGGGTTTTGCGTGGCGATGACGAAGAAAAGCTCCGGCAGATTCCGGCGCTCGCCCTCGACGCTGACCTGCGCCTCGCCCATCGCTTCGAGCAGGGCGGACTGCGTGCGCGGCGAGGCGCGGTTGATTTCGTCGGCGAGCAAAATGTTCGTGAACACCGGGCCTTCGTGGAAATTAAACTGCTGGTCGCGCTGGCTGAAAACGGAAACGCCAAGGATGTCAGACGGCAGCAAGTCCGGTGTGAATTGCAGCCGCTTGAACTGCGCATCAATGGATTTGGCGAGCGCCTTGGCGAGCGTCGTCTTGCCGGTGCCGGGAAAATCTTCCAGCAGCGCGTGGCCGCCGGCCGCCATGGTGGCAAGCAGATGCCGCGTGGCGGCTTCCTGTCCACGCATGATCAGGGCGATGTTGGCGGCGATTTTTTGGTAAATTTCCCGGCCGGCGGGAAAAGAGGTCGTTGGCATGGCGCGATGTTAAGGGTGAAACAGTTTATGGGCGAGAAAAACGGCAAGCGTCCTGCCGTCATCCGCCGTTTGGCTGACCGGCCGATCATCCCGACCGATGGATGGTGGGGCGACGCTGCCGCACTGCGGGCTTATTTTGGAAAGAGTTTGCTCTGGATCAACCCCATTTTGGCGAGACGGAATTTCAGGCCGGTGCCGAGGCAGCCAAAGCCATACTGGCAACTGCGCTTGAAGTTGATGGACGACGCCTCAGTGAAATACTTCGTCGGGCAGCTCACCTCGCCGATGGTGAAACCGTGCCAGATGATCTGCGCGAGCATCTGGTTGTCGAACACGAAGTCGTCGGAATTCGCCGAGAGGTCGAGTTTGAGGAGCAGTTCCTTCGAGAAAGCGCGGTAGCCGGTGTGATATTCGGAAAGCTTCGCGCCGATCATGAGGTTTTCCGCGAGGGTGAGAAAGCGGTTGGCGATGAATTTCCACCACGGCATCCCGCCGTGCAGCGAATACCCGCCGAGAATGCGGCTGCCCAGAACGCAAGGATGCAGGTCGTTGGCAATCATCGAGGCCATCGCCGGGATGAGCTTGGGCGTATATTGGTAATCGGGATGCACCATGATGACGATATCCGCGCCGGCCTCGAGCGCAAGGCGGTAGCAGGTTTTCTGGTTGCCACCGTAGCCAGTGTTCTTCTCGTGGACGTGGACTGTCACCCCAAGCAACTGCGAGGCGACCTGCACGGTCTCGTCGCGGCTGCGGTCGTCCACCAAAATAATCTGGTCCACGATGGTCTGCTGGTGGACCTCGTCCACGGTTTGCGTGACGGTCTTGGCCGCGTTGTAGGCGGGCATGACGACGACGATTTTCTTGCCGAGATACATTTGCGCGGGATGCTGCCGGAACAAAAGGCGCGGGTGAAGCAAAATTCTTTATACAAAAATGCCGGGAACGGTGTCTATGGTGCAGAAACGTGGAACCGGACGAACAACATTGGTGCAAAAGCCTGTATGACGCGAAGGCGGCAGAGCTGATCCTCTATGGCCGGGCGCTGGGGCTGGGCCATGGCGAGGCGGAGGACGTGTTGCAGGAGACTTTCATGGCGCTGATGCAGCTGCCGGTGCCGCCGGGGCGATTGGAGCATTATTGTGTGCGCGCCTACCGCAACCGCGCGCGGAATTACCGGCGCACGCTCTGGCGGCGGTTGACGCGCGAATGGGAATCGCTGCGCTGGTTCGAGCGGAACCCGGATGAAACAGCGGAGGAACAGGCGGCCATGCGCGCGCTGGCGGGGTTGCCCGCCGACCAACGCGAAGTCATCGTGCTGAAAATCTGGCACGGCTGCACGTTCGAGGAAATCGGCGGCCTGCTGGAGATTTCCCCGAACACGGCGGCGGGCCGTTACCGCTACGGCGTGCAGAAAATCAAAGACCGACTGAAAGGAATTGTCTATGAAGACCGAATGGAACGAGCAACAGATGCTTTCCTGGCAACCGCGCCCGGCCTCAAAACGGCTGGAGCGGCGGATTTTTGACGCCGACCATCACCCGTGTGCCGCGAAGTGGTTTTGGGGCTGTCTCGTGCCGACGACCGCGTGCGCGCTGCTGACACTGATGACGCTCAACCACAATGCCGACCTGCCGGGACGACACCCGATGTTCAGCTTGGCGGCGACGGGGTTGACCGCCGGGCTGGCCTCGGCGGACGACCGGCACTCGGCCCAGAACCATCTGGCCATCGTCACTTTTGATTCGACAAATCATAGCTTTTTCAACTCTAATGGTTGTTTTACGCCGTCAACGAATTTTAGCAACGAATAATGTCGCCAATGGAAACGCCCAAACCCAACACCGCCAAAAATACCGCCCCGCAAGCCAAGGAAACCCCCAAGGCCGCCACGCCGGTGAAGGTGCCGCCCATGTTCCGACGGATTGACTGGCTGGCACTCCTGATCACGTTCGGCGTGGTCTGGGCGGCGTATCTGTTCACGCTCGCGCCGAATCTGACACTGGAGGATTCGGGCGAACTCTGCACGGGGTCGTTTTACGCGGGCATTCCACATCCGCCGGGCTATCCGTTCTGGGCCATCTGGAGTTATCTATGGACGGTCATCGTGCCGTTCGGCAGTGTCGCGTGGCGCGTTGAAGTTGGCCAGTCGTTCGCCTCGGCGATGGGCTGCGGCCTGCTGGCGCTGATGGTGTCGCGCGGCGGCAGCATGCTGATCGAGGGCATCGAGGATTTGAAGTCGGTGGACCGCCGCTGGGAAAACGCCATCTGCGTGGTGTCCGGCGTGGTTTCGGGAATGTTGCTGGGCTTCGGTTATTTCATGTGGAAAGAATCGGTGGTCATCAACCGTATCTCCATCTTTGGCGTGCCGTGGCTGCTGGCGATGATCGCGCTGCTGATGCGCTGGATGTATGCGCCGCACCAGCGCTGGTATCTGTATGTAGCCATGCTGTTTTACGGTTGGATCGCCACCATCCACCAAAGCCTCATTCTGGGCGCGCTGGGCGTGGTGGTGCTCATTGCGCTGGTGCTGCCGCGGCTGGGGCGCGATTTGTTCGCCGTTTGCTGCCTCGTTTACGTCATCGGCCTTTGCTACATCGGCAAGGGAACCGTTCCGGCGCTGAACGCGATGACCTTCACGGAAAAAACCATCTTCAACGCCGTCGGGCTTTTTTCCGTCACGGCCTTCGCCTGGCTGTTCATGAAGACGAACAAAATCATGACGGAGTGGAAATCGGTGCTGATGATCATGTTCATGTCCGTGGCCGGGATGGCGGTCTATCTTTACGAGCCGATTTCCTGCATGACCTGCCCGCCGATGCAATGGGGCTACCCGCGCACGGTCGAGGGCTTTTTTCACGCCTTGAGCCGCGGGCAATATGGCACCGGCGAAGGCACCAACGTGCTGTCGGATCCGTCGCGCTTCATGTTCCAGTTGTATTACCTGGCCGAGGGGCTTTCCGAATCGTTCAGCTGGGTCTATATGTTCATCGGCCTGCTGCCCTTTTTGTTCCTGAAAAAAATGCACTCGCGGGAACGCAACTGGATCATCGGGCTGACCGCCATTTACCTGCTGTTGTCGGTGCAGTTGGTCATCGTGCTGAACGTCTCCGCCGACCGCTCCACCTCTGATTTGAACAAGGTTTTCTTCACCGCCTCACACGGCGTGTTCGCCATCATGATCGGCTATGGCATCACCATCCTGGCGGCCTACATCGCGACCCATTACCAGAAATTTCGCCGTCTGGGTTTCATCGGCGCGGGCGTGGCACTCGTGCTGGCGGTGTATTGCCTCGTGGAGGCCGTTGGCAAACTGTATTTCGGCAAAGCCGGCCAGTTGAAAATCGGCGGGGTTTTCCGCTCGATAATGGATGTCATTCCCTGCCCGCATTTTTACAGCACTGAAAATCCGATAACCAAGCTGAACGAACAGCATTTTGAATGGCAACGGCTGACAGACTGGGGCGGCTGGGATTATCTCGCGTTTGGCCCGAACGGCCAGTTCAGCCTTGGCGAAACCCCGCACTGGATCGCGCAGTCGTTTGCGCACAACCAATACGGCCTGCCGGTGCTGGCGAATTTGCTGCTCGTCGCAATGCCGGTGCTGTTCATCGCCGCGCTGGTAATCTACCGCAAGCGCGGGCCAGTGCTGATTCTGCTCGCCCTGTTTTGCGTCGCACCTTTGTGGTCCGGGATGTCGCACTGGTATAAGAGCGAGCAGCGCAACCACTGGTTTGGCTACTGGTTCGGCCACGATATGTTCACGCCGCCGTTTCAAGATCCCAAGACCGGCAAATTGAGCTACGACAACACGCTCCGTGCCGAGCTGCTGAAAGATCCGAAGAACGCCAAGCTCGTCTATCCGGAAATGGCGCGCAACACCATCGTCTTCGGCGGCACGGATCCGGGCCGCTTCTGCCCGACCTACATGATTTTCTGCGAAAGCTTCATCCCGCACCGCTGCCAGCCGGAGCAGGACCAGAAATTTGACCGCCGCGACTGCTACCTCATCACGCAGAACGCGCTCGCCGACGGCACCTATCTCGATTACCTGCGCTCGCAATACAACCGTTCGCAACAGCAGGATCCGCCATTCTTCAGCCGGCTGTTCAAATACGTCTGTGCCGTCGGCGGCCTGACCACACCCGGAACCATCGTCACCGACGGCATCGAGGCCGGCAACGGCGAATCCGGCAACAGCGTGATTGAGGGCGTCTCGAAGCTGCTCTATAACACGCTTGATGTGCCGTTCACCAAATGGGGTCAGCACGTTGAAAATTACCGCCGCGCCCAAGGCGTCTATCCGCCGTCGGAAATTTACATCCCGTCGCCGGCGGATTCGCAGCAATGTTTCCAGGATTACACGGATGATGTCAGCAAACGACTGGCGCATGACCGGCAATATCCCAATGAACCGAGATTAATTCAGCAGGGTGAGGAACCCAACGTCATCCAAGACGCCGATGGCCATCAACGCGTCCAAGTATCCGGGCAAATTGCCGTTATGAAAATCAACGGCCTGCTCTGCAAGGTGATTTTCGACCACTGCCCGACGAATGAATTTTACGTCGAGGAAAGTTTCCCGCTCGACTGGATGTATCCCTACGAGACGCCGTTCGGCGTGATCATGAAGATCAACCGCAATCCGCTACCGGAGCTGTCGCAGGACGTGTTCGACCTCGACCACAAGTTCTGGCAGGACTTCTCGCCGCGCCTCTGCGGCAACTTCATTGACTACAACACGCCGGTCGCCGACATCTGCAAATTCGTCGAGCGCACCTACGTCGGCAACAACTTCACCGGCTACCTCGGCGACCGCAAGTTCGCCCGCGACGACGACGGTCAAAAGGCCTTCTCCAAGCTGCGCAGTTCGCAGGCCGGGATGTATGCGTTGCGCCTGACCCCGCAATGCCCGCCGGAATACCGCCAGAAGACCCAAGCCAGCCAGAACGCGCTCATCCGCGAGACGGACTTCGCGTTCAAGCAGGCGTTCGCGTTCTGCCCCTACAGCCCGGAGGCGGTGTATCGCTACATCAACTTTCTGCTGCCGCTTGGCCGCTTCGATGACGCGCTGCTCATTTCCGAGACCTGCCAGAAGCTTGATCCATATAACGGGCAGATCACCGGCCTGATTGAAAACCTTAAGTCCTACAAAAAACAGAACGACGAGCGCATGAAGGCCGTCGGCCAGATTGACCAGATGGAAAATACCGCGCGCACCAATCCCGGCGACGTGCGCAACCTCATCACGCTGGCCATCACCTACGCGCAGATGCAGCAGACCAACCGCACCATTGAGCTGTTCGACGCGGCCCTTGCCAGCCCGAACCTCAAGTATGCCGACGCCGCCACCATCGCCAGCTACTACTCGCAATTCTCGAATATGCCGAAGCTGGAACAGGCGCTGGAGAAGCTCGCCGCGCTCGCCACCGACCAACCGGAGCCGCGCTACGACCTCGCCGCATTGCAGGCATATCTCGGCCAGACCGCGCCCGCACTCACCAACCTCAAGCTCGCGCTCGACCTGAACGCCGCGCGGCTCAAGACCAATCCCGCCGCGCACGACCTGCTCGCCCAGGCCCGCACCGACGCGCATTTGAATTCCCTCCGCGCCTTGCCGGACTTTCAAAAGCTCGTCCCGCCGCAGTGATGGTGATTTCAGATTTGATATTTCCCCAGCCGTCTTGGCCGTTGCCCGGACGGCGCACGTCTGCTAATTTGTCCGTCTGAATGTTTGGACGCAAAAAGCCCATGAGCAAAAAAGAAAACGATTTGCCCGATTCCGAAACCGCCGACGCGGTGCCGGCGACGTTGCCACCGCCCACTCCGGAACAGATTGAAGAACTCAAGTCCCGCGCCGCCAAGGCCGACGAGAATTGGGAACGCCTGCTCCGCACCACCGCCGATTTTGACAATTTCAAGAAACGCGCCGCCCGCGAAAAAATTGAATCGGCGCAATACGCCACCTTCTCGCTGCTCCAGAAAGTTTTGCCCGTGCTCGACAACTTCGAGATGGCGCTCGCCGCCGCACAGGCCGCGAAGGAAACGAAAAATGATTCGCTGCAGTCCGGCGTGGTGATGATCCAGCAGCAGTTGAAAAGCGTGCTCGTCGAGACCGGGCTGGAGGAGATTGACGCCGCCGGCAAGCCGTTCGACCCGAATTTTCACGAGGCCGTTTCCGAGCAGGAATCCGCCGACGTGGCCGAAGGCAACGTCCTCATGCAGCTTCGCAAAGGCTACAAGTTCAAGGATCGCCTGCTGCGTCCGGCCACCGTCATCGTGGCCAAAAAACCGGCGGCCGCCGCCTGATTTCCAGCCGCGCGCACATCGTAAATCTTCATTCGTAAATTCAAATGGCCAAACGTGACTATTACGAAATCCTCGGCGTCAGCAAAGGCGCGAGCGACGACGAAATCAAGAAAGCCTACCGCAAACAGGCCGTAAAATTTCATCCGGACAAAAATCCAGGCGATCACACGGCGGAGGAAAATTTTAAGGAACTCGGCCACGCCTACGAAATCCTGAGCGACCCGCAGAAGCGCGCCGCCTATGACCAATACGGCCACGACGCCTTCGACCCGCGCGCCCGCGCCCGCGGCGGCGGATTCGCTGGCGGCGGCGGTGGTTTTCATGATCCGTTTGACATCTTCCGCGAAGTCTTCGGCGGCGGTGGCGGCGGCGGCAGCATCTTTGAAAATCTTTTCGGCGGCGGTCAGGACCCGAACGGCCCGCAACGCGGCGACGATCTGCGTTACGATATGCAGCTCACGCTCGAAGAGGCGGCGCTCGGCTGCGAGAAGGAAATCTCCGTCACCAAGCTTGACCAATGCGACGGATGCCACGGCGCGGGCGCGGAACCCGGTTCCAAGCTGCGCACCTGCGGCACCTGCGGCGGACGCGGCCAAGTGCTCACCTCGCGCGGCATTTTCAGCATCGCGCAGACGTGTCCGCATTGCAAAGGCGCGGGGCGCATCCTCGAAAAACCGTGCAAGAAATGCTCCGGCAGCGGCAAGCACGAGCGCACCACCAAGATCAAGCTGCGCATCCCCGCCGGCGTCGAATCCGGTTCGCGCCTGCGCTCCTCCGGCAACGGCGAGGCCGGTTCGCGCGGCGGCCCGCACGGCGACCTCTACGTCTTTTTGCAGATCAAGCCACACGAAATTTTTCAGCGCGAAGGCGATGATTTGCTGTGCGAGGTGCCGGTAAGTTTCATCCAAGCCACGCTCGGCGCGGAGATTGAAGTGCCCACGCTGACCGGCAAGGCGACGGTGAAAATTCCCGCCGGCACACAACCCGGCACGTTGCTACGCCTCAAGAGTCGCGGCGTGAAAAACCTTCAGGGCCACGGCCACGGCGATTTGCACGTCCGCGTCCAAGTCGAAGTGCCGACGCACCTCAACAATGAGCAGAAGCACAAGCTGTCGGAATTCGCCGCGCTCTGCGACGGCAAGGAAATGCCGCTGTCGCAAAGTTTTTTCGAGAAGGCGAAGAAATTCTTCCAGTGAACCATCGGCCTTGGTTTCGCCGTGGTCTCATTCACGATAGCGGAACAAAGTTAGAAATTTTGGATTTACGATTTACGATAGACGCGATTTGCCGCAATTTGACGCGTAAATCGTGAATCGCATATCGTAAATTCCATGCACCGCTTCCATCTGCCACCCGCAAGCTGCCGCGAAAACGTGCTGCGGCTCGAAGGCCGCGAGGCGCACCACGCACTGCATGTCCTGCGTCTGCAGCGCGGCGAACGCGTGACTGTCCTCGACGGCGCGGGCACGGAATGTCTTTGCGATGTGGAAAATGCCACGAAGAATTCCCTCGCGCTCGTGGTGAAGGAAAAGAAATTCACGACCGCCCCGCCCTGCCCGATCACGTTGCTGGTCGCCGTGCCGAAGGGCAAGCTCATCGAAAGCATCATCCAGAAGGCCGTGGAACTTGGCGCGCACCGCATCGTGCCGCTGCTGACCGAACGCGTGGTGACGCAGCTCGACGACGACGGCGCGGAGGCCAAGCGCGAAAAATGGCAGCAGGTCGCCATCGAGGCCATCAAGCAATGCGGCGCACCGTGGCTGCCGAAAGTGGAAGCACCGCAGACCATCGCGGAATTTCTGGCGCGCGGCGAAAAAATTGAATTGTCCCTTGTCGGGTCGTTGCAGACGGAACGCCGGCATCCGCGCGAATGGATTTTGGAATTTCAACGGCAGCACGGACGCTTGCCACAGAGCGCCGGCGCATGGATCGGGCCGGAAGGCGATTTCACGCTCGCGGAATTGCAGGCTATCGAGGCCGCCGGCGCGAAGCCCATCACGCTCGGCAAACTCACCTTGCGCGTGGAGACGGCGGCGATTTATTGCCTGGCGTTTTTGAATTACGAATTGCAAAGCGTGGCCGACGGTGGGCAAAATCAGGTTTGACTTAAACCGCCAACTGCGCGATGCTGGCGGCGTTGACTGCGAAATTCCCCTTGCCGATTTGAGAAAAACAATCGGTCGGTAAATTCAAATTGAACTTTTCCTGACGCAGACCGTCCAATTCGGGACATTTATCCCGACAAATTGCCGGCTGCCAGCGGAGTCCCCGGTCAGCCCAACAACCAAATTTATATGGCCCGAATTCCCGCCAAAAAGACCACCACCAAGAAGTCCAAGGCCGCCGCCGTCGCTGAAGCGCCGGTGACGGAAGCGCCGGTCGCCGCCGCCGCGCCGGCCAAACCGGAACCGATGTTTGAACCGGTCGCGCCGGTTGAAAAAGCGCCGGAGCCGGAATTGCCGGCGGAACGCACCGTGGACGACATCAAGGCCGCGGCCTCAGAAGATGCAAAACGTGATTCATCACGGTTCGCCAACGAGTCTTCGCAAAAACTGCGCCCGCCGTCCGCACCCGTCGAACCGTCGTCCGACGAGCCGCGCGAGGAGCCGCGTTTTCCCGACCGGCGCGTCGGCGGCTTCCAGCGCGACCGCATCGCCACGTCGCTGAACATCGCCAAACTTCAGGGGATGAACATGACGGAGCTGAACCAGATGGCGCGGGATTACGGCGTGGAAAATTTCGGCACGATGCGCAAGCACGAGGTCATCTACCACATCCTCTCCAAAAACGCCGAGCGCGCGGGCGTGCTGTTTTCCGAGGGCGTCATCGAGGTGCTGCCGGAAGGCTTCGGCTTTTTGCGCTCGCAGAGTTTCAATTACCTGCCGTGCCCGGAAGACATCTACGTTTCGCCGTCACAGATTCGCCGGTTTGATTTGCAGACGGGCAATCTGATCACGGGCCAAATCCGTCCGCCGAAGGAAAAGGAAAAGTTTTTCGCGCTGCTTAAGGTCGAGGCCGTGGACGGCGAGGAACCGGACAAGGCGAAGAACAAGACACATTTTGACAACCTGACGCCGCTGTTCCCGAACAAGCGGTTCATTTTGGAAACCGCGGCGGATGAATTGAGCACACGCGTTCTCGACTTGGTCTGCCCCATCGGCAAAGGCACGCGCGGCCTGATCGTCGCGCCGCCGCGCACGGGCAAAACGGTGCTCATGCAGAAGATGGCCAACGCAGTGTTGAAGAACAATCCGGAAACGTATCTCTTCATCCTGCTGATTGACGAGCGACCGGAAGAAGTCACGGACATGGAGCGCAGTTGCAAAGGCGCAGAGGTGATTTCCTCGACGTTCGACGAACCGCCGGAGCGCCATGTGCAGGTGGCGGAAATGGTCATCGAGAAAGCCCGCCGCATGGTCGAGCAGAAACGCGACGTGATCATCCTGCTGGATTCCATCACCCGCCTCGCCCGCGCCTACAACACGGTGCAGCCACATTCTGGAAAAATCCTTTCCGGCGGCGTGGACGCGAACGCACTGCACAAGCCGAAACGCTTTTTCGGCGCGGCGCGCAACATCGAGGAAGGTGGTTCGCTCACCATCATGGCCACGGCGCTGGTGGACACCGGCAGCCGCATGGATGAAGTCATCTTTGAAGAATTTAAGGGCACCGGCAACATGGAGGTGCATCTCGACCGCGCACTCGTTGACCGCCGCATTTTCCCCTCGATCAACATCGAGCGCTCCGGCACGCGCAAGGAAGAGCTGCTTTACCATCCCGACGAATGCAGCCGCGTCGCCATCCTGCGCCGCGCGCTCACGGGCGTGCCGCCGGTGGAGGCGATGGACTTGATGCTCGGCAAGCTGAAAAAGACCAAGAGCAACATCGAGTTCCTGCTCAACATGGGCATCAGCTAAAATTAATTCGTCAACGCGGGTATTCATTTTTTGTCGGCGGTGTGGCAATATGTGGTGCGCGAAAGCCAATGAAGGTTTCGCCACCGCCGCCTAAAACCATTATTTTTACCACGAAAATGAAAAGCTTCGCTTCCTCCTGCGCCGGGCAATTCGCCTGTGTTCTCGCGGCCTTCGCGCTGGCCGGCTGCGGCCGCAACGACGTCAAGGTTTACCAGATTGACGCCAACGACACGACCACAGCTCCGCCGCCCGCCGCCACGCCGGGAGCGATGCCTGCGACCATGCCGGACGGTTTGGCCGCGCCGGATAATTCCGGACTGCCGAAACTGAAATACACCCTGCCCGACGGCTGGAAGGAAAAACCGCTGACGCAGATGCGTGTGGCGAGCTTTGATGTTTCCGAGATCGGACGGAAGGCGGACGTAAGCGTTATTCCGCTCGGCGGCAACGCCGGTGGTGACGCGGCCAACATCAATCGCTGGCGCGGTCAGGTCGGCCAGGCACCGCTCGATGAGGCGGCTTTGAAGCAATCCGCCGAGCTGGTTGCCATCGCCGGTCAGACGGGCGATCTCTATGACATCGCCGGCACGAGTCCGGGCAGCGGTGACGCCGCGCGGATCGTGGGCGCGATGCTCCACGGCGACGACACGGTCTGGTATTTCAAGATGACGGGCGACGCCGAGCTGGTGGAAAAACAGAAGGCCAATTTCATCGCGTTCCTGAAATCGGTGAGTTTTGACAAGGTCGCCGCGCCGGCCACATTGGACATGAGCCAGTTGCCGCCGTCGCATCCGCCGATTCCGGGAATGGATACCGCCGCGCCAGCCGCACCCGCCGCCGACGCAGCCGGCAAGCCGACGTGGACGGTTCCCGCCGATTGGAAAGAAGGCCAGCTCGCACAATTTCTCGTCGCCAAGTTCGTCATCCAGAATGGCGACGCTTCGGCGGCAGTCAACGTCAGCCAGCTTTCCGGTGACGGCGGCGGTTTGCTGCCGAACATCAACCGCTGGCGCGGTCAACTTGGCCAACCCGCGCTCACCGAAGACGACGCGGCGAAACTCCCGACGATTGATGCTTCCGGCGTCAAGGCCACGCTGGTGCAGATCAACGGCACCGACGCGCGTTCCGGCCAGCCGGCGAGCCTCGTCGGCGTGGTGCTGCCGCTCAACGGCCAGACATGGTTTTACAAATTGATGGGCGACGCGAGCGTCGTCACGCAGCAAAAAGACGCGTTCACCGCCTTCGTCCAGTCCGCGAAATATCCGGCGGCCCAATAAATTTTCCCCCGCGCGCCCATGAAAAAGATCGTTGAATTCTTCGTCTCGCTAAAACTGACCGTCGTGCTGCTGGCGTTTGCCATCGTGCTGGTATTCGTGGGCACCGTGGCGCAGGCGGACGAGGGGCTTTACGGCGCGCAGGCGCATTATTTCAAGCAATGGCTCGTGGTCGGCGTGCATTTTTTCGGGCACAAGCTTCCGGTGCTTTTACCGGGCGGCTATCTCCTCGGCACGCTGCTGCTGGTGAACCTAGTTACGACGCACATTTACCGCTTTGAGTTCTCGAAGAAAAAACTCGGCATCCAGCTCGCCCACGCCGGCGTCATCGTGCTGCTTGTCGGGCAGCTCTCGACCGATTTGCTTTCGCGCGAACTCCAGATGCATTTCAACGAGGGCGAGACGCGCAACTATTCCGACAGCGCGACGGAATATGAATTGATCTTCCAGTCCGGCAACGAAGTCACCGCCATCCCGAATAAATTGCTCAAAGCCGGCGACACCTTGCAGATCGCCAGCCTGCCTTTCACCGTCCAGGTGAAGGAAAGCTGGCACAACTCCGACATCAATTTCCGCGCGCCGATGCTCCAGAACGCCCCGCCGCTCACGACCAACGGCATCGCGGTGAATTTTGACTTCAAGAAAGCCGAGGACGTGAAGTCCATGGACCAGCGCAACGTCCCGGCCGGCGTGTTGGAATTCCTCACGCCCGCCGGCTCGCTCGGCATCTGGGCCGTCTCCGACTGGGCCGGCGACCCGACGCTCGTCGAGGCCATGCGCAGCGGCTATGCGCAGATGGGCGCGGGCATGGCGCAAAGCATCGTCGCCAAGCTGGTCGCGCCGCAGTTCGTCGTGGTGGATGGCCGGAAGTTCACTTTCACCATGCGGCCGGCGCGCGTCATGCATCCGTTCACGCTGACGCTGCTCAAGGCCTCGCACACGACCTATCCCGGCACGGACATCCCGAAGGATTTCCGCAGCCGCGTCCGCATAGACAATCCGCAGGCCCACGAACAGCGCGAGGTGGAAATCTCCATGAACCATCCGCTGCGCTACGGCGGCTACACCTATTATCAATACCAGATGGACGCCGGCCAGGCCGCGCAGATGGCCGGACGCCGCGCGTCCTCCGTGCTGCAGGTCGTCCGCAATCCCGGCTGGCTCACGCCTTACGTCGGCTGCGGGATGGTGGGCGTGGGCCTGCTCATCCAGTTTCTCTATCACCTCGCCGGCTTTGTTTCCAAAAGGAAATAACATGAACATCCAACATCCAACATCCAACCTCGAACATCCAATGGCGGCGCGGATCAACGCCACTTTGGATGTTGGTTGTTCGGTGTTGGATGTTGGATGTTTCCCCTTCCCGTTATGAAAACAACTTTTCAAAAATGGTTCCCGGCGGCTCTCATGCTCGTCATGGCGCTGTGGTTCTTCGGCAATCTCCAGGCGCCGAAGGACAAGGATTTCGCCTTCAATGAATTTGCCCGGCTGCCCATCACCGCCAACGGCCGCATCGTGCCGATGGATTCACTCGCGCGCAATTCCCTCCTCGCCATCCGCGAGAAACAGACCATCAACCTCGAACCGTGGAAGTCGCATTTCGACCATCCCCGCATCCTCCCCGCCACCGAATGGCTCGCGAACGTGATGATGAATCCCGCCGTCGCCGATGCCTGGCCCGTCTTCCGCCTCGACAATCCCGACCTCGTCTCGCTGCTTAAGCTCCCGGACAAGGGCGAGAAATCCGACGGCAAACATTATTCCTGGAACCAGATCCAACCCGCGCTCGACACCTTCAACAAGGAAGACGACCGCGTGGAGAAGATTGAATCCGCCAACCGCACGGCCTACGAGAACGCCATCGTCAAGCTCCACCAGCGGCTGATGCTTTACGCGCAGTTGCGCAATGCCGTGCAGCCCGCCGACGTGCAGGACTGGCCAGCGGAACTGGCTTGGTTTGAACAGCACATCCCCGAAGGCATCGCCGCCGCGCAGGCGCAGCAGGCGGGCAAGGAATACGACCGGACCAACTTCGCCGGCTTCGTCGCCGACATCGAACGCTTCCAGTTCATGGCCAGCCTCGAACCACCGCTGCTCCTGCCGCCCAGCGGCGCGCGCGAATGGCGGCGCATGGGCGACGCCCTGCTCGACGCCCCGCGCCCGAACGGCGTGCCGATTGACAACGCCGTCCGCGACTGGGCGAAAATGGCCGGCGCGCTCGCGGCCAATCAGCCCGATGAATTCAATTCCGCCCTGCGCGATTTGCGCTCGCAGCTCGTCGCGTCCCAGCCGAAGGCGCTGGACAAGGCCCGCGCCGAAGTTTTCTTCAACCAGATGCAGCCGTTCTACAACGCGATGGTCATCTACGTCCTCGCCGGCCTGCTCGCCGTGTTCTCCTGGTTCAATCTGTCCGAAACCCTCCGCCGCTCGGCCGTGTGGCTCGTGTGGCTCGCGTTCGGCATCCACACCATCGGCCTCGTTTATCGCATGGTGCTGGAAGGCCGTCCGCCGGTGACGAACCTTTATTCCTCTGCCATCTTCATCGGCTGGGGCGCGTGCCTGCTCGGCATGATCCTGGAAAAATTCCACAAGAACGGCATCGGCCTCGTCGTGGCGTCCGTCATCGGTTTCATCACGCTCATCATCGCGCACCATCTGGCGCTTGAAGGCGACACCATGGAAATGATGCGCGCCGTCCTCGACACGAATTTCTGGCTCGCCACCCACGTCGTCACCGTCACCGTCGGTTACGCAAGCACGTTCGTCGCGGGCTTCCTCGCGCTGATTTACATCTTGCGCGGGTTCTTCACCAAGACGCTGGACGAAGCCACCGGCAAATCGCTCGCGCGGATGATTTACGGCATTGTCTGTTTCGCCACGCTGTTCAGCTTCATCGGCACCGTCCTCGGCGGCATCTGGGCGGACCAGTCGTGGGGAAGATTTTGGGGCTGGGACCCGAAGGAAAACGGCGCGCTCATCATCGTCCTCTGGAACGCCCTCATCCTCCACCTGCGCTGGGGCGGCCTCATCCGCGAACGCGGCCTGGTGAACTGCGCCATCTGCGGCAACATCGTCACCGCGTGGTCGTGGTTCGGGGTGAACATGCTGGGCATCGGCCTGCACAGCTACGGTTTCACCGAGGCGGCGTTCAAATGGCTGGTGTTCTTCGTGGTCAGCCAGCTCGTCTTCATCGGCCTCGGCCTGCTGCCGGCGAAACTCTGGCAGAGCTTCAAAAACCGCGCGGCGTGAGCCGGCGCGTGGAGCGCCGGTCTTTGACCGGCTTCGGGTTAAAACTTTCAGGCTCGTTTACATCTGAAACCCCACGCAGGGCAGCCCGTCGAAAGCCGGCTACAAGCCGGCGCTCCGGAACTGGCCAGCCAAATTATTCTGGACTTGAGGCATGGCCGGAAATAACTTCGCATTCATGGGCATCAAATCGGCCCCCCACCGCCGGACGGCGGTTGTTCAGTTTTCCACGATAGGCGCACAAATCAACCGCCATGATTATTTACAAGTTTTTGCTGCTGATCTCGCTGGTTCGCGTGTTGATTGTCACCGACAAACCCCTGCTGTGTTCGGGCATTTATACCGGCGCCGTGTTTTTGCTGGGCTTGGTTTTTGGCCATCCATTTCTGTCCGTCTTGATTCATACCTCCATCAGCCTGGTGCTGACGTGCATTTATTTCTGGTTGCTCGACCGGCTGGACGGAAACGAAGTGTTATGGTGGCTGGTGGCCATCCTCGGCATCGGCATGGTTTGCGTCTGACGCATCCGCCCGGCCCGGACGGCTTGGCCGCCCTCAAAGCGCCAGCAGCAGCCGCTTGATCTCCTTGAGCCGCGCCGCCGGTTCCTTTTTCGTGAGGCGCGGAAATTTGCCCCCCAGCGTGATGAAATCGTTCTGCCGCGTGACCTTCAGCTTGTCCGCCTCCACTTCGATGCTGGTCACGTTCTTCGCGCCGGCCAGCACTTTCAATTCGCCTACGGCCAGCAGCCGTCCCACCGCCGGCGGCACCGGCCCGAACCGGTCGCGCAATTCCTTCTGCAAGGCGTCCAGTCCCGGCTTGTCCGCGACCTGCGCGAGTTTGCGATAAATCTCGATGCGATGGTGCGGCTCAGTGACGTAGTTGTGAGGAAGAAATGCGGAATGCGGAGTGCGGAGTGCGGAATCATTTGCACTGTCGGCTACGGGTTCTGATTCCGCGTTCCGCGTTCCGCATTCCGCACTCAAAAAGTCCAGCGAGACGCGCACCGAGACGCGCGGTTTCACTTTCTCGCCTTTCAACGCGCCGACGCTTTGCTTGAGCAACTGGCAGTAAAGCTCGAAGCCCACGGCGGTGATATGGCCGCTTTGTTCCGCGCCCAAAAGATTGCCCGCGCCACGAATTTCCAAATCGCGCATCGCGATCTTGAACCCGCTGCCGAGCGAGGCGTATTGCTTCATCGCGCTTATGCGCTTGCGCACGTCGGTGAGCAGGCGCGCGTGGCGCGGCAGCAGGAGATACGCGTAAGCCTGATGCTTGTAGCGCCCGACGCGCCCGCGCAACTGGTAAAGCTCGCTCAAACCAAACCGGTCGGCGCGGTCAATGATGATGGTGTTCGCGTTCGGAATATCGAGACCGCTCTCAATGATCGTCGTGGAGAGCAGCACATCGGCCTCGCCGTTGACGAACTTGGTCATGACCTCTTCCAGATCATCCGCGTTCATCTGGCCGTGGCCGACCACGATGCGCGCATCCGGCACCAATTCCTGCAACTTCGCGCGCATCACTTCAATCGTCGTCACGCGGTTGTGCAGGAAGAAAACCTGTCCGCCGCGCGCGAGTTCGCGCTTGATGGCATCGCGGATGGTGCGCTCATCGTAAGGCGTGGCGATGGTCTCCACCGGCAACCGGTCATGCGGCGGCGTCTGGATCGTGCTCATGTCGCGCGCCCCGGTGAGCGCGAGATACAGCGTGCGCGGGATCGGCGTGGCGCTCAACGTCAGCACATCCACCATCGTCCGCAAACGCTTGAACTTTTCCTTGTGCAGCACGCCGAAGCGCTGTTCCTCGTCAATGACGACGAGTCCAAGATCCTTGAACGCGATGTCCTCCTGCACGATGCGGTGCGTGCCGATGACGATGTCCACCGCGCCGGCCGCCAAATCTTTGATGACCCGCACCTGCTCGCGCTTCGTGCGAAAACGCGAGAGCAGTTCGACGCGAATCGGGTAATCCGCCATGCGCTCGCGGAAATTATTGAAATGTTGCTGCGCCAGAACCGTCGTCGGCACGAGAATGGCAACCTGCTTGCCATCCATCACGCACTTGAACGCGGCGCGGATGGCGACTTCCGTCTTGCCGAAGCCGACATCGCCGCAGATCAAACGATCCATCGGCTTGGCGCGCTCCTGGTCCGCTTTCGTCTCGGCGATGGCGGTGATCTGGTCGGCGGTTTCCTCGTAGATGAAGGCGCTTTCGAATTCGTGCTGCCATTGCGTGTCGGGCTTGCACGGATGGCCGGGCTGGGTTTCGCGGACGGCCTGAATGCGCAACATGTCCGCCGCGATGTCGCGCACGGCTTTTTCCGTCTGTTCCACGGCCTTGGCCCAGCGGTTGCCGCCGAGCTGGTTCAGCGGCGGGTTCGCCTTGCCCGCGCCGACGTATTTGCTGACGAGATGCGCCTCGCTGACGGGCACATAAAGTTTCGGCGGCTCCACGGCGTCGCCGCTCGGCGCATATTCGATGACCAGACATTCGGTTACTGGTTGCTGGTCGCTGGTCGCTGGTTCAACTCCGCGCGTGCCGCTGCCGACCGGAAGGTTTTTTAATCCGAGATAGCGCCCGATGCCGTGCTGCAAATGCACGACCAGATCGCCTTCCCCCAGATCGGTGAAATCAATGTCCAGCGCCGAACGCGCGGCCACGGCGTGCGGCGACTTGAGCCGGCGCGGGCGCTGGATTTTGTAACGCCCAAAGATTTCCGCATCGGTGACGACCACGAACTTTGCATCATCGCAGATAAATCCGCGGGCGAGCGAACCGACCTCGGTTCGCGGATTATTGTTCTCCGGCAACGCAAGTTCTTTCCAGATTTCCTCGAAGCGCTGCCGCTCGCCGTCGTTATTGCAAAAGACGTGGACGGCGTAATCTTGCCGCTGCCAGCGGTAAAGCTGCTGGAAGAATTCGCGCCGCTGCGCCTCGGCAATCGGCGGCTCCGGCGCACGCTCAGCCAGCGGACGGAAGGCATCGAGCGAGGCAAAGCTGGGAACGCCGAGCACCGTCTCGGCATGTTGGTGGTCTTCTGCATCGGTTCGAGTCGGGACGGTGCCCGGCGTTCCGTCCGCTGGTTCCTCGCTCAATTCAACCGACGTAAAACCGCGCCGGTTCAGTTCCCTGAGAAAATCCGGCCACGAAATGAAAAATGGATCGTCTTTGGGAATCTGCTGCGCATAGTTTTCGGCGTGGATGGCGAGCGATTCTGGCTCACAAAACAAAAAAATGGTTTCGCGTGGCAAGTAGTCGAGCAGCGTGGCGAGCGCCGTTTGATCCTGCATTCTGCCGGCTTCATTTTGCCTTTGCTTCAAGATTCCCAATTCGCCCGCTGGCGGCAAAGTGACACCCGTGATTTCCCTGCGCGAGACTTGCGTGAGCGGGTCAAATTCGCGAAGCGATTCCAGTTCGTCGCCGAAAAATTCCAGCCGCACCGGCCAGGGACTGGTCGGCGGAAAAACGTCCACAATACCGCCGCGCAAGGCGAGTTCGCCTTTCTGCGTGACCTGCGCCTCCGGCTCGTAGCCCTGCTCTTCCAGCCATTCGATCAGGTCAAGCGGCGCGATCTTGTCGCCGCGATTGAGATGGCGGGCGCGGGTTTTCAGGTCAGCGGGTGAAAAAGTCTTTTGCAGCAATGACGCAACGGAAGCGACAAGCAAAAATTGGTTCGGGACTCGGGGAACTCGCTCCTCCGAAAATTGCGACAGCGCGACCAGCGTTTGCAGGCGGTCGCTGATGACATCGGCATGCGGCAGCTTGCCTTCGTGCGGCAAGGTTTCCCAAGCCGGATAAAATAGCGGCGAGGCTGGAGGCTGGAGGCTGGAGGCTGGCGTGCCGGTTTCATTCCGCACTCCGCGTTCCCCACTCCGCGCTTCCACGAGCCAGGTTTCCAAGTCCTGCTGGAAACTTTCCTGCTGCTTTAGGTTTTCCGCAACCAGGACAATGGGGCGTTGCGGGAATTGCTGCTGCAACAGCGCGGCAAAGAACGGCTGCGCGCTGGCGGTGACGCCGGAAAAAGCCAGCGCTCCGCCAGGTTCCATGCGCCGGGCGAGGGATTGCACGGCGGGAACTTTCAGGATGTCAGCGAACAGGTTGCCGCTCGCCGACGACATTTCGCTGGGCGGCAAGCGGAAAGACAGTCGCAGCGAACGGCAGCGACGTCAAGTCGTGTCAGCCTTCGTGTCAGCCTTTGACGCGGTTAAGTTGGAGGTTTTCCCTGAAATTCAAATCTCCTGGCGGCGACGGCGGTGACGGCCAGCGCCAGCCTCCACCCGGTCAGCTGGAAATCCGGACAGCCGGTGAATTCATGCGCGGCATGAAACGAAATCGGCGCGGCGGTTTCAGTTGACCAGCCCGCGCGCGTCCGTGAAAATTTCGCGGTGACGATTGGCGATTTCATTTTGCTGCTGCCCTTTGCGCTGCTGCTCGGCGCGATGGCGCTCGCGCCGGTGTTCGCGCCCGCCTGGTGGCTGCGGCACTACGCCAAGGTCGCGCTCGGCCTCGGCGCGGTGACGGCGGGATGGCAGGTCTTCGCGTTGCACGACTGGCACAGCCTCGGCGAGTCGGCGCACGAATATTTTGGCTTCATCGCGCTCGTCGGCTCGCTGTTTATCGTGGCTGGCGGCATCCACCTCGAAGTGAAAGGCGAAGCCACGCCGCTAAAAAACCTCACGTTCCTGTTTCTCGGCGCGGTGGTCGCCAACGTGCTCGGCACCACCGGTGCGGCCATGCTGCTCATCCGGCCGTGGATCCGCATGAACAAATACCGGGTCACGGCGCACCACGTCGTGTTTTTCATCTTCATCGTCGCCAACGTCGGCGGCTGCCTCACGCCCATCGGCGACCCGCCGCTGTTCCTCGGCTACCTGCAAGGCGTGCCGTTCTGGTGGGTGGCGCACAACTGCTGGCCGGCGTGGCTGCTGGCCAACGGACTGCTGCTGGCAATTTTTTACGCACTCGACCGGAAAAATTTTCTCCGCGCGCCGCGCCCGGTGCGGGAAAGGGAAACCGCCCGCGAAACCTGGAAAATTGCCGGTCGGCCGAACCTGTTTTTTCTCGCGGTGATTCTCGGCGCGGTGTTCGCGCCGTCGCCGTGGCGCGAAATCTTGATGCTCGGTGCCGCCGCTGGCTCGTGGTTCACCACCAAAAAATCCGTCCACGCGGCGAACGATTTTAATTTCCATCCGATTCAGGAAGTGGCGGTGTTGTTCGCGGGCATTTTTGCCACGATGATTCCCGCGCTGGCCTGGCTCGACCACCATGCTGGCACGCTGCTGGGGCAAAATCCGTCGCCGGCGGTTTTCTTCTGGGGCACCGGCACGCTGTCCAGCGCGCTGGACAACGCGCCGACGTATCTTGGTTTTTTGAGCGCGCTGCACGGCACCAGCGGCACGGCGGAAATTTCCCGCCTGCTCGCCAGCCACGCCGCACACATTCTGGCCATCAGCCTCGGGGCGGTGTTTTTTGGCGCGGCGACCTACATCGGCAACGGCCCGAACTTCATGGTCAAGGCCATCGCCGAACAAATTGGCGTGAAAATGCCGTCGTTTCTGGCGTTCGTCTTGAAATTTTCCCTGCCCTTCCTGCTGCCGGTGCTGATAACCGTCTGGTTACTCTTTTTCCGAAGTTGAAATCCGGTGACAGATTTGAAACAATTCCGTGCCGGTCGGACGCCCCGGGCGCTGGCGGTTGAGGGATTTCACTTTGCGCACATTTTACAACATTTTGTTCCTGACGTTTTTCGTCCTGTCGTCGCCATATTATTTCTGGCGGATGCGGCGGCGCGGCGGCTGGCGCGCGGGCTTCGGCGAACGCTTCGCCATTTACGATGCCGCGCTCAAGCAGGCGCTCACCAACCGCCACATCATCTGGCTCCACGCCGTCAGCGTCGGCGAGGTCAACCTTTGCACCCAGCTCATCAATGCGCTGGAACCGCGCGTGCCGAACGTTAAGATCGTCGTCTCCTGCACCACCACCACCGGCATGGCGGAATTGCGCCGCCGGCTGCCGACGCGCGTGAGCAAGTTTTACTACCCGGTGGACCGGCGGAAATTCGTCCGGCGCGCGCTCGCCACGATGAACCCGGAGGCCATCATCCTCGTCGAGGCGGAAATCTGGCCGAACTTCCTCTGGCGCGCAGCGGACTTGAACATCCCGGTGTTCCTCGCCAACGCGCGGCTCTCCGACCGCTCATATCCGCGCTACCAGAAATTTGCGTTCCTGTTCCAGCGGCTGTTTGCCTCGTTCACCGGCGTCGGCTGCCAAAATGAAGAGGACGCCACGCGGCTGCGCGCCGTGGGCTGCCGCGCGGACGCGGTGAAGGTCGTCGGCAACCTCAAGTTTGACGCGGCGAAACTCACCGAGCGCAGTGCGCTTGACGTGCGCGGGATGCTGCGCCAGCTCGGCGTGCCGGACGATGCGCCCATCCTCGTGGCCGGCAGCACGCACGACGGCGAGGAAATTCTGCTGGCGGAGATGGCGCGGCGGCTGCGCGGGAAATTCCAGAAATTATTCCTGATCCTGGTGCCGCGCCATTTCGAGCGGTGCAAGGACATCGGCCAGAAACTAAAGGCGCGCGGCGTGAAGTTTATTTTCCGCAGCGAAATTTTCAACAGCACGGATTTGCCGACGGACGGGCTGGACTGCCTGCTGGTGAACTCAACCGGCGAGCTGAAATTTTTCTACGAGCCGGCGACGGTGGTGTTTGTCGGCAAAAGCCTCACGGCCCTCGGCGGGCAGAATCCGATTGAGCCGGGCGCGCAGGGCAAGGCGATTGTCTGCGGGCCGAACATGCAGAATTTCACCGACATCACCCGCGTGTTTCTTGCCAAAAACGCCGCCGTGCAAGTGAAAACCCCGGAGGAACTGGAGCGCACCATTGGCGAACTGCTCGCGGACGACGCGCGCCGCGCCGCGCTGGGCCGCGCCGCGCTGGAGGTCGTCGCTGAAAATTTGGGCGCGGTGGAGCGCACGGTGGAGATGGTTTTGCCCCACCTCGAAAGCCGCGGAATCTTCGTGCGGAAAAAAAATTAAGCCGGGGGCGTTTCGCCGCTTGACGAACCTGCCGGCGGTTTCAATACTCGCACCGCTTCGGAATCCAGCCGTGCCGGAGCGCGCATGCCCAAGCCCCGAAAAAATCCCGCCCCAGGAAAAACCGCCCCGGTTCCCGCCGCCGCGCCGGGCGACTACGCCACGGAACTGGCCGCCAAAATCCGGGAACTCGTCCAGACGGCCAAGGAACAGGGTCATCTCACCTACGAGGAAATCAGCGAATCGCTGCCGGAATCGCTTTCGGCACCGGAGGCGCTGGACGAAATTTTTACCAAGCTGCGCGAGCTGGAAATTGAGATCGTGGACCCGGCGGAAGTGGATGCGGCCAAGGAAACCGAGGAGGACGAAACCGAGTCCAAGCATCTTGACGCGCTCGACGACCCGGTGCGGATGTATCTCAAGCAGATGGGCGCGGTGCCGCTGTTGACGCGCGAGCAGGAGGTGGAGATTTCCAAGCGCATCGAGCAGGCGGACATGGAGCTGCGGCAGGTTGTTTTCAACTTTGGTTTTGCCGGCAAGGAACACCTGGCGCTGGCGGAAAAACTTTTGGCCGAGCCGCCGCGCGAGCGCTTTGACCGCGTGGTGCAGGACAAGCAGGTCGCCAACCGCGAGACGCACACGGACACTCTGCGCAAGCTGGCGGCGCAGGCGCGCGAGCTGGATGCGGAGGTGGACCGGCATTTCAACCTCTGGCGCGACGCGCACCAGCACGCCAAGCGCAACCGCGAGCACGACGAGTTCGTGAAGCTGGACAAAAAACTGGCGGCGCTGTTCCCGAAATTCTGCTTCAAACAGAAAGTCAACGAGGAGATCGCGCTCGTCGCGGAAAACATCCACGATAAAATCCAATACTGCCTGCGCGCGCTGGCCGATGCGCAGCACCAGCGCGAATCGTCGGCGCAAAAGCACCTCGTCGAGGCGGAGCAGCAGAAGCTGCGCGCGCTGGAGGAGTTCGTGCGGATGCCGGCGGAGGATTTCTTGCTGGCGTTCGACCAATTGCGCGACGCGGCGGCACGGTCGTTGCAGGCCAAGACGGAAATGGTGGAGGCGAATCTGCGCCTCGTGATCTCCATCGCAAAAAAATACACGAACCGCGGGCTGTCATTCCTCGATTTGATCCAGGAAGGCAACATCGGCCTGATGAAGGCGGTGGAAAAATTTGAATACCAGCGCGGCTACAAATTTTCGACCTATTCAACGTGGTGGATCCGGCAGGCCATCACGCGCAGCATCGCGGACCAGGCGCGCACCATCCGCATCCCGGTGCACATGATCGAGATCATCAACAAGCTGCTGCGGTCGCAGAAAAAATTATTCCAGGAATATGGCCGCGAGGCGACGCCGGAGGAGCTGGCGGAGGATTTGCAACTGCCGGTTTTCCGCGTGCGCGCAGTGCTGCGGATGTCGCAGCAGCCGGTGTCGCTGCAGACGCCGGTGGGCGACGGCGACGAGGCGAGTTTTGGAGATTTCATCGAGGACAAGACGGCGGAAAACCCGCTGGACATCACCAGCTTCAGCCTGTTGAAAGACCGCATGGGCGACGTGCTGGGCAGCCTGACGGAACGTGAGCGACAGGTGCTGGAGCTGCGCTTCGGCCTCGGCGACGGCAACGCGCGGACGCTGGAGGAGGTCGGCCAGCAGTTCCGGGTGACGCGCGAGCGCATCCGGCAGATCGAGGCCAAGGCGCTCCGCAAGATGCGGCATCCGACGCGCATCCGGCTGTTAAACGGCTTTCTCGAAGTCGAGGGTTTGAAGCTCAAGGAAGACTGACTCCGCCCCCCTCCCCCGCCCGGCTGTGGCTGTAAAAAGACCGCTTTTTTATTGAACGGTTTTCGTTTTGGTGTATCTGTTTAAGATAAGAAAGTGTTTCGCACGAAGCCGCGCTACCCCAAAGAATTTACCATGAAAAAAGTCATTAGCGGAGTTGCCCTGTCCCTGTTGCTGGCGGCGGGAATGACGCCCGCCAGCGCCGCCAACCCCACCCTCGCCATCACCAACCTGACCGCCGGCCAAGGTTTGAACAACGCGGCGTTCACCGTGCGCGGCACGGCCAAGGGCGGCGCGGGCGTGACCAATGTTTTTTACTCACTGAACGCCGCCGGCTGGAGCAACGCGGCGTCGGCCAACGGTTGGACGAACTGGTCAGCGGATCTCATGCTGACGCCCGGCACAAATTCTTTCGCCGCCTACGCGCAGGATCATAACGGCAAGCACTCGACGACGAACAAGGTGAATTTCGCCTACGTCGTGCTGACCCCGCTGACCGTCCGCACGAACGGCACCGGCAGCATCTCGCCGAATTATGACGGCGTGCCGTTGCAGATTGGCGCGGCCTACTCGATGACCGCCACCTCGCCCATTGCGGGCTTCGGATTGCAAACATGGACGGACGCCAGCAACAATATCATCACAAATAGCGCCACGCTGAAATTCATCATGGCCTCGAACCTGACGTACGTCGCGAACCTGGGCGACGTGACGAAGCCGCTCATCAGCGTCACGTCCGTCGTCACCAACGCCGGCGGCGTCCCGACCGCCCTCGCCCTCAGCGGCACCGCGAGCGACCGCATCGCCGTGACGAACGTGCAGTATTCATTGAACAACGCGCCGTGGTCGAACGCCATCACCGGAGATGGTTGGAGCCACTGGTCGGCGCAGGTCACGGTGGTGCCGGGAACGAACATCATTTATTTGCAGTCGGTGGACAGCAGCGGCAACCGTTCGCTGACCAACACGGTGAAATCGTTTTTCACCGCGTTCGCCACGCTGACCGTGCGGACGAACGGCCCCGGAAAAATCACCCCGCTGCTGGACGGCGCGACGCTCGTCATCGGGACGAGCCATTCGCTGAAGGCGACCGGCACCAAGACCGGTTACGGTCTCGTCACCTGGACGGACGGCAATAGCAATTACCTCGGCAACACCGCCACGCTCAATTTCGTGATGAAGTCCAACCTGACGCTCATCGCCAACATCGGCGACGTGACCCTGCCCACCATCATCATCAAGGGCGCCTACACCAACAGCGACGGCATTGGCAACGATTACGTCATCTGGGGCACCGCCGCCGACAACCTTGCGGTCAGCAATGTATTTTATTCGTTAAACAACGGTGCCTGGACGAATGCCGCCACCACGAACAATTGGAAAAAATGGACGGCTAACGTCTCGCTGATGCCCGGCGCCAACACCTTCTCGGCGTATGCCCTTGACGGCACCTCCAATAAATCCGCCACGGCGACCATGGCCATAGATTACAACAACAGCGCGCCTTCAAGCCTGGCCGGCCTGGCTTGCTATGGCTTTTACTACGGCATCAATCCGCCACAGCCGTTGAGCCTGGCCTTCGGCAAAAGCACCTTCAGCCAGTTCGCGCTGGACACGAACGCCGTGACCGGCGTGGGTTCCAGCCTCTACTTTGCTTCCGGCGCGAGCGCCACGTTGCGGCTGACCTACACCGGCCCGCCCAGCGTCGCCAGCCATGCCGGCCAGAATTTCAGCCTCCTGTTTTACAATCCCAAGCTGGCCTATTTCACCAACAACGCGACGAAACAGACCGGTTTCTTCCAGTTCGTCACCACACCCAAGCTGGCGCTGACCAATGTTTCGGGCCAGCTCATTTGGACGGTGAACAGCGAAGGCAGCGGCTACGGAATGAATTTCAACAAGGGGAAGTTTGTCTCGCAGGCACTCGCCACCGGCGACACGAACGGCGGGAGCTATACCTACGGCACCTACAGCCGCAACACCGCTTTGTTGAAGCTGACCCGCACGAATGGCACCGCCTATCTGCTCACCGGCTATGCGGGCACGAACTACGGCTCTTATTTGGAGGAAGATTACGATAGCACCGGCCATACCAACGGCACGGACGAAGGAACTTTCCTCGTGAATGTGCAGCAACCGGGTGGCAACGCGCCGCACTCGGTGACAAATTCGTTTTTTGAGATCAACGCCGTGGATGGAACCTTTAATGAATACCTTGGCACCGACACCTACAGCCAGGATACGCTCTCCACAAACTACGACAACGATGTCGGCGGCTTCACCTACACCCGCGCCACGACTAATGTCGGGCAGTTGAACCTGACCGTCACCGAGCCGCCCAATCTGGCCGGCAGCGACAGCCTGGCCCGCCTGATTTACGTCAGCCCCAACACCGGCCTATTCACCAACGGCGACGGCACCACGAGCACCTTCCTCATGGGCATCGCCACCAACCTCACCTACGCCAGTATTTCCAATGCCGTGATAACTTTGAACTACAACGGCGGCGGCGGTGCGAACTATTTCTATTTCGACGCCCTCGGCACCTTTTACGTCTACAACATCTTCTTCGGCTACCAGCCTTACGGCACCTACACTTATCAGGTCTACAGCCCCGGCGGCGCAATGATTCACCTGAATTACGGCTACAACGACTGGCTGCAGATCAACTTCAAATCCACCAACAGCGGGTATTTTTACGGGAACAGTTTCGACTCCAGCACCAACAACGACGTGCCTTACAGCGGCAATTTCCATATTCAATAGCGGAAGAAAAATCTTGTGCCGCGCCCGCCGGCTCCGCAAATTCACCGCGTTACGCGGGCCTGTAGCTCAATGGTTAGAGCAGAGGACTCATAATACTAATTATAGCGGTTTCAGAGGGGTTTTATTCGTTTCTATATGTTTCACAATTGCATTGTATTTATTGCGTGCAATTGACTTTTCATCACTTTTTTCAAGGTTGGTGACACTTGCCGAGTTAAAGGCAAAAGTGGCACAAAAAGTGGCACAGGCCGTTTTCTGATTTTCGACTGATTTTTACGATTGGTGGTTACGATGTCACCCGTCTCATACCCCTTACAATACCGGTTGTCCGCACACCGCGCAATGGCCCCCTGCCCTGCGCTATAAGCTTTCGGTAGAGATCTCCTTCTTCTGCCCGGTCATGCGGCTCCGGGCAGCCTGCGCTACCGCCATTTCAACGCCCGGGTTCCCATAAAACATTATGTCACCCCAAGCAGGCTGGATACTCCAGAAAGAAGTCGTTCCCCGTCTCCGTTCCGCCATCCCCCGCTGCGTCCATTGCATCGGGGCCGAGGATCATGAAGAACTCGTCCAAGACGCCACCGCCATTGCCGCCAAGATGCTCCACAACGTCGAACTGGCCGGCAAGCAGGTCACTCCCGGCAACATCGCCTACTATACCATTCAACACTGCAAATCTGGCCGGCGCTCCACCGGGTCGTCCGTCGTGGATATCATGGCCGCCGGCACCCAGCTCAACGGCAACACCCGGCTGCACTCCCTCAACGAGGTCGTGGCGACCGATGATGAAACCGGCGGCGAGATCTTCGAGCTGCAGGACGTGTTCTCACAGGACAGTGAAGATCCGTCCCAGATCGCCGCCCGCAATCTGGACTGGCAGACGTTGATGGCCCGGCTGCCGGCGCGGGAGAAAGCCATCATTGTCGCGCTCGTGGAAGGCCGCACGGTTGCGGATGTGGCGGTGGCCTTCAATTTGGACCGCTCCACGCTCCAGGTCAGCAAGCACCGGCTGGCGGATCTGATCTTGGAATTCATGGGCGCGGACATTCTGGTCGAGGTGCTCCGGCTGCCCGGCTGGAAGCATGACCTGAACACAAACCGGGAGCGACTGGCGTGCCGGCACGACCGGCGAATTTAATCATCAACGACCGGGGTTCACGCCCCGGTCACCTTCATCATCCTCGATCACGTCTGGCGAAATCACCACGGACGCTAAACCACAACCCGCCGGCACCCTGCCGGTCTTCCCCGAAAGGAACCCATGATCACTCAATCCCAAGTCATCTGCATCACCGGCGCGTCCCTGGCCGGTCTGGTGGCCGCCGCTTATGTCGGCCGCCAACCGCCCGCATCAGCAGCACCAGCGTCAGTCATTAAACCGCCGTTCCGGTTCACCAACGAAAACATCACCCGCCGATTCACCGCCTCCCTGCCGGAACTCTGCCCCGTGCTAAACCTTGAGCTCGGCATCTGCAAACAGGTCGAAACCTTCACGCAGGCCGAGGAGTTCAAGGTGCTCTGGGGGCTGGTCAATCTCGGCACCAATCTCGTGCAAGTGTCCGTTCCGGTCACCTACCGGTTTCATGTCCGGGTGCGGGAGGTGTGGAAACTGGAAACGCAGGACCGCCGGGTCATCGTCCATGCCCCGACGTTACGCCCGGCATTGCCGCCGGCCATCCACACGGATGAAATGCAGCGGCTGGAACAGCGCGGTTGGTGCCGGTGGGCACCAACCGCCATGCTGACGGAACTCGAACGGCAGATCACCCCGACGCTGATTGAATATGCCGGCGATCCCCGGCGGTTGAACCTGGTGCGGGACACCTGCCGGCAATCCGTCGCTGAATTCGTGAAACTCTGGCTGGAGCGCGAGCGGCAGTGGGGCGGAGCCGGGTTCGACCAGATCCAGGTAAAGTTCGCGGATGAAGCCGTTTTGCCGTCCCAACCCACCTTGAAGTTCCTGTCCTAAACCCCGGGCCGTCCTGATCCAGACGCCCCGGCACCCTCCGGATCAACCAAGAAAGGAAAATCACATGATCACACTCGAAGCCAACTACAGTAAGAAAATCGGGCTGCCCGGTTACAGCAGCCATCAGTTCAGTGTCACGCTGAAGTCCGAGTTGACGGATATCGCCCAGGCGGAAAAAGAATCCGCCCGTCTCTACGACGTCCTACAGCAGAGCGTGGATCGCAACATCCAGCAGATCGGGTTCTTGCCGGGTGAACCAGCCAAGACCAATGGCAATGGTCACACCAACGGCAACGGTCATCAGAATGGCCACGGCCAGCCCAAACCCGAATCCGACAAGTGGGCCTGCTCGGACAAACAGCGAGAACTCATCCTCAAGATCACCGAGGAGCACCAGCTCGACAAAACCAAGGTGGACCAGCTTGCCCAGGATCGGTTCGGCAAAGGCGTCAAGCTGCTCAACAAGCTGGAAGCGTC
>Ga0265324_10000180_pt1 | contig 48263 bp, 46 predicted proteins | sample 41419metaG_FD_198634 | JGI IMG/M metagenome (GOLD analysis project Ga0265324, IMG submission 198634) | Rhizosphere microbial communities from Carex aquatilis grown in University of Washington, Seatle, WA, United States - 4-14-19 metaG | ecosystem: Host-associated > Plants > Roots > Rhizosphere...
AAACGTGCGGATGACGCGATGTATCTGGCCAAGGAGGGCGGACGGAACAACTACAAATTCTTTGCTTAGGATTTTGCCCCGGCTGCCATCGCGCGCAGCCGGCCTTGTTCAAGTTCTCCCGCATCCGGCTCGATCAACCAACCTTGCAGATTGTCCAGCACCAGGTCTGTTAACTCGTGTATCCAGTCGTTGCGGTCATTGAGGCAGGGGATATAGTGGTATTCGCCGCCGCCCGCGTGCTGGAAGTCTTCCTTGCATTCCTGCGCGATCTCTTCCAGCGTCTCCAGACAGTCGGCCACGAAACCGGGGCAGACCACATCCACGCGTTTGATTTTCTGTTTGCCCCATTCCTTGAGGGTGGTGGAGGTGTAAGGTTTGAGCCATTCGGTCTTGCCAAAACGCGACTGGAAGCTGATGGCGAATTGCTCAGGTCTCAGCCCCAGTTCCTGCGCCAGCAGACGACCTGTCTTGAGGCACTCGCAGTGGTAGGGGTCGCCCTTGTCCAGCGTGAATTGCGGAAGTCCATGAAAACTCATCAGCAGCTTTTCCGGTCTGCCGTTCTTCATCCAATGTTCGTTGATACTGTTCGCCAGTGCCTTGATGTAGCCGGGGCGCTCATGGAAGTTCTTGATGGTACGCAGGGCCGGGGCGTTGCGCATCGCCTGCAATTCGCCGAACACGATGTCGTTCGCTGTGGCGGTGGTGCTGGCGGCGTATTGCGGATACATCGGCACGACCAGGATGCGTTGGCAGTTCTGCGCTTTCAGTTTTCGCAACACATCGGGGATCGAAGGGTTGCCGTAGCGCATGGCGTATTCGACCACGAGCGGTGCCTTGGTGCGCTGACTGAGATAACCCTGCAATAGCACGGCCTGTTTCACGGTGTGGACACGCAGCGGCGAGCCTTCTTTGAGCCAGATGCTGGCGTACTTGGCTGCGGATTTCTGCGGGCGCGTATTGAGCACGATGCCATTGAGGATCAGCCACCAGATGGCGCGCGGCATCTCCACCACGCGCCGATCGCTGAGGAATTCCTTGAGATAGGCACGCACCGCCTGCGTCGTCGGAGCATCGGGCGTGCCGAGATTGACCAGCAGGATGCCGGTCTTCTCGGGTGTGCCGTGGGTGTAAGCGGGTTCGGGTTGGTAGGTCATTTGTTTGACTGGTGTGCGAGGTTGAACAACCCTCACTCCAGCCCTCTCTCGCTTGCGGGAGAGGGGCCAGGGGGGAGGGGTTGCAATCGGAGTAAAGAAGTCACGAGGTCGGCAATTTTAATGTTGTGAAAGTGCATTGCTCAACAGCTTCGCAGTGATGTCCACGATGGGCACCACGCGTTCATAGTTCATGCGTTTGGGGCCGACCACGGCGAGGGTGCCGACGATCTGACCGTCTGCCGTGTAGGGCGCGCTGACCACGCTGAATTCATCCAGTCCGGCCAGTCCCGATTCATTCCCGACGAAGATATGCACCCCGGGTGCCTGGCGTCCGGCGTCCAGCAGTTGCAGCAACTCGGTCTTTTGCTCGAACATGTTGAACAGGTTGCGCAGCTGGTTCATGTTGGTGGTGATGTCGTTGATGTTCAGCAGATTGCGTTCGCCGCTGATGACGTAGTCCTCGCTCTTGCGTGCCATCGCCTCGTCGCTGGCAGCCATTGCAGCGCTCATCAGTGCGGTCATGTCATGCTGCAACTGGCGCAACTCGTTCTGCATGCGCTGGTGGATGTCGCCGAAAGCGAGGTTGGCGTAATGCTGGCTGAGGAAGTTGCCGGCCTCGGTGAGCTGGGTCTGGCTGTAGTCCTTGTGCGTCACCAACACCCGGTTCTCCACTTCACCGTCCGGCATCACGATGATGAGCAAGACGCGTTTTTCGGACATGCGCAGGAATTCGATCTGGCGCACGGTGATGCTGCTGCGTTTCGGTGTGGCCACCACCCCGGCGAAGCGGGTGAGATCGGACAGCACATTGGAAGCCTGCGTCAGCAAGCGGGTCGGACTGGTGGGCTGCAATTGGCTTTCCAGTTGCTGCACGTGCTCTTCCGAGAGCGGCTGCACCACCATCAGGGTATCGATGAACAGCCGGTAACCCAGAGCGGTCGGCACGCGTCCGGCGGAGGTATGCGGGCTGGCGACCAGACCCATCGCCTCCAGATCGGCCATCACATTGCGGATCGTGGCGGGACTGACTTCCAGACCCGAGAATTGCTGCAGGGCGCGCGAACCGACCGGTTGGCCTTCGCTGATATAGCGTTCCACCAGTGTCTTGAGTAGTACCTGTGCGCGGTCGTTGAGCATGCCGCATTCTACCATTCGCTTTGTCATTGAATCGTGCCTATGGTTTAATCCGGCGTTATGAAAACCACCTTTCGAACCGTTGCGCTGATCGGCAAATACAAGTCGCCTGAGATTGCCGAACCGCTGCTCAAACTGGCCGATTTCCTGGCGGGCACAGGGCTGGCTGTCGTAGTGGACGCACTCTCCGCAGAACACCTCGGGCAGCACCCCTATACCGTGCGAGCCTTGGCGGAGATGGGAGGTAATGTCGATCTCGCGATCGTGCTCGGCGGAGACGGTACGCTGCTTGACGTCGCTCGCACACTGGCTCCATTGGGCATCCCATTGGTTGGAGTCAATCAGGGGCGGCTGGGGTTCCTGACGGATATTTCCATCGACACCATGCAGCGCACCATATCCGGCATGTTGCGCGGTGAATACGTCATCGAGAAGCGCATGTTGTTGAGCGCATCAGTGATGCGCGAAGGTGTGCATATCTTTGATTCGCTGGCACTCAACGACGTAGTCATGCATCGCGGCAATAACAGCAGCATGCTCGAATTCGAGGTGCGCATCGACGGCGAATATCTCTACAATCAGCGCGCCGACGGCCTGATCGTGGCGACCCCTACCGGCTCGACCGCTTATGCGCTCTCGGCAGGCGGGCCCATTTTGCACCCGGCGCTGGATCTGATCGCACTGGTGCCGGTCGCCCCGCATACCTTGAGCAATCGTCCTATCGTGCTGAAGAGCGAATCCGTACTGGAGATATCGATGCACCGCTCCTCGGCCGCGCGCGTCCGCTTCGACGGACACACTTATTTCGATCTGAACCTCCATGACAAGGTGGCCGTCACCCGCTATGCCGAATCGGTTTGCCTGCTGCATCCGGTCGGGCACAGTTACTACCATACTTTGCGCGAAAAGCTGCTCTGGAACCAGACATTGTGAAGCAAGCTACTGCGCGGACAATCTACGGCGTTGAATGCTCACTCGCTCCTCGCCTACCAACAGCGGTATGTCTCGTCGTTCGTTGTGCTGCGCCTTGTATATTGCCCTGCTCGTTACGCTTGCGTAGGTATTAAATGCTCAAGTTCCTCATCATTCGCGATTTTGTCATCGTCGACACTCTGGAGCTCGATTTCTCATCCGGATTCACCGCGTTGACGGGTGAGACAGGCGCGGGCAAATCCATATTGATCGATGCGTTGTCTCTGGCGCTTGGCGAACGCGGCGACGCAGGCATGGTGCGCAGCGGTTGCGAACGCGCCGACATCGGTGCCGAATTCGATATCACCGCCTTGCCGCAATTGCAGTCATGGTTGCGCGAACAGGAGCTGGATGGCGACGAGGGTGTATGCCTGCTGCGCCGCACACTCGATACCAATGGGCGCTCGCGCGGTTTCATCAATGGCCGCAGCGCCACGCTGCAACAACTGCGCGAGGCAGGCGAACAGTTGCTGGACATCCACGGCCAGCATGCACACCAGTCGCTGTTGCGTACCGAATCACAGCGTGACTTGCTGGATACCCATGCCGGACTGGGCAAGCAGGCAGAGCAAGTCGCGGCTGATTTCAAAGCATGGCAGACGTTGCATCGTCGCCGCCTGCAACTGGAGCAGAATGCCGGAGCGGTGGCCGCCGAGCGCGAGCTGTTATCCTTCCAGCGCCGCGAACTGGAGTCTTTGAATTTTTCCGCGAACGAGTGGGTCGCAGCGCAGGCAGATCATGCGCGCCTGTCGCATGCCGCAAGTTTGCTGGAGACGGCCCAGTTCGGTGTGGAAGTCCTGTCCGAGGCCGATTCGGCCTGTCTCGCACAATTGAATGCGTTGACTGCACGTCTGCGCGCCGGACTGGAGTTCGATCGCGGCCTGCAAGACACGCTGACCATGCTGGAGAGCGCCCAGAACGAACTGCAGGAAGCGGTGTATGCACTGCGGCATTACCAGCAAAGACTGGATGTCGATCCGCAGCAACTGCTCAAGCAGGAGCAGCGCATGGCGGACGTGGTGGAAGCTGCACGCAAATACCGGGTACCGCCCGAGCAACTGCCGCAAGCGCTGGCGGGTATCGTCTCGCGTCTGGATGAGTTGGGCGGCAGCGCCGATCTGGCGGAATTGGCGCAACAGGATGAGGCAGCCCATGCGGTGTATCTGTCTGCCGCGAAGAAATTGAGTGCGACGCGAGGCAAGGCCGCGCAGATATTGTCCGCGGAGATCACCGGCGCCATGCAGACGCTGGCGATGCAAGGCGGACAGTTCGCGGTGGCGTTGTTGCCATTGGGCGAAGGCAATGTACACGGGCTGGAAACGGTCGAATTCCAGGTTGCGGCCAACCAAGGCACGCCGCTACGCAGCCTGGCCAAGGTCGCTTCCGGCGGCGAGTTGTCGCGCATCAGTCTGGCGATCCAGGTTGCGGCCAGCCGTGCCGCCACTGTGCCGACATTGATCTTCGACGAAGTGGACAGCGGCATCGGCGGGCGCGTGGCCGAGATCGTCGGCAGCCTGCTCAAACAACTGGGCAAGCGGCATCAGGTCATGTGCGTCACCCACCTGCCGCAGGTGGCGGCGCAGGCGGATGCGCAATGGCAGGTGAGCAAGGCGGCGCATGCCGGCAAGACCCTGAGCAGCATCCGCGTGCTGGACGAAACAGAGCGCACCGAAGAGATCGCCCGCATGCTGGGCGGCGTGAAGATCACCGAGACCACGCGCAAACATGCAGCAGAACTGCTGGGCAAGGCTGCTTGAGGTATCATGCAGGCCGTTTCGTGAAAGATTAATTCAAATGCGCATCCAGATCGTCTTCGTTTCCATGTTGCTTGCTTCGTGCAGCGATATTTCTTCCTACATCCCGACCTTCACGCCGTACAAGATCGAAGTGCGGCAGGGCAACCTCATCACGCAGGAGATGCGCGACAAGCTCAAACTGGGCATGACGCAATCGCAAGTCAAGCTGGTGCTTGGGGCGCCGCTGATCAATGATGTCTATCACGCCAACCGCTGGGATTATATTTATCGTCTGAATGAAAAGGGCGAGTTGATTGAGAACCAGCGCCTGACGCTATTCTTCGATAAGGATAGTCTGGTGCGCATCGAAGATGCCACGCCACTGACTGCGTCAGGGCACGCCATCCAGGAGCAGACGACACATGGAAAAGATTAGGATCGCCATCGCCGGTTGCGGCGGACGCATGGGCAAGGTGCTGCTGGAATGCGTGGCGCAGGCCGATGATCTGGTATTGCATGCCGCGCTGGAACACACGGGTAGCCCGCTGCTGTGCAGCGTGGTCGCGGACGGCGTGAAGATCACCGCAGACATGGAGACCGCGCTCAAGGGAGCGGATGTGCTCATCGACTTCACCCGTCCCGAGGGTACTGTGCGCCATCTGGAAGTCTGCCGCAAGCTCGGCGTGAACATGGTGGTCGGCACCACCGGCCTTAATGCGCAACAGAAGGCCAGCCTCGGCGCAGCTGCACAGGATATCGGCATCATGTTCGCGCCCAACATGAGCGTGGGCGTGAATCTGATATTCAAACTGCTGGAGACTGCCTCGCGCGTGCTGGACAAAGGCTACGACATCGAGATCATCGAAGCGCACCATCGTCATAAAGTGGATGCCCCCTCCGGCACCGCGCTGGGGCTGGGCGAAGTCATCGCCCGCACTCTCGGGCGTGACTTGGACAAATGCGCCGTGTACGGCCGCGAAGGCGTCACCGGCGAACGCGATCCCTCCACGATCGGCTTCGCCACTGTGCGCGGTGGCGACATCGTTGGCGACCATACCGTGCTCTATGCGGGCATCGGCGAACGTATCGAGATCACCCATAAAGCCAGCAGCCGTGCCACTTTTGCCATCGGCGCATTACGCGCGGCGCGCTTCCTCAAGGCCAACAAGGCCGGGTTGTATGACATGCAGGATGTGCTGGGGTTGAAATAACCGGCTAACCCGGTTCATTAGAACAGCATCTTGACCCCCATCAGTATCAGCACCACCCCGCCGAAGACTTCCGCTTTGCTCTCCAGCCAGGTTCCACTCTTTTCGCCGATGCGCACGCCGACCCAACTGAAAGCGAAGGTGGTCACGCCGATGATGAGGCAAGCCAGGTAAGCGTTGATGTCCAGCAACGTCAGGCTGAACCCGGCGGCCATGGCGTCAATGCTGGTTGCGATGGCGAGCATGAGCATCATCTTGTTGGTGGTCTCAGTAATGTCTTCTTCTATGCCTTCGTGCAGGCCTTCGTAGATCATCTTGGCACCGATCAGCGCCAGTAATCCAAAGGCGATCCAGTGAGAATACGCCTCGACCCAGCCCAGCACTCCTTTGCCACCCAGATAACCGATGAAGGGCATCAGTGCCTGGAAGATGCCGAAGAACAGGCCGGCCTTCAGCCCCAGTCCCTTGACGTTGCCTTTGGAGCCCAGGCCGATGGAAACGGCGAAAGCGTCCATGCTCAGTGCGATGGCCAATACGATCACTTCAAACATGCTGTGAGGCTCCGGTCCGGTTGGTTGCTGCCAGTACGGCAGCGCGGGATTATACGGCACCTGCCTGTTTGCAGTAGCCGTGCGGGCCGCGCTTGCGTTTGATGCCGCACTGCTAATCCGCTATAATGCGCGACAATCCAAAAGCGGGATGAGCGCAACGTTCTTCCCGCTTCTTTATGTCCAGCTTGAAGGAGCATCCTGTGTCGCAGACGAAGCCAGCCATCCTTGTTTTAGCCGATGGGACGGTATTTCGCGGCATTTCCATCGGGGCGGAGGGTAGCAGTGTCGGCGAAGTGGTTTTCAATACCTCCATCACCGGCTACCAGGAAATCCTTACCGACCCGTCCTATTGCAAACAGATCGTCACGCTGACTTATCCGCATATCGGCAACGTGGGTTGCAATCCGGAAGATGTCGAGTCCCGTCAGGTGTTCGCCAGCGGCTTGATCATCCGCGACCTGTCGATGACGGTGAGCAATTTCCGCGCAACGCAATCCCTGCCTGAATACCTCAAGGCCAACAATGTAGTCGCCATCGCCGGTATCGATACGCGGAAGCTGACGCGGATTCTGCGTACCAAGGGCGCGCAGAACGGCTGTATCGCCAGCGGCGACAATGTGGAAGCGGCTCTGGCTGCTGCGCGCGGTTTCGCCGGTTTGGCGGGGATGGATCTGGCGCAGGTGGTGACTTGTAGCAAAGCCTATGAGTGGGTGCAGCGCGAGTGGGAGCTGGGTGTTGGCTATAGAGACGCGGCCGAATCGAAATTCCATGTGGTGGCCTACGACTTTGGTGTGAAGCGCAACATCCTGCGCATGCTGGCCGAGCGCGGTTGCCGCATCACCGTGGTGCCGGCCAAGACCAGCGCCGCAGAAGTGCTGGCGCTGAAGCCGGATGGCGTGTTCCTGTCCAACGGCCCCGGCGATCCCGAGCCCTGCGATTATGCGATCACGGCGGCGAAGAAATTCATCGAGGTCGGTATCCCCTTGTATGGCATCTGCCTCGGACACCAGATCATGGGGCTGGCCATGGGTGCCAAGACCGTGAAGATGAAGTTCGGCCATCGCGGTGCGAACCATCCGGTGCAGGATACGCAAACAAGGCGCGTGATGATCACCAGCCAGAACCACGGTTTTGCCGTGGATGCTGCGACATTGCCCAAGAATGCGCGCGTTACGCACATCTCGTTGTTCGACGGCACGCTGCAAGGTTTTGAATTGACCGATAAGCCCGCGTTCTGTTTTCAGGGGCATCCAGAAGCCAGTCCAGGGCCGCATGATGTGGCGCCGTTGTTCGATCGCTTCGTTGCGTCGATGGAGAAGAAGTAAATGCCGAAGCGTACAGACATTAAATCGATCCTCATTATCGGCGCCGGCCCCATCGTCATTGGGCAGGCGTGCGAGTTCGACTATTCCGGCGCACAGGCCTGCAAGGCGCTGCGCGAAGAGGGCTATCGCGTCATTCTGGTGAACTCGAACCCGGCCACCATCATGACCGACCCGAACATGGCGGATGCGACCTACATCGAGCCGATTACCTGGAAGATCGTTGAGAAGATCATCGCCAAGGAGCGTCCCGATGCGATTCTGCCCACGATGGGCGGACAGACCGCGCTGAACTGTGCGCTGGATCTGGCGAAGCATGGCGTGCTGGAGAAGTATAACGTTGAGATGATTGGTGCATCGCGCGACGCCATCGACATGGCGGAAGACCGCGAAAAATTCAAACAAGCGATGACGCGCATCGGATTGGCTTCGGCCCGTTCTACCATTGCGCACAGCATGGAAGAAGCGCTGCAGGTGCAGCAGGCGCTGGGCTTTCCGACCATCATTCGTCCGTCCTTCACCATGGGCGGCAGCGGCGGTGGCATCGCCTACAACCGCGAAGAATTCGTGGAGATCTGTGAGCGCGGTCTTGAAGCATCCCCCACGCGCGAATTGCTGATCGAGGAATCGCTGCTCGGCTGGAAAGAATACGAGATGGAAGTCGTGCGCGACCGCAACGACAACTGTATCATCATCTGTTCCATCGAAAACCTTGACCCGATGGGGGTGCATACCGGCGACTCGATCACCGTCGCCCCTGCGCAGACGCTGACCGACAAGGAATATCAAATTTTGCGCGACGCTTCGCTGGCCGTGCTGCGCGAGATCGGCGTGGAGACCGGCGGTTCCAACGTGCAGTTCTCCATCAACCCGGTTGACGGGCGCATGGTGGTGATCGAGATGAATCCGCGCGTGTCGCGTTCTTCGGCGCTGGCTTCCAAGGCGACCGGTTTCCCCATCGCGAAAGTCGCAGCCAAACTCGCTGTGGGCTATACGCTGGATGAACTCAAGAATGACATCACCGGTGGCGCGACTCCGGCTTCGTTCGAGCCGACCATTGATTACGTGGTGACCAAGATCCCGCGTTTCGCCTTCGAAAAATTCCCGCAAGCCAATGATCGCCTGACCACGCAAATGAAATCGGTGGGCGAGGTGATGGCCATCGGCCGTACTTTTCAGGAATCGTTTCAGAAAGCCCTGCGCGGACTGGAAGTGGGCGTGCAGGGATTGGATACCAAATACAGTGACCGCGAAGCTGTTGTATCCGAGATGGGCAATCCCGGCCCCGATCGTATTTGGGCGGTAGGTGATGCCTTCCGTCTCGGCATGAGCGTGGAAGAGGTTTTCAATGTCAGCAAGATCGACCCGTGGTTCCTGGTGCAGATCGAAGACATCATCCGTCAGGAACGGGCATTGGATGGGCGTACGCTGGAAAGTCTGACTGCCGACGAGTTGCGCGCCTTGAAGCGCAGCGGATTTGCCGATGCACGTCTGGCGAAGTTGCTGGGCATCGATGATGAATCAGTGCGCGCCTATCGTCACGCAAGAGGTGTGCGTCCGGTATTCAAGCGCGTGGATACCTGCGCTGCGGAATTCTCTACCAATACCGCTTACATGTATTCGACCTACGAGGAAGAGTGTGAGTCGCAGCCTTCCGACAAGAAGAAGATCATGGTGCTGGGCGGCGGGCCGAACCGTATCGGGCAGGGCATCGAGTTCGATTATTGTTGCGTGCATGCCGCGCTGGCGATGCGTGAGGATGGTTACGAGACCATCATGGTCAACTGCAACCCGGAGACCGTCTCCACCGATTACGATACTTCCGACCGTTTGTACTTCGAGCCGCTGACGCTGGAAGATGTGCTGGAAGTGGTGGCAGTGGAGAAGCCCATCGGTGTGATCGTGCAGTACGGGGGCCAGACACCGCTAAAGCTGGCGCACGGCTTGGCCAAGAATGGCGTGCCCATCATCGGCACCTCGGTGGATATGATCGATTGCGCGGAAGACCGTGCGCGCTTCCAGGCCATGCTGCGCAAGCTGGACCTGAAGCAACCGCCGAACCGGACGGCCAGCAACGTGGCCGATGCCGTGGCCGGTGCCGCTGAGATTGGCTATCCGTTGGTGATGCGTCCCTCCAATGTGCTGGGCGGTCGCGGCATGGAGATCATCCATGCGCAGCCAGACCTTGAGCGTTATATGCGCGATGCGGAAGAGTTGTCCAAGACGTGGCCGGAACGTATGCCGATCCTGCTGGATCGTTTCCTCAATGACGCGATCGAAGTGGATGTGGATGCGGTGTCCGACGGCAAGCAGGTCATCATCGGTGGCATCATGGAGCACATCGAGCAGGCGGGCGTACACTCCGGCGATTCGGCCTGTTCGCTGCCGCCATATTCGCTGTCTGTCAAACTGCAAGACGAGTTACGCCGCCAGACAGTGGCGATGGCGAAAGAGCTCAACGTGGTCGGCCTGATGAACGTGCAGTTCGCCATCCAGGGCGAGACGGTTTATGTACTCGAAGTGAATCCGCGCGCTTCACGTACCGTGCCGTATGTTTCCAAGGCCACCGGCGTGCCGCTGGCGAAGATCGCCGCGCGCTGCATGGCGGGGCAGACACTGGTTTCGCAGGGCGTGACCAAAGAGATCATCCCCCCGTATTACTCGGTGAAAGAAGCCGTGTTCCCGTTCATCAAGTTCCCCGGCGTCGACACCATCCTCGGTCCCGAGATGAAATCCACCGGCGAAGTGATGGGCGTGGGCGATACATTCGCCGAGGCCTTCGTCAAATCGCAACTTGCTGCCAGCGTTAAACTGCCGAAGAGCGGCAAGGTATTCATCAGTGTGCGTGAAGAGGACAAGACCGGAACTGTAGAAGTTGCGCGAGCACTGAAACAGTTGGGCTTTACCATCCTGGCGACACGCGGCACAGGCTCGACCATTGCCGCCGCCGGAGTGGAAGTGACCATCGTGAACAAGGTTGCCGAAGGGCGTCCGCATATAGTGGATATGATCAAGAACGGTGAGGTCAATCTCATCGTCAATACGGTGGATAGCCGTCCTTCCGTGATGCGCGATTCCTACTCCATCCGCCATGCGGCCTTGCAGGGCCGAGTGACGTACTACACTACGCTCGCCGGGGCGCGTGCCGCTTGTCTGGGCATGCAGCATCTGGCTGAGTTGCAGGTCTACGACGTGCAGTCTTTGCACCGTCGGTTGAAGAAATAAGAAGGGAAGTACAGCATGAGCAAGGTACCATTGACAGTGAACGGCGCAGAGCGATTGCGCAGCGAATTGCACCGTTTGAAGACAGTCGAAAGGCCATCGGTCATCAACGCGATCTCGGAAGCACGAGCACAGGGAGACCTGTCGGAGAACGCCGAGTACGAGGCCGCCAAGGAGCGCCAGTCCTTTGTCGAAGGCCGTATCGTCGAGCTGGAATTCAAGTTGGGAAGCGCCCAGATCATCGACCCCAAGACACTGAATGCGGACGGACGCTGCGTGTTCGGCTCGACCGTGATACTGGAAGACCCCAATAGCGGCGACGTGGTGACGTATCAGATCGTTGGCGAAGACGAGGCGGATATCAAACAGCGCAAGATATCCATCAGTTCACCGATCGCGCGCGCGCTGATCGGCAAGGTGGAGGGAGATATCGCTGAAGTTCAAGCGCCGGGCGGAATACGCGAATACGAAGTGGTGGAAGTGCAGTACATCTAGATTTGCGGGTTGGGCACGTTTCAAGTGCCCAATACTGCAAGTTAACTAACGAACCTTGCTGCCGATCTGTTTCTTGGTGAGGGATTTTCCGGGACGACGCTTGGGCGCTTTTGCGATGGCGATTTCCAGCGGGCGGTATATGACCAGTATCTTGCCGATGTGTTGTACCGGGCCGGCTTTCAGCGTTGTGCATATCTCCTGCAACATGGCTGCGCGGGCTTCACGGTCGTCATTCATCACGCGGATCTTCAGCAGATCGTGGCTTTTCAGGCTGCGCTCGATCTCATCCAGCACGGCTGGCGTCAGTCCGGCGTTGCCGATGATGACGACAGGTTTGAGTGTATGGGCGCGGCCTTTGAATTCGAGGCGTTGTGCAACGGTGAGGTTTAACATGTGGTACTCCAATCAGGGCGGGCATTCTAAACGATGAAGGCCTCCAAAACCAGCAAACAATGGATGCGTGAGCATGTGAACGATCCCTATGTGCAGCGAGCGCAGAAGGATGGCTATCGCTCACGTGCCGCATACAAACTGCTGGAGATAGACGAGCGCGACCATTTGATCAAGCCCGGTATGGTGGTGGTGGATCTGGGCGCGACGCCCGGTGGCTGGTGTCAGGTGGTGGTAAGCAAGCTCGGTGATCATGGGCGCATCATTGCGCTGGACCTGTTGCCGTTGAATCCGTTGCCGCGCGTGGAGTTCATCCAGGGCGATTTCCGCGAAGACAGCGTGCTGGCGCAACTCGAACAAACTCTAGCTGGACGCCGGATCGACCTTGTAATTTCGGATATGGCGCCCAATATCAGTGGCGTCGGCTCGGCGGACCAGGCACGAGCCATGCATTTGGCGGAACTGGCGCTGGACTTTGCAGTCAACCATTTGACGCCCGGAGGTTCGTTTCTGGTCAAGATATTCCAAGGGGTGGGTTTTGAGGATTATCTGAAGCTTGCGCGTAACCACTTTTCAAAAGTGGTTACGCGCAAGCCGAAAGCCTCTCGCGACCGCAGTAGTGAACAGTATCTGGTGGGGCTGGGCAAGCTTGAGTAATAGGCTCGGAACGTGTCTAATGCAATTTGGTATTACCGCTCATAAGGAGCATGTGTGAACAATCTTTTCAAAAGTGTAGGAATATGGCTGGTCGTGGCCTTGGTGCTGATGACTGTATTCAACCAGTTCAATTCGCGCCAGCAATCGACGGCGCAGGCGCAACTGGATTATTCCCAATTCCTGGACGAAGTGAAATCCGGGCATATCGCCAAGGTGACTATCGAGGGCCGCACCCTGAAGGCGACCACTTCCGATGGCAAGCGCATCACCAGCTATGCTCCCAGCGATATCTGGTTGGTCTCCGATCTGCTCAAGAACGGTGTGAAGATCGAGGCCAAGCCGGAAGAAGAACAATCTTTCCTGATGAGCATCTTCGTGTCATGGTTCCCCATGCTGTTGCTGATCGGTGTGTGGATATTCTTCATGCGCCAGATGCAGGGCGGCAAGGGCGGCGGCGCGTTCTCGTTCGGCAAGAGTAAGGCGCGCATGCTGGATGATGCCAAGGAGCGCGTGACGTTCGCCGACGTGGCCGGTTGCGACGAAGCCAAGGAGGAAGTTTCCGAGTTGGTTGATTTCCTGCGTGACCCCACCAAATTCCAGAATCTGGGCGGGCGCATTCCGCGCGGCGTGTTGATGGTGGGTAGTCCCGGTACCGGCAAGACCTTGCTGGCCAAGGCCATCGCGGGCGAAGCCAAAGTGCCGTTCTTCTCGATTTCAGGTTCCGATTTCGTCGAGATGTTCGTCGGCGTCGGCGCGGCACGTGTACGCGACATGTTCGAGCAGGCCAAGAAACAATCGCCGTGCATCGTGTTCATCGACGAGATCGACGCAGTCGGTCGCCAGCGCGGCGCCGGTCTGGGCGGCGGTAACGACGAGCGAGAGCAGACATTGAATGCCTTGCTGGTTGAGATGGACGGTTTCGAAGGCGCTTCCGGCGTGATCGTGATCGCTGCGACTAACCGTCCCGACGTGCTCGATCCCGCATTGCTGCGCCCCGGTCGTTTCGACCGCCAGGTGGTGGTGCCGTTGCCCGATATCCGTGGTCGCGAGCAGATACTCATGGTGCACATGCGCAAGGTGCCGGTAGCGCCCGATGTGAAGGCTGATATCCTGGCTCGCGGCACGCCCGGTATGTCCGGTGCCGATCTGGCCAATCTGGTGAATGAGGCGGCACTGTTTGCCGCACGGCGCGGCAAGCGTTTCGTCGAGATGGATGATTTTGAATCGGCCAAAGACAAGATCATGATGGGCGCGGAACGCAAGTCCATGATTATGCCGGAAGAGGAACGCCGCAACACGGCGTATCACGAGTCCGGCCACGCATTGGTGGCGAGGCTGATGCCCAAGACCGATCCGGTGCACAAGGTCACTATCATTCCGCGCGGTCGTGCCTTGGGACTGACCATGCAGCTGCCGTCGGAAGACCGCTACAGTATGGACAAGGTGCGTATCCTGTCCACCATCGCCGTACTGTTCGGAGGACGTATCGCCGAAGAGTTGTTCATGAATCAGATGACCACCGGCGCATCCAACGACTTCGAGCGCGCCACAGCAATGGCGCGGAGCATGGTTACGCAATGGGGCATGTCCGAGGCGCTCGGAACCATGGTGTATGCCGAAAACGAAGGTGAAGTTTTTCTCGGCCGTTCGGTGACCACACACAAGAACATCTCCGAAGCGACCATGCAGCAGGTGGATGCCGAGATACGCCGCATCATCGACCAGCAATATGCATTGGCGCGCAAACTGATCGAAGAGAACCGCGACAAGATCGAGGCAATGACCAAAGCCTTGCTGGAATGGGAGACCATCGATGCCGATCAGATCGACGACATCATGTCCGGTAATCCGCCGCGTCCGCCCAAGCCGACGCCGAGCAGCAAAGCGGCTGAGACTCCGAAAGATGAGACTCCGACCGCTCCGGTGACCAATAAGCCTGCTGAAGGCGTATAACGATACTTCCACGGGGGCACAATGCCCCCGTTTCTCTATGTGGCATTGCGGTAAATTCCAGTTCGACCTTGCACATCCACTTGTGATGGGCATCGTCAATATCACTCCGGATTCATTCTCTGATGGTGGTCAGTTCGCTTCGTCTGCCGCAGCCATAGCTCAAGCCCTGAGACTGATCGAGGACGGCGCTGATATCCTTGACATCGGCGGTGAATCTACACGCCCGGGCGCGGCATCCGTGAGTGCGCAGGAGGAGCTGGATCGTGTGTTGCCGGTGATCGAGGGGCTGAGTGGCGTCACCGTGCCGATCTCGATAGACACCTGGAAGCCACAGGTGATGCGTGCCGCACTGGCGGCAGGTGCAAGCATGGTCAATGATATAAACGCGCTGCAAGCTGCTGGTGCGCTGGAGGCTGTTGCGAGTAGAGATGCTGCGGTATGCCTCATGCACAAGCAAGGTACGCCGCAGACCATGCAGCAGCAGCCGCATTACCGGGATGTCGTCGCCGAGGTGAGTGAATTTCTGCGCGGCCGTATCGCCGCGACAGAAGCGGCGGGCATCGTACGCGACCGCATCGTGATCGATCCGGGTTTTGGTTTTGGCAAGACGCTGGCGCATAATCTCGACCTGCTGCGGGAATTGGGCAAATTGAGTGGATTGGGCGTGCCGGTGCTGGCCGGGTTATCGCGCAAATCGATGCTGGGTACGCTCACCGGGCATGATGTGGGAGGGCGCTTGGCAGCGAGTGTGGCGGCGGCCTTGCTGGCTGTACAACGCGGCGCAGCTATTGTGCGGGTGCATGACGTACGCGAGACGGTGGATGCCCTGAAAATTTTGAATGCATTGAGCGAGAGCGAGCGATGAGCAGAAAATATTTCGGTACCGATGGCATACGCGGCAAAGTGGGCGAACATCCCATCACACCGCAGTTCGTCATGCATCTGGGTTACGCCGCAGGCAAAGTTCTGGCGAAAGCGGAACACTCGCAGGCCGAGCGTCCCGGAGTGCTGATCGGCAAGGACACCCGCATCTCCGGCTACATGCTGGAATCGGCGCTGGAAGCCGGACTCATCGCGGCCGGCATCGACGTCTATCTGGCGGGGCCGATCCCGACACCGGCGGTGGCATATCTCACCCGTGCATTGCGTTTGCAGGCGGGTGTGGTCATTTCCGCTTCGCACAACCCGTTCGAGGACAACGGTATCAAGTTCTTCTCCGGCAGCGGCGAGAAACTGCCGGATGCGGTCGAGGCCGCCATCGAGGCGGCGCTGGACGAGCCGATGCAGACCAATGCTTCGGAGAATCTGGGTAAGGCCAAACGCATCGACGATGCGGTCGGCCGCTACATAGAATTCTGCAAAAGCACCTTCCCCAATGAGATGAACCTGCGCGGCATGAAGATCGTGGTGGATAGCGCACACGGTGCGGCCTACCATATCGCGCGCCATGTTTTCCACGAGTTGGGCGCTGACGTGATCGCCATTGGCGCAGAGCCAAACGGCAAGAACATCAACGATGGTTACGGCGCGACCAAGCCGCAGAACCTGCAAAAGGCGGTAGTCGAACACAAGGCGGATATCGGCATCGCTTTGGACGGAGACAGCGATCGTCTCATTATGGTCGATGCGGCGGGCAAGCTCTACGACGGCGACCAGTTGCTCTACGTCATTGCCAAGCATCGCCAGGCGCTGGGCAGGATGCACGGTGGTGTTGTAGGCACGCTGATGACCAATCTCGCGTTCGAACATGCCATGCAGAAACTCGGCATCCCGTTCGCGCGCGCCAAGGTAGGAGATCGTTACGTGATGGAGCTGTTGCAGCAGAAAGGCTGGCAACTCGGCGGCGAGAATTCAGGCCATATCATCTGTCTGGACAAACACAGCACCGGCGACGGCATCGTGTCCGCACTGCAAGTGCTGTGCGCCTTGCGCATGAAACAGCAGACGCTGGAGCAGGCAGCGGGCGATCTGCACATGTACCCGCAAGTCCTCATCAACGTGCGGGTTGATAAGGCCGCGACGCTCATTGAGAATGCAAATATCAAAGCCGCGTTGGCAGAAGCCGAACGAGCTTTGGGCGGCAAGGGGCGCGTGCTGCTGCGGCCGTCCGGTACCGAGCCATTACTGAGAGTGATGGTGGAAGGCGATGACGGGGCGCAGGTCAAACACTGGGCAGAGCAGATTGCCTCAGTCGTGAAGGGCGTAGCGGCCTGATAGTCCGGTCCTCACGGCTGTGTGCGGGCGTACAATCCAAGCGTCAGCATTCACCCCCAAGACGTCAGCAAAGAGCATCGGGGGATATCGCAACAATCATGGTCATACAGGGCACAGAGTCAAGCAAACCTCTCGTCCTCCTTTGGGTGGGGATGGCGCTTGCCTTGGCCACGCTGGGAGGTGCGGTCGCCTTCGATCTGTATCTTGAACATGGCCGCGTAGAGGCGCGTGAGCAGGACAGGTTGGCGACTCAGGCGCGCGTGATCGCCGACAATCTGAATCGGCAACTGTTCAGTACCGATCTGGTGCTGCAGGGGGTGATCGCCGACCTTCCCGAACTGAAGACCACACTTGGCAGGAAAGGGGTGGTGCGTCGCCTCAAGGCACTGGCCGATGCGATGACGGGCGTGCGCTTCATCGGCATCCTGGATGCTGCTGGCACGATGGTGGCGGCGAATATGACGCAGTTCATCGGCAGCAATTTCGCGTATCGCGAATATTTCCGGAACGTCAAGCAGCATCCCGATGCAAACAAGCTATACGTTACGCCGCCTTTTCTAAATGCTTCCGGCTATTATTCCATCAACCTGATCAGGATGATCCCCGGACGGCATGGTGAGTTCGCCGGGATCATCAGCGCCTCGCTCGACCCGGACTATTTTAGGACATTGATGTCATCCGTGCTGTATGCGCCGGACATGTGGAGCAGCATCAGCCACGGGAGCGGCAAACTGTACCTGCTGGTACCTGAGTGGGAAGGCAACCAGAACACCGACCTGACTTCGCCGCAGACCATGTTCTCGCGCCATATGAAGAGCGGGCAGGTGGCCTCGGTGCTGACCGGGATGGTGCTGGTCACCAATGACTTCAGGATGATGGCGCTGCATACCGTGCAGCCGGAAACGCTCAGGATGGATGTGCCGCTGGTGGCAGGGACCAGTCGCAACTACGATCAGATATTCGAGGAGTGGCGGCGTGATGTGCTGATCGAGGGGGGGCTGTTCGCGCTGGACTCCCTTGTTTCCATCATCGGGCTGTACGTCTATCAACGTTACCGGCAAGCGTTCGATCAGCAGATCGCCGAGGTGGCGGAAGCATTGCGCCAAAACGAGGAACGGCTCCAGCTTGCCACCGAGGCGTCGCGGATCGGAGTATGGGATTACGATCTGGCGACGGGAAAACTGGTCTGGGACGATGCTATGTATGCGCTGCACGGGCTTCTACGAACTACTACGCCCACATACGATAATTGGCGCGATAGCTTATTGCCGGAAGACATTTCCGCAACTGAAGCGGCATTGAAGGCTACGCTCGAAACCGGCGCTCCTTATGAACTGAACTTCCGTATCCGCCGTGGCGATGGTGCAGTGCGGGTGATCCATGTGCGGGCTAAGGTGTATTTCGATGAACTGGGCAAACCGGTACGTATGGTTGGTACCAACGAAGATATTACGGAGCGTACGGAACTGCAGGGGAAGCTAGAACAACAGGCGCGCCAGGATTTTCTGACCGGATTGTTCAACCGACGCTATTTCATGGATCAGGGACAAACTGAACTTGCCCGCGTACAGCGTTACGGTAATACGCTCGCATTGCTCATGCTCGATATCGACCATTTCAAGATCATCAATGATACCCACGGTCACAAGGTGGGCGATGTTGTTCTGCAAAGGCTGAGCGATGTGCTGCGGGATGCACTGCGCACGGTGGATATCATCGGCCGTATCGGCGGCGAGGAGTTTGCCATCCTGTTGCCGGAGACCGACCTGCAACAGGCGACCGAGGTGGCGGAACGACTTCGGGAAAAAATCGCTGCTGCCGATGTCGTGCTGGAAGCCGGGCTGCCGTTGCATTTCACGGTGTCCATCGGTGTAACCGCGCTGAACAACAAGGATACCAATCTTGATATCCTGCTGAATCAGGCCGACAAGGCGCTGTATCAGGCCAAGGCGGACGGGCGCAACAGGGTGTGTGTGGAAGCTTAGGTGACGCTTAGCCGAAACGACCCGTAATATAGTCTTCCGTCTCTTTCCGTTTCGGATTAGTGAACACCGTACTGGTATCCCCAAACTCGATCAGATCCCCCAGATACATATATGCCGTAAAGTCCGAAACCCGCGCTGCCTGCTGCATGTTGTGGGTGACGATGACGATCGTGAAATCCTGCTTCAATTCATCGATCAATTTTTCAATGTGAGCGGTGGAGATAGGGTCGAGCGCGGAGGTCGGCTCGTCCAGTAGCAGCACTTGCGGTTTGACCGCGATGGCGCGGGCAATGCACAGACGTTGCTGTTGACCGCCCGAGAGGCCGGTTCCGCTTTGATTCAGCTTGTCCTTCACCTCATTCCATAACGCGGCTTTCTTCAGTGCCCATTCGACACGCTCATCCATGTCGTGTTTGCCGAGGTTCTCATACAGTTTCACGCCGAAGGTGATGTTGTCGTAGATGGACATCGGGAACGGCGTGGGTTTCTGGAACACCATGCCGATCTTGGCGCGCAGGGTGTTAAGGTCCTGCTTCTTGTCGAGCAGGTTCTGCCCGTCGAGCAGAATCTCGCCTTCGGCGCGTTGCTTGGGATACAGCTCGTACATGCGGTTGAAGGTGCGCAGCAGAGTGGATTTGCCACAACCTGAGGGGCCGATGAAGGCGGTGACCATCTTTTCCGGGATGACCAGATTGATGTCTTTCAGCGCCCGATCCGCACCGTAGTAGAAGTTCAGGTTCCGTACAGTCACTTTCGGGGCTGAGATGATTTGTTCTGCGGTCATTTCTTGGATCCTCATTGTGAATTTGCTTTCTGGCGGAACATGACGCGCGCCACGATATTCAGGGTGAGTACGCTCAGGGTGATGAGCAGGGCACCGGCCCAAGCGAGACTGTGCCAGTCATCATAGGGACTCATTGCGAACTGGAAGATGACCACCGGCAGGTTGGCCATCGGCTGGTTCATGTTGCTGCTCCAGAACTGGTTGTTTAGTGCGGTGAACAGCAGCGGGGCGGTCTCGCCGCTGATGCGCGCGACCGCGAGCAATACGCCGGTCAATATCCCGGCGCGCGCAGCGCGCAGGGTGACGAAGTTGATAACTTTCCATTGCGGCGCGCCCAGCGCTGCTGCGGCTTCGCGCAGGCTGTTGGGTACGAGGCGCAGCATGTTCTCGGTGGTGCGGATGACTACCGGGATAACGATGATGGCGAGCGCGAAGGCCCCCCCCCAGCCGGCGAAATGGCCGACCTTGATCACATATACCGCGTAAACAAACAGGCCGATGACGATGGATGGCGCGGACAGGAGTATGTCGTTGATAAAGCGTGTCACGGGCGCCAGCCAGCCGCGCTGTCCGAATTCGGCAAGATAGGTGCCAGCCAGAATGCCGATCGGGGTGCCGATGAGCACAGCGATGATGACCATCATCAGGCTGCCAACGATGGCGTTGATGAGACCGCCACTGCTACCCGGCGGCGGAGTGCTCTGCGTGAAGACATGCATACCCAAGCCAGGCAGGCCGTGTTCCAGCAATGTCCAGAGTATCCAGCCCAGCCAGAACAGGCCAAATACCATGGCGAGCACCGAGATGCCCAGGCTGACCCGGTTGATGATACGGCGACGTGTGTAAAGACCCAGCATGTCAGCTCCCTTTTCCTTCGCGTTGCCCAAGCTTGTGCAGCATGAGTCGAGCGAGAGACAGGACAATCAGTGTGATGAAGAACAATATCAGGCCAAGCTCGATGAGTGAGGAGGTGTAAAGCTCTCCTACGGCTTCGGCAAATTCGTTGGCCAATGCCGAGGCGATGCTGTTGCCGGGCATAAGCAGCGATTTATTGAGCTGGTTCGCATTGCCGATGACGAAGGTGACCGCCATCGTCTCGCCCAGCGCACGGCCCAGGCCGAGCATGACGCCGCCGACCACACCGATCTTGGTGTAAGGCAAAACCACGTTCCACATGACCTCCCAGGTGGTTGCGCCCAGTCCATAGGCCGACTCCTTGAGCATGGCAGGCACGACATCGAACACGTCGCGCATCACCGAGGCGATGAATGGGATGACCATGATCGCCAGTATGATCCCGGCAGTGAGCATGCCGATCCCCATCGGCGGGCCGGAGAAGAACGGGCCGATCCAGGGCATTGTGCCGAAATGGTTGTTGAGCCAGGGTTCGACGTAATCGCCGAAAAGTGGGGCGAACACGAACAAGCCCCACATGCCGTAGATGATGCTGGGAACGCCCGCCAGCAATTCGATCGCGATGCCCAGCGGACGACGCAGCCAGCGTGGGGATAGTTCCGTCAGAAAGATGGCGATGCCGAAGCTGACCGGGATCGCTATGAGGAGCGCGATGCCGGAAGTGACCAAGGTGCCGACGATGGGAACCAAAGCCCCATAGCGCTCGGTGACCGGATTCCATTCCGCACTGGTCAGAAAGCCGAATCCGAAGGCATGGATCGCAGGCAGGCTGCCGATGACCAGCGAGCCGATGATTGCAGCGAGCAGGCCCAGCACGGCGAATGCCGCCAGACGAGTCAGGTTGCGGAACAACAGGTCGAGTATGATCTGTCGTTTGAGGCGCGCTTCATGCAGGAACGTCGGCATAATTCAATTCGATGGGTTTTAATAATCGCGGGGGCGTTGATAGCCCCCGCGCGTGCAGTTTAGAGCGTGTTGCTTACTTCCACAATGCCTTGCCGGATGCATCCTTTATTTGAGCCTTCCATGCGTCATGGATCAGCGCTTTCAGGCTGGCTGGCAGGGGCACATAGTCCAGATTCGAGGCCAGTTTGTCGCCGTTGGTGAAGGCCCAATCGAAGAACTTGAGCACTTCCTTGGCGTTATCGGCCTTTTCTGCATTCTTGTAGACCAGGATGAAGGTCGCGCCAGTGATGGGCCAACTGCCCTTGCCCGGCTCATTGGTCAGGATCTCGTAGAAACCTTTGCTTGCATCCCATTTGGCGTTGGCAGCGGCGGCTTTGAAGCTGTCGTCATCCGGCTTGACGAACTGGCCATCGCGGTTCTTGACTTGGGTGAAGTTCATCTTGTTCTGCAAAGCGTAGGCATATTCCACATAACCGATGGAATTCTTGATGTGTTGCACATAGGAAGCTACGCCCTCGTTACCCTTGCCACCCGTACCGACCGGCCAGGCTACGGCTTTATCCCCGCCCACGCTGCGCTTCCAGTCGGCGCTGACCTGCGAAAGGTAGGTGGTGAAGATGAAGGTGGTGCCGGAACCGTCAGCGCGGTGCACCACGGTGATGGCGTCATTTGGCAAAGAAACGCCAGCATTGTCGGCAGCGATGCGCGGGTCGTTCCATTTGGTGATCTTGCCCAGGAAGATGTCGGCCAGAACCTGGCTGTCCAGCTTCAGTTGGCCGGGAGTGATGCCTTCAACATTGATCACCGGAACCACACCGCCGATCACGGCCGGGAACTGGGTCAGTCCGGCCAGTCCGAGTTCGCTCTCGTTCAGCGGGGCGTCAGTTGCGCCGAAGTCCACGGTCTTGGCCTGGATCTGTTTGATGCCGCCACCGGAACCGATGGACTGGTAATTCATGCCGGTGCCGGTCTGGGCCTTGTAGGCTTCCGCCCATTTGGCGTAGATCGGGTAGGGGAAGGTCGCGCCTGCGCCGGTGATGTCCACGGCGTTTGCAACACCAGCGGACAACAAAGCAGCGGACAGGCCTATGCTGCCAAGAATTCGATTCAGTTTGCTCATTTCATTTTCTCCCAAAGGATTGTTCGTTGTGCTCGCCGTTTGCCAGCGAAGTGCATCTTAATGACTAGTTGTTACATAATTATTACACAATGCAACAATCGGCGATGCGTTGAGCGGATGCCTTGGTACGGCTTTGCAATGGGCCTCTCCGGAATGTTCCTGACGGCGGATTGACCATTTGGCGTTTCATCGGTAGTATCGCCGCCTCTGAAACGTCGTAAGGCTAATCCTGATGCGTCGCAAGCTGGTGGTCGGTAACTGGAAGATGCATGGCTCGCTGGTTCAGAACGAGTCCTTATTGAAATCCGTGAAAACCGGTGTGGCGCAACTGTCCCATGTCGATGTTGCAGTTTGCGCGCCTTTTCCTTATCTGGCGCAGCTCAAGCAGGAACTCTCGGCTTCGACCGTCAAGTGGGGCGCGCAAGACGTGCACCAGCTCGAAAAGGGCGCGTTCACCGGTGAGGTTTCAGCTGCCATGCTGGCAGATTTCGGATGTGCCTATGTGATCGTTGGACATTCAGAGCGCCGCAGCATCTATGGCGAGAGCAGTCACTTGGTGGCGGAGAAGTTCGCCGCCGCGCAACGGGCGGGTCTGACCCCCATCCTGTGCGTGGGCGAGACTCTGGAACAGCGCGAAAGCGGCACGACAGAAGCAGTGGTCGCCGAACAATTGGATGCGGTACTCGCCATGTCCGGAGTTCAGGCTTTAAGCAAGGCGGTGGTGGCGTACGAACCCGTGTGGGCGATCGGCACTGGCAAGACAGCGACAGCGGAGCAGGCGCAGGCAGTACATGCCTTTATCCGCCAACGCGTGACCGGACATGATGCGCAAGTTGCGCAAGGTTTGGTTATACTGTACGGCGGCAGTGTAAAGGCGGCGAATGCGCCCGAGTTGTTTGCCATGGCGGATATCGATGGCGGGTTGATTGGTGGTGCGGCTTTGATTGCCGAAGAGTTTTTGGGGATCTGCCGCGCAGGCCAATAATCGTAGGTGATTGATTTATTTCGGGGTGGTTTGTGGAAAATATAGTTTGGGTAGTACATGTGATTACAGCAGTGGTGCTGATCGGTCTGGTGTTGATTCAGCACGGTAAAGGTGCAGATATGGGGGCCGCTTTCGGTTCCGGTTCTGCCGGTAGCCTGTTCGGGTCCGGGGGTTCTGCCAACTTCCTGAGCCGCAGCACAGCGGTAGCTGCGACGGTGTTCTTCATCACCAGCCTTTCATTGACCTATATCTATTCTCGTCCGGCTCAAGTGCAGGGTGTGATGGATAAAGTGGATGTGCAGTCTCTGCCGCAGCAAGTTGTACCCGCCCCGACAGGCGTGAATACCGGCGATTCAAAGTCGCAACAAATACCAAAATAAAAATAATCAGGCGGAGTTGGCGGAATTGGTAGACGCGCAGCCTTGAGGTGGCTGTGTCCGAAAGGACGTGTGGGTTCGAGTCCCATGCCCCGCACCAGATAGAATGAACCAAGGCTTATGAGCCGAAGTTCGAAAAAACAACCAGAGTAGCATCCTGTGCTCCGCTATATTGGGAGCCTACAGATGAGGGGGACTCAAAGATGTTGGAAAATTATTTTCCGGTTCTGTTGTTCATCGTCATTGCGTTAGTGATGGGCGTGCTGCCTTTGGTATTGGGCATGTTGGTCGGCCCGCATCGCCCTGACGAAAAGAAGCTCTCTCCCTACGAGTGCGGTTTCGAGGCATTTGAAGACGCGCGCATGAAGTTCGATGTGCGTTTCTATCTGGTGGCCATCCTGTTCATCCTCTTCGATCTTGAGATTGCTTTCCTCTTTCCATGGGCGATTGTGCTAAAGGAGATCGGCATGTTCGGTTTCGTTTCCATGATGGTCTTCCTCGCCATCCTTGTAGTCGGCTTCATCTATGAGTGGATGAAAGGGGCCTTGGAATGGGAATAGAGGGCATACTCCCCAAGAGCGTCATCACTACCACTGCGGATGTGGTGATCAACTATGCGCGTACCGGTTCGCTGTGGCCGATGACCTTCGGTCTCGCCTGCTGTGCGGTGGAGATGATGCATGCCGCGTTGCCGCGCTATGACCTGGACAGATTCGGTGCCGGCGCCTTCCGCCCCAGTCCGCGCCAGTCCGACGTCATGATCGTGGCGGGGACGCTATGCAACAAGATGGCGCCAGCCTTGCGCAAGGTCTACGACCAGATGGCCGAGCCGCGCTGGGTGATCTCTATGGGGTCCTGCGCCAACGGCGGCGGTTACTATCACTATTCCTATTCCGTGGTGCGTGGCTGCGACCGCATCGTCCCGGTAGATATCTACGTACCGGGCTGTCCGCCGACTGCCGAGGCGCTGCTCTATGGCGTCATTCAGTTGCAGAACAAGATCAAACGAACCAACACCATTGCACGATAGGATGACATGGCTACTCACCTGAACATACTGTCCTTGAATTTGAATGAAGCGTTTTCGGGCAAAGTGGAAAGTCTTGAAGAGCGGTTGGGCGAACTCACACTGGTGGTGAAAGCGGGCGACATGCTGGGCGTTTTCACGCGCCTGCGCGATGATGCCGATCTGCGTTTCGAAGAGCTGGTCGATGTGTGCGGCATCGACTATTCGACCTACGGCAGTGAACTGTGCGAGGACGGCAAGTATCTGCCGGATGCGCCGCGTGCTGGAGCCAGGTTCGCTGTCGTCTACCATCTGCTGTCGGTGACGCATAACATCCGTCTGCGCGTCCGCGTCTTCGCGGAAGAAGATGAGATGCCCGTCCTGAGTTCAGTCACCGGGATCTGGCCTTCAGCCAACTGGTATGAGCGCGAGGCATTCGATCTGTACGGCATCATCTTCGTCGGTCATCCTGATCTGCGCCGCATCCTGACCGACTATGGCTTCGTCGGCAATCCGTTCCGCAAGGACTTTCCGTTATCCGGTACAGTCGAGATGCGTTATGACGCGGCACAGCAGCGGGTTATCTACGAGCCGGTGACTGTTGAGCCGCGCGAGATCACGCCGCGCACGCTGCGCGAAGAGAATTACGGTCGCAATTAAAGAGCTGATAGAGAGACTGCAATGGCCGAGATTAAAAACTACACGATGAACTTTGGGCCGCAGCACCCCGCTGCACACGGTGTGTTGCGTCTTGTGCTGGAACTGGACGGTGAAGTGATCGAGCGCGCCGATCCTCACATCGGTCTGTTGCATCGCGCCACCGAAAAGCTGGCAGAACACAAGACCTTCCTGCAGGCTGTTCCCTACATGGATCGGCTGGACTATGTGTCCATGATGCTCAACGAACATGCCTATGTGATGGCGATCGAGAAGCTGGCCGGTATTCAGGTGCCGATCCGTGCGCAGTATATCCGGGTCATGTACGACGAGATCACGCGCATCCTGAACCATCTTTTGTGGCTGGGCGCATCCGGCATCGACCTCGGTGCGATGACCATGTTCTTTTACACCTTCCGCGAGCGTGAAGACTTGCTGGATGCCTACGAAGCGGTATCCGGTGCGCGCTTGCACGCTGCCTACTACCGACCGGGCGGCGTTTATCGTGATCTGCCGGATTCCATGCCGCAATACGAGCCGAGCAAGATACACAACGCGGCGGCCGTGAAGAAGATGAACGAGAACCGTCAGGGTTCCCTGCTGGATTTTCTGGAAGACTTCACCAGGCGATTCCCCGGCTACGTGGACGAATACGAGACACTGTTGACCGACAACCGTATCTGGAAGCAGCGCACTGTCGGTATCGGTGTGGTATCACCGGAACGCGCGCTGGCGCTGGGTTTCACTGGCCCGATGCTGCGCGGCTCGGGTGTGGTGTGGGACTTGCGCAAGAAACAACCTTACGAAGTATATGACCGTATGGACTTCGATATTCCGGTCGGCGTAGAGGGTGATTGCTACGATCGTTATCTGGTCCGCGTGGAAGAGATGCGCCAATCCAACCGTATTATCAAGCAGTGCATAGACTGGCTGCGCAAGAATCCCGGACCGGTGATCTCGGACGATCTGAAATTCGCGCCGCCCAAGCGCGAATCCATGAAGCAGAACATGGAAGAGCTGATCCACCATTTCAAGCTGTTCAGCGAAGGCTTCCATGTACCCGCAGGCGAGGTTTATTCCGCCGTTGAACACGCCAAGGGCGAATTCGGCATCTACCTGGTGTCGGATGGAGCGAACAAGCCTTACCGCATGAAGATACGCGCTCCCGGCTTTTCGCACTTGTCCAGTCTGGACGAGATGGTGCGCGGGCATATGATCGCCGACGTGGTGGCGATCATCGGTACGCAAGATATCGTTTTCGGGGAGATAGACCGCTGATGTTATCCCAACAGATCACCTCGCTCATCGACAAAGAGCTGAAGAAATACCCTGCCGATCAGCGTCAATCTGCCGTGATGGCGGCATTGCGATTCGTGCAGGATGAAAAAGGCTGGATCGCTCCCGAAGATATGGAGGATGTCGCCATCTATTTGGGTATGCCGCGGATGGCCGTGTACGAAGTGGCGAGCTTCTACCATATGTACAACCTGAAGCCGATGGGCAAATACACGTTGACCGTGTGCACCAACCTGTCTTGCCAATTGTGCGGTTCCGGCGATACGCTGGCGCATCTCAACAAGCGCCTGGGTATCGGCCTCGGCGAAGTCACAGCGGACGGAAAATTCGGCTTGCGCGAAGGCGAATGCATGGGTGCTTGCATCGATGCACCGTTGCTTACCATCAACAACAAGAAGATGTGCGGCCGTTTGACCGGTGAGAAGATCGACCAGATCCTGTCTGAACTGGGCGGGGGGCGAGCATGAGCGCGAATATCATTCTGGCTACGGCAGCAGACGGACTGGCCGATCTGGATAACTATGTCAAAGCGGGCGGCTACCAGGCACTGCGCAAGGTGCTGGGCGAGAAGATGTCGCCCGACGCCATCATCGCCGAAGTGAAGGCGTCAGGCCTTCGTGGCCGCGGCGGTGCGGGCTTTCCTACCGGCCTGAAGTGGAGCTTCATGCCGCGCAATTTCGACGGCGAGAAATACCTGGTGTGCAACTCGGACGAAGGCGAACCGGGCACTTGCAAGGATAGGGACATCCTGCGTTACAACCCGCACATGCTGATCGAAGGTATGGTGATCGGTGCCTACGCCATGGGTGTGAAGACCGGCTACAACTATCTGCACGGCGAGATATTCGAGGCCTACGAGATCATGGAGACAGCGTGCGACGCTGCACGCAAGGCGGGCTATCTGGGCAAGAACATCTTGGGTTCCGATTTCGAGTTCGATCTGCATAACCATATGGGTTATGGCGCTTATGTGTGCGGCGAGGAGACGGCATTGCTTGAATCCATCGAGGGCAAAAAAGGCCAGCCTCGCTACAAACCCCCGTTTCCGGCCAGTTTTGGCCTGTATGGCAAGCCGACCACCATCAACAACACCGAGACCTTCGCCAGTATTCCCTTCATCATTCGCGAGGGGGGAAAGAAATTCGCCGATATGGGCGTGACCAACAGTGGCGGAGTCAAACTGTTCTCCATCTCCGGTCACGTGAACAAGCCAGGCAATTTTGAAGTGCCGCTGGGTACCCCTTTTCGCAAACTGCTGGAGATGGCGGGCGGCGTGCGTAACGGTCACAAGCTGAAGGCAGTGATCCCGGGTGGCTCTTCCATGCCGGTGCTGCCTGCCGAGATCATCATGGAAACCAATATGGACTTCGATTCCGTGCAGAAGGCCGGTTCTTATCTGGGCTCCGGTGCCATCATCGTGATGGACGAGACCACCTGCATGGTGAAGGCGCTGGAGCGTCTGTCCTATTTCTATCATGAAGAGTCTTGCGGCCAATGCACGCCCTGTCGCGAAGGCACCGGATGGCTGTATCGCATCATTCACCGTATCGAGCACGGCGAAGGCAGGCCGGAAGACCTGGATCTGTTGCTTGATCTGTGCGGCAACATCGCGGGACGCACCATCTGTGCACTGGGCGATGCGGCGGCCTGGCCGGTGCAGGGAATGCTCAAGCACTACCGCAAGGAATTCGAATATCACATCGAGCACAAGCGCTGCTTGGTGCAAGGCTGACGGATAGGTGAGCAATGATTAACATCGAAATCGACGGTAAGCAGATCCAGGCAGAGAACGGTTCCACCGTGATCGAGGCCGCGCATTCGGCAGGGATCACCATTCCGCATTTCTGCTATCACAAGAAGCTTTCCATCGCCGCCAACTGCCGCATGTGTCTGGTGCAAGTGGAGAAGGCGCCCAAGCCGCTGCCTGCCTGTGCCACGCCGGTGACCGAAGGCATGAAGGTATTCACCCATTCCGAGTCGGCAGTGAAGGCTCAGAAAGGTGTGATGGAATTCCTGCTGGTGAACCATCCGCTGGATTGCCCGATCTGCGATCAGGGCGGAGAATGTATGTTGCAGGACATGTCGGTCGGCTACGGCGGCGGTCATTCGCGCTACCACGAAGAGAAACGCATGGTGCTGGCCAAAGACCTCGGTCCGTTGGTATCTGCGGAAGAGATGAGTCGCTGTATCAACTGTACTCGCTGTGTGCGTTTCGGCCAGGAGATCGCCGGACAGATGGAGCTGGGCCAGGCATTCCGTAGCGAGCATGCCGAGATCATGTCCTTCGTTTCCGGCTCTGTGGATTCCGAACTGTCCGGCAACATGATCGACCTGTGCCCGGTGGGCGCATTGACCAGCAAACCGTTTCGCTATAAGGCGCGTAGTTGGGAGTTGTCGCGCCGCCGCTCGGTGAGCGCGCACGACAGCCTCGGTTCCGGCCTGGCCGTTCAGACCAAGGACAACCGTGTACTGCGTGTGTTGCCGATCGAGAACGAAGACATCAACGAATGCTGGTTGTCCGACAAGGATAGATTCGCCTATGAAGGGTTGAATGCTTCCGATCGTTTGACCAAGCCGATGATCAAGCAGGACGGCAAGTGGCAGGAGGTGGAATGGCAAGTCGCGCTGGAATATGCGGCGAATGGCTTGCGCCACATCGTCAACGGAGCGGGTGCAGAGCAGATCGGCGCGCTCGCCACGGCGAATTCCACACTGGAAGAACTCTACCTGCTGCAAAAACTGATGCGAGGCATCGGCAGCCAGAACGTGGATTTCCGTCTGCGTCAATCCGATTTCAGCAGTGATGGAAAACAGCAAGGCGCGCCCTGGCTGGGTATGTCGCTCACCGATATTGGGAAAGCGGATCGTTTCCTCATCGTCGGCAGCTTCCTGCGCAAAGACCATCCATTGTTGGCGGCACGCATCCGTCAAGCGGTGAGGAAGGGTGCGCAAGCCAGCATCGTCCATGCTGCCGATGACGACCTGCTGATGAGAGTGGCGCACAAGGCCATCGTGGCGCCGGATGCTCTGGTCGAGACATTGACGCAAATATCGAAGGCGCTGGCCGCTGAAAAACAGGGCTCCCAATCCTCAAACGGCGAGGCGGCAGCCATTGCCAAGAGCCTGCTCGGAGGAGAACACCCGGTCGTTCTGCTGGGCAACTTCGCTCAACAGCATCCGCAGGCCGCACAACTGCAAGCGTTGGCGCAGCAAATCGCTGCATTGAGCAAGGGCAGGTTCGGTTTCCTGGGTGAAGCAGCGAACAGTGTCGGGGGCTACCTGGTGCAAGCCACGCCCGGCACCAAAGGTATGAACGCCGCATCCATGCTGGCAGCGCCGCGCAAGGCGTATGTGTTGCTCAATGTCGAGCCGGAACTGGATTGCGCCGATCCGCAGCATGCCTTGGCCGCGATGCAGGCAGCCGACTTGGTGATCGCGATGTCTGCCTATAAGCACCACGCTACGGAGTATGCCGATGTGCTGTTCCCCATCTCGCCGTTCACAGAGACTTCCGGCACGTTCATCAGCTGTGAAGGCCGAGTGCAAAGCTTCAAGGGGGCGGTCAAACCTCTGGGTGAAACGCGTCCGGCATGGAAGGTGTTGCGTGTGTTAGGCAACCTGTTGAAGGTGGAAGGGTTCGATCAAGATACTTCTGAAGCCGTTCGAGACGAGTCACTGAAGGGCGTGGATGTCACTACCAGGCTGAATAACACTATCGGCGGGGTGGAAGCGAAAGCCGCACCCGCAACCAGCGGCCTGCAGCGCGTCAGCGACGTACCGATCTATGCGACAGATGCCATCGTGCGCCGTTGTGCTCCGTTGCAGGATACAGTCGATGCGGCGATGCCGCAGGCATGGTTGCACAGTGAAGAGTTGAAGAAGCTGGGTATACAGGCTGGTGCGGTGGTAAAGGTCAGTCAGGGGCAGGGCAGCGTCAAGCTGATCGCTGCCGCAGACGATAAGTTGCCCAAGGGTGTGGCTCGTGTGGCGGCAGGCTATGCGGTGACTGCTGCTTTGGGCGCGATGTTTGGAACGATCACCGTGGAGCGCGCATGATGGAAGCTCAAGCCCTGCATATCGTCGAATCCCTCTTGAGCCTGTTCGGACTATGGGATGTGCTGCGCGGAATCATCGAACCGGTTTGGCATGTTGTGTGGACCGCGATCAAGATTATGGTCATCGTATTGCCCATCATGGGCGGCGTGGCTTACCTCACCTTGGTAGAACGCAAGGTGCTTGGCTTCATGCAGGTGCGCCCCGGTCCCAACCGAGTAGGTTACTGGGGGCTGTTGCAGCCCGTGGCGGACGGTCTCAAGCTGCTGTGCAAGGAAGTCATCATTCCGACCGGTTCCAATAAATTCCTGTTCCTTGCTGCACCAGTACTGGCTCTGACGCCTGCTTTGGCGGCGTGGGCAGTGGTGCCGTTCTCCGATGTGCTGGTACTGTCGAAAGTGAATGCGGGCCTGCTCTATATCCTGGCGATGACCTCGCTCGGCGTGTACGGCATCATCATCGCGGGCTGGGCATCCAACTCCAAGTATGCGTTCCTTGGCGCATTGCGTTCCGCTGCGCAGATCGTTTCGTATGAGCTGGCCATGGGTTTCGCTCTGGTATGTGTGCTGTTGGCGGCGCAGAGCATGAACCTGGGCGATATCGTGCTCGGGCAGCAGAATGGCTACGGCCTGCTCGGTTGGTACTTCATTCCCTTGTTCCCGATGTTCGTGGTGTATTTTATCGCCGGTGTGGCCGAGACCAACCGCGCGCCGTTCGACCTGGCCGAGGGCGAGTCCGAGATTGTGGCGGGTTTCCACGTCGAATATTCCGGCATGGGCTTCGCGCTGTTCTTCCTCGCCGAATACGCCAACATGATCCTGATCGCGGCCTTGACCTCGGTCATGTTTCTTGGTGGCTGGTTGTCTCCGCTCGACATCGCGCCGTTCAACCAGATTCCGGGGCTATTCTGGATGCTGGGCAAGATGTCCATCATGCTGTTCATCTTCCTGTGGTTTCGCGCGACCTTTCCGCGTTATCGCTACGACCAACTGATGCGTCTGGGCTGGAAGATATTCATCCCGCTTACGCTGGTGTGGGTGGTGGTAGTGGCTGCGTGGATGCAGACACCTTGGTGGCTATGGTAATCGCCAGAGGATAGACAATGAAAAACCTCATCAATTTCTTCAAGAGTTTCCTGTTGCTCGAATTGCTCAAGGGCCTGTCGGTGACCGGGAAGTATTTCTTTGCGCGCCACATCACCGTACAGTATCCGGATGAGAAGACGCCGCAGGGTTTCCGTTTTCGCGGTTTACATGCGCAGCGCCGTTATCCGAACGGCGAGGAACGTTGTATCGGCTGCAAGTTATGCGAAGCGGTGTGTCCGGCGTTGGCGATCAAGATCGAAGTGGCTGAGCGCGAGGACGGTTCGCGTCGCACCACGCAATACGACATCGACCTGGTGAAATGTATCTTCTGCGGTTTCTGTGAAGAGTCCTGTCCGGTGGATGCCATCGTCGAAACTCGTGTCTATGAATATCATGGTGAGAGCCGTGGCGACTTGTACTACACCAAGCCCATGTTGCTGGCGATGGGCGAGAAATATGAAGCTCAGATTGCCAAGGATCGAGCTGCCGATGCCAAGTATCGGTAATTAGAGGATGCCCCATGAACATTGAAGCCCTGTTCTACTTTTTTGCTGCCGTCACTGTGTTTGCGGCATTGCGTGTCATTACTTCGCGCAACCCGCTGCATGCGGTGCTGTTTCTGGTATTGGCCTTCGTCAGTAGCGCTGGCATCTGGCTGTTGCTGGAAGCGGAATTCCTCGCAATCGCACTGGTGTTGGTCTATGTCGGTGCGGTGATGGTGTTATTCCTGTTTGTGGTGATGATGCTGGACATCAATGTCGAGCAGCTGCGCTTGGGATTTTGGCGCTGGTTCCCGGTGGGGTTGTTGCTGGCCGCCTTGATCGGTGTACAGATGGTATGGGTGCTCGGCGCCGACCAGATATCCGCAGGCAAGATCGGTATCAGGCACGCTGCCGATTACAGCAACACCAAAGAGCTGGGGCGCCTGATCTATACCGATTATGTCTACCCCTTCGAATTGGCGGCGGTGATATTGTTGGTGGCGATGGTGGCCGCGATCGCGCTTACATTGCGCAAACGTCGCGATGCCAAACGGCAGGATGTAGGTAAACAACTCAAGGCTACCAAGCAGGATCGCTTGCGTGTCATATCCGTGAAATCCTCGGGTAGGGCGGAAGAGGGGCAGGAATCCCCTGCCTCGACGAACGGACATAATGCAGATTAAGGCAAAGGGGAGAGCATGTTGAATCTGGGTCTATCGCATTACCTGATACTTAGCGCGGTGCTGTTCGCCATCAGCGTGGTCGGCATCTTCCTCAATCGCAAGAATTTGATCGTACTGTTGATGGCCATCGAACTGATGCTACTGGCGGTGAATACCAATTTTGTCGCGTTTTCCCATTACCTGAATGACACGGCGGGTCAGGTGTTCGTGTTCTTCATTCTTACCGTTGCTGCTGCGGAAGCGGCGATCGGTCTTGCGATCCTGGTGGTGCTGTTCCGCAATCTGCGCACCATCAATGTGGATGATCTGGGCAGCCTGAAAGGTTGATGCACATGGAAATGCAAAGTCTATATTTGCTGGTTCCCCTGGCTCCTTTGATCGGAGCCATCGCTGCCGGGCTGTTCGGCAAGGTATTGGGCCGCGCCTGGTCGCACCGCGTCACCATCGCGTTGGTGGCGGCTTCCTTCATTGCGTCGTTGGCGGTCTTCCAGGATGTGATGGCGGGACATCTGTTCAATGGCACGGTCTACAAGTGGATGGTTTCCGGCGACACCAGCTTCGAGGTCGGCTTCCTGATCGATCGTCTGACCGTGATGATGATGCTGGTGGTGACCTTCGTTTCGCTCATGGTGCACATCTATACCATCGGCTATATGGAAGAAGACCCCGGCTATCAGCGCTTCTTCAGCTACATCTCGCTGTTCACCTTCTCCATGCTGATGCTGGTGATGGCCAACAACTTCATGCAACTGTTCTTCGGCTGGGAAGCAGTGGGGCTGGTGTCTTACCTGCTGATCGGCTTTTGGTACACGCGTCCAACAGCAATTTACGCCAACCTCAAGGCATTCCTTGTCAATCGTGTCGGCGACTTCGGATTCCTGCTTGGCATCGGCTTGGTGCTGATGGTGTTTGGTACGCTGGATTACGCTTCCGTATTCGCCAATGCGCACCGCTATGTCAACGATATTGCGCCCATTCCCGGCCTTTCAGTAGGATTGCTAACCGCGATCTGTATCCTGCTGTTCATCGGCGCGATGGGCAAGAGCGCGCAGTTCCCGCTGCATGTGTGGTTGCCCGATTCGATGGAAGGCCCGACCCCGATCTCAGCGCTGATTCACGCCGCGACCATGGTGACCGCCGGTATCTTCATGGTGGCGCGCATGTCGCCTCTGTTCGAACTGTCCGAGACCGCGCTGTCTTTCGTGATGGTCATCGGCGCGATCACTGCGCTGTTCATGGGATTCCTCGGCATCATCCAGAATGACATCAAACGCGTGGTGGCGTACTCCACGCTTTCGCAACTCGGTTACATGACCGTGGCGCTGGGCGCGTCGGCCTACTCGGTGGCGGTGTTCCACCTGATGACGCACGCCTTCTTCAAGGCGTTGCTGTTCCTTGCTGCGGGTTCCGTCATCATCGCCATGCGCCACGACCAGGATATCCGCAACATGGGCGGTCTGCGCAAATACCTGCCGATCACCTGGATCACTTCGCTGATCGGTTCGCTGGCATTGATCGGTACGCCGTTCTTCTCTGGCTTCTATTCCAAGGACAGCATCATCGAAGCGGTCGGCCTGTCGACGCTGCCGGGTTCCGGTTTTGCTTACTTCGCGGTAGTGGCGGGCGTGTTCGTCACCGCTTTCTATTCCTTCCGCATGTACTTCCTTGTGTTCCACGGCGAGGAGCGCTTCGGCAAGGGGCATCACGACCATGAAGGCGACCACGCCGACGAGGAAATTTCCACCGACCACCATCACGGCCTGGCACCGGGACAGAAGCCGCATGAGCCATCCTGGGTGGTGACATGGCCGCTGATTGCACTGGCCATCCCGTCCGTGCTGATCGGCTTCTTTACCATCGATACCATGCTGTTCGGCGACTATTTTCTGGATGCGATCTACATCGGTCACGACCACCATGCGCTGGCCGAGATGCGTGAAGAATTCCACGGAGCTTTTGGCATGGCTCTGCATTCGCTGACTACCTTGCCGTTCTGGCTGGCGCTGTCGGGTGCGGGGAGCGCATGGTTCTTCTACATGAAGCGCCCGGATATTCCCGCCGCCATCCAGAAGAGATTTTCGGCGATCTACACGCTGCTCGACCAGAAATACTACTTCGACCGTTTTAACGACTGGTTCTTCGCGGGTGGCGCTCGCGGGGCCAGCCGTCTGTTGTGGAAGTTCGGCGACGTAAAACTGATCGATGGTTTCTTCGTAAACGGCTCGGCGAAGATGGTCGGCATGTTCTCCGGCGTCTTGCGCACTTTCCAGACCGGTTACGTTTATCACTATGCGTTTTGGATGATCATCGGCGTGTCTGCACTGCTGACAGTGCGCACATGGTTCGAATAAGGCAGTAGGTCGGGCTTCAGCCCGGCATAGTAAAGGTGTCGGGTTGCAACCCGACCTACAATGAAGGAACAAGCATGATTTTCGGATACCACCTGTTAAGCGTCGCCATCTGGTTGCCCATCGTCTTCGGCCTGTTGGTGCTGGCGACCGGCAACGACCGCAATGCGCAACTGGCGCGTGTCATCGCCCTGGTTGGCGCAGTGCTGGGATTTCTGGTGACGATTCCGCTATACACCGGCTTCGATCGCATGACCAGCGCCATGCAGTTCGTCGAGATGAAAGACTGGATCACGCGTTTCAACATCCACTACCATCTTGGTGTGGATGGCATCTCCGTGCTATTCGTCCTGCTTAACAGTTTCTTCACACCGCTGGTGGTGATCGCCGGATGGAAGGTGATCGAAAAACGTGTGGCGCAATATATGGCGGCCTCCCTCATCATGTCCGGCTTGGTCAATGGAGTTTTCGTATCACTCGATGCGATGCTGTTCTATGTTTTCTGGGAAGCGATGCTTATCCCGATGTTCATCATCATCGGCGTGTGGGGCGGGGCCAATCGCGTGTATGCCGCAGTCAAGTTCTTCCTTTACACGCTGATGGGTTCGTTGTTGATGCTGGTTGCATTGTTGTACCTGTATAACCAGTCCGGCGGCAGTTTCGAGATACTTGATTTCCACCGCTTGCCGATGCCATCGCTGACGGCGCAGATATTGGTGTTTATCGCTTTCTTCATGGCGTTCTCGGTGAAAGTGCCGATGTTCCCGGTCCACACCTGGTTGCCGGATGCGCACGTGGAAGCGCCCACCGGCGGTTCGGTGGTGCTGGCGGCGATCATGTTGAAGGTCGGTGCCTATGGCTTTATTCGCTTTTCCATGCCTATCGCGCCGGATGCCAGTCACTATCTGGCACCGGTGATGATCACGCTGTCCCTGATCGCGGTGGTATATATCGGTCTGGTCGCACTGACCCAGTCCGACATGAAGAAACTGGTGGCGTATTCATCCATATCGCACATGGGTTTCGTAACGCTTGGTTTCTTCATCTTCAATGCCTACGGCATGGAAGGCGCGTTGTTGCAGATGATCTCCCACGGTTTCGTCTCCGGGGCGCTGTTCTTGTGCATCGGCGTGTTATATGACCGTGTGCATTCGCGCCAGATCGTCGATTACGGCGGTGTCGCCAACAAGATGCCGGTGTTCGCGGCATTCTTCATGTTGTTCGCCATGGCCAATAGCGGCCTGCCCGGAACCAGCGGCTTTGTGGGCGAATTCATGGTGATCATGGGCGCGGTCAAAGCCAATTTCTGGTACGCATTCCTCGCTGCCAGCACGCTGATCTTCGGTGCGGCCTATACGCTGTGGATGTACAAGCGCGTGATCTTCGGCGCGGTCGCCAATGACCATGTCAAACACCTGCATGATATCGGGGCCAGGGAAAAGCTGGTCTTCATTGTTCTCGCGATCTCTGTGCTGGTCATGGGTTTGTATCCCCTGCCATTCGCGGATGTCATGCATGTTTCGGTGCATGATTTGCTGGTACACCTGGCCACTCCCAAAGTTTTGAATTGAGGAAAACATGAATCTTATCTCCTCCCTGTTGCCGGCCTACGCAGAGATATTTCTGCTGGTGATGGTATGTGTGATCCTGATCGCGGATCTGTTCATCACCAACCACACCAAGACACTGACTTATCTTCTGGTGCAACTGACTTTGCTGAGCTGCTCGCTGATCACGGTGTCGACTCATGACAACGGAATCGAACATCTGTTCAATCATATGTTCGTGGATGATCTGATGTCGGATGTGCTCAAACTGCTGACCTATTTGTCGGTATCGATGATGCTGGTGTACTCGCGCAGCTACTTGATGGTGCGCGGCCTGTTCACCGGCGAATTCCTCGCGCTGGTGCTGTTCGCCACACTGGGCATGATGGTGATGATTTCCGCCTGCAACTTCCTGAGCCTGTACCTCGGGTTGGAATTGCTCGCCCTGAGCCTGTACGCCATGGTCGCTTTGCAGCGCGATTCCGCCGTCGCCACCGAATCGGCGATGAAATATTTCATCCTCGGCGCGATGGCATCGGGTTTCCTGCTGTATGGCATGTCCATGCTGTACGGGGCGACCGGCTCGCTGGATGTGAATCGCATCGCTTTGATCATCCATCACGGCACAGTGAACAAGCCGCTTTTGGTGTTCGGACTGGCGTTCATCGTCGCCGGGCTGGCGTTCAAACTGGGGGCGGTGCCTTTCCACATGTGGGTGCCCGATGTGTATCATGGTGCCCCTACAGCGATGACCATGTTTATCGGCACCGCACCAAAACTGGCTGCATTCGCCTTCGTCATGCGCATTCTGGTGGAAGCACTGCAACCGCTGATGATCGACTGGTCGGGGATGTTGATGATCTTGGCCGTATTGTCGATGGCGGTGGGTAATATCACCGCCATCGCGCAGACCAACCTCAAGCGCATGTTGGCCTATTCGACCATCGCGCACATGGGCTTCATGCTGATCGGTGTCCTGAGTGGCACCATCGAAGGCTACGGCTCATCCATGTTTTATGCCATCGTTTATGTGTTGATGAGTCTGGGCGGCTTCGGCATGATCATGCTGCTGTCGCGCGAAGGTTTCGAGGCCGACAACCTCAACGACTTCAAGGGGCTCAACCAGCGCAGCCCGTGGCTCGCATTCATGATGCTGCTGCTGATGTTCTCCATGGCAGGCGTGCCGCCCACGGTTGGCTTTTATGCCAAGTTCTCGGTACTGAATGCGGCGGTACAGGCCGGACATATCCCGCTGGTGGTGATGGCGGTATTGTTCTCGCTGATCGGTGCTTTCTACTATCTGCGCATCGTCAAGCTGATGTACTTTGATGCTCCGGAAAGCCACGAAAAACTCTACTTGCAGCCGGATAGCAGTCTGCTCATCTCCATCAACGGCTTGGCCGTACTGGCGTTGGGCATCCTTCCGGGCACACTGATGTCGGTGTGTGCGATCTCGGTGCAACAATCCTTGCTTCATTGATATTGATGAGATTTCGAACAGGCACTCCCGCTGCGGCGGGAGTGTTCATTTGTAAAGGTTGAATATGGATCTGACAGAAAAACAGCTCGGTAGCCAAGTGATGTACGACGGAAGCTTCATCAAAGTGCTCAAGGACGCTGTCCTGCTGCCGGATGGCAGCACCAGTACACGTGAATACCTCACCCATCCTGGCGCGGTCGCCGTACTTGCTGTGCTTGACAACGGCAATCTGGTGATGGAACGACAGTTCCGCTATCCGCTGCATCGGGAATTCATCGAACTTCCGGCTGGCAAGATAGACGATGGCGAGGACATTCTTGTCACAGCGAAACGCGAACTGCTGGAAGAGACCGGCTACGTGGCGCAGGAATGGACACACCTCACCACAGCCTGGCCGTGCATCGGCTATGCGGACGAACGCATGGAATACTTTCTGGCACGCGGACTGACGCACCAAGGCAGCAAGCTGGATGAAGGGGAGTTCCTTGAGGTGTTCGAACTCTCGCTGACGGACGCGCTGGAATGGGTCAGGGCGGGCAAGATAAACGATAGCAAGACGTTGGTCGGCTTATTCTGGCTGGACAAGGCACTTAATGGAAGCTGGCACGCACCGAAATAAGGCATCGTAATGGTGCGCCTGAAATCACCAAGCACCAACTTGGTGAATATAGTCTGGCGGAATCTAAAAGATAATCAATAATTTCCATACAAATCAATTGTGACTGTTGATGGCATAAGGCTTGCATACGTTGCGCCGGATTGCACTTAATTGGAGAGAACATGGAAAATCTGAAGGTCGGTAGTGATGCGTTATTCATACTGCTTGGTGCCATCATGGTGCTGGCGATGCATGCGGGTTTCGCTTTTCTTGAACTGGGCACGGTGCGCAAGAAGAATCAGGTGAACGCACTGGTGAAGATACTTTCCGATTTCGCTGTCTCAACCATAGCGTATTTCTTCATCGGTTACAGCCTTGCATACGGCGTCAATTTCTTTACGGGTGCGGAAGAGCTTGCACAAAAGAGCGGTTACGAACTGGTGAAATTCTTCTTCCTGCTGACCTTTGCTGCTGCCATCCCAGCCATCGTCTCCGGTGGCGTGGCCGAGCGTGCGCGCTTTAACCCCATGCTGGCAGCCACATTCTTGCTGGTTGGCTTCGTCTACCCGTTCTTCGAGGGTATTGCGTGGAATCATCGCTTCGGCGTGCAGGACTGGCTCAATGCCAGCTTTGGTGCGGAGTTTCACGATTTTGCCGGCTCGGTAGTGGTGCATGCGGTGGGTGGCTGGATAGGTCTTGTCGCGGTCTTGGTGCTCGGTGCGCGTCATGGTCGCTACAACAAGGAAGGGCGCATCTCTGCGCATCCGCCATCGAGCATCCCGTTTCTGGCTCTTGGCGCCTGGATACTCACCGTGGGCTGGTTCGGGTTCAACGTCATGTCGGCGCAGACTATAGACAAGATCAGCGGCCTGGTCGCAGTGAACTCACTGATGGCGATGGTGGGCGGCACTTTGGTTGCGCTGTGGGCGGGCAGGAACGACCCCGGCTTCGTGCATAACGGCCCGCTGGCCGGTCTGGTGGCGGTATGCGCCGGCTCGGATGTCATGCACCCCATCGGTGCGCTGCTGACAGGAGGCATCGCTGGTGGCCTGTTCGTGTGGATGTTCACCCTCACCCAGAATCGCTGGAAGATAGACGACGTTCTCGGTGTGTGGCCGCTACATGGCTTGTGCGGGGCTTGGGGGGGTATCGCGGCGGGCATCTTCGGCGCGAAGGCGCTGGGCGGGATCGGTGGTATCAGTTTCATGTCGCAGATCGTGGGTACGCTGCTGGGTATTGTGATCGCTCTGATCGGCGGTTTCATCGTGTATGGCGCGATGAAAAAGATCGTCGGCATCCGCCTCAATCAGGAGGAGGAATTCAACGGTGCAGACTTGAGTATCCATAAGATCTCCGCCACACCGGAGCGAGAGTCGGGCTGGTAAGTTATTTCACCGGCACGGCATCCAGCCGTGCCTGAGCCCGTTGCAGTGCCAATTTGTAAATCTCTGCGAGATCTTCTTCGCTCACGTCGATCATGCTATCCACCTGCTTCAATGCCCATGCCAAATCTGCTTGTTCCAAAGTGATGAAGGGGGCGGGTTTGGGTGGGGTTTGCGGCTGGATGGCGTGCATCGGATAGCGTCTGCCGGGTAGCAGGTTGTTGATGGCCAGTGCCAGCAGCAACGAGATGACCGCATTCGCGGCCACGATATATAACGCCCATTGCCAGCCCATGCCATGGAACTGCGAGTTACCCAATACCATCATGAGCGCCGTTGCGGCGCTGGGCGGATGCAGGCAGCTCAGTAACTGCATCAGCAAGATCGCCGATCCGACCGCTGCGCCTGCTGCAACTGATGGTTGCGGAATGAGTACGGCGCAGGCGAGCCCGGCAATTGCCGAAACGAGATGCCCGCCGACCAGATTCCACGGTTGGGACAGAGGGCTGTGGGGAGCCGCATACAACAGTGTTGCCGAGGCTGCCATGGATGCGACGATGAGTAACTGTAATCCGGCTTGCGGCAGGTATTGCAAGGCCAGAGTCAGAAGCAGGATGGCGCTACCCCCCGCAATTCCGCTGCGTATCTTCTCAACTGGCGAGGTTTGCATCGAATGCGGTTTAAACGATTTCAGAAACGATTTGAAGTCCATTGGGGATGTGCTTTCGAATATATGATGTCGCGCCAGCCTTCACTGGAAGTCACAGTTTCACCGAGCAAAGGCTTTCAGGCTAGTCTTTTGCGGCTTCGACTGGAGAAAATATTCTCACCTCATCGCTCACCGCGCCAAGAAACTTGCTCATGCCAAAGTCGGAGCGTTTGATGGCGGTGGAAATGTTCGCGCCGCACATCGCTTTGTGCGTCATCGGGTGGTTGCCACATTTGAAATCGCTGATCGTGAGCGTGACAGGTCTGGTAACGCCGAGCAGGGTGAGTTGCCCCTCTGCGGAAACCAGCTGGTCACCATTGAAGACGAGTTTGTCGGAGGTGAAGCGCATGCTCGGGAAGATCGCCACGTTGAAGAAGTCTCCGCCTTTCATGTGCTCGTTCCATTTGTCGAACCCCATATCGAGCGAGGTGGTGTCGACAGTCAGTTCCAGACTCCCTTTTTTTGCTGCAACATCCAGCGTGACCTTGCCGCTCGATCTGTCGAAGCGTCCGCGTTGGGTCGAAAAACCCAGGTGGTTCACTTCGAACATCGGCCAGGTGTGCGTGGGGTCGATGGTGAAGTTGTCTGCGGCATACGCCGGGGTGGCAAGCAGCGCGGTGAGCAGGAAGGGTAGCGTTCTTTTCATGGCAATTCTCCTTCTGGTTGTTAAATGAAGCCGTAGGTCAGGAAGGCATTCGAGCACTCATGATTACTTCCTGAGGAATGGAACCATGCGTGCAAGAATGTCATCGCGCTCGATGAAGTGGTGCTTGAGTGCCGCACCGATATGGGCAAGCACCAGACCGCACAGCAAGAAGTTCAGTGCCTCATGGATCTCGTGCAACATATCTCCGAGTTCCTTGTCCTTTCCGACCAGGTCGGGCAGAGGTAACACGCCGAACCACACGGTCTGGAATCCCTTGGCCGAACTCATCAACCAGCCGCTGATCGGGATGGTCAGGATCAGAACGTAAAGTGCATAGTGAGTCACATGAGCCGCCAGTTTCTCCCAGTTCGCCATGCTCTGCGGCATAGATGGTGGAAGGTGCGTGGTGCGCCAGTAGAGGCGGATCACTGCCAGTACAAACACTGTCACGCCGATCCACTTGTGGTAACTGTACAAGCGCAACTTGTAGGGCGACAACGGCAGATCATGCATGTATAGGCCCAAAGGGAAGGCGGCCAATATCAGCAGGGCGATCAACCAGTGCAGTGAGATGGCGGTGCGGGTGTAGCGGTCATTCATTCTGGACTCCTCGAATCATGCCGCTAATCCTAGTGAAATAGTCGGCTATGGTCAACCACGGTAGCACCGGAAGATACCCTGTAGTGGGCAGGGGGATGCAACTTATTCCTGCGCCATCTTTCCAATCCGGGGCGCATAGGACGGGGGAGGACTTGAAAACCACCCGGGCCGCCCGCATCTGGGCACTGCGGCGCGGGTGTTACACTGCGCCGCACAACTTCGACACTTGGGAGAATCAAGCAATGAAACGTATCTTTTTGTTCATCCTGACCAACATCGCTGTTCTGGCGGTCATCAATATCACTTTGCGCCTGCTGGGTGTGGACAGGATGCTGGATCAAAGCGGCGGTATCAACTTTGGCGCGCTGATGGTCATGTCGGCAGTGATCGGTTTTTCCGGTTCCATCATCTCGCTGTTGATGTCCAAGTGGATGGCGAAGCGGTCGGTCGGTGCGCAGGTCATTGAGAACCCGCAAGCCCCGACCGAGCGCTGGCTGGTGGATACCGTGCGCCGTCAGGCTGAAGCAGCGGGTATCGGCATGCCGGAAGTGGCCATATACGAAGCTCCCGACGTGAACGCCTTCGCCACCGGCTGGAATCGCAACAACGCGCTGGTCGCGGTGAGCACCGGCTTGCTGCACAGTATGAGCCGCGACGAAGCCGAGGCTGTGCTGGGACACGAGATCAGCCACGTTGCCAATGGCGACATGGTCACACTGGCGCTGATCCAAGGCGTGGTGAATACCTTCGTGGTGTTCTTTGCCAAGCTTATTGGCATTCTGGTGGATCGTGTGCTGCTGAAGAATGACGGGCGCAACGGCCCCGGCATCGGCGCCTTCGTTGCCGAGATCGCCGCACAGATCGTGCTGGGCATCCTTGCCAGCATGATTGTCATGTGGTTCTCGCGTCAGCGCGAGTTCCGCGCCGATGCGGGCGGTGCCAGCTTGGCCGGTCGCCAGAAGATGATCGCAGCTCTGGAACGTCTGAAGGCCAACCACGAGCAGGCTGCGGCCATGCCGCAGAACATGGCGGCGATGGCGATCTCCAGCCAGGGCGGGTTCTCCAGATTGTTCATGACGCACCCGCCGCTGGATGAACGCATCGAGGCGTTGCGCACCGGGCAGTGATCAGCCAGGCTGATTCAAATGAAAACGGCGGGCAATCCCCGCCGTTATTCATTCGTCTTCATCATCGAATTTTTGTTTTGGCGGGTTGCCGTCATACACCAGATTCTGGCGCCGCATCAGATATGCATCACGGATGAAACTGTAGCGGTCGATGACCGCGTCATCCAGCACTTTTTCCTGTTCCAGCAGATTGGCGCGAGTGTTGATCCCCTCCGCCACATAAGCCGAATTGCGCGTCGGAACATGATCGGTGTTGCCGATCACGCTGACGAAACTGTCCGCGTAACGCCCGGAGCCGTCACGAATCGAGCTCGGCCCCAGGATGGGTAGCATCAGATAAGGTCCGCTCGGAACGCCCCAATAGCCGAGCGTCTGTCCAAAGTCCTCGTTGTGTTTCGGGAGTTGGTCGGTGATGTTGAACAGACCGAACAGGCCGAAGGTGGAGTTGAAGATCACCCGGCTGCCATCGCTCGCGGCCTGCTCGAACTTGAACTGCAACAGGTCATTGAAAGTGACCACGACATCGTCCAGATTGGAAAAGAAGTTATCCACCATGTTCTTGACCGGGGTCGGCGTCACGGCGACATAGCCGCGCGCAATCGGTTTGACCAGCGCCCGGTCCAGCGTATCGTTGAACACGTAGACGCCGCGGTTGAGCGGTTCGAAAGGATCTTTCTGCTTGGTATAGTTGCTCAGCTCGAGAGAGCTGCAACCCGTCAGAAACAGGCTGCAAAGCAGTAGTGTGGAACGCATCAAAAGCATGAGTCGTAGCAAGGTAGAAATTGGCCGACGCGATTATAGGTGGAATCGGACACGCCTGACAGCAAGGGACTGTTGGAAATGAGACATTGCGATTAGTATGCGCGGTATGGATCGTTCGTCAAACTCTCTACTGCGTATCGCCCTGTTTTTCTTCCTGCTGGCACTGCTGGAACTGGCGTGGCTGCACCAACTGGCACCGCTGGAGAACCGGCTTTCCGACCTGTTCGTGCGTCAACAGGCACAAAGTCTTCAACCGGATGCGGATATCGTCATCGTCGACATCGATGATTCCAGTCTGGCGCGCATGCAGGATTCAGCGGGGAGCTGGCCGTGGCCACGCTCGGTGCATGGCGAGCTGGTACGCGGCATCGCCAGGCAACAGCCCAGAGCCATCGTGTTCGACATCCTGTTCAGCGAACACGACGAGTTCCGTCCCGAAAGCGACCGCGAATTCAATCGTTCCCTGCAAGGGCTGAATAATGTGTATTTCCCGCTGGTGCGGCGCGACGCTGAACTGGATGAGAAAGGGGCGCCCGTTTTACAAGTGGCTTCCATGCTGGGTTTGCAGCGTACCGGGCATGCCGATGACACGGCGCACTTGGCCGTGTTGCCGCCGTTGGCGGTCGATCCGGCGCATTGGCGCACCGGCAGCATCAATTTCATCGAGGATGCCGACGGAGTAGGGCGGCGTTACCAGCTCTATAGCGATGCCCACGGCTGGCTCATTCCGTCCCTGCCGGCACGGGTGGCGCAGGATCTGGGTTACCGCGTGCCGCTCCAGCCGGACTTGATACTGGCCTGGCGCGGCGAGCCCGGCTCATTCAAGCATATCTCCTATGCCGACCTTTATGAGGATTTCAACCGCAAACACCCGCAACGCAGCAGCAACGAACTGCAAGGCAAGATCGTCATCATCGGCACGGAGGCGACGAGTCTGCATGACCGGCGCGTGACGCCGATGGACAGTCTGTATCCGGGCATGGAGATGATGGCGACGGCGATAGACAATCTGAAGAACGGCCGCGCATTGCACAAGACCGATGAGGGCTTTGCAGCAGGTGTCGCCCTGTTGCTGCTGGCGCTGTTGAGTCTTGCTTTTATGCGCGGGATGAATGCGCTCAAGATCGGCATGGGACTGTCGGCGATCACGCTGATGTTGCTGGCTGCTGCTTATCTGGCAGTCGCCGAGTTGCTGCTGCTTCCCGTATTGACGCCGTTGCTGCTGGCATGGGCCTGCTATTTCGTATTTGCCCTGCGCGAATATCTGCACGAACGCAGATCGCGCGAACAGGCGGTGCAGATGTTCAGCCGCTTCGTCAATCCGCATGTGGTGAAAGAACTGGTGGCACACGGTGGTCTGAGCCGTGCTGGCGAGAGTCGCCAGATCACCATTCTGTTCTCCGACATTCGCGGCTTCACTACGCTGTCGGAAAAACGCACGCCGCAGCAGGTGGTTGAATTATTGAACCGCTACTTCACGTTGCAGGTCGAAGTAGTGTTCCGTCACGGCGGCTCGCTGGACAAGTTCATCGGTGATTGCATCATGGCGTTCTGGGGGGCGCCGCTGGATGATCCGGAGCATGCGCACCATGCCGTGGAAGCAGCGCTGGAGATGGCCGAAGTGTTGCAGCGTTTCAAGCATGAACTGGGCGAAGCCGATGCGGATTTCGATGTCGGAATCGGTATCCACACCGGCCCTGCTGTGGTGGGGCTGATAGGCAGCGAGCAACGGCGCGAGTACACCGCCATCGGCGACACGGTCAATCTGGGCAGTCGCATCGAAGGCCTGACCAAGGGTGTATCGCGCATCCTGGTCTCGCGCGAGACCATGGAAGCCTGCGGCGATGCATTTGAATTCAAGTCCTACGGGTCGTTCAAGGTAAAAGGGCGGGAGCAGGAAGTCGAGTTGTTCGCGCCGCTCGAAAAAGGAGGGAAGCAGGAATGAAGAACCTTGTTGCACTATGCATTTTGTTTGGTTTTGTGCCGGCGGTCTGGGCGGGCGGGTATGCCTATACCATTCGCCCGACCGAGTTGAAGGCGCAGCCATACAGCGATGCGCAGACGCTGACGACATTGCCGCCGCAAAGCCGGGTGGAGGTGTTGAAACGGCAAGCGAGCTGGACGCAGGTCAAATCTGTCTCGTTCAGCGGCTGGGTGAAGATGCTGAGCCTGCAACTGGAAGCGAGCGGTCAAGGCAAACGCGGCGATAACGGATTGAGTGCCTTGTTCAATGTAGCCGCCACCGGCAAGAGCAGCAGTACGGTGACTACCGGCATACGCGGCCTGTCGGAAGAGCAGTTGAAGAACTCGAAACCCAACCCGCAGGCGTTGCAAGCAGCAAAGCGTTATGCGGTGAGTCGCGCAGAGGCGCAGCGTTATGCCGCGGAAGGCAAGTTGAATGCGCAGAGCGTGGACTATCTGAGCGGAGGCCAATGATGAGGGTGCAACACTCGATAGTCATTATCTGTATGTTGGGAGCGGCGCTACCTGTTGCTGCTTTCGATCTGGGCAACATCGATTGGAAAAAGGCAGCAGAGACTGTCAAGAAAGTCCAGAAGGCCAATGCCGAGATCAACGAGCCGCAAGAGATCATGCTGGGCGAGGGTATCGCCAGCAATCTGCTTGGAGCCGCCCCACTGCTGGATAATCCGGCGGTGCAACAGTATGTGAATCGCATCGGGCGCTGGCTGGCTTTGCAAACGGATCGTCCCGATCTGCCCTGGCAGTTTGGCGTGCTGGATGATAACGATGTGAATGCCTTTGCTGCGCCCGGCGGTTATGTGTTCATCACCAAAGGATTGCTGGCTCAGATGAACAGCGAAGCGGAATTGGCGGGCGTATTGGCGCACGAGATATCGCACGTGCTGCGCAAGCATCATCTGCAAGCGATCAAAAAGGGTGCCCGTACCGAATTGTTATCCGATCTGGCCAACGATGCGATCCAGAGCAACGGCGGCGACCCCAGACTGACCAAACTGGTCAGTGCCGGAACGGAAGTGTATGCGCGCGGCCTGGACAAGAACGACGAGTTCGAGGCGGATCGTATGGGCGTAGTGATCGCCGCACGCGGAGGGTATGACCCGTATGGCTTGCCGGCTGTGCTGCAAACATTGCAATCGCTCAATCCCAACGATTCCAGTGTCGCCCTGATGTTCAAGACTCATCCTGCACTGGCGGATCGATTGAATCTGCTCGATCAGGAGATGTCCGGCTACTTTGGCGGGCAGGAAAATCTGCCGGACCTTGCGCCGCGCTTCATGCAGGCATTAGGGGCGGGAAAAAAATAGCGCTACTACCGTACGTTATGCAGTTGTTGTTTTCCGGCAGATTTTGTGTCTGCCGCAGCGTGGGTCTTGCAGAATATACGGGAACGAAATCAGAAGTCCCGGTAAAGGAGGGTAGTCATGCATCAATCATGGACACATGTTCTGGCGCGCTTCCAATGAGGAGGGGCGCTTGAAAAACATCTTCCTTTCGTTTGGGCGTTCAATAGATTCCAGCCTGATAGGCTTGGCGGGCGTCGTTGTGCTGCTGGTATTCAGTCTGACCAACGAATATCAGGTCACTAGCCAACATGCCAAAGCCGAAGTGGGAAATATCACTCAAGTGCTTGAAGAACACGTACTGGCGACTTTAAACAAGACCGACCTGTTGTTGACTGAGGCGCAAAGGAATGTCAGGCCAGACGATGTACATTCTGCTTTCGGCTCATCTACCTCGCG
>Ga0265324_10000181_pt1 | contig 48251 bp, 36 predicted proteins | sample 41419metaG_FD_198634 | JGI IMG/M metagenome (GOLD analysis project Ga0265324, IMG submission 198634) | Rhizosphere microbial communities from Carex aquatilis grown in University of Washington, Seatle, WA, United States - 4-14-19 metaG | ecosystem: Host-associated > Plants > Roots > Rhizosphere...
TTGGAGGAAGGGGTCTCCTTCAGCTCCGATGAAGACCCTTTGTATGCCGCCTTGGTCCGGAGGCAATACCCCGATGCTCCGCATCATCGCTATCCGGGAGGACGGGGGTGCGTAACCGGTCAGGGGGAATTGAAAAAGCTGCGCTTTGACCCTCTGTTCGCGCTCAATCACACCTGCGCCATGCTGAGGGCCAACATCAATCGCCTGTTCCGAAGGACATGGTGCACGACCAAGAAAAAGGAATGCTTGGAGCAGCACTTGGCCGTGTACATGGATTTCCACAACCGCATCCTGCTCGCGGGAACTTGATTTAGGAATATTTGAGGAGATCGCCGCAACGACGCCTACACTCGAACAGCAACATCAAAGTGGGCCAGTTTTTAGCTCTTGGCGCCCAGCCATCCCCCAAGGGCTGCCGAGGCGGCGGAGAGCGCGGATACGGCAAGGAGCCAGCGGGCGGAGGACGCCGCCAGGGAACGGACCGAGGCCTCTTCGGCTTCGACCGAGAGGCGGGCCTCGTCCCGGCGGCGGGCGATTTCGGCGTGCAAGCGGCCGGCGGACTCCTCGGCGGCGCGGAAAGCCGCATCGGCGGCCTCGGCCATCTTCTCGGCGTCGGAACGGGAAATGCCTTGCTTGGAAAAGAACAAGGATTGCAAGGCGGATTTATCGAACTCCTGCAATTCCTTGTCGAGGGCAGGGGCGGCCGATAGCCGCTCTTCGAGCAGCCTTTCGAGGGCCCGGCGGAACGACGCGTAGTCGCGTTCGGGCCGGGGCAAGGCATAGAGGCGATCGCGCAGGCGCGACAAGGCTTGATCGGTGGCTTCCTGGCGGCGATGCTCGCGGATCTCGCTGCGCGACAGCATGCGCGTGCGCGCCGAATCGATGAGATCGGCGATGGAATCGGCATCGCGCGGGGAGATGTCGCGCCGTTGCTTGAGCTCGCGGGCCACGTCCTCGCGGCGTAGCGACCGGGCCTCCTTGTCCACGATTTCCCGGCCGTTCTCGTTTCGCAGCACCAGATGCGCCAGCTCCCGCTCCAGTCGATCGGGATTCAGCGCGCTGCGATCGGATTTGCGCAGGAATTCCTTGAATCCCTGCAAGCGCTCGCGATAGCCGGCCCCTTGCGCCACCGCCGTAACGGCTTCGGCCTTTTCCCCGGCGCCCTCGACGGTCTTACCTGCCGGCGCCTGCGGAGGCAGGGCGACAGCGCTCGGAGGGGACACGGAAGCCCTTCCTTGGGCGACGGCCTCCTTGGGTAACACATCGGTTACGGGGGGGGCGGCCGGATGGATCGAGCCGGCCTCACGTAAGGCGCTCCAACGCGCGTATAAGGCCTCCGTCCACTGGGCCACCTCCTCCGCGGTCAGATCGCTGCGGCTGAACGCCATCTCGCGGAAGCGAGCATGCTCGAGGTGCAACAGGTCGTCCCGCTGCGCGGCCTCGCGCAGGGCCTCGTCGTCGAAGAAGGCATTCGCTTCGCGATCGATCTCGAAGCGATCCGCGCCTTGGGATCCCAGCCTTTCCAGGAATTCCTTCAGGCTTTCCCGCAGGGTTTCCCCGGTCCGGCGGGAGCGGTACGCCTGGCGTACTTCGGCTTCCAAGCGCTCCTGGGCGGCGGAATCCCAAGCGGGAACGCGCAGGGGCGGGACGGAGTATTGGGCCAGCGAGCGTCGGAAAACCCGTACGATAGCCCCGAACCACGAGGCGCGCCCGGAGGTTTCGGAGAGGGACATCACGGCGAGGAAACCGGCCCATACCACGAGGGCGATCCAGAGGCCCCCCTGGGGGGTAACGGATCGGTTACTGGAAGCGGCGATCCAACAGGCGACGAAGAGGGGAAGGCAGGCTCCCAGGGTCGCCCTCCAGCCCAAGCGCAAGCCGATCTGGCGTAGGATTGCCGGGGGCTGGGTATGGCGGAAGGCTCCCAGCGCGACAGCGAAACCGGCCAAGAGGGTCTGCAATCCGAAGGCCAAAGCGAGACCCAACGCGATAGCGAACAGGGAACTGCCTTCCATGCTTTCCTCCTTGAGGCCCAGGCCGTGCGCCGATTGGGGTCCGAACCTACCTCTTTCGAAAATAAATCCCTGCGCGGGGACGGAAAGCGTTAACGTAGGCGGATTACGGGGCCCTGACGGCATCAGGGGAAACGAAAACGAACCCCTGATAATCGGGATCCCGGATGTGGGGGTCCAATTGGCCTCAAAATGGCGGTATTGGCCAGGGCTTATCGCACCGGCACGCGGCTTACCAATCGCATTCCATTGGCATCGATGACCGCATAAAAGCTTTTGGCATCCAGATTGGAAACGGACCAGGTAATCGTTTGCGAGCCCGCAGAAATGGCCCGGTATAGCATCGGCCCGGCTTTTCGGCCGCGACCGTCGTAAAGCTGCAAGGAGATAATCTGGCCGCTTACCGCATTAAGACGCAGCGTTACCGAAGCCAACTTGCCTCCGCGGCGTTCCAGCCATAACGGCATTTTGCCGGTCGGCATTTCCGCCCTCTCGCGAATCGATGCCGGTTTCCAGGTGGAGGCCGCGTTGACCCGGAGACTGACGGCGAAGGTCGTAGCCGGAGATGGGCGAACCAGGGTGATTTTCCAGCCGGAAAGATATTCATCCTTCCATGCCGCATCGCTGCGGGCCTTGTTCCATTCCACGATCCGTACCTGGGCGTCCGCGTCGAGGGGCTTCACCACCAGGGCGCCGGCGACGATGGAGTCGCCTTGCAAGAGAGGCTGCACGGGCGTATTCAGTTGCCAGGCCGCGGTAATTCCCGTTTGCGCGGCAAAGGTATCGCGCACCGTTACGACGTTCGCCGGGCGATCGAAAACGATGGAACGGCGCCAGGCTTGCACTTGCTTGGCTTTACGGTACATATTGGAAAGATCCGCGGATGCGGAAAGGATGGCCCCGTCGTCCTGGAAATCCAGTTTCGCAGCGCTATCGCTCTGCTCCTGCCGCACGGTATCGGCTCCATCGTTCGCCAGGAAGAGAAGCACGTTATGGACTTCCGTGCCCTGTTCGATGCCGCTATGGGTATTCATGTTTTCGGTTACCGCGAGCCAAGTCTTGTTGTAGATCTCGATCGAACCCTGGTCCTGATGGGCGTGCGACTGGTTGTAGAGGCCGGCTTTCAAGTGCACCCAGGTGGCGGCCGTATCCCACGAGGCGCGGGCGAAAAGATCTCCCACCCCGGGTGAATGGTAAGCGAGCGCCGAGGGTTTTTGCGGGGCGTCCGGAAGCTTGAAGATGTTGTCGCGGAGATTAAAGGTGCCGCTCATTTGCCGGATGGAAATGTTGTTCAGCCACCACATCCCGCGCCCGGCCTGGGGCGTGCCCGGATTGAGCAAGACCGCGCGCTCCACCAGCGCGCGCTGGTAATCGTATAACGGCGCATCGGAGACGCGCGCTTGATCGCCGATGGGCGCGAAGCGCTGGAGCGTGGGAACCGTGGCGTGGATCCAGTAGTCGATGGAATTGGCGCAGTGGGTGGATTGGGCGGAGAGATCGGCCCCGGTCGCGCTTTTCCAGAATCCGTAGATTTCGAACAGACCCTTATGCGAAGTACCGTAGCCAGTACCTTCCAGGCTGCCCCCGCCGGGCAGCTGCGCGAAATACGTGGTGAGCGGAGGCGCCTTTTGCAGGCGCACGAAATCCAGCCATTGCTGATTCTGGCTCGCGACGGCCCAATACATGGTGGCCCGGAGAAAACTGTAATGGTAATTATCGCCCGGGTCATTGATGCTCCAGCCCGACCAAGGCATGGAAACCCCTCCCCAGGCGGCTTGGGTGGGATTCCAGACATTGTAAATGGTCTGATCGGCGAAGGCTTTCCAGCGCGTTTTCTGGGATGGGGTAAGGCGGGCGGATGCCCAATCGTAGGCAAGCGCCAGCGAAGCGATCTGCTCGCCCACGTAGAGATAGGAGTCCCCGGTTACATCCGGAGCTTTCTTCGCGGCGATGAACGCCTCCTCGGAAGCGACCGTGGAATCGACCTGCGCGATCGCGAAGTCGGCGTATTTCGCATCCCCGCCCATGCTGTAGCGGATCATCGCGTCATATGGGCTGAAGCCGTAGTCCGGATTTCCTGCCAGGGCATGATCGATGTACGTGACGAAACGTTTGTATTCGGAGCCGGTCGTATCGATGGGGAAAAAGGGGATGTTCGCGGAGTAGGCAATCCCGGCATGCATAGTTAAGAGCAGAAGCGCTGATTTCGACCATGCTTTATTCGCCATTTCCCGATTATAGGATTCCCCCGTCTTACAGGAAGGCGTTTATCCGGCTTACTTTCGGGGCTCCGGGTGGCGGCATCCCGCCGGTGGACCGCATGTTTTTCCTGATACCGACCCCCCATTGCCCCATATTGCCATATCTTCACCATAATGATTGGGTTTCCGAACTGCGGGATCCGGGCCGATTCGATTCCGCGGCGATGCCTTCCGGCGCTCCTCCTCTGCGGCGCATCCGCCGTCTCGGCCCAATGGGTCCAAAGCAACGGGCCCCATGCCGGATTGGAAACGAACGCGGTCGCCTTCTCGACGAGCTCCATGTTTACGTCCAACCGGCAAGGGATTTTCCGATCCCAGGATTCGGGACGATCCTGGGTTGCCGCCGCCACCACGGTGGAAGTCCCGGAGGGAATCTCCAGCATCCCCGAAATAGGTTCGCTCTTGGCAACCCGGGGAATTCTCCTCGCCGGGTCGTATGGCTTCGGGATCTACCGTTCCGCCGATGAGGGGCGTTCGTGGACCAAACCCGCGCTGGGAACGGAGATCGTAAGCGTGTATTCCCTGGCGGCGAATGCGACCATGATTTTTGCGGGCACGGATAGGGGTGTATTCCGTTCGTCAGACGATGGGGTCTCCTGGAGCCTTTCCAAATCCGGCCTTTCCGATTCCATCGTGGGTTCGCTGGCCGTAGGATCGAAAGCCATCATCGCGGGCACCTTCAGCGGCACGTTCCGATCCCTGGACGGCGGACGGACCTGGTCTAAGACGCCGGGTTTGGGCGATACTACTTCCAACAGCTACGCCTTAGAGGCCGCGGGAACGGAGTTCTTCATCTCCTCCGCATATGGGACCTTTCGTTCTTCCAATAGCGGGGACTCCTGGGCCCGGGTCGGCGATGGCTTGCCCGGTTCCCCGATCACCTCCATGATCGCGGTCGGGGCGGATCTTTTCGCGGGCGTCGATGAAAACGGCATCTTCCGGTCCACCGATCATGGCGCGACCTGGCAGCCTTCCTCTGGATCGTTCATAGGCCATCCGGTGGGGTTTGTCGCGGCCAATGGGGGAAATCTTTACGCCGGAACCCGGGGGGCCGGGTTTTACCAGGCGACGGCCGCGAATCCAGGGGAGTGGATCCGGATGGAAAGCCGGGGATATCCCAACCTTCCCGTCCACACCGTAGCAGCGATGGGAAACCATTTCTACGCCTCCGCGAATTACGGACCGCTGCTGCTTTCCGAGGACGACGGGGGGAGTTGGACGGAAGAACAGGACCCTAACTTGGGCCTGCTAATCAATATGGTGGGGAGTTGGAAAGGGGATGTGTACGCGCTTGATCAGCAGGCCCGGGTCTATACCAAGCCGGCTACCGGATCCCCATGGCAGGCGTTGATAACCCAGCCATTGCCGCAATCCCGATTGATGCCCTTCTTTTTTTCTTTTGCCGTCGGCGATACGAACCTGTTTTTCGGATCCTGGGATGGGTTTTACCGTTGCGCCAAAGGAGGGACCCGCTGGGATTCGGCAGGGAGCCTGCCCCCGGGTAGCCCTATGCGATGCCTGGCGGTCCATGGCCGGCATCTCGTGGCGGCGAGCTACGGGAAGATTTACCTGTCCATCGATGCCGGGAAAACCTGGACCCGGTCCGGGAAAGACCTATCGGGCGACGGCGTTTTCGGGCTGAACTTCCTGGACTCGGCGCTCTATGCGGCGACCGATAGCGGCATGCTGCGCTCCGATGATTACGGATACTCCTGGCGCGTTGCGAATAGGGGGATCGTCGGCATCCCGACGGGGGCGATCGCTTCCGGTTCCGGGGCTTTGTTCACGGCCACCGACAAAGGCGTTTTCTATTCGAGAGACGGGGCGGCGTCCTGGATCGCCATCACCGCCGGATTGGGCGATGCGCAGGTGAATTCCCTCGCCATAGACTCGCAACGTCTCCTCGCCGCCACGGACAGCGGGGTCTGGGTCCGCCCGCTTACGGATCTGATACCGACGGGGCTGGCTCGGAAGGCTTCCTCGCGGGCCGTAGAATCCGGGCCCGCGGGTTTTAAGCCCGGTTTCCGCGCCCTTTTCCTTTCGGGGTCGCGTCGGCTGGACGCGCTCGGACGCAGTCGCGATTGAGTTCTTGTATCCCTGCACAAATTTTCACTATCTTTCCCAAGACATCTTCGTTTGGGTTCTTATCTCTATGGCCGACAACTACATCCGCGTCCGGGGCGCCAAAGCCCACAACCTGAAGAACGTCAACGTCGATATCCCCAAGGACAAGCTGGTGGTCATCACCGGCCTCTCCGGATCCGGGAAATCGTCGCTCGCCTTCGACACCATCTATGCCGAGGGCCAGCGCCGCTATGTCGAGTCGCTTTCGGCTTATGCCCGCCAATTCCTGGGGCTGATGGAAAAGCCGGACGTCGATTTGATCGAAGGCCTTTCGCCGGCCATCAGCATCGATCAGAAATCATCCGGCCATAACCCCCGCTCGACGGTGGGCACCATCACCGAGGTGTACGATTACCTGCGCCTGCTCTACGCCCGCGTGGGCCATGCGCGCAGCCCGGCCTCGGGCAAGCGCCTCAAGAGCCAGACCGTGCAGGAAATCGTGGATGCCATCTTGGCGCTGCCGCACCGGAAGGCTAAGGACAAGAAAGAGGGCAAGGGTGCGGCGGAGGGGAAAACCCTTTCCGACGAGGTGAAGATCATGCTCCTGGCGCCCCTGGTGAAGGATCGCAAGGGCACCTACGAGGAATTGTTCGAGCGCTATTTGGCCCAGGGTTTCGTGCGCGCCCGCGTGGACGGGCAGGTGTACCAGCTCGAGGAGAAGATCAAGCTCGATCGCTACGTGAAGCACAACATCGAATTGGTGGTGGATCGCCTCATCATCAAGCCGGATACCCGGCAGAACGCCGAGGCGGCGAAGCGACTGACCGATTCGGTGGAAATCACGCTCAACCTGGGCGAGCGCGAGATGTTGGTGAACCTATTGGACGAGAAGGAGGACGTGTTCTTCTCGGAGCGCCTGGTCGATCCCGCCACCGGCCAATCCTTCGCCGAGATCGAGCCGCATTCCTTCTCCTTCAATTCGCCCCATGGCGCTTGCCCGGCCTGCAACGGTCTGGGCTTCATCAAGGAAGTGGACACCCGCGCGGTTTTCGATCCAGAGCTGTCCATCAACGACGGCGGCATCCTGCCCTGGGCCCGCTCGGCGGACAACGAGGCCTCCTGGCCCATGCAGTTGCTCAAGCAAATCTCCAAGTCCGAAGGCTTCTCCCTCGACATGCCCATCAAGAACCTGTCGAAGAAGGCGGTCGAGACCATCCTGCATGGTACCGGCGAGGCCCGCTACAAGGTGAAATGGGGCGGGGACGGCTCGAATACCTGGGCGGCCCGCTTCGAGGGCGTGATCAGCAGCCTCAAGCGCCGCTACGAGCAGACCGATTCCGATTTCGTGCGCCGCGAGATCGAAGAGTATATGGACGATAAGCCCTGCGGAACCTGCAAGGGTTTACGACTGAAACCCGAAGCCTATACCGTCACCATCCGCGGGCTCAACATCGCCGATCTCGGCGAGATGTCCATCCAGGACGCCTATGATTGGACCCGGGCCCTGCAAGAGGACCGCGCCCCCGCCGAGGCCGCCGATTCCTGCCTGTACCGGTTCTTCAAGATCCCGCAGATCGTCCCGATTGAGGACGATCTCTCCGAGAACGAACGGGCCATCGCCAAGCAGGTTTTCAAGGAAATCCTGGCGCGCCTCACCTTCCTGGTCAGCGTGGGCCTCAACTACCTGTCCTTAAGCCGTAGCGCCCGCACCCTATCGGGGGGCGAATCGCAGCGTATCCGCCTGGCTTCGCAGATCGGGACCGGACTTTCGGGAGTGCTCTACGTGTTGGACGAGCCCTCCATCGGCTTGCACCAGCGGGACAACGATCGCCTGTTGACGACCTTGAAACGCCTGCGGGACCTGGGCAATACCGTCCTCGTGGTCGAACATGACGCGGACACCATCCGGGATGCGGATTGGGTAATCGACATCGGGCCGGGGGCCGGCGAGCACGGGGGCCGCGTAGTCTTCAGCGGGTTGCCGGCGGACCTGATCGCCTCTGGCAATACCGATACGGGGGCTTTCCTATCCGGCAAGCGGCGCATCGACCGCGACGAAATCCTGGAAGAAATCCGGGGGCTAGGGATCCGTTTCGCGGAAGGCCGTAGCGACAAGACCCTGAAGCTGATCGGGGCCGGGCACAACAACTTAAAGAACGTGGATCTGGAAGTGCCTCTAGGCCGCTTCCTTTCGGTCACCGGCGTATCGGGCTCGGGCAAATCCTCCCTCATCAACGACGTGCTCTCGCGCGTATTGGCCAAGGAATTGCACGGGGCCAAGGCGCGGCCAGGCGCGTACAAATCGATCAAGGGCTTGGAGCATATCGATAAGGCCATCGTCATCGATCAATCGCCTATCGGGCGCACGCCCCGTTCCAATCCGGCTACTTATACCGGCCTCTTCACCGAAATCCGCAATCTCTTCGCCATGACCCAGGAATCCAAGGTGCGCGGCTACAAGCCCGGGCGATTCAGCTTCAACGTGAAGGGCGGGCGCTGCGAGAATTGCGAAGGCGACGGGCTCATCCGCATCGAAATGCAATTCCTGCCGGACGTGTACGTGACCTGCGAGGTGTGCAAAGGGAAGCGTTACAACCGCGACACCTTGCAAATCGATTACAAGGGCAAGAACATCGCCGACGTTCTGAACATGACGGTGGAAGAGAGCTATGAGTTCTTCAAGAACCTGCCGGCCCTGTCCAACAAGCTGAAGACGATGTTGGACGTAGGGCTGGGTTATATCCGCCTGGGGCAATCGGCCACCACCCTTTCGGGCGGCGAATCCCAGCGCCTCAAGCTCTCTTCCGAATTGTCCCGCCGTTCCACCGGCCGAACCTTCTATATCCTCGACGAGCCCTCGACGGGCCTGCACTTCGAGGACGTGCGTAAGCTGCTGGTTGTGCTGCATTCTTTGGTGGCCCAGGGGAACACCGTGCTCGTCATCGAGCATAACCTCGACATCATCAAGAATTCCGATTGGGTCGTGGACTTAGGCCCCGAAGGCGGCGAAGCCGGCGGGCGCATCATCGCCCAAGGCACGGTTGCGCAGGTGGCGGCGGCGTCCGGATCGTATACGGGCGAATGGTTGCGCAAGCTGGAAGAGATCGAAAAAGCCCTGCCGCATGCAAGGCAAGCGCGGGCGAAGTCGGCTGCGTCGGCGGGTGGGCCGGGCACGGTGTCGCGCGGATCGGGCGTAGCGGTCCCGGCGAACGGGAACTTCGGAAACCCATCGGCGTCGAGCGAAGGCTCCCGGACTCCCGCCGAAGGCACGCGGAAAATCCCGGAGGTATTTCGCGGTAAACCCGGAAAGGAAGAAGAGCCGCCCAAGCGCCGGGGACGCCCGCCCAAAACCGTGCGGGTCTGAAAGCCCGGCCACGGCCCTCCGGTTTTTCCTTATCGATACCCTGCTTACACCGCGGTGATGACGACATTGCCCCGCTTGCGGCCGGTATCCGCGTAAGCATGGGCTTCGCGAATCTCCGCGAGCGGGTAGACCCTGTCGATTACCGGCTGGTGCTTCCCTCTCTCGACAAGCTCCTTGATCTCCCGCAACTCCCCGAGCTTGTCGATGGACATCGCGAAAATGGCCTTCTTCCCGGCGCCCAGGAAGGTCCATAGCGTAGCCGCAATGGCTTCCGCGCCCATCACGGTCACCAGGTAACGTCCCGATTTCCTCAGGCTCCCCTTGCACTTCGTGAACGGAATCTTGCCCAGCGTATCGAAGATGATATCGTAGGCGTCCTTCTCGCGCGTGAAGTCTTCGCTGCGGTAATCGATCACCCGATGCGCGCCCAAGGTCTTCGCCAGCGCGAAGTTCGGCGCGCTGCAGACGGCGGTGACTTGGGCCCCGAAATGCGCGGCCAACTGCACGGCGGCCGTGCCGATGCTGCCCGAGGCGCCGTAGACCAGGATGCGATCGCCTGGCCTTATGCCGGCCTTGCGGAGGAAAAAGAGCGCCGTGGTCGGGCCATCCACCAGGGCGGCCGCCTCTTCGAAGGAAACGTTGGCGGGCATGGCGATCACCGATGCGCTATCAGGTACGCAGATGTATTGGGCGTAGCCTCCGCATCGGAAGCCGGTGAAACCGAAGACCCGATCCCCGATCTTGAATCCGCGCGCAACGGCGCCCATGCCGGCCACCTCCCCGGCCAGCTCCAATCCCAGCACTTTCCGCTTGGGCCGCGTGATGCCGAGCACCAGCCTCCCGAACCAGGGTTTTCCCTGGCGCATCAGGGTTTCCGCCGCGGTGACCGAGGTCGCGCGAATCCGGATCAGGATCTCGCCCGGCTTCGGGGTCGGTGCGGGGATCTCGCGCATCTGCAGGACCTCGGGAGATCCGTAACGTTCTTGGACAATGGCTTGCATATCCGGCTCCTTCCGCGATGGGTCCCTCTCATTTACCTTCCGGAACGGCGCGCGCGCCGCTTATCGGTGAAAGGTATTGCCTTTTCCGGGATCCGTTTCTTTGCCTGCCGGGGCCGCTCGCCTACCTTGGCTGAAGCCGGGAGACCCGGCCTTGCCCGGAGGATTCCCATGCCGTCTACACCAATTATTATGTTTCTTTTATTCTCTGCCTGCCTGCCCGCGGCCTCCTATGCAGAAGGGGATTGGCGGCTCGTCAAGGAAACGGAAGGCATCCGCATCTATACGTGCGCGGTTCCGGGCGCGGAGATCCGGCAATTGCGGGCCGAGGCCCGCGTCCGGTCCACCGTGGATCGGTTGTTGCGGACCTATCTGGACGTGGAGCGGCATACCATCTGGTACCCGGGTTGCGTGGAGGCGCGTCCCATTCGCCGCGACGGCGCCGGCCATATGATCTTCTACCACCGGATCGCCAATCCCTGGCCCTTTAAGGATCGGGACTATGCCTTCGCGGTCGACACCGCGGGGACGGAAGAACCGGGCGGGATGATGGCGCGCTACCAGAACGTCGATGGCCTGATCCCGGAAACGAAAGGATGCGTGCGGATGCGGAAGCTGGAAGGGTATTGGAAGTTCCTCCCGGAATCGGACGGTTTTGTCGCGGTTACTTACGTTTTCGGTTTCGATCCGGGCGTCGGCGCCCCCGCAGCCTTCATCAACTTGTCGCTCCCCAAGATCGGGCATGACATGATTCGGGGCCTGGCTCGTGGGGCGGAAGCGGCCGTGGCGGAAACAATGGTGGAGAAACGGGAGCGAACGGGCGATGAATGAATTCTTTCGGATCGAATCCATTTCGCAAATCCACCAATTGTTGGGCCTCGAAAAGCCCCGGCATCCCCTCATCACCATCATCCAGGCCTCCGATCTGAAAGGCGTGCCGCTCCCGGAATTCGGCGGCAAGGTGCGTAACGAGCTGTACTTGGTAAGCCTGAAAAACGGCACGGAGTGCAAGTTCATTTACGGGCGCGCGAGCTACGATTTCCAGGAAGGCACGGTCATCTTCCTGGCGCCGGGGCAGGTGGTCGCGCCCTCGGATCAGGCGCCCGCTTCCGGCGGGGACACCGAACTGGGCTGGATGCTGTTCTTCCATCCCTCCCTCATCCACGGGACGCCCCTCGCCAAGAAGTTGCGCGAATACACCTTCTTCTCCTACCGGGCCAATGAGGCTCTCCACGTGTCGGAACAAGAGCGGACGGAGTTGGCCGCGCTGCTAGACCTGATCAAGAAGGAGTATGGGCGCAATCTCGATGCCTACAGTGCCGGAATTATCCTCTCCAATCTGGAGCTTTTATTCGGCTACTTCCAGCGCTATTACGGCCGCCAGTTCCTCACGCGCGCCGGCGCGAACCACGATATACTGGCCCGTTTCGAGGAGGTACTGGAGCTGGGTTTTTCGGGTGAGGGCCCGCGGTCGCTGCCAACGGTGAAAGCCTGCGCGGAGCGATTGGGATATTCCCCGAACTACCTCAGCGATCTCCTCAAGAAGGTGACGGGGAAATCGGCCCAGGAGCAAATCCACGCGCGCTTGATCGAAAAGGCGAAGGATCTGCTCCTGGGGACGACGGACCCGGTCAACCGGGTCGCGTATGCGCTCGGGTTCGAATACCCGCAGCATTTCTCGAAGCTCTTCAGGAAAGGCACCGGCCTTACGCCGGGACAATTCCGGCGCGGCTAGGGCGCCGGGCGCATGCCGCTCGAAATCCGCCAATTCCCCTGCGCGCCCGCCGATAACGCAACTTCGTATTTCCCATCTTTCTCAAGACGGGATTGGGTTCCTGCCTCAATCATCGCCGCTTCCTCATGGCCAATGCGATTTTTCTGGAACCATTCCACCCAAACCGATACCATCTAATGCTCAACCATTTCACGGGAGGGCTCACATGATATTGCAGAATAAGTCGGTACGGATATCACAGATTGCAATTGGCTGCGTCGCGTGCATGGTGGGATTGTCAGGGTGCATCGCCGGACCGGAATCCACCCAGCCGGGATCGAACTCCGATAGCCATTTAGCCTTGAGCGCTTCGGTCTCCAATCCGGGCGCAGCTTCCAAATCCTGCCAGAAGCCTCCTGCGCGGCAATGCGATGCGGGCTTTCTCCCTTTAGATTCGGACGCTTGCGTGCGCCGGCTGGTCACGGAACCTTGGAACGTGTTCGACCCGAGCTTGTGGCGCGGCGACGGCGACCAGACGGTTTCGAACGGGAATTTCACCGCCGCGGAAGGGACCGAATCGGCGGCGGCGGATTGGCTGGCGGGATCGGATGGAGCGCTTTCTGCCAACCATGTGTTCCGCTTCACCAATCAGCTGGTCATGGACGAGACCGTGGCATTGGACACCTCGATTCGCAAAGGCTTGTTCTTCCTTTCGGGAGACTCGAACGCATCGTATTTGAACTACATCTTCGTTTCGATCCAGTATTCGCGCGCCCAGGGCCGGGTTTTGCTGGAATCGTTCGGGGCCAGCAACGGCCTCTTATTCGATAACGTCGTCGAAGCGCCCTGGAATCCCGCCCCTCACGCGCCTTTATCGCTCCAGATGGACGCCGCACCCGGGTTCTATCGCGTCCTTTTGGACGGAATGATGGCCGATAGCATCCCGCTTATCCTGCCGTTAACCGGGATTACCGTGGCCGAAGTCGGCGTCCAGTCAGGAGAAGTCGATCGATTCGGTCTGATCGACAGCACCACCATCGACATGGTCATGCCGCTTCCGCCCGCGACCACCCCTGGACACAAAGGCAGACCGTGCCTCCGGAATTGCCGGCGGCACGCCGGTGACGCCGCCCATCGGAAGGATTGGCAACGAAAGGCCGAAGCGCGTCTGCATACTTGCCCCCGGCCCACGCGGGGAGAGGAAACCCTGTCGCATTTCGGAGCTTAACTCCGGTTTCCGCGGTTAACGCGCGCCTAGGCCTCCGGCGCCGGGCGCACCCGCGCTTCGGCGGTCAACTCCAGCAGATCGATCTCCTCTTCCACCACGTGAAAGGCATCGTCGCCGATAACGTCGCGGGCCCGCAGATCGCGAAGCGATTCGCGTTGGGATCGCACCGCCAGCCTTTGCAGGCCCGGTAGATCCTGGCCCGCGCCTTGGTCCGCCGGTCCCGATCCGGCGGCGGCCTCTTCTTGCAGACGGGCCCGGTACTCGCTTTTCAGCAAGGCGGCTTCCGGCGAATCGCCTCCGCGTTCCTGCAAAGCCCGCAGCGCCGCCCGCGCGGTCTCGGCGCGCGCGACGGCGATCTCGCGGTCCACCGAGCCGTCGTCATGCAATTTCAGCAGGCGCATCAACGGCGGCAGGGTGAGCCCTTGGAGCACCAAGGTGAACAGCACCACCGAAAAGGCCGAGAAGACGATGAGGTCGCGGAAGGGAAAGCCGGTCGGGCCATCGGGCAGGGCCAGGGCGGTGGCCAAGCTGACGATGCCGCGCATCCCGCACCACGAGGCCAGGGCCGCGTTCCGATAGGTGGGCATGAGAGCGGGATCCTTGGGCCCGAAACGCATCCGCTTCCAGCGCAGTACGCCCGCGAACACCGGACCCCAGACGATGCGCACCAGCACGGCGGCGGCGCATACCGCGCCCGCGCACGCGGCATAAGCGCCCCATTCGCGTCCATGCATGCGCGAAACGATGCCGCGCAATTGCAGGCCGATAAGCACGAAGGCCAGCACGTTAAGCACCAGCACCGCCACTTCCCACACGACATAGGAAGCGATGCGGTGATGCGCATCGGTCCGCCCCCCGATTTGCCGGGCCAGGGTCATGGCGAAAGCCACCATGGTGATGATGGGGGAGAGCCCCAAGCGATCGGCGATGAGCCACACCGCGAAGGTCCCCACGAATTGCAGGAGTACGCTGATGGGGATGTCGCGTACGCGCCCCGCGAGCAGGATCTGGAGACGGGCGAGGGCCCAGCCCACGGCCAGGCCGCCGCCGCAAGATAAGAGCAGAAGCGGAGCGATCTTCCAGGCCGAAAAGCTGCCGGTGAGGGCGGCCCCCACGGACAAGCGGTAGATGAGCAGGGCGGTGGCATCGTTGAAGAGGCTCTCGCCTTCGAGGATGACCATCAGGCGGTGGGGCGGGCGTAACTTGCGCAGCACGGCCGCGGCCGCCGAGGCGTCGGGCGGGGCGACGATGGCTCCCAGGGCGATGGCCGGGGCCCAGCCCATGCCGGGAACGGCCATGCGCGCGGCCCAGGCCACCGCGGCGACGGTCACGATCACCAGCGCGATGGCTAAGCTGACTACGGAAACCAGGTTGCGCTTGAGGTCGCGGGGAGAGGCATCGTAGGCCGCGTCCAGCAAGGTCGGCGCGACGAAGAGGGCCAGGGCCAGATCGGGCTGCAGGACGATCCCCGGCCCGCCGGGGATCAAGGCGATGAGGGCGCCCGCCAGGGCCAACAGGGCGGGGTAGGGCACTCCGAGGCGATCGGACCAGATGGCGAACAAAGCGCCGGCGAAGAGAAGGACGAGGACGATTTCGAAAAGGGCCATGCGAAATCGATGCGGCCTAGAGGCCGGTCCTGCGTTCCAATTCTTCGGGATAGAGTTCGTTCCGCATGCATGCCTTCGGGAGAAAATATTCCGCGTCGATTCCGGAAGCCAAAAAATAGGTTTTGCGGATTCGGTTCGGGGGTTGCTACCTTGGACGAAACGGGTCCCCGAGGCGGAGGAGAACTTATGCGTGGAAGCTTAAATGCGGTTTCCTGGCTGATCGCCGTCTTGGCCCTCCCGGCGCTCGCGCGGGCCTACCCCTCCGATTCCCTGCTTCTGGTCCGGATCGCATCCTTGGGTTCAGCCGGGGATACCTTGAAGGACCAAGAATTCTCCTATTCTCAGGATAACCAGGGATTATGGTATGAAATCGAGTCCGATCGCAGGCATGATTCCGTCCTGTCGACGCAGAAGAAGATTTACGACGCCGCGGGTAGGGATATAGTCGATACCCTTTTTTCCCTGCTCCCCGGCGGGACCGCCTATCGCCTTTCGACGCGAACGGAGTACGACGCGGCAGGCCGCCCCACCCATGCCGTCCTCCGTTACAATGATTCGCTCATGTACGATTACGGATACCAATACGACGCCTCCGGGAAACTATTGAAATGGACGATTAGCCTGGGACCCCTCGATTCGGCTGGCTCATCCCTTACTTCCGAATACGATTACGCCTATGATGCGCAGGGACGCTTGCAGACGCAAACCCTTTCGTCCGGCGGCGCCCTAAAAGAAACCACCACCTATGGCTACGACTCCGATGCCCGTGTCACTTCCCGTCTTTCGTTGAAGGCGAACGGCGACACCTCGTACGCCAAGACTTTCGCCTACGACGGCGCGGGGAAATTGATCCGGGAAATCAGCGCCTACGGAAACGATACCCTTTCGTTGCTCTACTCGGACGAGAGGACCGAGTACGATGCCAACGGCAACGTGAAGACGAAGCAGCAGTACGATAAGAACGGGTATCTCATGTTCACCGATGCGTACTCCTATGCAACGGTGCACGTCCCGGTCTCCCTGGCGCCTTTCCGATCCAAGCGGCCTACCGTCCTTCCGACCCGATTCACGCACGGCCCCGCCTGCGACGCGCTGGGGCGGAGGCTAGCGCCGCGCGGCATCGGTGGATCCTTCGCGTTCAGGGTATCCCCGGCCGGACCCGGGATACCCTAGGCCGCGCGAAACCGGGCATGCCCGAGCTCCCAGACATCACCGTCTACGTGGAACGCCTGGAAGCGCTCCTGGCGGCCCATGCCCTGCAAGGCATTCGCTTGGCGAGCCCATTCTTGCTTCGAACGGTCGATCCGCCCTTGGATTCATTCTCCGGTAAGACGGTAACGGGCGTGTTACGTAGGGGGAAGCGCGTCGTTTTCGCCTTCGCGGGCGGTTCCCGTTTGGCCTTGCACCTCATGGTCGCCGGGAGATTGCATTGGAAGGCGGCCGGGGCGCCTATCCCCAAGGGCAACGGCCTGATGGCCATGGACTTCGCCGGGGGGAGCCTCATCCTCACCGAAAGCGGCACCAAGAAGCGCGCGGCGCTTTTCGCTTTTCCGGATCAGGCTGCCTTGGAGGCCAAGTTCCCGGTGGGCCTGGAGCCGCTGGAGGCGGGCCTCCCGGAGTTCGCCGCACGGTTGCGTTCCGAGAACCATACCTTGAAGCGCGCGCTTACCGATCCGCGGCTATTCAGCGGCATCGGCAATTCCTATTCCGACGAAATCCTGCACAAGGCAAGACTTTCCCCGGTAATGCTCACGGGTAAGATGGGCGACGCCGAAATCGCGGCCCTGCATGCGGCCACCCGCGAGGTGCTGTCGTACTGGACCGAGGCCTTGAGGGCGGAGACGGGCGACGGCTTTCCGGAGAAGGTCACGGCCTTCAGGAAAGGGATGGCGGTGCATGGACGCTACGGCCAGCCTTGCCCGGTATGCGGCAGCCCGGTGCAACGTATCCGCTACGCCGAAAACGAAACCAACTATTGCCCGACTTGCCAGACGGGCGGCAAGCTGTTGGCCGACCGCGCTTTGTCATCGTTGCTCAAGAAGGATTGGCCGCGCAGCCTGGAGGACATGGAAAAGATGCTGGCGCGCCATAAGGAAACCATCGCCGGAGGATGACCTGTTGCCGCCCGGGCCGCAAAAACCTATCTCCCGGACATGGGATTCGTCATTCGCCTGATCATCAGCATGGTTAGCTTAGGGCTGGCCGCGCGCATTATCCCGGGCATTTACGTGAACGACTGGGTGACCTTGTTCTTGGCCGCCTTGCTCTTGTCCGTGGTCAACGCGATCATCAAACCCATCTTCATCCTCCTCACCCTGCCTTTGACCATCCTCACCCTGGGGCTTTTCCTGTTGGTGGTGAACGCGGCCATGCTCGGCCTCGTCGCCTGGCTGTTACCCGGCTTCTCCATCGCCGGGCTGGTGCCTGCCGTGTTGGGGTGGCTGGTCATGGCCGTGGTGGGCGGGATTCTGAATAGCATCATTTGAGCTTTAGGCCTCCGCGAAGGCTCCGGGCGGCTCCCCGCCGGCCCCGGTGACGGACTTCCATCTCGCGCCCGGGGCCCCCCGTAACGTGTAGGTTACGGTCAAACGTTACTTCTAGGCCGGGATTATTTCTCCAGGAGGATATTGCCGGTCCAAGCCGTATTCCCATCGATGGACAGGGATGCGATATACCTGCCGGCGCGGGCCTGTTTGGCATTCCAAAGCGCCTCGTGGCTGCCTTCGGAAACGATGCCTTTTACCAGGGTGGCCACATGCTTACCCTGGGTATCGAATATTGACAGGGTCACGCGCCGGGATTCGCCCATGCGGTATTGGATGGCGACCTGCGACAAGGCTGCATTGTAGTGGACCTTGAAGGCGGTCGCGCCGGGAACCTTGATTTGCGGGCCATCCGCGATCGAGATCACGCTGCTCCCGAAACCCGCGGACTGTACGTTCTTGAAAACCGCGTCGTCGGTGGTATCCGAAGGCCGGCCGGCGGTAATAACGCCTTCATAGAAGGTGCCCCCGCTCGAGTTGCTATTGTCGCCGCCGATGCCGAGAACAATGGCGCCTTTCAGGCTCCAATGCAGAACTGACGGAAGGGCGCCGTCGTAGGCGGTGTTCAGAGCCCCGGATTGCGCGTTGCCGGATTTGATCGCGTAGTTGGTCGAACTCGTCTTAAGGATGCCGAAAGCGAAATCGACGGGCAAGGAGAGATTTTTAGGATTCGGCGGATGCGTGCCACTCAGCTCTCCCCATCCCGGGTCTCCCGCCTTGGCGCCCCCCGCCCAGACGCCGGCCTCTAAGTCGGCAGAGAACCAGGGACCCTTTCCATCGCCCTGTCCCCAAAACGATTCCCCGAAAAGCAAGGTGGCCATGTTCCCCGTCCCGCCGCTGCAATTGTCCGTCGACGCGTTTCCGAAGTCCCAGCAGCATGCGGCGCCCGGATTGTGCTTGCCGTCCGCGATCTCGTAAATGCCCTGGGGCTGGCTGCCGGTGGGCATGCCTTTGGTAGCGTCGTTGCGGTAGCCGTCTTGCACGATCATATAAAGCCCGTAAATCTTATGCCCCGCAATCATCTGGGTGTGGCCTTTGACATTGGCCTCGTTATCCGGCAGGGCGGCGGTTCCCGTGTAGCATCCCTTCGGGCCTTTGATGAGGTCGTTGCCTTTCCCGGATTGGTCGTAGAGGACGGAAACCATGCAATTGCCCGTGCTGCAGAACGTCTCTTGAAGCGTCGTGTTCGCGTATCCGTCCTTGATACCGATGTCCTGGGTGGTCCCAGCCGCGTTACGGACCTGGTAGAGAGGCCCGGTGTAAGCATTGAGAAGCGGGCGCGCCATGCTATAGGCGGCGACGCAGGGAGTGCTTCCGGTGGCGTAGATATCGCAAGGTCCTGCCGACGGGGTGGTTTGCGAAATCAAGAGGCCGATTCCGATAGCCAGGCCTGCATGGATAGGGTTGAACCGGAAAAATCTTGCCATGCAAAGCTCCTCTGAAGTTGTAGAAGTAAGACCCGAAATGGAGGCCAGCGAAATAGAGGCCGGGAATCGCTGTTATAGTACCGGAAAATGCCCGGTTCTGCCGAAAGAAAGTGGGCTCAAGGGATGTCGTCTTTCCATGATTTCCTGCTTTTTTACCCCCAATCAGGAAATTTCCGTAACCTGTTAGGTACGTTTTAGCCAGGCTTGTGGTGAAAGAGATCCGGTCTTACCAAGCCCTCTCCGCGGCTAGCCCAAAGCTGCAGTCCATCCTACGGTCCGGCGATAGGGGAAAACGCGCGAAGGGTTTCCAGACCGAGGTTCGAAACCCGATGCGGAGGGACGCCTCTCCTTCCAGGAAATCCGTTCCGGGAACGCCCATGGCCGTGCCCAGCACGTGCGCCCCGTCCAGGGCCAGGCCCAACCCGACCTTGCCCAAGTCCCGGTTCCCTTGGGCGCGATAAACGAGTTCGCGATCCGCATGGGGGTGCGCCAAAGGATAGGCTTGGCTCAGCGGGGCGCCCGCATCGCCAAGCATGCGTATATGCGCGGCGCCGTCCGTTGCGATCATGGCATGGAATCCGGCCAGCGCCCCCGCAGACCAATTTTCGTGCTCCTAAGCGGCGGAGACGTATGCGGCGGTCCCGAAGGCGTCCGAGCCGAGCCCGTTCCCGGCGTCGCCCAAGGGTACGGAGAATTGGCCCGAAGTTCCCAAGGTCCAGTCGCCCGCGCGGGCGCGATATCCGATCTCCCAAGCCGGATCGCCCAAGCCCGCCGCGGCGCCCGCGGGAAGGGAAAGGACGGCGAAGGGCCAGCGCATCGACCCATCCCAGTGCGGGCCGAAAGCTAAGCCGACCGAGATTTCCGCTTCGGACAAAGAGCCCGGGGCCGCGGCCAAGGCGGTTCTGCGGAACGTGAGGCCCAGGCGCGCCGACGACGGTTGCGCGGAAAAGAGGGCGGGAGCATCGTGCAGGGAACATTGGGATCCTGCCGCGCTTGCGCCCGCCAGCAGCAGGAAAAGGAATCGCATGGGTCAATACTCCGTTCGGATGCCGAAGGTGAAGACGTGGCTGAGCAAGGTGCGGGGATACAGATCGGGATATTCCAGATGCGAAAAGGCGTACTCCGCGGAGAGGCGGATGGGATTGGCCCCGGAAGCCAAGCGGTATTCGATCGCAAGGGCGCCCGATTGATCGTACAGTCGGCCCAGGCGCAGATCGCCCGTCTGGTAGCCGCTCCGGTCGGGATATACGGGTCGATAGAAATCGGCGCGGCCCTGGGCGTAGAAACGGTGCCGGAGCGTCATCAGCCAGCGGCCGGATTCTTTCGCCAGCGCGGTTTCGGGAATCCACGCGCGCACGCCCCAATCGTCGGCATAAAGGCCATCCCGCACATGCAAAGCGGTTCCCCAGCCCAGGTAATAGGCGGCTGCCGCGAAGGCGGTCGCGCGCAGGCGTTCTCCCGGGAGCCTTTCGGGAAAATAGGTGATGCCCACCAAGGCGTTGCGGTACGGGCTGGAGAGGCGTCCGCCCTGGAAGCCCGCGGATGCGCCTCCGGAGACCGCCAGTCGCGGCGTCAAGGATTGGAATACGCTTAAGCCGCCCGAAAGCTTGGTTTGATCGGCCGGCCATAGTCCGGCCTGCCCTGGCGGGGCCTCGGGAGGATCGATCCGGTCGCGGCCCATCCCGGCAAAGCCGCCTATCACGGTGTTGGATTGGAAGAGGGCGATGCTCCCGGAAAGGGCGGCGGAGGCGGATCGGTAATCGGGCTCATGGCTGCCGCGCGCGTCGAGGGACAGGGTAACCGGTGAGTTACCCTGTCGGCCGCGCCAGGAAATCCCGAGGCCGCCCCCGGCGCGGAACTCGCGGGCATCCGCGGCGCCGGCCAGCACCCGGGCCGAGGCTCCGCTCACGGCATCGGCCGCCGCCGTATTGTCTTCCTCCTCGGCGTGGTCGTGCGTTTGGCCAGCGTGCCCGGCATGCGCATCGGCCCCATCCGGCGCGGCAGGCGAAAGGATGGTGATCCAATCGGCCACGGTCCGCAGGCGCAAGCTCCAGGCCGCGGCGAGGGGATGCTCCCAATCGCCTTCAAGGCTGCTCACGTACAGCCCGGCATCGTCGCGATAGGCATGCGCCCGGCCTTCCGCTGAGCCGGGACCCAGGTCCGCCCGCGCCGGCCCGAAGGCCACGACCAGGAGGAAAAGAAGCCCCCGGCCGGGATGCAACTTCAATGGAAGGGACCTACTTGATGGCTCGGGCCCTCGGCGCTTCCGAAGGTGGCCATCGTCTTGCCCGCGTTACCTATGGCGAGGGTTCTGGCCACCGTCCCCGCCGCCAAGTCGATCACCGAAACCGTCGCGTCCTTGTTATTGGCCACGATGAGATACCTTCCGTCCCCCGTCAGGGTCTCGCCGTGGCTGCCGAAGCTGGAGCCGATGGCGATGGAGGCCAGTTGCCTTGGGTTCCCCGGGTCGCTTACGTCCAAGACCAATTGCATGGAGACGCGGGCGGCGCTATCGCCCGAGGCGCCGGCCACGTTGATGTAGGCCCGGTTCCCGTCCAGGCTGAACAAGGTATGGCTGGGCGAAGCGCTGGCCGCCGCCGTTCCCTTGAGGGAATCCCCGCAGTCCCCGCCTTTATAGAGGAGCGGCAACTCCTTCGCAAGGGAATCGTTCCAGGTATCCACCACGGCCACCTGCCCTATCTGGCACGGGGCCCCGCCGGAGCTCTCGTTCGGTTCGGACTGGAGCGAGTATACGAAGCGGCCCCCGGGATGCGCCGCTGTATAGCCGCCGCCCGATCCCTTGGTGGGGATGAGCTTGAATTCCGGCGCGTCGTCGTCGAGATCGACGTTGACCAACATTCCCGTGCCCGTCTGGTTGCAAACGGCGCAAGCGTTGTCCCTGGCCGCCGCGCAGCCATGGGGCACGGGCGCGATTCCGGCCTCGGGGTCTTGATCGCAGGTATGCGCCTTATCCGATCCGTCGTAGCCGGCTTTAGCCGCGTCCAAGGTGGCGATCTTCCTGATGTCGGTGATGTCGGAGTAATCGAATACGCTCATGATGTCGTCGCAATCGGAAATGTTGCTGATGATCATCCGGCGCTTATCGGGGCTGAAGGCGGCCTTATGGTGGCCGATGCCCAATCCGATTTCCCCGGCGGGCTTCAGGTATGCGGCAGGGTCCGCCGTATCGAGGCTGAGGAAGCGGGCGCTATTGGTGGCCCGCGTACCGCTCCCGTCGTTTAGGCTCACCCAATATTGCTTTCCGCCGATCGCGGGAGTGATATAGGAATGCACCGGCTTGACGGCGGCCCCTCCCGAGGAAGGCAACCGCTCCTTGAGCAGCATGGTCTTGCCGTCGATGATCAGGATCTCGTTCGACCCGGAGAGGTTCACGAGAACAGTCCCGTCGGAAAGGGCCTGCATGTCCGTGGGGCTCTTCACGTCGGCGATGGCGCCCGGCCGCGCGTTCCCCGTGGCCAGATCGAAGGAGCTTAGGCTGCCTTCCTGGGCCGCGTACAGGATTTGCGGGAAGATATCGGAGTCCGGCCCCGTTCCGCCCGCGCCGGAATCCCGGAAGCAGCCTTGCATGTTCAGCGTAGCCGCCGCCGCCAGCCATCCGGCGAGGCGAAGGACATTAGGGCGGGGTACGGTGGAAATGGGATTTTTCGCGTTCATCGTCATCCTATTCATTTTGGTTTTCATTGGACGCAGCCGCACCCGCCGCCCGGGGCATCCCCAGGTAGCCCTCCGGCGGTCCGCGTTTGCATCAGCTTATCCTGGTATTCCGCCTCCAAGGCGGTTGGGGCGAATGGGGAGCGCATGCAAGGGGAAGCGAGCTTCTCCCTCTCGTAGGGTTTAACGGCCGCGCATCCGCAGGCCATCAAGCCGGCCAGCGCGCATAGGCGGCGGCAAATGGGCGCGAAGCGCGCGCGTGGAAATCGCATGGCAATCCCTCGTCGGTAATAGACCCGTTCAATTACGGGCCTTAATGGTTTTCGGAAAGGTGGGAAAGGAGCGGGGCTGCTTAGACGATGGGGATCTTGGCGGGCAGCGGGCGGAAGCCGCCTGTCGTGGCCTGCTGGGCGAAGGCGGGTAGGGCATGGGTGCGGTCGGGGAAACGGAAGGTGATCGGGTTGGCCGGTAGGAAGGGACCCGGCGCGGCGGGCGTTATCGAATCCCCCAGCGCGGTGCAACGGACCAGGGCCGGCCCCGCCAAGGTTCCGGTTTCCTCCTGGCCCAGGTCGGTATGGATCTTGGGGCAAAGGCAGTCCGGCGGGCATCCTTGCGGATGATGCGGGCAGGTTTCCACCGTCCGCGGCGCGCTGATGGCGGCGGCTTGGACCGCGCTAGAGGCGAGTCCGGGGCCGATAGCGGGCCAGGGTAACACCTGTGCTACTACGAAGATCAGCAGGGATGCGAAACCGGCGAGGCTGCGGATTCGGGCGGAAACGGAAACGCATGGCATGGCTTATCCGGAAAATAGGCCATCTCCGCCGTTCCGTCCAGTTCTTGTCAAACGGATTTGGAATTCACTTGCCGCCAGGTACGCCCGGTGGCCAGGAGCTTTTTGACGCGCTCGGCAAGCTCGCCATGCTGGAAAGGCTTCCGCAGGAAATCGGCTCCCGTGGGCGCCACGCCCAGGTCGATCAGCAGGTTCGCCGAATACGCGGAGATGAAGAGAACCCTGATGTCGGGACGGATGATGCTGGCCCGCGTCGCCAATTCGCGGCCATTCATATACGGCATCAGGACGTCCGTAATCAACAGCTCGATAGGCGTGCTCCGGTCCAGGATGAGCTTGATGGCCTCCCGCCCATCCGGGGCTTCCAGAACGGGATACCCCGCTTCCTCCAATTGCAGGCGGACTAGGGTACGCACCACTTTCTCATCATCGACTACGAGGATTGGGGAGAGGCTTTGCGCGAAAATTGGCATAGGCACACCGAAGACTCTATTTCGAATATAACCGGTACTTCCGCTCCCGGCTTGAAAAGGATGCTAAGAAGCCGGGTTAATCGAGGGGTGAGGCCGCTTAATCCGGATTCCTTTATTTCCCTTGCGGAATGAAACCGGGAAAACCTTTTTAGAAGGTTGCTCCCGACCCAAGCAGATCTCTTCCGGTCCGGAACCAGGCGTGTTCCCGGTAACGCCAGCGTCCCTTTCCCCGACCCAGGCTCTGACGTTCCGCGGGATTAATCCGAGGCGATAAAGTAAATTCGGACGGAATCCCGGGGACCGGAAGACGATTCGGTCGCAAGGAGACGTATGCAGAAGATTGAACAGGCCCCTACGGTTTTCCTGACTTGCGCCAGTTTTCTACTGGCATTGGGACTAGTGCTTTCGGGCTGCACCACGAATTCCGAGCCGGAACCCACGGTCCATTTCGACGCTCCCAAAATGAACGATAGCATCGTGGGCCCAAACGTCTTCGTGAAACTGACGACAACGCATTTCCAGTTTTCTGGCGCCGCGACCGCCAAGAGGGCAGCGGCCGCCGGGGCGGCGGCGGCCGCTGGAACCGCGGCGTACGGATCTTCCTCATCGGGCGATGTGGTCGGCCATATCCATCTGTTCCTGGATATACCGGTGGGCCTGGACGTCGATGCGGTGGAACAATTGTCCAAGTCCGATACGGTGACCCTGACGGGCCTGACGGCCGGCAAGCATTACCTGATCGCCGAAGGGGCCAATGCCAATCACGATGATATCAAAGGCATGGAAGACTCGGTGGCCTTCACCGTCGTTCTCCATTAAGCAGGGATTTCCGGGGCGCTACCGCCCCGGGTCTTTCGACCCGATGTCTTTCCGCTTCGTGCGCATGGCTTGGCCTCCGATGTCCCTTCTGTCGTGGGCGCTTCTCCCGTTGGCGCTGGCGGGATGCCAGTTCGGTTCTACCCATACTCCGCCGAAGCCCATCGTGACCCAAGGTTGCCTGGTGGATTGCGCCTATGAGCCTGCCCGCCGCCTGGTGAGCCTGTACTGCGCCGATTGCCATGCCCAGGCCGGGAACAACGAGTCCCATGACGATGCCTGGGGGCATGCCATCCGCCTGGACAGTTATGCGGAATGGTCGAAGGGAAGCGAGAAATTGCTGGAACGCCTGGATTCGAATGTCGCGGCGGCCCAAGATCCCCCGGTCGATCCCATGCCTTCGACGGGATTCCCTTACCAACCCTCCCAGGCCGAACGCGATACCCTGCTGGCTTGGATTAAGCGCGGTTCGCCCAATACCCCCGACGGTCTGCCGGATTCCGCCGCGACGGGACCCTAGCCCCTGGACTTAAAGTCCCTGAACCTAGGTCCCTCCTCAACCCGGCCCTGAACCCGCGGCGGCCTTACGCAAGCGGTCCATGATGGCCGCCCCCAGTCCGGATTCCGGAACGGGTTCGGCCAGGATCAGATCCAAACCCGCGGCATCCAGGCGGTGCAGACAAGCGAACAGGCGGGCGGCGGCTTCGCGCAGATCGCCGGCCGGCGAAAGCGTCTCCATCGCCGCGTAGGGCCGATCAGGATCGCGCCGGAAGGCCAGGTAACCCAGGCGTAACGTCGCATCGGACGGGATTTCCCCGCCCGAAAGGATCCTTAAGGGCGTGCGCGGGGCGTAATGGCCCGGGAGCTGGCCCGGGGCCTGGGGCCGGGCCGCCGTCGCGGGAGCCGAGGCGATGGGGCCGATGGCCGCTTCGATGGCCTCGCGCGGCACGCCTCCCGCCCGCAGTAACACGGGGGTTTCCCCCGCCAGGGAAACGATGGACGATTCGACTCCCACCGAGCAGGGTCCGCCGTCGAGGATGAGATCGATTCCGGCATCGCCCGCCTGGAAATGGGCCTGCACGTGGGCGGCGGTGGTCGGGCTCAGGCGCCCGAAGGGATTGGCGCTGGGGGCCGCCAGGGGAAAGCCCGCCGCGCGGATGAGCGCGAGCGCGACGGGATGCGCGGGCATGCGCACGGCCACGGTGGGCAGCCCCGAGGTGGCCAGGTCCGGCACGTCGGGAGCCTTGGGCAGGACCAAGGTGAGGGGCCCGGGCCAAAAGCGATCCATGAGGGTCGTGGCGCGCGGGTCGCGACGCGCCTCCGGGGCGACCAGCGCTTCGAACTGGGATCTTTCCGCCACGTGGAGGATGAGGGGATCGAAGAAGGGGCGGCGCTTGGCCTCGAAGATTTTGGCCAGCGCCAGGGGGTCATGCGCCCTCGCGCCCAGGCCGTAGACGGTCTCGGTGGGAAAGGCGACCAAGCCGCCCGCGCGCAGTAAATCGGCCGCGCGACGTAAGGCATCCGGCGTCGCGGTTACCAGGGGGATCATCGGGGGAAAGATAGGAACCGCCTTTCCCGAAAGGGGGGCGCAAACGCGAACGCCTCCGGGGAGGAGGCGTTCGGTTTTAAAGAGCGGGTCCGTTACGCGGGTATGCCTGGATTATAGGACCCGGCCGCGCCGCAATGCAAGCGAATGCGCGCGGGAGGGCCCCTTTCAGAAGGACCCTACACGAGCATGTTGGCGATGCGCTCCGCGATCGTGTCCACCATGGTCGGGTCCATGTGGTAATTGCCGGAGCTGACCAGCGATTTCAGTCTTCCAACCTTAAGGTATTGCTCGTTTTCGTAGTCCGATCCGGATGCATGTCCGGCGAGCGCCTTGGCCGAATCCGAAAGATTGACCTCGTCGTGTACTTCGGGGGCGGCCTTTTTGGCCTTAACCGCTTTGCCATCTTTGGAATCCTTTAGGCCGAGATCCCGTTGCGCCACCAATCGGGCGACTTCGTTTACGATATCCGTGCTGTTCATACTGTACCTGCTTTTGCCTGTTTGGCTTCTAGATCGGGTCTAAGAAGTCATATTCCCCCATGGTGTTCCTACCCCTAATATCGACAAAGTTATGAATGCACTTTAACTCTGATTTTACTGCCGTTCGGGGCGAATCCGTTATGGTCCCAAACTTCGCAAAACGGATGGTAGCGAATACGTAAGCTGGATTTACCGCTACGAGGGCAATATCGCGGGGGCGAGCGATCGAATCAATGCGTCCCGGAGGAACCGGACAGGCCGTGGGACCGGTAGAGCGCGGCCAGCGCCGACCCCCGTAGATCCCGGCCTTCTTTGATGCCTAAGCCCGCCTTGAGCAGGGCCACGGCCAGATCGCGGCGCCCCTGATCGAACCAATATTGCCCCAGCCATTGCAGCGCCTGGATCTTAAGAAGCTGAAAGTCCACGGGCAGGAACGTCCCCGCTTCTTCCAGATCGAGCAGGCGCTCGAAATAAGGCCTGGCCGCATCGGGGCGGCCCGCGGCAGCCTCGATTTGGGCCTTGACCAGCAAGGCCTCGGGGAGGGGAAAGGACGCGGCTAGGGCGGGCGCCAATTCTTGCAGGGCCTCGGAATGCCGGCCCAGGGCCGCCAGGGAAGCCGCGGCCTTGGCGGGCGCGCCGTCGCGCACGTGGGGATCGGCGCCCGTCGCGGCGGCCAGGGAAGCGGCCCGGCGGAACCACTCCACCGCGGCCTTATGTTCGCCCAGATCGGCGCAAGCGCAGCCAAGTGTGTAGAGGGTAACCGGCGTGATACCCAGATCGGATCGAACCTGGGCCTCGAGGATGGCCTTGTTGCGTTCCTGTTTGGCCTTGGCCAGGGCCGGATCGGCGTAACCGGTGTGGAGGATCTTGGCGGCCAGGTATTCCACCGGGATGCCGGCGGCCTCGATGGCGGGCAGGATCTGCTCGTGGACGGGGGCCCGGAAGCGTAAGGATGGGCGGTTGGGGAAAACGCGGATTTGGTTGAAGACGCTGCCGGTGAGGCCGCCATCGCGGCTGTTCTTCACCCTCAGCCCATAAGCCTTGGGGGCGAGTCCGGGATCGCCGTCGGCGAGGGAGCGGATGGCCCGCTTATCCTCTTCCAGGAGGCGATCGTCGGCGTCCAGCCAGAGGATCCACCGACCGGTGGCGGCGTCCAAGGAAAGGTTGCGCGCGCGGCTGAAATCGCCCGTCCAATTTGATTGGATCACCTTGGCGCCGAAGCGGCGGGCGATGTCCTGGGTCCCGTCGTCGGATCCGGTATCGACGATGATGGTTTCGTCGGCGAGGCCGCGCACCGATTCCAGGCAGGCGGGCAGGTTCTCCCGTTCGTTCTTGACGATCATGCAGAGGCTAAGCGCGGGACGCGTCGAGGTCGGTGAGAGATCGTCCCATTCCGGCTGGCGGCGTTGGGGAAACAAGGCGCGAGCGGCGGCGAGGGCGTCGCGGTAATCCTCGCGCCGATCCAGTTTGCGAAGCAAGACCAGATGTTGCGAGTGCAAATCCGGGATGGCGGTGGGATTGAGCAGGATGGCCTTGGCCCAGCTTTTCTCGGCGGCCTCCGTCTCGCCTTGCGCCAATTGGCATTTGCCCAGCAGTTGCCAGGCTTCTACTACTTGGGGATGTTGCGCGAGCAAGGCTTCGAGCAATTTCCGGGCGGCGGGGATTTCGCGCCGTTCGAAGGCGAACTGGGCCAGGTAATAACGGCTGTAGATCTGGATCAGATCGAACTGGTTACTGGTGGTGGTGAAGCTCACCGGCATCGAGACAAGCTTGGCGTAGAGGGGCTCGGCGTCGCGCGGGCGCCCCATCTCCATCAGGCATTGCGCCTTGTGGAAATAGGCCTCGTGCTTCCCGGGCTGGAGGGCGATGGTCTTGTCGAACCAGGCCAGCGCTTCTTCGCGGCGGCCCAGGTGCTGATATCCCTGCCCGATGCATGAGGGCAGTTCCCGGTAAATGTCGCGGTTGATGGTCTCGCAATCGGGCATGGCCATGGTCCGCTGGTAGGCTTCGATCCCCTTCTCGAACTCGCCGAGGATGTAGTAGGAATCGCCGATGGCCATGGCCAGGGAAGGCTCGCGCGCCACGCGCGCGGGATCCTCTTGCAACAGGAGCAGGTTGCGAAGCGCCTTCTTCTTCTTGAGTTCCGGATCTTCATAACCCGTGTGGTGGATGGTGGTTTCCGTCCAGAATGCGTGCAAGCCCAGCATGGCCACCGCGTGCAACAACTGCTCGTGCACCTGGTAACGGAAGCGCAAGGCGGGATGGTTGGGGAACATGCGCAATTGCATGAAGCGCCCGCCGATGGGAAGGCCTCCCTGCGTATTGATCACCTGGAAGCCGAAGGCGCGGTCCATGGGGGCGGTCTTGAGCTTGCGGAAGTTCTCCACCTGATCGGCGGGAATGCGATCGTCCGCGTCCATCCACAGGATCCAGGCGCTGCGGGCCGTTTCGATGGAGCGGTTGCGGGCCCAAGCGAAATCGTTGCGCCACTCGCCCTGGATCCAACGCACCCCGAGGGAATCCAAGATGGCCTGGGTCCCGTCGGTGGAACCGGTATCGTAGACGACGATCTCGTCGGCGATGGGCCGGAAGCTTTCCACGGCTTCCCGGATGTTCTTGGCTTCGTCCTTGACGATCATGGCGACGGTCAGGGTACCGGGAGGCCAAGGGGTTTTCAGGACCCCGCGGATGGTGCCGAAGCGTTTGGCCATCTCGGCTGCGGGCATATCATCGGGGAGGCCCGCCCAATCCAGGGCCGGCGCCTCAGGGCCGGGGATAAGGTCCTTTTCCTTCCGTTTGGTTTTCTTGCCGGCTTTGGACATTGTCGTTCGCGTTCCCCTATGCCCTGCCCTGGCCGTATCCCAAGGCCTCCATCTGGCGGAGGAAATCGCGCACCGTCTCCGACGGGCGGGCCATCGCCTTGAGATCGGCGTAGCATCGGGCGTAGAGCTTATTATGGTTCACGAATTCGGAGAAGTAAACCAGCAGGGTGGGATCCTCCGGGAATTTGCGCAAGGCCTCGCGGTAGTTGGCGTAGATCTCGTCCACCGGGCGGCCGGACGCCTCGGCGCATTTGCCGCGAAAGGCTTCCAGCACCCCGGAGCGCAGCCGAAGGAACGGGCGCGATTCGAACAGGGCGAGTACTTCGCCGTGCTTGCCTCTTTCGTACAAGGACTCCAGCAGGTCTTCCCAAATGCCGACGTCTCCGGGAGCCAGCGCCAGGTAGGCTCGCGCATAGCTCTCCGCCTCCGCGTCGCAGTCCGTGGCCTTGAAGAAATCCCAGGGCACGCGCGGATCCAAAGGGAAATCGCGCAGCCCGCCGGCGATCAGCTCGCGCAAGGCTTCGCGCGCGCAGGGCGCTTTGCCGGCGCCGAACAATTGCAACTCGCAGAGAACGGCCAGGGCCAAGGAATTCCGCCGCACGGTAAAGGCGTCGGTGGCGACGCGGCCCACGGTAACGGGCCGGTCCAGGGCCCCATACAGGAATTCCAAGGCGCCGCGCAGATTGTTCGCCGTCAGGGCGCGTTTACCCAGCCAATACAAGGGTTTGGGATCGGAGGTGTCCCAGCGCGCCGCCAGGCGGAACCATTCCTCCGCTTCCGCATCGCGCTCCTGCTTGGCGAAGGTCTCGGCGAGCAAAGCGGGATAATGCCGGAGCGCTTCGTCCGCGGGAGCGTCGCCCAGCGCGCGCGGATCGCGCCCGGGCAAAAGCGACAGGTAGGCTTCGATGGCCCCGGCATATTCCCCGCTTTGGTACAGGCAATTGCCGTACTCCATGATCACCACCGGATCGCCGGGAAACTCCACGCGTTCCTTCTCCAGCAAGGCGCGATTGCGTTTCAGCTTGGCGCCGCGTTTGGCCGGAGTATCGTACCCCAGATGCAGGATTTCCAGATCGGCCGCGCCGATGGGCACCTTCAGGCGGCCCAGGGAAGTCCCGAGCTGTTCATGGATGCGGCCTTCGAAGGTCGCGCCCAGATGGTTGGGGAACAAGCGGATCTGCCGGAAGCATTCGCCGCGGGAATTTTCCCGCGGGCTCCGCACTACGAAGCGGTAAGCCCGCTTGGGGCCGTCCAGCAAGGGCGCCAGGGCTTCCCAGAAGTTTTCGTCCACGCGATCGTCCGCGTCAAGCCAGAGGATCCAACCCCGGGTGGCCGCGCGCAAGGAGACGTTTCTGGCCGCTGAGAAATCGTCGCACCAAGCGAATGGACGCGTCTGGATGCCCGCTTCCAGCAAGGCTTCCACGGTGCCGTCGGTCGACCCCGTATCCACGACGATCCATTCCGCGCGGCTTAAGGGGAGGCAAGCCAAAAGGCCCGGCAGATTGGCGGCTTCGTCCTTGAGAATCGAGCAGATGGACAGGTCCAGGCGCGGTCCGCCGCTTCCGCCGCCCCCTGGTGCCAAAGGATCCTCGGGCGGAGGGGCCCTACGTTCCGGGACCTCCCCTTCGCGCGTCGCTTCCAGCAGGGTAGCCGACGCGTTACGTATGCCGTCCCAGTCGAAAGGCACGCCGCCGTATTCCGGTCCGGCGTTCAGGCACCGCGTCCATAGGGACCGGGCTTCGTCCTTGAGGCCGGTGAGCCAAAGGGCTTTCCCGCATTCGAGCAGCCAAGACGCATGCGCCGAGCCGCGCGGGCAGGCCAGGAAGGCTTCCAGCGCTTGGGCCGGGCGATCCTGGAAGCACAAGGATTGGCCCAGTCCTACATAGGCTGCCAGAACGATGTCGTGCGTGGCGGGCTTCGCTCCGGAAATGGCCCTGCGGAAGGATGTCGCGGCGGCCGCCCACGCTTTTTCGGCCATCTGCATGCGGCCTTGGGCCAGCCATAAGGCCGCGGAGGCGTCGGGGGCGATCAGGGCCTTCTCTAAAAGCGCCCGGTTGCGGGCGCGCTTGCGTTCCACGGCATCCATGTCCCGATATCCGGTATGCAGGATTTCCGCGGGCGCGGCGCGCACGGTAAGCCCGGCTTCGGCCACCGCTTCGCCTAAGGTCTCGTGCACGGGATTCCGGAAGCCCAGGCGTTTGCCGTTGGGGACTAGGCGGATTTGCGACCAGGTGGTTTCGGCGCCGTCGGGCCCGGGAGATCGCACGCGGAAGGCGTAGGCCTCGGCCGGGTCCAGCAGCGGAAGGCGGGCCGCGAGCCAGTCCCGCGCATCCGCCGTCAGTTCGTCATCGGCGTCCAGCCACAGGATCCATTCGCCCCGCGCCAGCGAAAGCGAATGGTTGCGCGCGGCCGAGAAATCGTCCGTCCAGGGGAAATCGTGCACCTCGGCGCCGTATCCTCGGGCCAATTCCCGCGTGCCGTCGCGGCTACCGGTATCGACCAGGATGCATTGGGCCGATAGCCCGTCGAGGGAACGGAACAATGACGGCAGGTTCCGTTCCTCATCGCGGGCGATAACGGCGACCGATAGCCGCGGGTGGTTCAAGCGTACGCCTTCAGCGCCGCCTTTACTTCCGCCAAGGCCGGGTTCTTGTCCACCGATTGGCGGAGCTTGGGCAGCACGTCGCCCGTACGGCCCAAGGCCTGGGCGCATTGCCAAAGGTTGAGGAGGATGTCCTGATCCGCGGGATGCAAGGCGACCGCCAGCTCGAACAGCCCGAAGGCGTCGGCCGTCCGTTTTTCGGCGAAGGCGATGACTCCTAAGCCGTTGTAGGCCTGCGGATTTTCGGGAAGGGATTTGACTGCATCCAGGAAGGCCAGGATGGCCTCGCCCTGTTTGCCCTGTTCCATCAGGCGTTCGGCATCGGCCAGGCGGCGGGCGTTCGCTTCCAGGGCCTCGAAGGTGCGGAACATGCAGATGGAAGGGCCTTGCGCCTTGAGGTGGCGGCGCATGGCCAAGGCTTGGGGATGATTGGGGTTTGCGGCCAAGGCATGGTCCAGGAGCACGCCGAGCGATTCGGGATCGGATAGGGCCAGACCCGTGTCGAAGGCGTTGATGAGCGCATCCGTCCAGGCGGGACGAACTTCCAGGGCCAGGCAGAAGAAGTTCCAGGCCGCGTTGCCGCTGCCCTCGTACCACGACGCGATCCCGAGGTTGTTATAGGCGCGGAAATCCTCCGCATCGGATTCGATGGCCGCCTTCAGGTATTCGACGGCCCCCGCGATATCCTTGCGCCGTAGCAGAGCTTCGGCCTGTTGGTTGGCATCGCGCGAAGCCAAAAGATCCGAGGCATTCAAGCGTCCCCGGGACAATGCGTGCCGGACCTGCTCGGCCATGGCGGCCAGATCGGGGCCCTCGCCGGCGGGAGCCGGGTTCTTACCGGCAGCGTCCTCGAGCAGACGCAGGGCCTCCTCGCCTCGGCCCAAGGTCAGCAAGGTGTCGGACAAATTGAAGATGACGTCGGCTTCGGCCGGCGCATGGCCGAAGGCGGTGCGGAAATGGGTCAAGGCCATTCCGGCGTCGCCGCAAGCAAGCGCGATGATGCCCAGGTAATTGGCGCACGCGCCCGCATCCTCGCCGCGCCGCATGCGGCCTTCGAGTTGATCGATGGCCGCGGAATACTTGCCGTCGCGGATGTGCGCTTCCACGGCGGAGCGCCAGGCGGGAAGGGCCGGGGCGGCCGGGGCCTCCGGCTTGCCAGCCTCCAGGCCGGACAGGAAGCGTCGGAAAACGGGATTGTCAGGGAAACGATGGGCCAGGGTGGCGGCGTCATCGCGGGTAACTTGCCCGCTACGGGCCGAGATGGCGTCCAGCAGGTTTTGCGCGGCGTCCGCATGCGCGCCATCCAGCTCCAGGCTGCGGATGAAGAACGACATGGCCTCGGTTGAGAGGTTCTCGGAAAAGAGGACCACGCCCAGGCTGCAATAAGGCTCGGGATTGCCCGGCTCGGCGGCTTGGGCCTCCAGGAAAAGACTCCGGGCCTTGTCCAGATCGCCCGCTTCGTAGGCGGCCTGTCCGTCCTTGAGCTTGGTTTGCGCCGCGGGCTTCAGGGCCGGGGCGGGAACCGGCGTAGCTTGGCCGACGGCAGGGACCGGGTCGAGATAGGTGTCGTTTACGGCCGCCGCCCCTTTGGCCCATTTGGCCTCGTACTTCTTCTGGTTTTCGATCATCAGGGCGCGCCAATCGTTGGATTCCTGATTGAACGAGACGCTGCCGAAATGATGGATGAAACTGTCGTTGGCGAACAGCGCGCGGTAACCGCGGTAGCGTACGCGCAGGCAATAATCATCGTCCTCGAAATTGCCTTTGCCGTAACGCTCATCGTAAAAGCCCACCTCCGCGAAGACGCGGCGCGGGATGAGATGGCAGAAGCCCTTGATGAATCCGAATTCGCATGCCGAGAGGTCGTGTTCCGATTGCCACTTGCGGATGAATGGGACGATGCCTTGTTCGTCGTATCCGGCGGCGCCCTTATAGGGTACGTCGGCCACCACTTGGGGCCCGGCGATATAATTCGACCGCGGTCCGATCAATCCGACGGAGGGATCGCTCTCGGCCAATCGCACCATGTTCTCCAGCCAATCCGGCCCGACGATCACGTCGTTGTTCAAGATCAGGATGTACTCGCCGTCGGACAGGCGCATGCCCTGGTTCCAACCCTTGGACACGCCCAGGTTGGTCGCGTTCCGGATGGTCTTCGCCCCCGGCACCGAGCGGAAATAGTCCCAGGTGTCGTCCTTGCTGCCGTTGTCCACCAGGATCAATTCATGGTTCTGGCGGGTATGCTTGCGGATGGAGTCGATGCATTTCTTGGTATAGGCCATCTGGTTGAAGCCCAAGATGACGATGGAGACCTTCTTGGACAAGGCGTGCGCGGCGCTGCGCGGCTTGGCTTCGATCTGGATCCAGCCAGGTTGCGGGTCTGCCTTGCCGGAGTTGCCTTGGGGAAAGCCCAGGTACGGCCTTTCGCCGGTGACCGCGAAGCCGGTTTCCCAAAGGACGCGGCGGATGCCATCGGGAGTCAGATCGATGGCCGCCAACCCGTTCTGGGGAGGCAGTCCCTTGGCTTCCTTGATGTCGATGATGGCGACCAGGCGCTTGAGGCGCTCGCCTTGCCGGCGGATATTGGCCAGCCGCTCAGGCAGCTTATCCAGCAGATCGGGCGTGATGCGGAAGATGAATAGATCCTGCTCGGTGAAGCGCGAGGGCTTGCCCGCCACGTCGAATACGGAAATGGGGCCGTTGACGCCGGGCGCCCCGGCCTTGCTGCCCGCGAAACAGACGTGCTGCGAATCGCGCAGGATGGGACGTAGGCTTTCGGGATAAAGTTCGATGCCGTCGCGCGCGGCGGTGGCCGGGGAGTCTTTGACCGGGGTCCAGGTCTCGCGAACGGGCGCAGTTGCGCGGTGGGCGGATGCGCCGCCGCGTACGGCCAAGCCGATGGGCAGATCGGCGGCGCGCGCCGAGAGCCAGGGCGGATCGATGGGCTTGCTGGCGGACTGGGCGCGCGCTGCGGACGCGCGGTCCCCCAATCCGGCGAAGAAGCCGTCGGCGGACAGCGTCGCAAGGGCTTCGCGCAGCCAATCCTTACGGCACAGAACCGCCGCGCCGGGGGCAGCCTCGCCCTCCCCGATGCGCAAGGGCAAGGGCAAGGCCGCATCCAGCGTGGCCATGTCGCGCTTGTCGAGCCAATGATTGAATAGCGCCGAGGCTTCCACTCCGGCGGCGCAATAGAAGACATGCGTTCCCGAGGCCAAGGCCAGGGCCATTTCCAAGGCCTGCCGGGCCGGGAAGGCTGGGCCCAAATCCAGCTTACGCAAATCGGCGCCCGTAGGGGACTCGACCGCGATCGAACCGGCGCAATTAAGGACGATGATCCCCAATCCGGGCCGGGCCGGAAGCGAGGCCAGGGTGCGATCCAGCCGGGCCGCTACGGTCTCGTCCTCCGCCTGTCGTGACGCGCTCACGTGTACGATGACGGTTACCGCTTTCCAGGCTCCCCCGGCAGCGTCCGCCTTCGGGGCCTGTTCGTCGCGTTCCATACGTTGTCCATTGATCATAAAGCCTCCCGCGTGCGTGGGCGCGGATGGGCCTTTGGCCAATCCGACGGCGCCGTCATCGAGTCCTGCCACTAGCGAAGGGGACGGGCTGAACCAGCCGATTCCCCAAAGTTCCAGGGCGGGCGGAACCTGGTTCCGTCCGCCGTAATGCTTCACCAATTTCCGGTAGAGCGCATCGGTCGATTCCTGCGTCAGGCGATCGACATGCGATTTCTTTTCGGTCTTGAAACTCTTCTGCCCCTCGTGGAACACGAATGCGTCCGCGGCGACGACGAGCTTGAGGCCGGCATTCCGAAGCCGCCAGCTTAAGTCAAGATCGTCATTGCCCAGGAACAAATCCTCGTCCATGCCGCCCAGCGACAGGAAAAGCTCGCGCCGCATCATCAAGCAGAAGCCGATCAGCAACTTGCTTTCGATCCCGCGTCCGCCATTGGCTTCGCGCAGGATACGCGCGATGCTTTCGGACACCTCGGGCACGCCGTTTCCCGGGAAGGACTTCGCCTGCGCCCAAGCCGGGGGCAGGTTCACGTCCAGGCGTTGCAGTCCGGCCACGTAATTGGATACGGGCCCCACCGCGCCGACTCCCTTGGATTCGAAATGACGGGCCATGGTATCGGCCCAGCCTTTCGTCACCCAGGTGTCGGGATTCAGGAAGATGACGAACTCGCCTTTGGCGATGGCCGCTCCCTGGTTGCAGCCTTTGGAAAACCCGTTGTTGCCCGCGTTCAGGATCATGCGGATGTCGCCCTGCGACCGCAGGTATTCCTGCGTCCCGTCGCGCGAGTCGTTATCCACCACGATCACCTCGTGGGTTCCGTCGGCGAGCGCGTTAGTGGCCGCGTTCCGATCGTCCGCGCCTTGGGCATTCGGGCCCGAGCCGGAACCGTACGCACCCAGAGCGGCCGGGCCGCATCCCCGCAGCGAGTCCAGGCAGGCCCGGATGTTTTCGCGCGAGTTATAGGTGACGATGACTACGGAGTAGCGGGGTCTCCCGGAAGGTAACATTAGAGTTACCTATCAGAACTGGTAATGGAGTTCGTTCTTGACCATGGCCAGGATTTTCTCGGCCATTTCCGCGCTCAGGCTTTCGAGGGTGCCGCTGGCCTGGCTGTTGGCCAAGTTGGCGGCTTGGTTCTGCTTCGCCAAGGCGCGCTTCGCGCCGGCGATCGAATATCCCTCTTCCTTCAGCATGCGGAAGATGGTGCGCAGCTTGTTAATCTGCGCGTCACCGTAACGGCGCTGTTTCCCCATGGTGCGCGGGGCCACCAGGAAATCGGAAAACTCCTTTTCCCAATACCGGATGGTATGGGGCGGCACTCCGATGATGCGGGCGGCATCGCGGATGCTGATAAGGGGTTCCTGGGTTTTCTTCTCGGTCATTTCCATCGTGTCGGCAAACATAGACGCTCCTTCGGAAAGCGATATGGTTCTGCCGGGGTAGTTAAGCAAGGCCGGTGCCAAGCCGCGGAGGCCCTAAAAACCGCGCTATTCGCGCCGTTTTTAAAGTTGGAGTCGAAGATCCGCGGTAGGGATGGGAAGGAATTTCCATCCGGGCCCGGCAGAAACTTCGAGTGATATCCGATGGGGATTGCCAGCAACGCCCTAAGGTTGCCGTCTAACTTCGGGCTTCGCGCCGTTCTCCCCGGAGCATCGCGAAAAACTCCCGCCGCGTCCTCGGCCCCCACCCGAAATGCGGACGGTACGGGGCTTCGCCTGCCTCCACCAACGCGCGCATGCGCGCCAGCTCATCGTCCGACACCGCCTTCAGCGCCGCGTTCGGGTCGATGCCGTAGATGCGCGCGGTGTTGAGCCCTAGGATCCAAGACCCTCGATGTTCGGGATCGCCTATTGATATCCGTCAAGGGAGGCGGGGACCGCGCCCTGGCGGAAAGCCTGGGGGGTTCGCCGCGAGAGCGAAGGGATCCACGGACCCCTGTCGGAACCGGCGCGGGGGGCCCGCGCCTTCGGATTTCAGCGGTTGCTTACAGCCTGCGGCACGGCGATGCTCCGTCCCGTGGCGTTGTACATAACCGAGCCGGGCACGGGATGCCCGTTGTGGTCGAGGCGCACGAAGAGACTGCGGCCGCGCCCGGCGGCGGAGGCTGCCGGATGCGCCGATTTGATCCCCGTCACGACGGGTACGACCCAGCCGGGAATATGGATTTCATCGACGCTGATATCGCCTTTATCGCCGGTCACGCCTTTATCCGTGGTCTGCCAGGCGATCTTGGTGGCCTTGGTCAGATCCATCTTTGAGGGTTTCGCCCACGTGGCCTGCGCGAAATCGCTCCACTTGAGGGAAACGAGCGTCCAATCCGCGACGGCGGGCAAGCGCTTGAAGAAGAATCCGAAATCGGTGATGCCCAGGTTCTCCACGCGCACGTCGCAAGTCGAACCTTTCATATAGAAGGTAAGCCCGGAGGAGGTACTAATGTCCACCGTATTCGAATCGCCGAGCGGGTTCAGGGGAAACCCCATGCCGACGAAGGGGTTATTGGTGTTGCTCCCTTTGTCCAAGGTGTAGCTGATCTTAGCGGATTTGGCCGTGCCCGCGGCCCCGCCGGCTGCCATGGTGAACAGGTTCGTCGTAGAGGTCTTGGGCGTGACCACGGATGCGCCCTTGTTCAGGACGTCGTCGTAGGTGAACCATTTGGTGCCGAGCCGGGTGTAATTATCGCCATCCTCGCCGTCATCGACCAGATCGGTCGCGCCCGCGTTGAAGTAAGCCGTGACGTTCATGTCGCTGGTCACCGTGATGGTCTTGGTGATCGTGGTCCCGGTCACGTCCCCGCCCCAGGAGGTGAATGTGTTGCTGCCGGTGGGGACGGCTTCCAGGGTCACCTGATCGTTCAGGGCATAGGTGGCCTTGGCCGGGGTGAGCTTGACCGTGCCGGCGCTGGCCGGGGACACGCCCGCGGTGATGGTGAAAGCGGTCTTGGGCGTGGCGCTGGAGAGGTCGAGCATGTTGCCCGTCATGGTGAGCAGGCTGATCAGCTGCAGGGATTCATTGTAGTAGTTGTCGTCGTCGATGAAGCTGGCCAGCTTCTTGTAGCAAGCGTCCAGCCAGGCCTGGTTGGCGGCGTCCACCATGGCGCCGGCGCCGAAGGGCCCCAGGTAGGCGGGCAGGTTGTATTTCTGCACGGCGGTTCCGTTGAGCTGGTAGCCGGACATGATCAGGGCGGGATCGCCGGCCGTGCTGGTCTTGATCCAGGAGGTCATCTTGTTGGCGATGTCCTTGGCGCTGGCGTCCCCGTACCAGGCATAGGCCAGGCCCATGCGCCAGGGCACGCGGGCGGCATCGTACGTGTAGTTGACGCCGCGGCTATCCGGCTGGCCGGCATCATTGGTCCAATCCGCGACCAGGCCCGTGGTCGCGTTCTGGGCCGACTTCACCATGGCATAATTCGCCGTGAGCACGGAAGCCCAGTCATTGCTATCCCACTTGAGCTTGTTGAACAGGCCGATGGCCGCGGCCACGAAATAAGAGGGGTTTTTGGGGCTGTCGAAGGCGTCCCCCGGCTTGAGCACCTTGGAGGAGCTCACCTCGTTCGCGTATAACTTCCCGATCATGGTGGTGGCAGCGGTCTTATATTTCGCGTCCCCCCATTGGAAGTAGGCCAGGCATAGGGCGAGCGTCGCGTCGAAGTCGCCGTCGGTGGCGCCGTTCATTTCCGCCGCGCCCGTGAAGCCGTTGATCTTCCAGTTCATGAAGCCGGCCCCGTTGGCGAAGTGCTGGTAATAGGCCCAGAGCTTGTCGAATTTCGCCTGCGTGTTGTTGGTGGCATTATCCATGTAGCACATGATGAGCATGCCGTAGCCGATGCCTTCGCTCACGGTCTGCGTGGGAGTGTCCCACTTGATGCGGGCCATGTCCCCGCTCTCCTCGTAATAATTCTTGGAGAAGATGTTGTAAGCTGCCTGCACGTCATTGTGGTCGGCGCCGGCGGGCTTGATGCCGAAGGCGTACTTCTGATCCTGGGGGAAGGGGAATTTGGGGGCGGCCATGGCCGATCCCGCCGCTAGGCATAAGGATCCGAGAGCAAGTAAGTAGGTTCGCATCATGTTGGGTCCGTGGCTGGAGTGAATAAGAGGCACCCGGTTGGTCGGTAAAAACGGGCGCCCCGTTCGCGAAAACGCCAGGTCAGGGAAAAAAGAAATGGCACGTTTTCCCTGATTTAGACATCCTACCAGGGCCCCGAATTCTACCCGTGAAAGGATACGCATGAACTCGTTCCCTTTTTCGCCGTCTTTCGCCGTTTTGCCCGCCGCCCTTGCCATCAGCCTTGGTTTGGGGCTGATGGGCTGCAATCAACCTGAATCGACCGTGGTTGCCGCCCCTTGAGCCGTCCGCCGAGCCCGAGGGAGCGGCGCCGCAGGGCGTTCCAGACGCCGGAGCGCCGCAGACGTTGGGTAAAGCCGCGGCCACGTTCCAATCTTTCCAAGTTAAAAGCGGCCGCATCCTCTTTAATTTCGTGCACTACCGCGATGTGTCCGTACCCGCTGGGAGCACTCTGAACATGTCCGCCGGAGCCGTTGATGCCGGCACCGACCCGGTGTTGATCGCTTTTTACAAGACCTCCGCGAGCGCGGATCCCTCCGCGTACAAAGCCACCATCGTGGCATGGAACGATGACTCTAACGGAGGCGTCAACTCATCCGACACCTGGAAGAACAACACCGGATCCACCAAATTGGTGCGGGTAATGTCCTACGTGTATTTGCCGGCGAACGCGGGAAAAACCTCCTTTTCGGTCATGGTTACCAATACTTGGGGGCTCATTGGATACCTCTCCGCCGAAACGCGGTATACCAGCGCCGCGCCCATTTACAATAATGACGCAATCAACAAGGGCGCTTGCCAAGGGCCTTTGAGCAGCGAAATCCAATTGTTGAAAGACTACAGCCCGGGATACGGCGCAGGCGTTCTGGCGTTCAATTCCAAGACCATGACCGGAGGCTATATCCGGGAAACCGATGCTTATCTGGCTCTGAACTCCGTATTGCCGGATGGGTATCCCAACATGATACTGGGATTCTATGAAGGCAAGAATTTCACGATTGATGATATCAACACTCTTCCTTATAGCAGTTTCTACTACCGCCAGCACGACATCTACTCCTGCCCTTAATTGCGGGTCACTCGGGCGAAAGAGCGGTGTCGACCTCGCCCCGCTGATGCAATCGCGGGTCGCATGGAACTTTCGGCGGACCGGACGGGATCCTATCCCCGGTCCGGTCGGGACTGGCCCGCACTTGGAATAAATTCCATTCCCGGTCCCTAAGCCGAGACCACGCCGGGACTTCCGTACGCAGCGGCCCAGGCGTGGCTCCCGGCCCGGTCGCGCCATTGCTCCCGCCCCGGCCCAAACCTAGTTTCCCCTAGGACGCCCAACCGAGGAGAAGCCCATGCCCACCGCCTGGAAAGGAACCATCAGCTTCGGCCTCGTCAACATCCCCATCACCCTTTTTCCCGCCTTCAAATCCAAGGACCTCGAATTCCATCTGTTGCATAAGCAGGACCATGGCCGCATCGGCTACCAGAAGGTCTGCAAGCGCTGCGGCAAGGTTCTCGAGTCCGACGAAATCGTCAAGGCCTTCCAACAGGAGAAGGACGTGTATGTCCCGCTCGAGAAGGAGGACCTGGAGACGGGCCAGGCGCCCAACACGCGTAATCTCGAGATCTCCTTGTTCGTGAAGGAAGAGGAGATCGACTCCAAGTTGTACGAGCGGCCGTACTACATCATGCCGGCGCGCAATGCCGAGAACCTCTACGTGCTCTTGCGCGAGGCGATCCGCGCTTCGGGCATGGTGGGCGTGGGCAAGATCCAATTCGGCAACCGCGAGCATCTGGCCGTGCTCAAATGCGACGGGGCCGCCATCCTGCTGAACCTGATGCATTTCGCCGAGGAGATGGAGGATCCCAAGACCTTCCAGTTCCCCGCCGAGGGCGCAGCGGTGGGCAAGAAGGAACTCGATCTCGCCAAGCAATTGGTGGGCACCCTGAAGGGCCATTTCCGGGCGGAAGATTTCGCCAACGCGCATCGCGAAGCCTTGGAGGCCACCATCCGCAAGAAGGCGGGCGCACTGGCGGGCAAGCGCGGCAAGAGCGCCGGTGGTTCGGACCGCAAGGTGATCGACTTGATGGAGCGCCTCAAGCAAAGCCTGGAAAAGGGCGGCAAGGCGGGACCTCAGCGCGGGGCGGAGAAAGCCGCGAAGGCCGCGCGGGCCGAAGTCGAAGAGCATGCCCACTCGGAGCGGCATTACCATCGCAAGAAAGCGGGATGAGCCATGCCCAAGGGATCCCTCGTCCAGTACCGGAAGAAGCGCGATTTCTCCCATACGCCGGAGCCGCGGGCGGAAATGGGCGAGGGCCCGGGCGGCCGCTTCGTGGTGCATGAGCATCATGCCACCCAGTTGCATTACGATCTGCGCATCGAGATGGACGGAGTGCTGAAATCGTTCGCCGTGCCCAAAGGGCCGAGCCTGGATCCCGAGGTGCGCCGCCTGGCGGTGGAAACCGAGGATCATCCCGTCAAGTACTTGGAGTTCCAAGGCTCGATCGCCGACGGCAATTACGGCGCGGGCCAAATGGTGATCTGGGATCGCGGGACCTACCGCGTGCCGACGGGCGAAGATCCGCTAGAGGCGTACCGCCAAGGCAAAGTGCATTTGGAATTCCATGGGGAGAAACTGCGCGGCGTATTCATGCTGATCCACGGAACCCATGGCGATCGCCAATGGCTGCTGTTCAAGAAGCATGACGAGGACGCGAAGCCCGGCTGGGAGACTCCGCGCATTTTGCCTTACGGTTCCCGCTCGGAACGGCCGCAGGGATTCGAGATCCCGAAGTCGGCTTTGCGTAAGGTGAAGGATTGGACTCCGGCGCCGGACCGGAAGGACCCCGTGCGGGGAGTGCGGGGAGGGGCGCGGAAGACGGCGAAGTCGGAGGCGGAAACGATGGGCAAGAGAGCCCCTGGCGCAAAAGGCCCGTGGCCCGCGGGAGCCAAGAAATCGCCCTTACCGGTTTTCGTGGAGCCCATGCTGGCGACCCTCGCCGACGAGCCCTTCGATCATCCCGACTGGGTGTTCGAAAGCAAGTTCGATGGCTGGCGCGCCCTGGCGCACGTGGATGCGAACAGCTTGCACCTCATCTCGCGCAACCGGCACAGCCTGGACGATATGTTTCCCGAATTGCTGGGCCGCGATAGCCTCAAGGCCAAGTCCTGCTTGATCGACGGGGAGATCGTGGCCCTGGACGGGCGAGGCATGCCGCGTTTCCAATTGCTGCAAAATCGTTTGAAAGGAAAGAGCGGCAACGGCGCGGGCAGCATCGTTTATTACGCCTTCGACCTCTTGCATTTGGATGGCCAGGATTTGACCGGCTGCTCCTTGTTGGAACGCAAAGCCTTGCTCAAACGCATCCTGCCCGAAGGCGGCGCCTGGCGCTACTCGGAGCACTTCGCGCGCGACGGCAAGGAAATCTTCCGCAAGACGGTGAAGCTGGGCCTCGAAGGCGTGGTGGCCAAACGCTCGGATTCGACTTATCGCTCCGGACGCTCGGACGATTGGCTCAAGATCAAGTCCAAGTTGAGGCAGGAAGTAGTGATCGGCGGCTATACCGAGCCGCGCCGTAGCCGCATCCTCTTCGGATCCCTGGTCGCCGGTCTCTATAGCGGAGGTGAATTCCGCTTCGCCGGCCACGTAGGCGGCGGATTCAACGCGAAGCTGCTGAAGGAAGTCTACGGTTTCATGCGGCCCCTGGAAACCTCCAAGTGCCCCTTCGCCGAGGTCCCCAAAACCAACGAGAAGGTGCAATGGATTCGCCCTAAGCTGGTGGCCGAAGTCGAGTTCGCCGAGTGGACCGAAGACGGACGCATGCGCCAGCCCATTTTCATGGGACTGCGCCCGGATAAGGATCCGAAGGCTTGCATGCGTGAAATCGCCCGTCCCACGGGCGAGGCTGTGGCGGAAGCCGAAGCGGAGGCGGGGGGTAACGCCCCGGATACCCCGGAGATCACCCATCCCGACAAGATCTACTGGCCGCGCGACGGCTACACCAAGGGCGACCTCATCGCCTATTACGGAGCCGTTTCCAAATGGATCCTGCCTCATCTCAAGGACCGCCCCCTGATCCTGAAGCGCTTCCCGAACGGAATCGGCAAGCCCGCCTTCTTCCAGCACGACGTGAAATCCGCCCCGTCCTTCGTGACGCGCGCCCCCCTTAAGGAAGAGGACGGCGGCCTGGTGCATTATGCGCTTTGCCAGAACCGCGAATCCTTGCTCTGGCTGGCCAATATGGGCGTCATACCGCAGAACCCCTGGCTCGCGCGTCTGCCCCATACGGACCGGCCCGATTACGCGGTCTTCGATCTGGATCCGCAGGACAGCGTGCCTTTCCCGGAAGTCTGCTCCTCGGCCTTATTTATCAAGGAAGTACTCGACGGCCTGGGCCTTTCGGCTTGGGTCAAGACATCGGGGTCGCGCGGCATCCACATCTATGTGCCCTTGAAGCCGCGCTACGATTTCACCCAAAGCCTGGCCTTCGCCGAATTGGTTGGGGCCTACGCGGCCAAGCTGAAGCCGGATACGTTCACGGTGGAGCGCAGCATCAAGGCCCGCCCCAAGGGCCGCATCTACCTGGACTGCATGCAGAATTCCCGCGCCAAATCGGTGGCCTCGGTGTATTCGGCCCGCGAAAAGCCGGGCGCGCCCGTGAGCACGGCCTTGGAATGGGGCGAGTTGAAGAAGAAGTTCGCGATGGAGGACTTCAACATCAAGACCATGCCCAAGCGCCTGGAGCGGAAGGGGGATCTTTTCGCGGAGGTGTTGAAGCAGGGGAACGCGATGGATGGGGCGTTGAAGAAGCTGAATAAGATCTTGTAGGCGAGCCGCACGGAGCCGCGGGAATTGCCTACCTTATTCCCATGCCCGGCCTCCCTCCTCCCCGGCATCCCATCACTTCTTCCGCATCCCTGCGGCGCTTGCATTGGCTCATCATCGCCCGCCCCCGATTCGGCCTGCGCTGCCTGCGGCTTCTGATAACCATCCTCAGGACCTATATCCTGCCCCAATACACCGCCCACCTGCGCAAGCGGGTCGCCCTCGATATGGAGTTGGATGCGGTCGTTCCCTTCGATGAGACGTGGCTTGCGAGTTACCTGGGTTTCGTCAGGCTCTGGCAGGGGTCCCTCGGCTGGCTCCACTTGCGCTTTGGCGATCGCGCTTTGCCGGAAATGGAAGGCTTTATCGAAGGGCTGGAAATCCTGTTCCGCGAGGCCTGGAAGGTTTTCACCGTGCGCGATTCCACCATGGCCAGCCGGCCGGGTCCGCGCTTCCGTGCCGATTCCCTGCTGATCCATGCGTTCGATCGGAACGCCTACTGCTTCCCTTCCTTGCACGTGATGATCGTGCGATATAATCATCTGCGGCTCGCTTCGGCGGTGGCCCGCTTGGGCGGCGGGCCCGATGCTTACGCCGCCGAGATGGCTTTCCTCGAGGAGCGCGCCCTGCGCATCGTCGAATCCATCGTCCACGTGAAACAGCATAGCGTGAGCGACATACCCGCGGCCCTATTTCTCCTGAACGCCCTGGGCGGTTTGGAGGGAATGCCGGTAGCCGATCGCGAAAGCGATCTGCGCTTTCTGGAGCGCCTCTTCCTACAAGATGAACACGACCGCCACGGCCAGCGGATCCGGAATTTCATGCGTGCCCTGTACGAGCGACTGCACTCCGCGCGCGCCGCGGGACGCAGCCCGCATGAGGCTCTGGCCGGATTCCTGGAACGGTACGATGAGGAAGTGGCGGGACTTTTGCGAACCGGAGCGGACGGCATGCCGGCCGCCGATGCCGGAACCGCGGGCGCGGACCGGCGCAAGGAAGGTTAATCTCTAAGGAAAATCCCGCGCGCGTTGGCCCGTTTGCGGCGCTCGGCCCGGGTCGTATAACCGGTTTTGCTTTCCCGGTACCTGTTGAGGGTAGGATCGGCCGCGCAGCGTAGCGAGAATTCGATCATGGAGCGGAACACGTCCATCAGGGTATCCTGCGGCCGGCCGGGCAAGGATTCCAGGCCGCAACGATCGGATTCGTCCAGGAAGCGGTGGATGGATTCCAGGGTCGAAAGGCACCAGGGGGCGGGCTGTTCCTTGATTTCGAAGACGGATTCCCCCGCGGGAGCGAAGGAGATGCGGGGCAGGGCGCGGATGTTATGGGACAAGGTCATCATCTTCTTGGCGCATTGCCAGGTCCCGTCGATCAGGAACACCGTGAGGCGGCGGCCCGCTTCCTCCTCCCGTAACAAAGGTGTTACGTCCCCGCGGGAAATATCCAGCGCCTTTTCCCCCGGGTAGAGGACCATGCAAAAGTTAGCGGGATCGGCCATCAGGGCGTTCACGCGGGCATCCTGGGTGAAATCCACGCCCACGATGATCTCGGAATTCCGCAAGGCCGCATGGGTCAGGCGCCCGGTCCCCAGACGTTCCCGCCGGGCTTCCTTGGGATGCATGAGCAGGACGAAACGGGTGCGGGTGGCGAAGGGCCGGATCCACGGACAGCGGCACAGATGCGGCAGCCAATGGCAGCGATAGCATAGGCGCGCGCGGGGGTAATCGGGGGCTTGTTCGTCGAGGGCCCGCTTGCGGGCGAGATAGGCGGCTTTGTCCACGGCTTAAATTTAGCACAGTATATTTGAACCATGGCCGCTCCGACCCCCGTCGAACGCACCCTGGCCGCCGTGTGGCGGATGGAATCCCCGCGTATCATCGCCGCCATCGCCCGCATCCTGGGGGATGTAGGTCTGGCCGAGGAATGCGCGCAGGAGGCCCTGGTTTCCGCCTTGGAGAAATGGCCCTCCGAGGGGGCGCCCGACAATCCCGCCGCCTGGCTGACCACGGCCGCCAAGCATCGCGCCCTGGATCGCCTGCGTTCCGAAAAGCTCCATCATGAAAAACACCTGGCCCTGGGACGGGAGCTGGATGAATCCGCCGAACGCGCGGAGGCCGATCTGGACGAGGCCCTCGACGATACCATCGGGGACGATATGCTGCGCCTTATCTTCACGGCCTGCCACCCGGTCCTCTCCACCGAAGCGCGCACGGCCCTCACCCTGCGCCTGCTGGGGGGTCTCGCCACCGACGAGATCGCCCGCGCCTTCCTGGTCCCCGAAGCCACCATGGCCCAACGCATCGTGCGCGCCAAGCGCGCCCTGGCCGAAGCCAAGGTCCCCTTCGAAGTCCCGCGCGGCGGCGATTTCGCGATCCGCCTGGCATCGGTCCTGGAGGTGGTTTACCTCATCTTCAACGAAGGCTATAGCGCCACCTCGGGCGGAGATTGGATGCGCCCCGCCCTATGCGAAGACGCCCTGCGCCTGGGCCGTATCCTGCAAGGTTTAGCGCCGCAGGAGCCGGAAGTCCACGGCTTGGCCGCACTGATGGAGATCCAGGCGTCGCGGATGGCCGCGCGCACGGGGCCCAAGGGCGAGGTTATCCCTTTACTGGAGCAGAACCGGGCGGCCTGGGATCGCTTGCTGATGCAACGGGGCTTGGATGCCTTGGCGCGCGCGGAATCCCTGGGACGCGGGCTCGGCCCTTACGGACTGCAAGGCGCCATCGCCGCCTGCCATGCGCGCGCGATGGCCGCAGCGGATACCGATTGGGCCCGGATCGCCTCGAACTACGATGCCCTGGCCAAGATCTCGCCTTCGCCCGTGGTGGATCTCAATCGCGCGGTGGCGCTGGCCTACGCCTATGGGCCCGGGGTAGGGCTGGAGGCGGTCGAACGTCTTTCCGGGGAACCTGCGTTGCAAGGCTATTATCTGCTGCCCGCGGTACGCGGGGATTTGCTGTTCAAGCTGGGACGCTTCGGGGAGGCCGCGGGGGAATTCTCGCGCGCGGCGGATCTGACTCGCAATGAACGGGAGCAGGCCTTCCTACGCGCGCGCGCGGCGGCCTGCACGTGGGGCAAAGGGAGCGGGGATTACGAGACGGATTCGGCGCTATAACGGGCGATGAGGCCCGTACGGATGGCGCGCCGGTAGGTGATGCGGAAAAAGCCGATGGCCAAGGCCGCGTAGAACGCGGTCAACGCCCCTCCGGCCAGAAGGGGGCTCCAGGCCAATCTTCCGCCTCCCACCACCGAACGCAAGCCTTCGAAGACATAGGAGGGCGGGACCAGGTAGGAAATGGCCCGCATCCATCCCGGTAGGCTGGACATGGGGTAGAAGACCGCTGCGAAGGGCCCCAGGGTGGCCGGGATCATCCAGATGAACCATTCCGACGCGGGACCCAGGCGCAGGACCAGTCCCGCTCCGAAAACTCC
>Ga0265324_10000187_pt1 | contig 47589 bp, 44 predicted proteins | sample 41419metaG_FD_198634 | JGI IMG/M metagenome (GOLD analysis project Ga0265324, IMG submission 198634) | Rhizosphere microbial communities from Carex aquatilis grown in University of Washington, Seatle, WA, United States - 4-14-19 metaG | ecosystem: Host-associated > Plants > Roots > Rhizosphere...
GAGTGGGTGCGCCGCTGCGATTTGCTCGTCACGAACGACACCGGCCCGATGCACGTCGCCGCCGCGCTGGGCAAGCCGCTCGTCGCGCTCTTCGGCCCGACCGCGCCGGAGCGCACCGGCCCCTACGGCCAGCTCCAAAATGTTTTGCGGCTCAACCTCCCCTGCTCGCCCTGCCTGAAGGCGGATTGCGGTTTTGAAAAGCCAGACGAATGCCTGCGCGCGCTTTCCCCGGCACAGGCGCTGGCACACATCCAGCAAATTGCGGCTTAAGCCCCGCCGTTTTTTGCCGATACACAGGGCATCATGCCGATGCAGGCACCCCATTTCTGCTGCAAACGGCGTCCCTCCGACAAATCGTTGGCGGACGATGTTTCACCAGCCTCAGAAGACAAACTGCGGCCGGGCAAAATCCGCATTTTATTCGTGGACGACGAGGAATCCATGCTGCGGGTGTTCAAAATCGGTTTGGGTTCCATGGCAAACGTCTGGGACATGGAATTCGCGGGCAGCGGCGAGGCAGCGCTGGCCCGGATCGGTCTGAAAGCCTTTGACGTGGTGGTCACCGACATGCGCATGCCGGGTATCAACGGCGTGCAACTGCTGGATCACGTCCTGCGCCAGCATCCCCAGACCATCCGCATCATCCTCTCGGGCTTTGCCGACTTGAGCGACGCCGTCAACAGTGCCAGCCTTGCCCACCAGTTTTTGGCCAAGCCCTGCTCCTTGAAAGAGTTGAGGGAATGCCTGGAACGGGTCACGCAGGTCAAAGCCCGACTCATCAATGAAAAACTCAACCTGTTCCTCCCCAGCCTGACCAAACTTCCCAGCCTGCCAAGAATTTATCTAGAAATCACCGAGGCCCTCCAGTCACCAACCGTCTCGGCTGACCACATCGCCAACATCGCCGCCCAGGATCCGGCGCTTACGGCCAAATTATTGCAGCTCTCCAACTCCGCCTTTTTCGGGGTCAACCGCGAAGTGTGTTCCGTGTCCGACGCCGTCCAATTTCTTGGCGCGGGCATTATCCAATCGCTCGCCCTGACCACGCCGATCTTCGCTTCGTTCGTGACCAGCAAGTGTCCGAATTTTTCGATTGACGCAACCTGGAGCCATTCGATCCAGACTGCCGCGCTCAGCCGCTGGATTTTCAAAAGCCTGTTACATGATTCCCTTGTGACAGAACAGGCCTTTTGCGCCGGAATCCTGCACGATATCGGCAAAATCATCCTCGCTGAAAGCCTGCCGGCGGAATATTCCGCCGCAATCAACGAATCCCGGACGACCCGCACGCCGCTGCTGGAGATAGAGCAAAAGAATTTCCAAGCCACACACGCCGAGGTTGGCGCCTACCTGCTGGCGCTCTGGGGACTACCCATCCCGCTCGTTGAAGCCGTCGCCTGCCATCATCATCCGCGCCGCTGCGGCAAGGACGAACTCTGCCTGGCCGGCGGCGTCCACCTCGCCAATGCCTTGCATCATTCCCAGTCGCCCCAGACTGATCAAATCACCAACTCCGTGGACACCGCCTATCTCAAGCACATCAAACTGGATCAACAGTTTGAAACCTGGCGACGGGAACTGACGGGCGAGGCTGGATAAATCCGCTTGCCAAAAAAATACTCCCGCCCCAGCCTGCGCGGATGAAATTAATCGCGGCCTTTCTCATTCTCACCGCCACCATCGTTTTGGCGCAGGACAGCGATCTGACCTACCCGCCGGAACGCGTCCACGAAATGTCCGTTGCGCTGTTCAACCAGAAGGATTTCACCGGCTGGACGTTTTGCATGAAGGACAACGCCGACCCGCTGAAAACCTGGAGCGTGACCAACGGCGTCATCCATTGCACCGGCACGCCGAGCGGTTACCTCCGCACGACCGGCGTTTACAGCAATTATTTTCTTACCGTCGTCTGGCGTTTCGTCAAAATCGCGCCCCAGGCCGACAACACCGGCATCCTCGTCCACATCCAACCCGGCGGCAAAGTCTGGCCGCGCTGCGTGCAGGTGCAGGGCAAGCACACGCGGCAGGGCGATTTATTTTTGATGGAAGGCGCGGACGCCAAGGAACACAAGGGCAAAGACAAAAACACACCGGTGCCGCTGCAAGGCGACTCGGTCGAAGTCCCCGTTGGCGAATGGAACAAAGCCGAGACCATCTGCGTAAATGGCAAAGTCGAGTCCTTCATGAACAGCAAGTTCGTAAACGAAATCACCGAATGCACAATCAACTCCGGCTTCATCGGCATCCAGAGCGAAGGCGGCGAAATCGAGATCCGCTCGATTGATTACTGCCCGCTGAAATACTGATTCGCAGCCTCCTCACGTCAGCGACCACAAATTTCAGGTAATAAATCGAGGCATTTCTGCCAGTTTAGGCTAATGCCGGGTGAACGAAAAAAAACAAACTCGATTTGACCATGAAATCCAAACTGCAAATTCAAATTCCGGCGGCCATTTTGTTTCTCACGCTCTCGCTGGCGGTCGCCCCGGCGCAAACGCCCCCGTCAAGCGCGCCCGCGGCCAATCCAGCGATGGGCCTGCCCGGCGCCGCCAGCGGGCTGACCGTTGACCCGACGACCGGGCTGCCGGTGCCGCCGCCCGCACCGCAGTGGATTGCCCCAAATTGGACTGATCCCAACATTGTGCTGACCAATGTTGTTTGCGACGGCCTACCATTAAGCGAAGTCGCCAAGTATTTGCACGAGCAGTTCAAGGATCGTTTCAATAACGATAGTTTCGATTTTCTGCCGATGCCAAAAACGTTCGGCAAGGATTGGGGCGACGAAACCATCCAATTGCAGTTGAAAAACGTCCGTGCCAGCGACATTTTCAACGCCATGAATCTGGTTTTTGAAAACGACCGGACGCCGTTGCGTTGGGAACTCAAGCAATCGGTAACACCCGCGCACCACGTCAATCGCTGGGTGATGCTGCGCGTGCTGCCGGAAGCCGCGCCGACGGATGTTCCGCAAACCAAGCCGCCGGAAACGCATCGCACGGTCTATTTCGTCGGCAATTTGGTTGGCGATGAAAAGTCCGGCGGCATGACGATGGAACAAATCGTCAAAACCATTTCAGAAATCTGGCCGGCGGATTACGGCAAGCCGGAAAGCGTCATTCAATTCCACAAAGAGGCGCAGTTGCTCGTCGTCAACGGCACGCGCGACCAGCTTGAATTTATCCACCAGACGCTGACGGCACTGGCGCAGAAAGTTGAGATGGCACGGCCCAAATCCACTGAGGAAAAAGCCATCGCGGAACAGGTCAAGCTGCTAAATAACCTTAAAAACATTGGCGACAACTCAAAATAAAATCGCGGTGAATCAATGACTGTATCAGCGCCTTCCATGGGCTTGCGCCTCGAAGCACGAACGCCACGCACCACCGTGGAAACAGCCAGCCTGCAATCCAGCCCCGCCGACGCCGACGCGCGACGCCTCGTCGCGGCCATGGCACGCGGCGACGAGGCGGCCTTCCGCGAATTTTACGAAGGCTATCACCGGCGGCTGTTTCGCTTCGCGCTGGTGCTTGGTCGCGGCGACGAAACGCTCGCGCACGACACGGTGCAGGCGGCGTTTGTCACGGCGGCGAAAAAACTGCGCGGCGTGGATGGCGAGGAACATCTGTGGAACTGGCTCGCGCGCGTCGCGCGGCAACAACTCTCAAAAGCGTTGCGGCAATGCCAGCGGGAATCCGCCGTGGTCGGCATGGCGGAGCCGCCGGACTGTCCCGACGCCGAACCGGATTCATTTTTGGAAGAAAGCCTCGACGCGGCATTGCTGGCGATGGACGCTGACGAGCGCGAACTGATTGAGTGGTTTTACTTTGACAAGTTAAGCCACAAGGAAATTGCCGGACGACTGAACGCCACGCCCAAGTCCGTATCCAGCCGCCTTGAACGGGCGCGGGTGAAACTGCGTTCGAAGATGGCGCGAAAATTGTCCCATGAAACCTGAAAAGCAACAATTGATTCACGAGCTGCTCGACGGTGAAAACCGGCGCGAAGCCACTTTGCGTGCCGGCGGGAAAATTCTCCGCCGCCGGCGGCAGTGGCGTGTCGCGTGGCGAAGCTTTGCTTTGATATTGATGGCAACGGCAACCGTGCTGCTGGTTGAAGATATCCGGCAGCGACCGACGTTGGCTCAAATTCCGCCGCCCGAAACGAAACCAACCGCGCCGCTTCAAGCGCAGTCATTGACCGATGCTGAATTGTTGTCGCTCTTCCCAAACACGCCGGTCGGTTTGGCCAAGCTGCCGACCGGCAAAAAACTTCTGATTTTCCCGCGGGCCAGCGACGAGGCTAAATTTATCACGCGCCTGTAACCGGCGGCCGCAATTGCACCAGCGTCGTCCCCCAGCCACCGAACTGCGGATGATCGAGCGTGAACGAAACCACCGCCGGATGTTTTTCCAAGATCGCATGAACCTTCCGACGCAGGTTGCCGATGCCTTTGCCGTGGAAGATCCGCACCTGCAAAATTCCCCGCTCCTGGCACGCCGCCAGATAATCCAGCACCAAATCCTTCACGTCCTGCGGGCGAAATGTGTGCAGGTCTAGCACGCCGTCAATCGGCAGTTCCAACGGTTCGTCAGCCATGCGCGGGGATTTGTTGTTTCACCCACGCCCGCGCCTCGTCGGCGGTTTTAATTTCCTCCGCCAGTTGCTGGTCGCGCAGCTCATGGAGCAGTTCGCCGATGCGTTTGCCGCGCGGAATGCCCAGCGCCAGCAAGTCGTCGCCGGTCAGCAGCGGCGGAATTATCTCCGGCTGCTGCTTCAATTCTTCCGCCGCCGCCATGCAAAAATCGTAGTGCTCCAAATCACCGTGCGAACCAAGCGTATCAAGGCGGTGCAGCGCCAGCTCCAGCGGGAACGTCTCGCGCAGCAGCATTCGCCGCAGCGTCGCCTTGCGCATCAGCTTCACGTCCTTGAACTGCATGTGGTGTTTCACCGCCGCGACAATCTCCTCGATCTGCTGATTTGGAAATTTCAGCCGGCGCAAAATCTCCTCGGTCATGTCCGCGCCGAATTTTTCGTGTCCGTAAAAATGAATTCTGCCCGTCGCCGTGTCGCATTCCGCCGTCACCGGCTTGGCGATGTCGTGCAGCAAAACCGCCCACGGCAAAAGCTCGTTCGCGCCCGCCGGCATTTTTTCCAGCATCAGGCAGATGTGTTTGAACACGCTGCCTTCGGGATGAAAATCCGGCGACTGCTCGCAATGAATGGTCGCCGCCAATTCCGGCAGGAGATGTTCCAGCAACCCGCTGTCGTGCAGCAAAACCAGACCGCGCGCGGCCGCCGGGAGTGCCGGCATCCTGCCGGCGTTGGCCCCGGGATTTTCCGCAAGCGGCCGGCTGGAAGCCGGCGCTCCCAGGCTGGGCGGCGCGAACAATTTTATCAATTCCTCGCGCACGCGCTCGGCGCTGATGAGCTTTATTTTCGGCGCGAGTTTTTTTACGGCGGCAAAGGTCTCCGACTCGATCTCAAAATCCAGCCGGGCGGCGAAGCGCACGGCGCGCAGCATCCGCAGATGATCCTCGCCGAAGCGCTCTTCGGGTTTGCCGATCGTCCGAATAATTTTCGCGCGCAAATCCTTTTCGCCGCCTACCCAGTCGTGGATTTTCTGCGTGAGCGGATCGTAAAACAGCCCGTTCACCGTAAAATCACGGCGCGACGCATCGGCCTCGGCGTTCGCGAATTCAACTTTCTCCGGGCGGCGGCCGTCCTGGTAATCCGCCTCGGCGCGAAACGTGGCGACTTGAAATTGAATTCCGTTTTCAACAACGATGACGACGCCAAACTTCCGGCCGACGGGAATGGTCTTGGGGAAAAGTTTCTCCACCTGCTCCGGCTTGGCGTCCGTGGCGATGTCAAAGTCCTGCGGCTCGCGGCCGAGCAAAAAATCGCGCACGCAGCCGCCCACCCAGAACGCGGCGAAGCCCGCGAGTTGCAGCTTGGCAACAATCTCTTGGGCAATTTCGCGTGGCGACGGATTCACGAAATCCATTCTCACGCAAAGGCGCAAAGGCGCAAAGATATTTTGCTTGGTGACTTTGCGGCTTTGCGTGAGTCAGAATTATTCCCCGCCCCAGATGCGTTTGAGATGCGCGACGCCGAGTTTGACGGATTCCACCGGCACTTTGGGGCTGAGTTCAAACACCTTGATGTGCTCCTGCTTCACGAACGGCGCAAGCGCGGCGAAATCAATGTCGCCGCCGCCGGGCGGGAAATGGTCGCGCGCGGGAAATTTCACGTCATGGATGTGGAAGCCCGCCAGCCGGTCGGCGTGCGCGGCGAGATGCTGTGCATGGTCGATGAAACCAAGGTCGTGCTTGATTTGCGCGTGCCCCACGTCGTGCCAATAATTCACCGTCGGGCCGGGAAACTCCTTCAGCAGCGCGGCAAAATCGGATTCGATGGGGAGCTCCTCCACGGCTTCGCGGATCTCGATGCCAAACTTGATGCCGCGCGCCTTGGCCTCGCCATAAAGCTCGCGCAACGTGTCGCGCGAGTGATCCCAGAACTTTTTCTTTTTCGCCTCGCGCGCAGCGCTGGCCTCGGCGACGACTTTCTGGAACTTGGGCGTGCCGCGCTCGCCGCGTTCGAGCAGCTCCTTGAGTTTGCCGGTGTAATCCTTCAAGTCCATGCTGCCAAAATGCAGCACCACGAGCGGCGCGCGGACCTTCACGGCGAATTCCAGCGTATTCAGGGTGTGCTTGACGGCGAGCTGGCGGTCGCGCTCGCGGTCGGAGGAAAATTCGTAGAGGTTCGGCGCCGCCTTGTCCACGCCGACGGGCAGCGGACAGAAATTGTGCAGCGAGGAAATTTTAATCTCGCCGGCGTTCACCGCCTCGAAGATGCCGGGCAGCAGGCTGATGCGGATGCCGTGGCTCAACTCGGCGTAGTCAAAGCCCAGCTCGCGGATCTCGCGGAGCATTGCACGGCCGTCCGTGTGGCGCGCGGAATTCCAGCAGGTCGAAAACGAATACATAAAAAAACCGGCGGCATCCTAACGAATGCCGCCGGGCGTGAAAACGCAAATCGAGGCCTAGTCGTCAGCGTGGCGCTGGGCGAGCATGGCGGAGAAGCGGGCAACCTTTTCCTTGCGGCGGCGGACGGCGGACGGCTTTTCGAATTGCCGGCGCGCGCGGACGTTCTTGAGCGTGCCTTCGCGGTCAACTTTCTTCTTCAGCCGGCGCAATGCACGGTCAACAGGTTCGCCTTTTTTCAGTTTAATCTCTGTCATTTCACTCACTTCCTTTCGGGGGCGGGGCATGAACTGCCACGGGCAGCTTCCCGCATAAATTTAGGAACGCGGAGCATAGTTTTTTCGCGCCCAAAGTCAATTTATTTAATCCGCCGGAACACCTCCGACCCGCCGGCGGCGGGTTTTGGCTCGACAATTTGCCGGACCGGAAATAGGGTCACGCTCGATATCCAGCGGTGAACCCACAACCCACATCCACCCGCCGGCCTCCGGGCCGGCGACAGAAAGCCGAGGCCATCATGCATGTCGTCATCCGAATCTATCGCGGCAAGGGCGTCAAAAAGCTGTTCGACATCGGCGAGCAGCACGCGGCCGAGCTGCAACGCGTCATGCACTCCGTCGAGGGCCTCGTCAGCTACACGCTGGCCCGCGACGGCGACGGCGGGTTTGCCGTGACCGTCTGCCAGACCCGGCGCGGCATCAACCAGAGCATCAAGGTCGCGCGCGCCTTCTTGAAGCAACGCGCCCCGGACTTGAGCCTCGCCGCGATGCACATCACCGAGGGCAGGGTCATCGCCCACGTCAAATAACACAATAATGGTGATTACTCGATTGTCTGACCGCTTGTAGAATGATAAATGCGAAAAAGCGCGGACGGCTTTCGCCATCCGCGCTTTTGAATTTTTATCGGCTTAGACCTGCGGAGCCGGAGCAGCTTCGGTCGCCGCCGCTTCCTTGTCACGGTCTTCCATCGCGGCTTTGCGCGAGAGGCGGACACGGCCCTTTTCATCCACGCCGAGGCATTTCACGGTGATGTCGTCGCCGACTTTCACGATGTCCTCGGTCTTCTTCACGCGGAAGTTGGCCAGCTCGCTGATGTGCACGAGGCCGTCCTTGCCGGGAAGAAATTCGACGAACGCGCCGAATTCTTTCACGGTCACAACCTTGCCGCGGTAGATCTTGCCGATCTCGGCTTCGGCGGTGGAACCAGCAATGGCGTCCACGGCGATCTTCATGCCCTCCGCCGAGACGGAGAAGATGTTGACCGTGCCGTCGTCCTCGATGTCGATTTCGCAGCCGGATTCCTCGACGAGGCGCTTGATGTTCTTGCCGCCGGGTCCGATGATCGCGCCGATCTTCTCGGGGTTGATCTTGAGCGTGGTGATGCGCGGGGCGTATTTGCTGATGTCCTTGCGCGGCTCAGCGATGGTCTTGGCCATTTCGCCAAGAATCGCGAGACGGGCGATACGAGCCTTCTCGACCGCGATGTCCATGATGGCGTGCGGGAGGCCCTTGAGCTTCAAGTCGAGCTGGAAGCCGGTGATGCCCTTCTCGGTGCCGGCGATTTTGCAGTCCATGTCGCAATACGCGTCTTCCCAGCCGATGATGTCGGTGAGCAGCTCGTATTTGGAAATCTTCTCGCCGCTGTATTCGGTGCAGATGCCGACGCTGATGCCGGCGACCGGACGAATCATCGGAACGCCCGCATCCAGCAGCGCCAGCGTGCCACCGCAAACGGACGCCATCGAGGTGGAACCGTTGGATTCCATGATCTCGCTGGTAACGCGGATGGTGTAAGGATAGTTCGCCGATGGAATCATGGATTCAATCGAACGTTCGGCGAGCGCGCCGTGGCCGATTTCGCGACGGCCCGGACCGCTGATGCGGCCGGTTTCGCCGACAGAGAAATTCGGGAAGTTGTAGTGCAGGATGAATTTCTTCTCGTTCGCGCCGCCGGTGTAGGAATCAAATTCCTGCGTGTCGTCGCCGGTGCCGAGCGTGACAAGCGAAACGGCCTGCGTTTCGCCACGCGCGAACAACGCGGAACCGTGGGCGCGCGGGAGAATGCTGACTTCGCTGGAAATCGGGCGGACCTGTTCAAAATTACGGCCGTCGAGGCGCTTGCCGCTTTCAAGGATCAATTTGCGGACCGCTTCCTTCTGGATGTAGTAAAACGCGTCGTTGATGACGAAGGGCGTGACCTTTTCCGCGCCGTATTTCTCGACGAGCTTCGCGCCGACTTCGTTCTTGATGGCGTTGCACGCGCCTTCGCGGTTGAGTTTGCCGGGCGTGAGGAGCGCGGGCACGAAACGGTCGCCGGCGAGCGCCTTCGCATCGGCGAGAATTTCGTCGGGGACAATCTTCAACGTGATTTCGCGCTTCTTCTTGCCAACTTTCGTGACGAGTTCCTTCTGCGCGGCGATGATCGGCTGGATGACTTCCTGCGCGAATTTCAGCGCGGCGCTGAAATCGGCTTCGGAGATTTCCTTGGCCGCGCCTTCATACATGACGATGTCTTTTTCGTTGCCGACATAAACGAGGTCGAGATCGCTCTCGGCCTGTTCGGCGTGCGTGGGGTTGGCGACAAATTTTCCGCCGATGCGGCCGACGCGCACGGCACCGAGCGGACCAGCCCACGGAATGTCGGAAACCATCAACGCGGCGCTCGCGCCGATGATGCTCAAAATATCGGGATCGTTCTCGCCATCCGCGCTCAAGAGCACGGTCTGGACCTGGACTTCGTTATACCAGCCCTTAGGAAAGAGCGGACGAATCGGGCGGTCGGTGAGACGGCAGGTGAGAATTTCCTTTTCCGTCGGCCGGCCTTCGCGCTTGAAGTAACCGCCGGGAAACCTGCCCGCGGCCGCCGCCTTTTCGCGGTAATCAACGGTGAGCGGGAAAAAGTCCTGGCCGTCTTTGGCCTTGGTCGCGGCAACGGCGGCAACGATGACGATCGTTTCGCCGAGTTGCACGGTCACGGCACCGTCGGCCTGCTTGGCCAGTTTGCCGGATTCAATGATGATCTGTTTGTCGCCCAATTGAGCGGTGATTTTCTCTGACATGACTGCTTTCTTTCACCGCCTTCCGAGGAACTTCAGTGAACCCCGAACGAAGTCGGAGCTGAATGAAATTTCCCGAAGGCGGATTTTTTACGCGAGGTTGTTTGGTTAAGGAGTCTGGAAGTTCGCGTGGACCACCGGAATCCAAAAACGGAAGGCGGGCTTGGAAGAAATCAAGGCCACGCCCTCCGCAAATTGAGTTACTTACTTGCGCAGCTTGAGCTTCTTGGTAACCGTTTGGTAACGGCCCAAGTCGGTGCTCTGCAAATAGTCGAGCAGCCGGCGGCGCTGGCCGACCATGATCAGCAATCCACGGCGGGAGCTGTGATCCTTCTTGGCGGTCTGCAAATGCTCGGTCAAATGGTTGATGCGCTGGGTCAGCAGCGCGATTTGCACGTCGGCGGAACCGGTGTCCTTGGCGTGCGTCTTGAATGATTCAATCGTCTTTGTCTTCGCTTCCATAATAAAATGAGTTCGGAAAGATAATTATTCGCACCCACGGTGTAAAGCGAATTAAGCCGCGATTTTTGACCACTTCCAGCGCAACTGGTGTTTTGTTCCCAGCACCAGCTTGAACTGCTCCCCGATGCGCAGCCCTTCCACCCAGAAAATCTCACCGCCCGCCGTCGCGGCCAAAACCAACTCACGCCTTCGCGCGGCGGGGATTTTGGCGTTCATAAACAAGTCCTGCAACTTCACCGCCGACTTCATCCCGATAGGCTGAAACCGGTCGCCCGCCCGCCAATGGCGCAAAATAATTTCGCCGCCGATCTTGTCCGCATCAAAAAATTCCGTTCCCGACCGGTAGGGCGAGCGTCCCCGCGAGCCGTCGTTTTTTTTTACGGCCCAGGAAAATTTCTGGCCGGCAAATTCCGCCGTCCCGGCCCGGCCCGACAATTTCAATTTCAGTTCGGCGGAATTGAACCCGGCAGTTTCAGCATGACGACAGGAAATTTTCCCCGACACATCACGAACCGCCGAAACACCAGCCGCGATGCTCACCGGCCGGCCCGGCGTTTCGCGCAACTGCTCGACCAGTTCAAAATCCGGCAGCCAACCAAGTCCGACAAGCTGCTGCTGCAATACCTTCCGTTGCACCGCGAGCGGCAAATGGTCAAAACCGCCATCCGGGAGCGCCGGCATCCTGCCGGCATGACTCCGGGTTTTACGCCGCGCCGGGCCGGCAGGATGCCGGCGCTCCCAGCGACAGGCCGCCTCACCGACAAACTCCGACTCCGCGCCGACGATGTCCATCAGCCGCAAAACGGTTTTGTCCACGGCCGGCTGATAGTTTTTGCGCAGCAACGGCAGCAGCTCATTGCGAATCCGGTTGCGCAAAAAGTCGTTTAAGAAATTCGTTGCATCATCGCGAAAATGAATTTTGTTCTCGCGCGCAAACGCCAGCAGCTCCGCCTTGGAAAAGTCCAGCAGCGGACGGACGAGAGAAATCCTCTGGTCCGCCGGCGACGGCGAACGCCCTTTCATGCCCGCCAAACCCTTGCCGCCCGCACCGCGCAACAGGCGCAAAAAGAAAAGCTCCACCTGGTCGTCCGCGTGATGCGCCAGTGCGATAGTAGCGATCTTTTGTTCCCGCGCCGTGCGCGCCAGAAATTCATGGCGCAGTTTCCGCGCGGCCATCTCGACGGAGATTTTCGTTTGCGCGGCGAATTGTTTGACGTCCACGCCGCCGCCGAAAAATTTCAGCCGCAGTTTCTTTGCCGTCTGCCGGACGAGTTTTTCATCCGCCTCGCTGGCCTGTCCACGGAGACGGTGGTTGAAATGCGCGACGGAAATCTGCCAGCGATATTTTTTACCCAGCAAATGAAGCGCGTGCAGCAAGACCATTGAGTCCACGCCGCCCGAGACGGCGACGAGGATTTTTTGCCCGCGCGAAAACAGCCGCCGTTTGGCCATGGCCGTTTCAACGCGCTGGAGAAATTCGCTCACGCCGGCATTGTTGCGTTTTTTCGCACCACGGGCAAGCGGCTCGCGGAGATCGGTCTTCGTCCGACTTCGCCCCGACAAGCGCTTGCTCCACCAGAGTCATTGCACCAGTTTCAGCCGGTAGAAGCGGACAGGATTGTTGGTCACACTGAAGTCGGTGAACTGCCAGACGCCGGCGAGGCCGAGCGTGTTGGTCGCCAGCGGCTGCCAGTCGCCGGCGGTCAAATCGTCCGCGCTTTCCAAAACATAAGTCGAACCGTAACCGCCGTTGAGCTCCAACGTGACTCCGCTCGCCGGTTGAACGGCAACGCTTGAAATGGCCGGCGTGGCATTCGTCTGCGGCACGCGGGTGATGTTCACGGTCTGGTAATTGGTGCCGCCAAAACCGTCGCTGACCGCGCAGACAAACTGGTCGCTGACGTAATTGGGATTGGAGTAAAACAAGTCCGGCAGCGCATTCGTCACCGTCACACCGTTGGTGCTGGCGTTGATGAACACGATGGCCAGCAGATCGCCGTCGGCATCGCTCCAGTTCGTCGCGAGGTCGGCGACGGCGATGTTCAATCCCAATTTGGCGACCAGCGTGTAAAATGCCGGCACCACCTGCGGCGGATGGTTGGTGACGATTTGTGCGAGCGTGTTCGTGGCGGGCAAATCACCGGCGTCGCCGGAATAAATCGCGGTGATGAAATTTGTGCCGCGCGGCAGCGTGGAAAGATTGGTGCTGGTGGCCGCGCCGGCGAAAAGCGGCTCCAGATCAAATGCGGTGCCGTTCGTCAAAAACTGAATCGAGCCGGTGACGTTCGTCGGCGTGACGGCGGCGGTGAAATTCAAGCTGTCCTTGAAACCGTCGGGATTGGCCGACGAGGCAAGCGCGAGCGAGGACGGATTCAGATTCACCGTGAGCGTGGCGACCGCGCTGGTGGACGAACCGCCCGCCGCCGTGGCGACGACAAAATAATTTCCGGCCAAAGCCGTCGTAAGGTTGGACAGCGTGAGCGAAACATTAGTCTGCACGGTCAGCGGCGCGCTGTTGAAAAACCATTGATACGACAGCGTGGTGCAGGCGGTGGCGGCGACGCTGAAATTTGCCATGGTGCCGGCGAAATTCGTCTAGCTTGACGGCTCGCTCACGAACACCGGCGGCGTCTGGTCGATCACGATGGCGTGGTTCGTGGAATAGGATTGGTTGCCGGAGGCATCGGCGACGGTAAGAACGACGATATTGGTGCCAAGCTGCAAAACAGCGTTGTTTGTCGGGCTTTGCGTGATGGTCACGGAGCCGGACAAATCGGTGGCCTCAATATCATTTGTTCCCGTCACGTCCGGCATCAGCGCGATGCAGTTGGAATTCGCCGTGACAATTAGATTCGTGAAGCTCCACGAAATGATTGGCGGTGTAGTGTCGCGGACGATGACAGTGCGATTGGTCGTGGCGGTGTTGCCGCTGATGTCGCTGGCGGTGTAGGTCAGAGTGTTCGTGCCGGTGGCGTTGGTGATGACCGTGCCGCTGACCGCGACGGTGATACCGCCGGCACAAATGTCATTCGCGGTCGCGCCGGAATCGGTGAACGCGCTGCCAAGTTCGTTCGTCAGGCGGCCCGCGCCAATCAGCATGACGACCGGCGCCAGCGTGTCGCGCACAGCGAGCGTGGCGTTGCTCGTCGCGCTGCCGTAGAGATTGGTGACGGTGACGGAAACGGTGTTGGTGGAGACGGACAAATTGGTGATTGAAAAACTGGCGTTGGTTGCACCGGTGAGCGGCGTGCCGTTAAAGCTCCATTGGATGCTCAATGGCGCTGTGCCAACGGCGGTGAGCGTGAAGTTGTTGGTGTTATTGCCGCATTCAACCGTGCGGTTGGTGACGGAGGACGCAGTGATGGTCGCGGGCACAACGACCAGCAACGAGGCGACGCTGCTGGTGACCGAGCCAAACAAGTTGGTGACGACAAGCGTGTAATTTGCCGAGCTGTTGGTGGTGACGCCGGCGAGCGAGAGAACATTTGAGGTCGTGCCTGAAATCCCGGTGCCGTTGGAGATGTTCGTCCCATTTTTGCGCCATTGAAATGCGAGGTTGGTCGAACCGCTCGCGAACGCCGCAAAAAAAACATTGCCACCGGCAAGCTGCGTGAGGCTTGTCGGCTGCGAGGTGATGGCCGGCGCAAAACCGGCGATGACAGAAACATCGTCAAGGCCGAGCCAATAAGGATCGTCTCGTCCGCTAATTTTTAAAAGCGTGTTGGCGGCAGTCGCACTGACGACGAATTGCAGGTTAGTCCAGCCCACTTTTCCCATATTGGACTTGTCATAAATTGTCGTCCCGTTCCACGCCACGGCGAATTCATTTGGCGTGGAGGGCGACGTGTTTGGACTTTCGCACCAGACCGACAGCAAATATTTCTGGCCAGCCAGCGTGGGCAAACTTTGCGAGACGTAAGCCAGCGCACCATTCTCACCAAAAGCAAAAAAATAACTGCCCGAATGCGGCGTCATGCCGGAAATGGCCGAGTTGCCAACTACGCCGTTAAAACCCGCAGTGCCGTTGAACGACCAGCCCGTCACATCACCGGTCTCAAAACCGCCGTTTTGGACAAGGGACTGGCCGATGACAATCTGGCCGGTGATGCTCTGGACGAACTGGCTCGACAAGTTCGTAACTTGGAAACTGGCGGGATAAGTGCCGTTCGCCAGGTTCGTCACGGGAGCAGTGAGCGTGAAGGCGACGTTCGTCTGCGCGCCGGGTGCAAGCGTGCCCGCGGACGGCGAGACGCCAAACCACGCAGAAGTGTTGTTGAGGCTCCAGTTGAGCGCGCTGGCACGGGCGTTGGTCAAAATGATTGACTGCGCGGCGGGCGCAAACGGCCCGCCGGCCTGGCCGACGAAAGTAAAATTATTCGTCGGCAAAATTAGAAGCGCGTCCGCCGGTTCCAGCGCAAAGAAGCGCAGGTGGCTGACGCCGGTCGTCACATTCGAGAACAAAATACTCGCCGGATAAATGCCGCCGGGCTGGTTGCTGGCAACATTGTTCAGGCCGACATCCACCGAAACGCCCGCGCCGGCGGCGAGCGTGCCGCCGCTGGACGAAGCGTTGAGCCACGCGGCGGTATTGATGAGCGACCACTGCAAAGCCGAGTTGCCGGCGTTCGTCACGACGAAAGTCGTGGTGGAAATGTTGAAGCCGCCGCCGGGCGCGCCGACGGCGATGAAACCGCCGCTGGAAACAACCACGAGCGGGTCGGGATTGACGAGTGCGTTAACAAGGTTCGTCCCGTTCGGCGAGCCAACGCCGGTGCAGAGGTCGTAATTTTGCACGGCGTAAAAAGCGTTGGGGCTTGTTGGCGAGGTGTTGTTGCCCGTGGCGATGTCGTGGAAGGCGGAGTTGTAAAGGGATTCGTTGGCGACTTCATAAATGGCCGGATTGATGAAGCCGATGGACGATTGCCCGCTGGCCGCCGCCTGCTGGTTGACGAGCGCCATGAAACCCGCCCACAACGGCGCGGCGCAACTGGTGCCGCCAAAATTTCCGCTCGTGTTGTGATAATAAACATAGACGTTGTCAGCCGTCAGCGCCACGTCGGGGATATTGCGCGTGGTCATCGAACCGCCGTTGTTCAAAAACGAACTGATGCCCTGCTGCCAGGCCGGAATCGAATAATAGGTGCTGACGCCGCCGCTGCTGCCGCTGCCGCCGCCCCAGTTCCAGACCGTCTCGGATGAATACGCCCCGCCCGCCGACGGCGTCGCAAGCGTGGTGCCGCCGACTTGCGTGATGTAGGGCGAACTTGACGGGACAGTGGTGTTGCCGGAATTGTCAACATAACCGGACGGAAACGCATCACTGTCGCCGGACGCGTTGAAGAAACTCTGCCCCTGCGCAGCCATGGTTTTGAAAATGTTGTCCGTGGTGGTCGTCGGCCCGCCGCTCCAGCCCCATGAGGAGCTTAAATTTTTCACCGTGTTGCTTGCGGCCATCAGGTTGAGCACGTCGTTGGGAATGAAATTCGCCTGACTGCCTTCAAACACCACGATTTGCGAAAGTCCCGGAGCCATCGCCATCGCCATCTCGATATCGAGCGAACATTCGGCGATGCCGTTGGTATCGCTCGCGGTCGGGGTGCCGCTGAAACCGTCAATCAGCACGTTCTGCAGCAAAATGTTGGTGCGTCCACCGCCGGTCTGGGCGGCATATTTGGCGATGTCGCTGGCATAGTAACCTTCGAGTTGAAACAGCCCGACCGACTGGCCGGTACCATCCAGCGTGGTACCGGGCGCGTAGGCGGCGCGAAAATCATTTCCAAAATACGAAACGCCATTCGGCGCAGAACCGTAGTTGGGTTTCGCGCCCGGCAATGTACGTCGGATTTTCGGATAAGCGCGCGTGTAATTTTCCAGCCCGCTCACGTCCGCAATCGGCAAGGCGGTATCCACGGACGGCTCGGTGTCCGGCGCAAAAAAATCGCGCGGTTCGCGCGGATGGCGGAAGGTTTTGAGCGTGACGTGAAAGGCACGCTCGGCGGCGCCCGATTTGCCGGCGACATCCAGCACCAGCCGGTTGCCGTGCGTGCCGGTGATGGTGAAGCCGTTTGTCCGCACGAAGTTTTTCACTGTCTCGTAATCCGACTCCGTCGGGCCGAAGCGCGCGGTAAATTCCGCCGGCGACAAAAATTTGCGGAATTTCGGGCTGGCCGGGTCGGAAAGTTGGCGCAGAAATTCGCCCAGTTCATTCGTGTTCCGCAGCGGCAGGCCGATGGCGAGCGAAAGTTCATTCGTCGCGGCCAGCCGCGCGAGCGGCATCAGCCGCTTGGTGGCGGGCACGACATGGCCGGGCAAAGATTTTCGCGGCGGTTCCGCACTAAACCCAGTAATGACCGCCGTCAAAAAAACTAATGCTGCCAAAACACTTTTCATTTGGGCGCGGTCGGCCATGGTTTCAATATATCACTGAACCAAAATCAGCCGGTAAAATTTCTGCGCGAACGGCGCGATGTTCGTGTCGGTCAGGGTGAACGTGTCCGTGTCCGCCGTGACCGGCGCACCGAGGTCAATCCAGTCCGGCTGCGCGAGATTGGTTTTGTATTGCGCTTGGTAAATCGAGCCGGCGGTGACGGCGAAGTCAAAATGGAACACTGCCGGCGCGGGCAATGAATTTTGCGCAATGGCTTTCACATGCGGCGCGACGATCGGCTTCACACTCACGTCGTCGAGGCCGAGATAGTAGGGATCGTTCTGAAAACCGAATTGCAGTTGCGAGCCGTTCATGGTGGCGGTGACGGTGAACTGCAAATTGCTCCACGCGCCGAACGGCAGGTTGACGCGGTCAAAAATCGTGTTGCCCTCCCATTGCACCTGAAATTCATTGGGCGTCGCGCCGAGGGTGTTGCTGGGATTGCGCACCCACAGCGAGAGCTGGTAAGTCTGGCCGGCGTAGGTCGGCAGCACCTGCGAGAGATAGCCCAGCGTGGTCGTCTGCCCCAGCAGCGCGGCGTATTTGCCGGCGTGAACCAGCCCGCTGCGGCTGCCCACCGAGGTGGTGGCGGCGTTCAGCGACCAGCCGGAAAAATTGCCCGTTTCAAAGCCGCCGTTGGTCACGAGATTTTGTCCGATGCGCAGCGTGAACGGCAGGTTTTGGATGACTTTGTTTTTCGCGTTCTTCACCGCCACGATGGTTTTGTAGGAACCGACGGCGAGCGAATTCGCCTTGGCGGTCAAGCTGATGGTGAAATTATTCTGGCTCGCCGCCGCGACCGTGCCGGTGGTTTGGTTGACCGCCAGCCAGGCGGCGTTGGAAATGGCCACTTTCCAAAACGCGGGCGCGCCGCCGAGATTGACGATGGTGAAATTCTGCGACGACGGAAAAAACGGCCCGGCTTTCGGCCCGATGGCGTTGAACCCGGCGGGCGGCGTTACCGACAGCACCGGCAACACCTGCAGCCGGAAGACGACGAACTGCACCGCCGACGAGGCCGCGTTGGAAAACATCAGCGTCGCGGAATAACTGCCGACCGCAAGGTTCGTCGCGGCGGACGTGAAACCCACGTTCACGTTCGTCGCCGCCTGCGGGTCAAGCGAACCGCTGGACGGTGAAACATTCAGCCAGTTCGCCACGGCGGGATTGCCCCACGCCCACGTCAGCGGCGCGACATCGGAATTGGTGAGCGTCACGGTAAAATTGGCCGGGCTGAACGGCCCGCCCACCGGGCCGCTGGCAGTGAGCTGCGAATTAGAAACGATGCCCAGCGCATCCGTCACCGATCCGACCTGTCCCACCAAGGCGTCCAGCAAATTTTGCCCCGCCGGCGTGCCCCACCCGGTGCAGAGGTCGTAGCCGCTCACGCCATAAAATTGCGCCGTGCTTTTGCTCCAGGTGTTGTCGCCCTTGGTGACGTCGTGAAAATCCTGCGCGTAGGCGGCGGAAGTGCCGACCGCATAAACCGTCGGATTGATGAAGCCGACCGGCGGGTTGCCCGTCGAGGCGGCCTCCTGGTTGGCGAGCGCCGTCAGCCCCGCCCACAACGGCGCGGCGCAGCTCGTCCCGCCCAGCGAGGCGGAACTGCCATTGTCATAGTTGCAATAAACATTGTCCGCCGCCAGCGCCACGTCAGGGATATTGCGCTTGGTGGTGGAACCCTGGTTGCCCGCCATGCTCACGCCGGACTGCCAGGCGGGAATCGCATAATAACTGCTGATGCCGCCGCTGCTGCCGGTGCCGCCGCCCCAGTTCCAAACCGATTCCGACTGCCACGCGCCTCCCGGCCCGGCCGTCGTCAGCGTCGTGCCGCCGACTTGAATGATGTAAGGCGAACTCGACGGCGCGTTTTGCAGCGCCGCGTTGTCCACGCCGTTGGCCGAGTTTGCACCGGTCGTGAATGCGTCAGTGTCGCCGGAGGCGTTGTAGAAAGACTGTCCCTGCGCCGCCAGTTCCTGAAAAATCGCGTCCGTGGTCGCGTCCGGCCCGCCGCCCCAGCCCCACGAGCAGCTCAAACTTTTCACCGTGTTGCTCGCCGCCATCGCATTCAAAATGTCATTTGGCAAACCGTTGGGGCTGGCCTCAAACACGATGATTTTGGAAAGGCCCGGAGCCATCGCCATGGTCATTTCGATGTCCAGCGCCACTTCAATGTTGCCGCTGTTCGCGCCGATCGTCGGCTTGCCGTTGAAGCCGCCCAGCAAGACCGTCTTGATCTGGATGTTCGTCCGCCCGCCGCCCGCCAGCTTCGCGTAGGCCACGATGTCGTTGGAATAAAATCCGTCGAACTGCAACAGCCCAACCATCTGCCCCACGCCGGTCAGCGTCGTGTCCGGCACATACGCCGCGCGGAAATCGTCGCCCAGAAAATCGCCCGTCGGCGCAGAACCGGTCTTGGGCACGGCGTGGGCGGCGGTCGTTTTTTTCGCCAATTTCGGATGCGGCAACTGGTAATTACTCAAGCCGCCCACGTCCGCCACCGGCAAGGGCGTGTCCACTGTCGGCTCCGCGTCTGGCGCGAAAAATTCCCGCGCCTCGGTGGGATGCTGGAAGCGGCGCAGGTGAAAATGAAATGCGCGCTCGATGTCCGCCGGACTGGCCGACACGTCGAGCAGCAGCCGGTTGCCGTGCGTGGCGGCGATGCGGAAGCCGTTCGCCTGGGCAAAATTTTTCACCGCCGCATAATCCGCCTCGGTCGGTCCAAATTTCGCGGTGAATTGTTCCGGCGTGAGATAATGGCGGTAGTTCGGGCTGGCCGGGTTATAGATGTCCGCGAGTAAATTTTTCAGCCCCGCCGGATTACGCAGCGGCAGGCCGAGGGCAAGCCGCAACTCCTTCGTCGCCGGCAATTCGCCCAGCGCCGCCAGCTTGGCGACAATCGCCGGCACATGACCGTGCAATGTTTTTACATCCGCGCCAAAAACAGGACAGACGCCGACGGCCAAGGCCAGCCCCAGCGCCGACGTCACGCGAAAAAGACTCTTTTTGCAAAACATGATGACTCTAAGACAACAAAGCACTTTGCGTTCCCATTTTCGCCGAATGCTTCCCGACAGGCTAACTCATCTCAAAAACATGTCAATTTGCGCCGCGCGCGCTTTCCGCTTTCCGCCGTCCGGTTTCCGTTTTAATTTCCCCGTGTGTCCGTCTCCTTCACCATCCTCGGCAGCGGCTCGGCCGGCAATTGCGCCTACGTCGAGACCGCCGAAGCGCGCATCCTCGTGGATGCCGGCTTCTCGCCGCTGCAAATCCGCAAGCGTCTCGCCACCCTCGGCAAGACGCCGGAAAATCTTTCGGCCATCCTCATCACCCACGAACATTCCGACCATATCGCCGGCGTCCTCGGACTCGCGGACAAATTTCACATCCCGGTTTTCTGCAATCGCGGCACGCAGGACGGCACCCTCTGGGCGCTCAAAACCAAATGGGACTCAAAAAAGAAACCGGCCTTCGCGGGCACCGATGGCACGGCGCTGCTCAAATCGAAAATTGACTGGCGGCTGTTCGAGACCGGCGCGAGCTTTGAAATCGGCGATGTGGGCATCGAGACGTTTTCCATTCCGCACGACGCGCAGGATCCGGTGGGCTACGTTCTCCGCACCAGCGCCGGCAACATCGGTTTTGCCACCGACCTCGGCCACGTCACCAAGCTCGTGCTGGAACGCATCCGCGTCGCCAACGTGCTCGTCCTCGAGTCCAACCACGACGTGAAGATGTTGCAGGATTGTCCGCGCCGCTCGTGGGCGCTCAAACAGCGCATCCTCGGCCGCCACGGCCACATCTCCAACGTCACCGCCGCCGAGACCGTCGCGCAAATCATGTCCGCCGGGCTGAAGCAGCTTTACCTCGCGCACTTGAGCCGCGAATGTAACAAGCCCGAACTCGCCGAACACGTCATGGCCGAGCAGCTCCACCACATCGGCGCGCAACACGTCGCACTCCAAGTTGCCGCGCAGGACGTGCCGTGTGAAACTTTGGGATTATGAAAATTTGGCGGCGTGGACTTATCGCTTGGGATATTATTGGCGTATCAAGATCTGGCTTTTGCGTAGGCGGCCTCGATTCGCTCAAGCTCTTCCTCCGAGACGGTCAGGACTGATCCGTGGCGGAACTTGAACGGGAAAACAAAACCTTCGCCGGGTTTGAATTGGCCGCCTCCAAGGTCATCGGTCACGAAAGGTTTGTAGCCGGCACTGCGGGCGTAGTTGTCGAGAATCAAACACCATTGGCCCGGTTTGCCGTCGGCTCCGGGTTTGATGCAGTAACATTCCGGGCCTTCGTAGCCCTGCATCTTGGCGAGGGAAAAATTCGTCACGTCGTTCCACGGGCCGAGCAGGTTGGGGCTGACCTCCATCGTGATGGACGTGAATTGTTCATCTTTGGAGAAGCGGTAATACTGACCGTTCTCGCGCACAATGTCGGTATCAATCACATGCCACGGTTTGTCAATGTAGATGAACGGTTTTCCGAACGTCACAAAATCCTTGGTCCACGCGGCCCAGATGCGTTGCTTGCCGAAATTGTCGCGCTTGGTTCTCGACGCCCAGAAGACGAGATATTCCTTTTTGCCTTCATCATACACGGCTTCAGGCGCCCAGGTGCAGCCGGCGTCGTCTGCCGCCACCTTCACCAGGCGCGGCTCGGACCAATGCACCAGATCGGTGGAATCCCAGATGACAAGGGCTTGGCTGGCGGCGTTCTGGGCGCGGCCCCAGTCGCCGTTGTGGTGGATGGAAAGGTCGGTGGCGATGAGGTAAAATTTCTTACCGTCGTGCGCCCGCAGCAAATACGGATCGCGCACGCCCTTTTCGCCAAGCTGGCTGACCAGCACCGGCTCGGCCGCGTTCAACGCGCGCCAGTTGCGGCCGTCCTTGCTCACGGCAAAATAAATCTGTTCGCTCATCGGCGTCTGTTCGCCCTTGAAAGTGACAAAAAGATAACCGCCCGGCATCGCAGCCAAACCGGTGATCGTAGCGGCCAGGACCATCAGACTGGTTAGGAGGACATATTTTGATTTCATAACACGGAATAGGGATCAAGCATGTGGCTTGATGCGGCCATCATGGACATTGGCTAAGGAGAAGCCAACCGGAAAAAGATGCTGCCGTGGTAGTGCCGATGGAAATGTTGCTTTGATTGACGTTGGTCGAGACAAGGCAGCTTGAATTATAACAAAAAAGGCGAGGCCGAAGCCTCGCCTTGAAATGTTTCGGCGCAAATTATTTCGCGGCCGCAGCGGTCTTGGTTTCCAGTTCCTTGACCAGCGTCGCGCCCTTGCCGATGCGCTTGCGCAGGTAGGTCAGCTTGGCGCGGCGCACGTCGCCCTGGCGCTCGACTTCGATCTTGTCCACGCGCGGCGAGTGGAACGGAAAAATGCGCTCCACGCCTTCGCCGTAGCTGATGCGGCGGACGGTGAACGTCTCGTTCAAGCCCGTACCGCGCTTGCCGATGACAACGCCGGAGAAAATCTGGATGCGTTCCTTGTCGCCTTCGACGACCTTGGTGTGGACGCGGACGCTGTCGCCCACGTTGAACTTCGCGTTGTCTTTGCGAAACTGTGCCGATTCAATTTTCAGTTGTAATGCCTGGTTCATAACTTTATAAATTTTTTATTTCAACAAATCTGGTCTCTGCTCTTTCGTCCGCAACTTCGCCTGCTCGCGCCGCCATTTCTCGATCTCGGCGTGGTTGCCGTTCAGCAACACTTCGGGAACTTTCATCCCGCGAAACTCCGCCGGCCGCGTGTATTGCGGATATTCCAGCAAACCGTGGCTGAACGATTCATCCGTCGAACTCGCGTCGTCGCCCAAAACTCCGGGCAGCAGCCGCGCCACCGCGTCAATCACCACCATCGCGGGCAACGCGCCGTTCGTCAGCACATAGTCGCCGATGGACAACTCATCGTCCGCCAGCGCTTCCCGCACCCGCTCGTCGAAGCCTTCGTAATGGCCCGTGACGAGCAGCAAATCTTTTTCCTGCGCCAGCTCGCGCGCGATCGACTGGCTGAACTTCCGCCCCGATGGCGAAAGCAAAATCACTTTCGTTCCTTCGCGCTTCAAACTTTCCACCGCTTCAAACAGCGGTTCCGGCTTCATCAACATTCCCGGCCCGCCGCCAAACGGTTTATCGTCCACCGTCTTGTGCCGGTCATGTGTCCAATCTCGCAACTGGTGGATTTTCAGATCCAGCAGCCCCTTCTTGCGCGCCCGCATGATGATGCTTTCATCCAGCGGCCCGGCGAACATCGCCGGGAACAAGGTCAGCACGTCAATTTTCATGCGTGCCAAAATTATAAATCACTTCGCCGGCTTGTCCTCGACAATTTCCACCGAGCAACGAATCCCTTTTTTCGCGCTGCCGGCGAGCAACAACGAGCGGATGGCGTTGATCGTCACGCCCTGGCGCCCGATGATCTTGCCGACATCGGACGGTTCGAGGCGCAGTTCATAGACGGTCGCCCCGCCGCGCTCCACCGGCGTGACGCTCACGGCGTCCGGGTGTTGCACGAGTCCTTTGACGACGTATTCGAGGAACTCCTGCATGGCGCGGGAAATTATTAAGCCGCCACCGGAGCCGCCTTGACCGCCTTCTTGATGAAGCTGGCCACGGTGTCGCTGGCTTGCGCACCCTTGCTGATCCAGTATTGGGCGCGGTCGAGCTTGAGGGTGAAGTTTTCACCCTGCTTGAGCGGCTGGTAGGTGCCGATTTCCTCGATGCACTTGCCATCGCGCGGGCTGCGGCTGTCGGCGACGACGATACGGAACACCGGGGTGTTCTTGGTGCCGACGCGTTTCATGCGAATTTTTACAGACATAAATTTATCAAAAGAGCGTGGAAACTACCGAAGCGAGGACGGCTTTGCAAGCCTTTGTTTTGGAAAAACGGTTTGTCCGCCGCCAGGCAGCAAAACAAAATTCAAAACTTGAAACTTTCCACCGGCAACTTGAAACTCACCCGATGAGCCGGCCTTACGAGGAAATCCTGAATGGCGGGACGCTGCCGCGTTCCGCGCCCGGCGACCGTCACGAAACCATCTGCGCCCGGCTCCATCGCGAGATGGCCGCCAGCATCGCTGGACTTACGGGCGTGCAACTGCTCCCGGCGCGCACACAGGTGCCACTCGCCCGCACCACGGCGTTTTGTCCCGACCTCGCGCTGGTCATGGCCGCCACCGGCAAGCTGTTTCTCGCCGCCGAAATCATTAACCGCGACGATCACCGCGCCGACACGGTCACGAAAAAGGAGCTTTACGAACACCACCGCGTGCCGCGCCTGTGGATGATTGACCCACGCTACGACAACGTGGAGATTTACCACAGCTTCGAGTTCGGCCTCAAACTGCACGGCATCCTTGCCAGCGGCGAAATCATCCAGGAAAAGCTCGTCCCGCAATTCCAGCTCACGGTGAAAGAGTTGTTCGCCGCCTGACGGCATTATGATGGCATTAAATTGGTTGAACAAAACCATTAATTGCGCTGTCAAAGCTCCCGTAGCCACAAAACCAACCAACAAAGACAACTCCATGAAAAAATTGAAACTCACCCTCGCCCTGCTCACCGGCCTCGCCTTCGCGGGTGCCACCCTGACCGCGCTGGCGGACGACGCCAAGGAAACCACCATCACCGGCAACATGGTCTGCGGCAAATGCAAGCTGCACGAAACCAAATCCTGCCAGAACGTCATCCAGGTGGAAACCGACGGCAAAACCGTCAATTATTATCTCGCCAAGAATGACGTGAGCGACGCACAGCACGAAGACATCTGCCACGGCGACACCAAGAAAATGACCGCCACCGGCACCGTCACGGAAAAAGACGGCAAAGAAATCCTGACCGTCACCAAGCTCGAAGCGGCCAAGTAAAAAATCGTTCTGTCCTTAACCGCCGCTGGAATTCATTTCTGGCGGCGGTTTTTAATTTCATCCGCTCAAGATTCAAGCCGGAAAATAAGGCGACTGGCAATCCTGTCGCCGCGCCAGTTCGCTGGCGTAATTCTGCCCCAGCGAATCCGCGTTGGCTCGTATCCACTCGGTCAAACGGGTTTTACCGGTCGGCGGCGTGTCCACGCACAGCAAGCCGTCCATCAGTCCTTTGATTTCTTCGCGGGTGATGAAGGTGTCGCGCACAAACCAGCCGATCACCCGGCTCGCGGCATAGCCCACGCCGGGTGAAACTTTCACAATGTGCCGTTTACTGCCAATGGCGGCACCGACGGCTTCAACCAGTTCGCGATAGGTGAATGTTTCCGGCCCAATGGCATTGATGACGCCGTTCTCTTGGTTGTCGCCTTCGGCCACAGCCAATGCCGCCAAATCCTCGACATAAATCGGCTGCAAGCGATACGAGCCATCGCCAAACACCGCGAAAAATGGAAACCGGCGCAACGCCCAGGCGATGTTGTTGATCAAAATATCTTCGCGGCCAAACAGCACCGTCGGGCGAAGGATGGAATAATTCATTCCGCTTTCCCTCAGCGCGCGTTCCAGCCGCGCCTTGCCGGCGAAATACTCCAGCGGCGAATCCTCGCTCGGATTGGTGATGCTGACGTGGACGATTTTTCGGACACTCGCCCGCTTGGCGGCCGCAAACAATACCAGCGTGTTTTTCACGGCCTGTTCATGCGTGAATGTCGCATGGTTGAACCGCACCCAATAAGTGTTGTAAAGCACATCCACCCCGGCGAGCGACTCCGCCAGCTTGTCCGGCCGGTCGAAAGCCAGCGGCAGCGCCTTCACCTGTCCGCCGAAGCGATTGGTCCGCGCCGGCGAGTTGGTCAGCGTGACAACTTTGCGACCTTCAGCCAGCAGGCGCGCGGCGATGTAGCGACCAGAATAGCCAAAAGCTCCAGTAACGGCGTGAACGGCATCTTTTCTCATATTATTGTTATTTCTGTATTTTGTGAATTATAAGTCCAAAAAAAATTATTTAAGCCACCTCGCAACGTGGCCGCCGAGTTTGACCAGCTTGACGCGTGAAGACAGCGGCAACCGGCGCACATCACCAAACCAGCCGTCCATCAACTCGAAAAACTCCAGCATTTCCGCCAGCCGTTGTTTGGTGTGCAGATCAACCGGCGCGTCTTTCAATTGCGCCGAAGTCTCCCGCAACGTCTTGAGTGTGGGATCCATTTCGCGCCGCTTGCGCTCGTCCAGCAGGATTTCAAACATCTGCCACACATCCTTGATGGATTCAAAGTGCTCACGCCGGTCGCCCAAAATATGTACGCCTTTGATCACGCCCCAAGTCTGCAATTCCTTGAGGCTGTTGCTGACGTGCGACCGCGCCACGCCCAGCGCCTCGACAATCTCATCCGCCGTCAGCGGCTTCGGAGAAAAATAGAGCAGCGCATGGATTTGAGCCACCGTGCGGCTGATGCCCCAACGCGCGCCCATCTCGCCCCAGTGGAGAACCATTTTTTGGATGATCGGATTCAATGACATTTCTGTTTAGACAGTAATATAAGGAATATACGGTTGTAAGTCAAGAACACAATTGCCAAAATCAGTCAGGAAATCTGTCCCCGATTAAACTTCACGCAGTCATCGTATTTCACGCCGCTGCCGCCGAAGATGTCCAGCGCGGAGCCAATCGTCAGGTCAACCTTCCCCTGCCCTAATTGCGTGACCGCTTCCAAGTCTGCCAGCGAGTTTGCGCCGCCGGCGTAAGTCGTCGGAATCGGCGTAAACTGCCCGAGCATGGAAACCAATTCGCGGTCAATGCCGCGACACAAGCCTTCCACGTCCACCGCGTGAATCAGAAACTCCGCGCAATAGCTGGAGAATTTTTGCAGCGTCCCGGCATCCACTTCCAAGTCGGTAAATTTCTGCCAGCGGTCGGTGACGACGAAATATTTTTCACCTCGCTTCCGGCAGCTCAAATCCAAAACGAGTTTTTCTTTGCCGATGGCTTTGACGAGTTCGTACAAGCGAGCCCAATCCACGCGGCCTTCGCGGAAAACCCAGCTCGTAACGATGACGTGCGACGCGCCGGCATCCAGCCAACCACGTGCGTTCTGTGCGTTCACGCCGCCGCCGAGATGCAAGCCACCGGGATAGGCCGCGAGCGCAGCGCGGGCCTCGGCTTCGTTGCCGGAGCCGAGTTGGATGACGTGACCGCCGGCCAAACCATCGCGCCGGTAAAGTTCGGCGAACCACGCGGCGGATTTCTCGGAGACAAAATTAGTGCGCGCGCCGGCGTCGCTGAGCGTGCCGCCGACGATTTGCTTTACCTTGCCTTCATGCAAGTCAATGCACGGACGAAACATTTTGATTTACGATTTACGAATGACGACTGGCGCGCAGCATGGCAGAAGCCGCGTCCATCGTAAATCGCATATCGTAAATGCGCAAATGGAGTCGGCTCGACAAACCGGTGGAATTTTCTAAATTGTCCCGAATGTCGTTCAAACCTTTGGTCATCGCCGGACGTGAGTTCGGCTCGCGCCTGATCCTCGGCACCGGAAAATTTCCGTCGCCGGAAGCCATGCGCGATGCGCTCGCCGCCAGCGGCACGGAAATGGTCACGGTCGCCCTGCGCCGCGCGGATTTGTCCGGCAAGAAAGATCCGTTCGCGAACATCCTCGAATTCATTGACCCGAAAAAATATCTACTCCTGCCCAACACCAGCGGCGCGATGAACGCCGAGGAAGCCGTCCGCCTCGCGCGCCTCGCCGTCGCCGCCGGATTGCCGAAGTGGGTGAAGCTCGAAATCCATCCCGACCCGCGCTACCTGCTGCCCGACCCGATTGAGACGTTCAAGGCGGCGGAGATTTTGGTGAAGGAAGGTTTCACCGTGCTGCCCTATATCAATGCCGATCCGGTGCTGGCGAAACGATTGCAGGAAGTGGGCTGCGCGACGGTGATGCCGCTCGGCGCACCGATTGGCTCGAATCGCGGCATCCAGACGCGCGACCAGATCCGCATCATCATCGAACAAGCCACCGTGCCGGTGGTCGTAGATGCGGGCATCGGCGCACCGAGTCATGCGGCGGAAGCGATGGAACTGGGCGCGGACGCCGTGCTGGTGAACACCGCCATCGCCGTGGCGAACGACCCGAACCGCATGGGCATCGCATTCAAGCAGGCCGTGGAAGCCGGTCGCAGCGCGTTTGAGATCGGTCTCGGCGCGCCCAGCGAAACGGCCAGCGCGACAAGTCCCCTGACGGCGTTTCTAAACTAAAATTCAACCACAGATGGACACAGATAAACACGAATGCCGAATTGGGGTGAAGGCTTTGGCTGCTGGGGCGAGCGTCCTCGCGAGCCATTTTGGCTGGTTGCAAAGGGCGGCTCGCCGGGAGTCTCGCCCCACCAGCATCCGGCATCTGTGTCCATCCGTGTTAATCCGTGGTTAAAAATATGAGTGCAAACAAACTTTCCGCTGCGCGCGCCCGGCAGATTTTGGCCGCCGCGCAAAAGACCCGCGTCCTCGTCGTCGGCGACGTGATGCTCGACCAGTTCATCTGGGGCGGCGTGTCCCGCATTTCGCCGGAGGCGCCGGTGCCGGTGGTGGATTTCCAGCGCGAAAGCTTCATGCCCGGCGGCGCGGCCAACGTCGCGCGCAACCTGGTTTCGCTGCAAACCCCCGCCGAGCTTTTCGGCGCAATTGGCAATGACGATGCCGCACGCAAGCTGCTGAAACTGCTTGGTGAACAAAACATCGGCTGCGCTGGCCTCGTTAAAAATTCCGCGCGGCATACGAGCATCAAGACGCGCATCGTGGCGCACCAGCAGCAAGTCGTGCGCATTGACCGCGAGACGCGCAGCGCGCTCGATGCCAAGACGACCGCAATGCTGCTCGCGGAATTCAAAAAGAAAATTTCCCAGGCCGACGCCGTCATCATCGGCGACTACGGCAAAGGCGTCGTCACGCAGCCGCTGCTGAACGAAATCAAGTCGCTCTGCCACGCGCGCGGCGTGTGGTTGAGCCTCGACCCGAAGCCGGTGCATCATCTGAATTTAAGCAACCTTTCGCTTATCACGCCAAACCGCAAAGAAGCGTTTGAGCTGGCCGACCTGCCCGATGACACGAAGAATGCCAATCCATTCGCGGACAAAAATCTGATGTTGGTTGCAGAGCGTTTGCTGAAGGAATTGAATCCGGCGCTGCTGCTCATCACGCTCGGCGAACTCGGCATGCTGCTGTGCCAGCGCGGACAGAAGCCGTTTCACATTCCCACGGTGGCACAGGAGGTGTTCGACGTTTCCGGCGCGGGCGACACGGTCATTGCCAGTTTCACGCTGGCGGTGGCGGCCGGTGCGGCGCCAATTGAAGCGGCGATTTTGTCCAACCACGCCGCCGGCATCGTCGTCGGCAAGGTCGGCACGGCGGTCACCACGCCGAAGGAGTTGGTGAATAGTTTTAGCCACAGATAAACAAAACAGAGATGGACACAGATAACAACAAAAGCAGCTTGATTCTCCGCAAGGTTTTGGACTGCGGCAGCCCTCTGCCGCTTTTACGCGCCGAGCCTGCGATACCAAAGCGGCAGAGGGCCGCCACAGTCCAAGACGCTGGCGCGTTTGCGTTGCCTGACGGTTTTTATCCGGGTTAATCCGTGTCCATCCGTGGTTCCAAAATGAATTCAAACAAAATCACCGTCGAAACCATCCGCGCGATGAAAAGCCGCGGCGAGAAAATCGCCGCGCTCACGGCGTATGATTTCCCGATGGCAAAACTGCTCGATGAGGCGGGCGTTCCCCTGCTGCTCGTCGGCGATTCCGTGGGCATGGTGGTGCTGGGTTATCCCGACACCACGCACGTCACGATGGCGGAAATGGAGCATCACGTCCGCGCCGCCGCCCGCGCGAAGCCAAATGCGCTGCTCGGCGGCGATCTGCCGTTCAAGAGTTACGAGACGGTGGAAGATGCGGTGGCCAATGCCAAACGTCTTTCCGCCGCCGGCGCGGAATTTGTGAAAGCGGAAGGCGGCGCGGAAATTTTGCCGCAAGTGCGCGCCATCCTCGCGGCGGGCATTCCGTTTTGCGGTCATCTGGGAATGTTGCCGCAGCACGTTTTGGAAGAAGGGGGCTATCACATCAAAGGCAAGCAGGAAGCGGAGCATCAGAAATTGATCAATGATGCCAAGGCTTTGAGCGATGTAGGCGCGTTTGCGGTGGTGCTGGAATTGGTCACGCCGCCGGTGGCGAAGGAAATCACCGCGCAGATTTCGGTGCCGACCATCGGCATCGGCAGCGGGCCGGACTGCGATGGACAGATTTTGGTGACGCACGATTTGACCGGCAGCTTTCCGTGGTTCACGCCCCGCTTCGTGAAACCAAAGACAAACTGCGCGGCGGAAATCAAATCGGCGGTCACGGCGTGGAAAACTCAAATCGGCGCGCGGTAACAGCGCCGTTTTGCCCCGTTTTTCCCGCAAAAAAATATTTTCAACTTTTTCAAGGGTTGGACAGCCAATGTCCAACCCTCCCTGCCAGGCTGGTGTCGTAATTGAAACAAAATTATGACCACCAACCAGCAACTCGAACTCGGATTCAACGGCACCCAGACCCGCATCTTTGGCCGGCGGCGCGAGCAGCGCGCGGCACGGGCGCAATGGTGGTTCGCCAAAATGCGCGCGGCGGTGGAAAGCGCGATGGACTGGCAGAACGAAGCGCCGGCGCATGCGGAACAAATCTGGATGCCCGGCGCGAACCGGCAATTGAAGGTGTAACGCACGACTCGCAAGAACGCTCGCCCCGCCGATTCATTGGTAGCCGGTGGCCTTGTGCTGCTGCGCCGGTTCGCGCACCTCGGCGGAGGGCGGCAGCGGGTCGTCGTGTCCGTGGCTGGGAAAAATCCGTTGCGAGGCGGAGGGCTGTTTTTTCTTCCCACCATTTTTTCGATTAATTTTCAGCTTGGATAGCCGATGTCCTAGTGACAGGGCGAGAACGGCGTCAAAAGAAAGACAAATTATGACGACAACCAGCCAGCTCGAACTTGGATTCACCGGAACGCAGCGCCGCATCTTCAGCCGCCAGCGTGAAATACGCATGGCGCGGGCGAAATGGTGGTTTGCCCGGATGCGCGAAGCCGTGGAAAAAGCCTGGCAGGAACCGACGGCACCGACGGCCGAGCAAATCTGGATGCCCGGCGCGAACCGGACTTTGAAAGTGTAATCGCACGGCTCGCGAGGCTACTCGCCCTACCGGTTCATTCGTAGCTGGCTTGGACAAACGCACGGATGTCGCTGATTTCCTCGGTGCCGTGGACGGTGTGTTCCTTGGGGTATTCGCGCCAGGTGACATTGAGGCCGGCGGACTGAAGTTTTTTCGCCTGTTCGCGCACCTCGGCGAACGGCAGCAGCGGATCATAATGGCCGTGGCTGAGGAAAAGCCGTTGCGATTGGGCGACGGGCGTGAGGTCGCGCAGCAAATTTTCAATTTCAAAAACCCAGCCGCTGATGCCGACGATGCCGGCGAGCCGGTGCGGATAACGCAGGCCGGTTTCCAGCGACATGAGGCAGCCTTGCGAAAAACCGCCGAGCGTGATCTGGTCGGCGGGAAAGTTTTTTGCACGCAAATCATCGAGCAATTCGAAAAGCAGTTTGCGGCTGCGGTGGATGCCGGGCGCGATGTCGTGCGGATAATCGAACCACGAATAGCCGCCGAAATATTCGTCCGGCGCGCGGACAAGCAGATAATTCAGCCACGGCAAATCGAGTGCGCCGGGCAGCCAGTTCCAGCCGGCGGGCGAATCGCCGAGGCCGTGCAGCATGACGAAAAGACGGCGCGAATCTTTTTCGGCGGCGGGAATGAACTGTCCGTGCAGCATGACGCTTCAGGCACTAGGCGGACGGCTCGCCTGAAGCCGCGCACGCATGACGTAGATGAGCGCCTTCACGGTCAGCTCGATGAACAAAAACGGCTTGGCGATGAAGTCGTTGCCGCCGGCCATCGTGGAGCTGGTGCGGTTGTCAAAGTCGTTGAGGCTGGTGACGAACACTACCGGCGTCTTCTTCAGGTGCGGCATGGCGCGCAGCTTGGCGCACAGCTCGTAGCCGGTCATGCCGGGCATGTCCACGTCGAGAAAAATCAGGTCGAAATCATTTTCCGCCAGCAATTGCAGGGCCTGTTCCGGCTCCTCGACGTTGACGGATTTCAACTTCGCCTTTTCCAGCGCATAGACGATGGCGCGGCGGGAAATCACCTCGTCATCCACGACGAGAATTTTCGAGACGGGAATCTCCTGCCGCTCGAACAGCGGCGACCGCTCGAACAGCATCCCCAGAAAATCCACCGCCGAGGCGATGGTGCGGATGGTGGACGAGTTGATGTTTTTCGGCTTCTCGTAAATCTCCTTGAGCAGCGCCTCGAACGCGGCGGCCATGTGCGCGATCTGCACCAGGCCCGCGAGGCCGGCGTTGCCGTTCAGCGCGTGGACGCGCCGATACAAATCATAGACGTGCCGCAGCCGGGTCATTTCGTTTTCCGATTTGATCAGCCCCTGCAAACCGGTGCGCAGCGAGTAGAGCGTGGCTGGCAGGCTGTCAATGAAGGTCTTGCGCAGGTCGGCCTGGAACTCGGCGTCATTTTCGCCCGCGAGGTTGGCCGGCTTGGCCGGGGCAAAATCGCCCGCCGCCGGATTGGCCGACGCAATCGCGCCGCTGTCGCCGATGGTGTGGCGCACCACGTCAATGAAATCCTTCGGCGAGCAATTCGCCTTGGACAGGCATTTGTTCGCGCCGGCGCGCCAGGCGTCCTGAATGAGATTCGTCAGGTAGGTGTTGGAAAAAACAATGATCGGCGTCTTGGCGAAATCCGGCTCGTTGCGGATTTCCTTGATGACGTCCACGCCGGAAATCGTCGGCAGCATCAGGTCCACGATGATGAGCTGCGGCTGGAACGTCCGCATCACCTTCAGCCCCGTTTCGCCGTCGAACGCGACCTCGGCCTGGTAGCCCTCCACCGCCAGCTTGTTGCGATAGACGTTGGCGACAATCTGGTCGTCCTCGATGATTAAAATCTTTTTCATGCGGTGCTGGCTTTGGCGATGACGCGCGCGAGTCCGGGCTGCGTCTTCAGAAATTCCCGGATGCGCTCGAATTCGCCGGCGGCAGTTTCGCAAATCGGCTCCGCGCCGGTCAATGTTCCCGATGCGCCGAGTTTTTCCAACTGGCGCAGAATCGGCACGAGGTGCGTCATGCCCATCGTCGCGCTCGCGCCGGCGCAACTGTGCGCCACGCGCCGCACCGGGTCGGCCTGACCGGCGCGGATGGCGTCGCGCAACTGGCCGAACTGTTTCTGCGTCTGCACAAAATACATTTCCACCAGCTCGCACAAATTGTCGAGGTTGCCGTCGGTCAGGTCGTTCATCCGCGCCAGGTCCACCGGCGCATCGGCGGCGGCGGCGGGAGCGGCGGCGGCGGGCGGCGGGCGGTTGGCATCCACGGCCACCTTGCCGGCCCATTTTTCAATCATGTCGCGGACATCCTTCGGACGGACCGGCTTGGACAAATAGTCATCCATGCCGGCACCGATGCACTTCTCGCGGTCGCCCTGCATCGCGTGCGCCGTCATGGCCACGACGATGATGCGCGAACGGAAATTCTCATGTTCGCCGGTCATCTGCCGCCGGCGGATGATGCGCGTGGCCTCCAGGCCGTCGAGTTCCGGCATCATCACGTCCATCAGGACAAAGTCAAACGGATCGTGCTCCATGGCCGATAGCGCCTCGCGCCCGTTGCCGGCAACCTGCGCCTGGTAACCGAACTGCTGCAAAATCCGCACGGCGACCTTCTGGTTAATCTCGTTGTCATCCACCACCAGAATCCGCACCGGCAGCCGCGTCGCCAGCGGAGCCTCGGTTTTTTCCGGCGCGGCCTGGCCGGACGGAATGCGCGGGCTTAAAATCGCGCGCTGGATGATCGTGCAAAGCTGCGCCGGCTTGATCGGCTTGCTCACCGTGTGCGCGAACACCACGCGCGATTCCGCGCCGCCGTTTTTTTGGCCGAGCGCCGTCAGGAACACCACCGGCATCATCGTTGCCGCCGGGATTTTTTGGATTTCCGCCGCCACCGCCGCGCCGCCCATGCCCGGCAGCACCGCGTCCACCAGCGCCACGTCGAACGTCATGCCCTTGCGGAACATCTCCAGCGCCTGCGCGGAGTTTTCCACCGCCTGCGGCTGCATGCCCCAGCGCCGGCATTGCTCGAACAGCAGGTTTCTCACCGTGGCGCTGCCTTCCAAAATTAAAATTTTCAGCTCGGCCAGTTGCGCCTGCCGTTTCGCGTGCGGCGGCGGCGTGGAACCGCCCGGCACGCGGAGGTTGACCGTGAAGTGAAAGGTCGAGCCTTCGCCCGGCACGCTTTCCGCCCACATTTTGCCGCCCATCAATTCCACCAGCCGCCGGCTGATGACCAGACCGAGGCCGGTGCCGCCGTATTTGCGCGCCGTGGAAACGTCCGCCTGCGAAAAGGGCCGGAACAGCCGCGCCAGCCGGTCGGGCTGGATGCCGATGCCCGTGTCGCGCACGGCGAAATGCAGCCGCAACGCCTGCTCGTCCGCCTCGTTGGCCGGGGGCGATAGTTTTTGCACGCTGACGGTCACACCACCGCTCTCGGTGAATTTCAGCGCGTTGCCCAGCAGGTTCACCAGCACCTGCCGCAGCCGCTGTTCGTCGCCCTCGAGCTGCGCCGGGATCGCGTCCGCCACCTCGTAGGCCAGGTCCAGCTTCCGGTCGTGCGCGCGCGTCGCAAGCAGATCCAGCGATTCCTCAAGGCAGCCGCGCAGGTCAAACGCGCGCCGCTCCAATTCCATCTTGCCGGCCTCGATCTTGGAAAAATCCAGGATGTCGTTGATGATCTTCAGCAGCGACTCGCTGCTGTTGTGGATCGTCTCCAGATAACTGCGCTGGTCGGGCGTCAACGATGTTTCCATCAGCAGGCCGGACATCGCGATGACGCCGTTCATTGGCGTGCGAATCTCATGGCTCATCGTCGCGAGGAATTCCGACTTGGCGCGCGAGTTAGCCTCCGCCGTGCGGCAGGCGTCCGACGCCTCCTGCTGCCGGCGCGTCAATTCCTGCAGCCGATGTTTGAGCTGCATCACGCCGGACAGCCGGGCGCGCAGCAGGCTGTTTTCCGCCGGCATCTGGATAAATTCGCTCAAGCCCTGGTCAAACGCCCGCAGCAGCACGTTGGTTTCCCCCGCGCCGCCGAGCGCGACGGTAAGCACCGGCGAGTGCGGCGGATGGTGCTTCAACTGCCGGAGCAAATTCAGGCAGTCCGCCTCGCAATTTTTCAGGTCGAGCAGGATGAAATCCGGCGGGTGCGTCTGGAGATACCGGAGCGCGTCCGCATAGCTGGCCGCGCCGCCAAGCGTGCCGCCGTCCAGCCGCGTGACGAGCAGCAGGGACTCCGTCAGCTTGTGGTCGCCACTGAGCAGCAGGGCGTGATATTTGATGGAACTCATCTGGTTTACGACCGCGACTGGCAATCGGTGCCGGCGGATTTAACAGATTTCCCCGCCGCCAGCCAGATGAATTTTCTCCAAATGCCGGGAAAAACACACGGCTGTCACTTCATCTGCGGTGGACACTGTCTCCCGGATGTGGGTGGGGTGTTATTCTTAAAGCGGAACAGAAATTGGCTGTCGCCGAGAAAGGACAAACAAGTCCGATTGGAGCGCAAAATTCGCTCGCAGCCGCCCACCGTTCAATTCAAAAAAAACCCTTTGATTTATTGGCTGAAACCGTGGTTTCCGTCCGCAACTTGGCGAACGAAAACGCACGATGTTCAAGATGGTGGAGGCGGCGGGAATTGAACCCGCGTCCCAAGTCAACCAACCAGCCGCGACTACATGCTTATCCCAAGTAATTTTTTCTGCTATGCGATGGCGCTTGGGCTCGAGTCGCACTGCCTAGTCCGCATGGTAAGATCTCGGCTGACAACGCGCGGTCTCCGCTGTCAACCATGCCTGCTGTTGCGTTCATCCACCGTAGCAGGTGTCCAGTGACGAACGTCGGGGCCTTAGGCCGCGAGGGCTAGTTCTTCGTTAGCTTTTTGGTTTTGATGCGAATGATTTACGAGGCCAACGCATCGTCCTCGGCATGCCGCCTCTGGCGTGTTCACATGGTCGAAACCAGTGCGCCCCCATCAATCGGCAAGTTCATTATCCGATAATTATCCCGATGGGTCAAGCGGCGGGAAAAATGGACAACTTGATTAAATTAAGAAAATCAATTGACTAATTGAATAACTCAATATAAAAATTGAACAAATCAATGGCCAAGCCCGGAAACAACCCGAAAAAGCTCATTACGCGCTGCCCATTTTGCGGCGACCAGTTGGGCATCACGCGGCTTTCCTGCCACGGCTGCAGCACGCAGATTGACTCGCAACTGGAAATTCCGCTGTTCTTCCGCCTGCCGCCGGACTTGCAGGAGTTCGTTTTCATTTTCCTGCGGTGCCAGGGAAAAATCCGTGACGTGGAAAAGGAGCTGGGCATTTCCTACCCGACCGTCTGCAAGCGGCTCGACCTCGTGAACGAGCTGCTCGGCAACACCGGCACGCCGGTCAAGCGCTCGCAGATTTTGGAACAGCTCGAACGCGGCGAAATCAACGTCCAGGAAGCCACCCAACTATTAAAGGAGAGATCATCATGAACCAATTCCCTGAACCATACGCGCCGATGTATTTTCGCGCCCTGATCATCGTGACGCTTTTCGTGCTGGCGTTTCTCGGCGAATCATTCGCCTACCGCCGTTACACCGGGCTGTCGCGCTGGCAATCCGTGGGATTGGGAGTGCTGGCGGCCGTTCTGGCAGGAATTTGTGTGGCGATAGGCAACGAAAGAAATGATCGCCAGTATTCGCATGGATTCGGCTCGACCCCGCTGCTTTTTTGGGGGCATACGGCCTTATTACCTCTATTAGCGGTGCCATTCATCGTCCGGCTTTACCACAAATGGATCGGTGGTCAATTAACCGACGCGGAAAAACTCCCAGGCATGGACGGCGTGCGCGCCTGGCTCGGCTTTGGCAATCTTATCTGCGCAATGCTCATTCCGATTTGCGCGTGGCGGACATTCGGTGTTTCGTTGCCGGCTATGTTCGCGCTCACGTTCGGGCTGCTGCTGGCGTATCCGGTTTTTAACCTGGCGTCCGCCGCGCCGCAGCCCGCGCCCGCCGGGCCGACGGATGATTTGTCCGCCGAACGCGAAAAAGTGCTGCAACTGCTCGAAGCGGGAAAAATCACCGCTGACGAAAGCGCGGATTTGCTGAATGCGCTCGGCCAGTCCGTTCCCCGCCGGCCGTTCCCGGCGGCAGAAACAGAGCTTTCGCCGCAGCGCAAAATCGTCCTGCTTGGCGCAGCGCTGCTGCTCATCGGGTTTATTCTGCCGTGGTTTGTTGTCAATCCCGGCGCGGAAGCAAATGAGATCATTGCCAAACTTCAGGAGGGTATGCAGATATCAACCGGAAGCTGGTTGCCCCACATGAACTTTTCCCTGCCGACCGGCACGGCGCAAGTCCACGCGGGAGATTTACGAAATGGCCTTGGCTGGTGGGTTTTGTTACTGGGCATCGGCGCGGCAGTGTTGCCATTCTTTGCCACCACCCTCAAGGCGCAGACGCAGAAAAAAGTGGTGATCGCGGCACTGGCCATCGGCGCGTTTTTGCTGGTTTACTTGCTCTCCATGATGGATTGGCCTTTGGGAAAAATCAGCATGGGATTCATTCTGGCGCTGGCCGGTTACGCGCTGGAAATCGTCGGCACGCTGAAGGAACGTCCGGCGGCGCGCTGATCAGATTTCCACCACCGTGATTTCCGGCCGGCAATTGAAGCGGAAATTGTAAGTATAAACGTAACCGATGCCGGCGTTCACATACAGCGGCCCGGCGGCGGTCTGGTAAAATCCCATATCAAACTCGTCCACGCCATACGGCACCAGCAGCGGGCCGTAAAATGGAATTCGCACCTGTCCGCCGTGCGAATGCCCGGCCAGCATGAGGTCAAACTTCTGGCCGGCCAGTTTTTTCACCCAGGCCGGATAGTGCATGAGCAAAATATTTTTCATCGCCGGGTTCAACGGCAGCCGCGCCTGATTGTCATGGCTGCAAGTGATGCCGATGAGGTTGATTTTTCCGCCAGCGATGGGGAGCTGTTCATCCAGCAGCCATGCGCCGCCGGTGGCGTTGAAACATTGGTGAATCGGCGCAAACGAAACTTTGCTCCAGTAATCGTGGTTGCCCGGCACGCCGAACATCGGGGCTTTCACGCCGGACAAAATCTCCAGCGCCTCGGCCAGATATTTTTCTTCCTCAATGATGTCGCCCGTGAAACACACAAAATCCGGTGCCAGCGAATTGATTTTAGCCACGACCGCTTTCAAATAATCACGGTCGCCTTTGTGATGCAAATCGGTGAAGTGGACAAGCCGATGCGTCGGCGCGCCGATGCCGACGCGCTGCCTCCGGACTTTTAGCCAGGTTGGTTCGAGATATTTCGCATCCGCCAACACCGCGCCCGGCGTCGCCAGCAAAACGGCGGCGAGAAACTGGCGGCGGCTGAGGCGCGGAAATGTCACTGGTAATGCGGCGGCTTCTGATTGTTCGACTTGACGCGCTCCAGCTCCATCGTTTGCATCGCGGTGGACTGCCGCTGAACTTCCTTTTTCAGCCGGTCCAGCAGTCGGCCCTGCTCGATAATCACGCCATTCAACTGCTCGACCTGGTGTTCGAGATGCGCGAGGTGCGATTCGAGCTTTTCCATCCGCCGGGAATTTTCGTCTGCCATGTAGCGATTCTGCCCGTGCGCCACCGTGAAGTCGAGGCGGTGAAATTGCGGATTGCGCGGCGGCGGCATTTTCCCAATCGTATTTGAAATGAATCTCGGCCTTGGCCTCTACCGGCACCAGCTCAACGCGGAACATTACCGTTTTGCCAGGCAATGCGGCTGCACGCATCTCGTCATCCATCTCGTGGATTATTTCCGTTCCTCGCGCAGCAACCAGCCCGGCGACCAGCCGGTTGGCGACGATACCGGCTGGGGCCTGGCCGGCGATCCGGACCAGCTCTGGACGTTCGAGAAACTGGCCGCCATCAAAAAAGAAATCAACGCGCACGGCCTTGAACTGGAGGCGATTGAAAATTTTGATCCCGCGCACTGGCACGATGTTTTGCTCGACGGCCCGAAAAAATTGCAGCAGATCGAAAATCTCAAAACCATCATCCGCAACGTCGGCCGGGCCGGCATTCCGGTGTTTGGCTACAACTTTTCCATCGCCGGCGTCGCGGGCCGCGTGAAGGGCAAGTTTGCGCGCGGCGAGGCCGAGGCCGTCGGCATGGACGGCCCGCTCGACACGCCGCTGCCTAATGGCATGGCTTGGAACATGGTGTTCGACAAAAACGCCGCGCCAGGCAATGCGCCTTCCGCCACGCATGAGCAGCTTTGGTCGCGCCTGAAATTATTCCTCGATGAACTGGTGCCCGTTGCCGAGGAGGCCGGGGTCACGCTCGCCGCGCATCCCGACGATCCGCCGCTGCCGTTTGTCCGCGCCCAGCCGCGCCTCGTCTGGCAGCCGCAGCTTTACCAGAAGCTGATTGACCTGAAACCCAGTCCGCGCAACGCGCTGGAGTTTTGCGTCGGCACGATCGCCGAGATGCAGGACGGCAATGTCTATGATGCGGTCGACACCTACAGCCGCCAGAAAAAGCTCGGCTATGTCCACCTCCGCAACGTCCGCGACCAGGTGCCGTTCTACAAAGAGACGTTCATTGATGACGGCGAGGTGGACGTGCTGCGCGTGCTGCGGATCCTGAAGCAAAATAATTATAACGGTGTGATCATCCCCGACCATGCGCCGCAGATGAGCTGCGCCGCGCCGTGGCACGCCGGCATGGCCTACGCGCTCGGCTTTCTACGCGCCGGGCTGAAGACGCTGGAGCGGGAGTGAATAATTTCCTATTGCGAACGCCCGCCGTTCGTGAACACTTCCCGGCGTCGTAATATGGCCAGAAAAACTTCCCCGCCGCCGGTCGCCGCGATGATTCTCGGCGTCGGCTCGTTCGCGCACAGCATCGGCACCGCACTGGCCGATGCGGGCGCGAGCGTCTCAACGTATCTCACGCGCAACTACGGCCACTTTTCGCCCACGCTCGTCGGTAAAACTTTTTCGCGCGACACGCTTTCAAGTCCGGTGCCGCTGCTGAAGGAAAACAAAATTGACGTCGTCATTCCGCAGTCCATCGACTGGGCCACGCAGCCGTGGGCGGAAGATTTGGTGAACTCCGGCGTCGGCATTTTCAGCCCGACCGGCGAGGCGATGCGCCTCGAGCGCGAACGCGATTTTGCCCGCGAATTATGCGCTCGGTTCAAAATCCCGTTTCCCAAATCGTTCGTCGCGTCCAACCGCATCGAGGCGGAGAAAATTCTCGCCGAACATCCGCAGCCGTTCGTCCTGAAAAATCCGCTGTGCTCGCCGACCAGCCCGATGCACACCGTCATGTGCGAGACGGTGGCCGACACGCGGGCCTGGCTGCGCAACGTGAATTACGCCGAGGGCGTTTTTCTTCAGGAATATCTGGGCCGCGCCGAGGCCGGGCACATTGCGCTGGTCAGCGGCGGCGAAATCCATTCGCTGGTCACCAACCAGGAATACAAATATGCCTTCAACGGCAACCTCGGCATCGTCGCCGGCGCGCCGCTCGGCGGACTCGTGGAACGCGACGAGCATGACAAATACGGTCTGGCGCGCGAACTGATCCATCCGCTGAAACCGTGGTTGCGCGAAGCCAAATTCAACGGTCCGCTGCAAGTCACCGCCATCAAGCGCGGTGGCCAATGGCACGTCATCGAATACAACATCCGCATCGGTGTCACGTCCGGCCCGATGATTCTGCGGATGCTGAAGAATCCGGCGGAAGTCGTCTTGCGCACGGCGCGGAATGAAAAGCTGAAGCTGGAGTTCAACGAAAAGCTGAACTTCGGCTGCTCGCTGACGCTGGCGGGCTACGGCTATCCGTTCACGCAGGTGCGCGGCCCGCATTTGCCGCTCGAAGTGGACGGCCAATTCGACTGCGACGTGTGGTGGAATGAGGTGGCGCGCGGCGCGGACGGCGATTTGATGTCCACCGGCCACCGCATCGCCGATGTCATTGCGTTGGCACCGACGCTGAAAGCCGCGATTGCGAAGGCCTACGCGAACATCCGCAAAATCCGCGTCGTCGGCAGTTATTTTCGCACCGACGTTGGCCAAAGTTTGTGGCCGCCGGGCCGGGGCTGACAGCCCTTCGTCACGGGCTGTTTTGCACGCGATAGAACCGGCTTGGAAAATTGGTCGCCACCGTGTCGCTCCAGGAGAACGGCACCGGCGGCGACAGGTTGGTGAAAATGTTCTGCCACTGGATCAAGTTGGTCGAAGCCTGAATCAAGTAATCCGGCCCGGCATCGCCGCTGATGCCAATGAGAATCTGGCCGTTCGTCGCCAGAATCCCACCGACCACCGGACGATTCAGCGGTTTTACGGTGGCATAAAAACTTTGCGTCGCGCTCAAAACCGGCGTGCCGTTGTTCGCCGCCCGGATGGAAACCAGATTGGTGGTGTTGGCCTGCGCCACGGCCGGTCGCCAGATGAAAATTCCGCTGCTGGCATTCACCACCGCACCGGTTGGCGCACTCAACAAACTGAAGGTGACCGGCAACGGCGGCAGATTGGGGTCAGTCGCCGAATTGGTGAGCGTGAGCGTGACGCCGGCGTTCACGGCGACATTGGTAATTGAGGCAAAGGAAATGGCCTTGGGTGCGGCGGGCAGTGTCCACGGTCCAAACAGATAATTCGACGCCACCTGGCTCGCCGTCATGGCTGTGCCCCAGACGCGAACCGCGTTGAGATAACCGGAGAAAAACTGGCTCGCCGGACCGCCGCCGCCGGAACCACGCTGGCAGCCGATGTTAATGGGATCGCCGGCGGGCGTGGCCAGCACGCCGCCCAGCGTGTCCGCATACCACAACAATCCGTCCACGTAAATTTTCACCGTCAGGTTGCCGTCGTAGGTGTAAACGAGATGATGCCAGCCGTTCGTTGAGGGCAGGCCCATCGCGCCCCACGGCACGTCGTCACCAAAGTGAGTCACCGCGCCCCAGCCGGGTGCGTTCCCGAAATTGAAGGCGCAATCCAGCCGCGTGCCGGCGCGATCACCCAGCGACACCATGGTTTCCTCGTCGCTCAAAGAAGGATTGTAAACCCACACCTCGATGGTGCGGTCGCTGGCACCGGTGAGGTCGGCGATGGCGGTGTTCGCCGAACTGTAAAGCGCCGTTGTGCCGTTGAACAAAATGCCCGGAATGCCGGTGCCGGCGACGTTCGTCGAATAAGTCGGCGTGCCGGTTTTGGTGAAATTGCCGACAGCGGAACCGAAATTGGTCCAGGTATTGAAAATCGCCAGCGAGCTGGAAGCGGCGTTTGTCGCGCGCAAGTCCACATAAAGCGTGCCGGTGGTCGCGAGGGTTTGCGGCTTTTGCAGCGAACCGATTTCCGCATCCGTCAGCGGGCCGGTGTAAACCTGGACGCTGTCAAGCGCGCCCTGGAAAAACGGCAGCGAACCGCCCGCGCCGCGCGCCAGATAATTTTGTTGCGCGGCGGTGTTCACGTTCGGCGCGTTGAGCTGATCCGGCGTGATCGTGACGCTGCCGGTGGCGACGTTGGTTCCATTGAGATAGAGCCGGCCCGTGACGCTGTTCGAAAGCGACACGGCAACATGCGTCCAGACGCCGACGGGCAAGGCGTTGGAATAAGCCAGCGATTGCACCACCGAATTACTGATGATGGAAAATCTCGCCTGCCCCGTGCCGTCGTTGGGCGTGAAGAACATGCCGTTGGTGGCGGTGGAACCCAAAAACCAGACCGGTTGATTGGAGGTGCCGCCGGACCATTTCACCCAGGCCGTGACGGTTATCTCCTTCACGTCGGACAGCGAGCGGTCGAGGCTGACGAACTGGTTCGTGCCGTTGAAAGTCAGAAATCCGGAGCGCTGGCCGTCGGAATTTATCCAGCCCGGATTCCCCTGCAAATAACCGTCCGTGACGCCAAGCAAATCCTTCGCCAGCGAGTCGTGCGGAAAATTGAATTCGTAGGCCGCATACAAACGGCGTGGTGCGGTGCGGTTATTGATCCAGCCAATCGGACCCGGATTGTATTCTTCAAAACCGAATTGAAAACCGTTGCTGACGGATTGACTCGTCGAAAAATCGCCGTCCAGCACGGCATCATTCCACGCCTGCGCCCCGGTGGCGACGGCGGCGTCGTGCCAGGTGGTTGCGGAACCTTTCACCGTCGCCCAATTGCTGATGACAGAACCAGCGGTGATTTCCGCGTGCTGCAAAATGCGCGCGTAATTGGCGGCGACGGAATTATCAATGACCATCGCATAGTCCCGCACCTTGGCGTAATCCTTCACGACGGCGGTATCGCGCACGAGCGCGTGGCCGCTTATGACGGCGTTGTTGGTCACCACCGCGCCGCCTTCCACCACCGCATAATCGAGGATGCGGGCGTTGTTCCGAACTTGGGCCGTGCCGAGCACGCGCGCATTCGGCCCGATGTAAGCGGTGGCATCCACCGTGGCGGTGCTGGCTTTCCACCCGCCGCCGTTGGCGTGCTGGATCAAACCGCCGGTGCCAACATTCGTGCTTTCAAAGGGCACGGCACCGGTGATTTGCATTTCGTAGGGGAACCGGACTTTGGCCGGTGAGGATTGGTAGGATTGCAGCGTTTCATTAATGGACTCGGCCAGAAAATTAGTCGGCGTGCCGGCCACCGAGAGATAAACCGTGTTTTCATTGGCGGCAAGCGTCACGGAGTTCGTGCCGGAATCCCACAGGCTGCTGTAACGCACCGCGCCGGTGTCCGCAACGACGACGAAACTCGCGCGCCAATCGGCCCCGCGCGCACTGTCCGGCAGGCCGTGAAAATTGACGCTCACCACGCGCCCGGCACCGCTGCCCTGCGGAATCAGGCGATGGATTTTGTAGCCGGTCTGCTGGGGTGCAAATTCAATCGGCGTCTGCCACCAGCTCGGATCATCCGGCCGCTGGCGCAGTTCGGCGGTCACCCAGCGTTGATTCAGTTCCGTGTCGCCGGCGTTGGCCGCATTGGTCAGCGCCGCGCGATGCGAGTAATCCCACATGACATTGCGCCGGGCCATATAGCCGATGATGTCCTGAACCGAGTTGCTGGGCGCGAGGCGCGCCAGCGTGTTCCAAAGGTATTCACCGGGGTTTGCCGACTGCCAGAGTTTGGTCGTGAAGAAATTTCCGAAGCTGGAGCCAAGGCCGGGCAGATTGTCCGGGTTTTCGTCGAGATAGAGCCAGAACGGCCAGCAGAGATAATAATCGCGGCCGTGTCCGATCCAGAAGTGCGACATGTTGGCGTAACCCGGATCCAGCCCGCTTTGGTTGGTATTCCACGGATAATAATAAAGCCACTGTTCGCGGCCATAGTTGGCGTGGTTCTCCCAGAACTGGCCGTCCACGTTTTGAGCTCCGTTGGTGTTGGCCGACTCCTGGCACCCGTGCGTGAATTCGTGCGGCGGAATCCAGGTCGGCGGATTTACCTGCAAACCATCCGGCGTGATGTTGACCCAGACCGTGCCGTTGCCGTCGGCACCGCACCAGTAACCCCCGTTCCAAGTCGTGATGTTGACCTTGGTTTTGGTTCCGGAGTATGGCGGGGCCGTGCCCACCGGATGGCTAGGCTCAGGGAGGCCGAGCCGCCAGACGTGGCTTTTCCAGCATTCTTCAAAATTGCGGAGCGTGCCGTGCGGCATATCCGCCGTCCAAAAACTGTTGGAAGCCACGCTGGCATCCCAGCAAAACCGGAAATGCTTCGAGGACATCTCCAGCACGGGGAAACCATTGACATCATTCGTGCCCGCGCCGGGAGTGTTGACGGCGTCGTAAACCGGATTGTAAATATCCCCGATCAAATCACCGAGGCGGACATAATCAATCGCAAAACTTTGTCCAACCGTTGCCGAACTGCCCAATGGGTCAATCCGCAAGTCGGACAACTTGCCGCGCCAATACACTTCCGGCCCGAAGAAAACGCGGTAAACGTGAAACGCCCCGTCTGCCGGAATGTTGGTGCTGCTGATGGTGGCAACCCGCGCTGCGCTGATGCCCGGCGTGTTCGTGGTGCCAAAATAAATCGGCATGTTGCCGGTGAAACCGGCGGGCACCTGCAACCGCAGATCCAGGTAATCATAGAAAGCCAGATCCAGATCGGGACCGCCGGAAAAACTGAGCAGCGCCACCTGCGGATTGGTGCCGCTGGCCGTGCCGGTGAGGGATCCGCCGGACACGGTTGCACCGCTGATCTGCGTGGTGGTCCAGCCTTGGAAATTGCCGTTTGTGTTCCACTCGCCGCCGCGCCAATAATTTGTGAGCGGGGTGTTTGGGTCAACGCTGACGGTCGCCGCACCGGCACCGGCGCAAGCCAGCAGCAAAACCCCGGCTATTGCTGCCCGGAAACAACGCAATTTCATTATTCTCTGCGATTTTGTCTGACGTGCTTCAGGTTTGATTGCTTGCCGGAAGATTGTGTTTCAGGCGAGGCTCATTTTAATTACCATTCATCGGCCAATGCCGCGAGTTTTTTTCGTGTGTTTTGTGTGTTTCGTGGTTTAACTCTTCTGTGTTCCGATGAACGTAAATTCTGAAAATTTTCCGCAGCGGCCGGCGTGGACCGAGATTGATCTCGGCAAGCTGCGCCGCAACCTGCAGCTCATCCGCCGCGACCTGCCAGGCAACGTAAACCTGCTCGCCGTTGTGAAGGACGAGGCTTACGGCCACGGCGCGCTCGACGTGGCGCGCGTCGCCGTCCAGGAAGGCGCGTGGGGTTTCGGCCTGAGCACGCTCGAAGAGGCGATGCACCTGCGCGAAGGCGGCATCACCGCGCCGTTGCTGCTCCTCGGCGAACGCCAGGAGGCCGAACTCGAATGGTGCGTGGCGCACAACCTGACCGTCTGCGTGAACGAGCCGCACGCTGTCCGCAGGCTCGCCAAAATCGCGGCAGACTTCGGCAAACAGGTTCCGGTTCACGTCAAAATCCACACCGGCATGAGCCGCTACGGCGTGCGCTGGGACGAGGCGCTGCCGCTGATCGAAAAAATCACCGCCGAGAAGTCGTTGCGGCTCGAAGGCGTGATGAGCCACTTCTCGCAGTCGGATGAGACCGACAAGACGTTTGCCAATCTCCAGTTTGCGCGCTTCACCGAAGTGCTGCACGCGTTGGAGCAAAAGGGAATTTCTGTGAAGTTGCGCCACGCCTGCAACAGCGGCGGCTTTCTCGATCTGCCACACGCGCATCTGGACATGGTGCGCGTGGGGATTTTGCTCTACGGCGTTTTTCCATCGCAGGTCTGCCGGCAGATTCCCGGCATCGAGCCGGTGATGTCGGTGAAGGCGAAAATTGCCGCGATCCAGAAATTGAAGGCTGGCGAAGTTGTCGGCTACGGGATGCGCTACACCGCGCCGTCCGAGCGGCGCATCGCGATCCTGCCCATCGGCTATGGCGACGGCTTTCCGCGCGTGCGCAACGAAGGCTGCGCGCTGATTCACGGGAAACGCGCGCCGCTGATCGGCGGCATTGCCATGGATGCTTTGATGGTGGACATCACGGACATCCCGCAGGCGCAGATGTGGGACGAGGCCGTGCTGATGGGCAAGCAGGGGCACGACGAAATCACCGTGCGCGACATCGCCAAGCTGAAAAATTCCGTGACCTACGACGTGCTGACGAACTGGCGCCTCCGGCTGCGGCGGAAATCGGTGAACGGCCACCACAAGCCGGCGCACCCAATGGAAACCGTGGTAATAAAATGATTCAGCCAATCCACACTGATTGTTTTTATTCAGACGGTCGCGGACCTGAGCTCGCAAGACTCCAGTGGGGTTTTCGCAACAATGTGCTCGAAGCGGCAGAGTTTATGCCGTCAGATGCAGCGTCTGAGGAAGATTTGAAGTTTGTCCATTTTCAGCGCCCACAAGTTGTAATGATCACCCCCGAGGAAGTCATCAATTACACACAATTAAGTTACATTGCCGAACACCGGCCTGCCGCAATGTTCAATTTAGGAAAGTCGAACTGGTTAAAATCATTTTCTCAGCTTCATTTGGAAAAATGCAATCATTACCAACTTTTGTTTTATGACGAACTTTTGGACGTCATCGCTGAGGGTGTTGAGTTTGGAAAAGGAAAATTCATTCAATCACACAAATGAAACTGCTTTTCTCCGAACAAAACTCCGACTACGAGAACTACCAGTTTCCGTATGCCATCTGGGCGTTGCCGGAGGACGGCGAAACGCCCGCGGACATCTTTGACGCGGGCTTCCTGCCATCATCGCGCGACCTCGACCGGTTTTATCTCTGCCGCCAGGTGCGCGTGAATCTGGCGAAGTTTTCGCCGTCGTCCGAGAACCGCCGGATTTTGCGCAAGGGCAAGGGCATTGGTGTGGAGTTGGTGCCGCGCGAAAAATTTGATTACACGCCGGAGCGCCGCGCGTTTTTCAAGACCTACGCCGACATCAAGTTTGGCAAGGACGTAATGAGCTTCGAGCGGCTGGACGCGCTGTTCGCCGCGCCGATCATCTCGCACCTGCTTGTGTTCACGGACACGGAGACCGGCAAGGAAATCGGCG
>Ga0265324_10000188_pt1 | contig 47481 bp, 49 predicted proteins | sample 41419metaG_FD_198634 | JGI IMG/M metagenome (GOLD analysis project Ga0265324, IMG submission 198634) | Rhizosphere microbial communities from Carex aquatilis grown in University of Washington, Seatle, WA, United States - 4-14-19 metaG | ecosystem: Host-associated > Plants > Roots > Rhizosphere...
CGGTTTTCCGCTTCCTCAAAAATAGTGCCAGCGTGCGCTTCCAGCGTGGCATCGTCGATCTCCTTGCCGCGATACGCGGGCAGGCAATGCATTACCAGCGCATCGGGTTTCGCCAGCTGCACGAGCACGGCATTGATCTGGTAACCTGTGAGGATCTTGATGCGTTCCTTCGCCTCGGCTTCCTTGCCCATGGAGATCCAAACGTCGGTGTAAAGCAGGTCAGCGCCTTTGGCGGTTGCTTTGGTGTCCGCCGAAACGGAAATCTTTCCACCCGCCCGCTTTAAAATGTCTTTTGATGGTTGAAATTGTTTTGGCGACGCGATGCGCAATTCAAAACCAAATTTCGCTGCGGCCCAGATCCACGAGTTCGCCACATTGCACGCGCCATCGCCGATGAACGCGACGGTCTTGCCGCGAATGGAGCCGCGTTTTTCCTGGAAGGTAAAGATGTCCGCGAGGATCTGGCAGGGATGCTCGTCGTCCGTGAGCGCGTTGATGGTGGGGATGTTCGAGTATTCCGCGAACTCCTCCACGTCCTTTTGCGCGAACGTGCGGATGACCGCGCCATGGATCATGCGGCCCAGCACCCGCGCGGTATCCTTGATGGGTTCGCCGCGCCCAAGCTGGATATCATTTGCGCTGAGAAACATCACATCGCCGCCGAGTTCCCGGATGCCGACCTCGAACGAGACCCGAGTGCGCGTGGATGACTTGGAGAACATCAACGCCCACGTCTGGCCCTTCAACGGCTGTGCCTGATGATGGCCGCGTTCCTTTTTGAAGGTCGTCGTGGCCTTTAAAATGGCTTCCGCATCCGCGAGCGACAGTTTTTCCAATGACAATAGATGTTTCATGTCTTGTTATTCGGGATTTCGCCCAAAGGAGAGTTTATAAACCAAGCGCCTCGCGGCGTCACTTCTTTTTGCGCGGCGCATCGGCGGCCCGCCAGAGATACCACGCAGCTGTGGTGCGATAAGGACGCCACTTTTCACCGTGGGCGAGCAGATCCTTCACCTTCGGCAGATCATCGTGACCATAGGCATTGCGGAATCCGGTCCGCACACCAAAATCGTTCGCAGGTAGGACATCGTGCCGGCCCAATTGAAAGATAAGCAGCATCTCGACGGTCCATTGCCCCACGCCGCGCACCTCGATGAGGCGGGCGATGATTTCCTCATCGGTCAATTTGGCGATCTGGCGGGAATTGGGAATGACGCCACTGAGGGTTTTTTCCGCGATATCGCGGATGGCTTTGATCTTCGCAAAAGAGAATCCACACGCGCGGATCTGCGCGTCGGTCACGCCGGCCAGATCCTCCGGACGTGGAAATTTTTTACCCGGAAAAAGTTTTTTGAAACGGGTGAGAATGGTGTTCGCGGCGGTGCCGTTGAGTTGCTGGTGCGCCACGGCCTGCACGAGTGATTGGAACGGCGAACGGCGCGCTTCCGGCACGATGCCACAAGGCCCGTGCTTGCGGATGAGCTTGCGCATCACAGGGTCGCGCTTGGCGAGATGTTTGTGGGCGGCGGGAGTCACATTACGCGATCTGTTTCACGATTTCTTCGATCTTGTGGATACCTTCGGCGGCTTCCTGCGGCTTCAGGTTCAACGATGGCAACAGTCGGATGACCTGGGTGCCGGCGGGAATCGTAAGCACACCGGCATCGTGCAACCGGTTGACGAACTGGATGCTGGCAGTTTTATCGCTGGAGGCGAACGCGGGAATTTTGTCTTTGTCGACCAGTTCAAATCCGAGCATGAAGCCAAGGCCACGGACGTTTTTGACGACAGCAGGGTATTTATCGGCCAGGCGTTGTAATTCATCTTTCATCCAGCCGCCGAGCTTGCGGGCCTGTTGATCGAGATGTTCGTGTTCGACGACTTCGAGAATCTTCAAGGCCACGGCGCAGGCCAGGGGCGTGCCGCCAAACGTGGACGCATGCGTGCCGGGCCCGAGTACATCGGCATACGGCGCGCGCACCCAGAATGCGCCGATAGGAAAGCCCCCGCCGAGAGATTTGGCCATGGAGACGCCGTCCGGCAGAAAATGTTCTCCGCCGGGAACGTCTTCGAGGATGCGTTGGAAGCTTTGAAATTTGCCCGTGCGGAAATAGCCGCATTGCACCTCATCCATGAACAACAACAGTTTTTTCTCATCGCACAAGGTGCGGAGGCCGAGCAGATATTCAGGCATAGCGGGCGTCACACCGCCTTCCCCTTGCACGCCTTCAATCATGATGGCGATGGTTGAGGGCGAAATAGCTGCGCGCGCGGCGGCGAGGTCGTTATACGGGATGTGCCGGAAACCGGGCATCATCGGTTCAAAACCCTTTTTCACCTTGTCCTGGCCGGTGGCGGCGATGCCCGCCATGGTGCGCCCGTGGAATGAATTGGTGGCGGTGAGGATCTCGAACCGGCCTTCGTCATGGCCGAATTTGCGCGCGACTTTGAACAAGCCTTCGTTCGCCTCGACCCCGCTATTGCTAAAAAATACTTTGCCTGCGCCGATGCGTTTGACGATTTCGGCGGCGAGCCGGCCCTGTGGTTCGGTGAAATACAGGTTGGAGACGTGGATGAGTTTTTTCGACTGTTCCACGAGCCCCTCGGTGATGGCGGGATGCGCATGGCCGAGACAACAAACCGCGATGCCGCTGCCGAGGTCGAGATAGCGTTTGCCACCGACATCAAAAACATAACTGCCCGCGCCGTGGCTGAGCACGAGTTCAAAACGGCCATAGCTCGGCACGACGTTTTTGCTGAACAGTTCTCGGATGTTCGCGAACTGGTTGTGTACGAGCGGCGGCGGAGTCGAATCTTTCACGCGAACACGATATGCAGATTGGGATTTGCGAGTCCAACAAGAATCGTGTGACGTTTTCCGGCTGGACTCCATCCGGCCATCGGCGTTAATCCTGATTTCATGAAATGCACACTTTTGCTTCTACCTATCACCCTCCTTGCGTTCAACCGACCTGCCTTTGCCGCGGACACAAATTTTCCGTGCAAAGTTGAAGTCACGGGGTTGCGCGTCGTCGCCCCAGTGGAGGGCGGTGACAAGGATGCGCGCGGGGCATTCTTTCAGTCAGCCGGCGTTACGGTCGTGGTCATGGTGACACCCTTGAAGGAACAGATCGTGAGCGTGGAGCAAAATGAATCGAAAGTGGACTCGTTCACCGATAACAAGGGCACCGACCTGCTGGCGGCCAAATCCGAAAATCCTTTTAACAAGCCGGGGCTTGGCATGGTGGATAACAAGGTGACTAATGCGACGTTTGAAGTGCAGGCGGCGATGCTGCCAGCGAAGGGCTCGACGATACTTACGATCTACGGCAGCCTGTCCGCCAAGGTGGCGGGTTCTACCAAACAATTCACAGTGGATAATGTCGCGATCCAGACGAACACCATCCTCACTTGCGGCGACCTGAAGCTGAAGATCTCGACTGCGGGCGTCGGCAAATCGATGTGGGGAGATAAAGATCAGTTCACCGTGACGTTCACGAGCGCGACGGACGTGGACAGCATTTCGGAAATGGATTTTTTTGACGCCCAGGGGAACAAGATTGACGCGCACAAAAGCTCGTGGGGCGGTGGCATGGGCGAATATTCCGTAGAATACACTCTCAAGAAAAGCATCGACCACGCGAAGGTCATCGTGACCTGCTGGCAGGACATGAAAACGGTCGAAATACCGGTCTCCCTCAAGACCGGGCTCGGTCTCTGATTTCCGCTCCAGTCGCGCCTGATATCTCATCCCGGATGGAGTTCCATCCGGGATCACTGTTTTTGCACGATACATTTTTCAAGGCGCTTCGCCGTTTTTTCACGAAAGACACTTTGACGCTGCCGCAGTCATATGGTTAAGTCTGGGGACACCCCCGAGACGAATGATTGCTCATGCAGCATATTTGCCATTTTGCGCAAAGCATTTTTGCGCATTTCCCACAACACACAACACAACACAAATGAAACAAACATCCATCATTAAAATATTGGCGGGCGTGGCCTTATTCGGCCTCGCGACTTCGCTGGCCCAGGCGCAGTCGTTCTCCGGCGCGCAAGGTTATGGCGCAATCGCAGTCGGGGGCACCACGGTCTATACCGTAAACAACCTGAACGACTCCGGCGCCGGTTCATTGCGCGATGCAGTGAGCGTCAGCGGGCGAAACATCAAGTTCTCCGTGTCCGGCACGATCACGTTGAAGTCGGAACTGGCCCTGCTAAATAACACGACGCTCGACGGCACGACGGCGCCGAGTCCAGGCATCACCATCGTCGGCCAGCCGGTTTCGACGAGCAACCATCACGACGTCGTCATTCGTAACCTGCGATTCCGTGAAACGGATAGCGGGCCGTCGGGCAAAGGTTCGTTGATGGGCACGGACACGTACAACATCATGATAGATCATTGTTCCATCGAACAAGGCCGCTGGGATTGCCAGGAGTTCACGGGCAGTTCGCATGACATTACGGTGCAATGGAGCATCATTGGCGAAGGCATCGATCCGCAAAACTTCGGCGAGTTGATGGATGGTGAAGACCGCATCTCGCTCCACCACAACCTTTATGTGGACAACGAAAGCCGGAATCCGAAGTTGAAGGCCAACGCGCAATACATCAATAACGTGATTTACAACTGGGGCGGCGGTGGTGGTTTGGTCGGTGGCCATTCGTCAGCGCCATGGAACAGCGATATCATCAACAACTTCGTGATGGCTGGCCCCTCCTCCACAGCCAACTGGGTCAATCAATGCAACAGCAACGATGTCTGGTATGTCTCCGGCAATTTTTACGACCTGAACAAAGACGGAGTGTGGACTTCAACGGCAATCCCGAATTCACAATTCACGGCCCAGGGTGTGACGATCCGCTCCACCGTTTATCATCATCCCACCTATGCGGTGACAGTGGATACCGCCTCGCATGCGATGAATCTCGCTACCGGTCATTTTCTTGGCTGCCAGCCCAATGATGCGGTAGATATCCGCCTCACGGGGTATGTAAAATCCTATGGAACGCAGGGCCAGATCGGCCTGCCATAGACCCATACGAATAATCGAAAATGGGAGGGAGCGCCCTATGCGCTCCTTCCCTTTCCAAATGCAACCGCGGAAAAAAGTCTACGGTGTGGTGATCGCCGCAACCGTTCTGGCGATGGTCATTTTGTTGTGGCGATCGCCGGTAAGCCGTCCGCGATCATCAGTACCTAATCTTCCAATTGATCGTGAACCGGTAACGGCGATGGCGTCGGCTCGGCCAACTTTGAACACCACACCCCTTGAGCCTGAGATCACTCCGATGCCAACCATGACGGTAGAAGCCATTGAAACCCGGCTGAGAGCTTTATTAGAAGACGAAGACCCGGCGGCACGAGAACAGCAGATCGCGGAATTGGACGCGTTGCTGAGCGGGACAAATGGACTGGCGATTTTGGGACAATTGCCACCAGACCTGATGAATTTTGCGCTCGGCCTGCCGTCGTTTCAAAGCTGGCTGGCAGACGACCCACGCACGGCCGCCGATTGGTTGAGTTCGCAGTCAGGCATTTCTGAAACGCGGGTCAGTAATATGATCCATGACTGGAGCGCGAAAGATCCGGTTGGTTTGCAGCAGTATCTGGCATCGCTGCCGGACAGTGATTGGAAACAAAAGTCATTTGCGGTGGCGGGAAAACAGCTCGTGGAAAATGACCCGATAGCGGCGATCGGCCTGGCGCGGCAGATGGATTCAGGCCCGCCGCAGGCCGGAATCCTGGAACAGGCGACAGCTCAATGGGCAAAATCTGATTTTGACTCTGCCGCACAATGGGCCAGACAGATCGGCGACGCGCCATTGCGAGAACGACTGATTGCCACTGCGGCAGTTAGTCTCGCCGCAAACGATCCGACCCAGGGCGCAGCGGAGTTGCTCCAATCGGTAGAATCCGATGAAATATTCCAAAAATCGGCCGCGGAAATCGCGGGCGTTTGGGCGAAGCAAAATCCGATGGCGGCGGGCGAATGGGTGGCAAATTTACCCGAAAACGGAGCGCGCCAATCTGCGCTGGCAAATCTTGTAAATGTCTGGAGCGGTCAAGACCGTGCAGGTCTGGCGGATTGGATCGCCGGGCTGCCGCAGAATTCGCTGCGCATGGATGCCGCCAGATTTTTCAGCGAGTTGCCGGCACTAAACTCCACACCTTAACGATAGGAATCACAAGACGATCTCGGTGCCGGTGCCTTTGTCGGTGAAGATTTCCATAAGCACCGAGTGAGGCATGCGGCCATCCACAAAGGACACTTTGTCCACGCCGGCTTTCAGGGCGGCGACGGCGCTATCCACTTTGGGGATCATACCCTTGTCGATGATGCCGGCTTTCTTGAGGTCATCGATCTCTGAGATCTTCAGATGCGGAATGACCGTAGAGGGGTCTTTCGGGTCGCGCATCAAGCCGGGGACGTCGCTCATGAAGACCAAACGTTTGGCCTTGAGCCCGATGGCCGCGTGCGCGGCGGCGACGTCGGCATTGCAGTTGTATAAATTGCCATTGGCGTCGAGGGCGGTGGGGCTGATGACGGGCGTGACGCTGCGGCGGATGCATTCGCGCAAAGGGTCCGCATTCAAGGCGATGACTTCGCCGACGAAACCGAGGTCGAGCTTTGCGCCGGGCTTGTCCTTGTCCGGGAGCAACAACTTGTGACATTTGAAAATGTCCGCACCGGAAAAGCCACGCGCCTTGCCGCCGAGTTCGATGAGCGTCTTGACGATTTCCGGATTTATTTCACGGGACAACACACGTTCCACCACGTCCACGGTCGCCGCATCGGTGACGCGCTGGCCCTGAATGAAGTTCGCCTGCAGGCCCGCAACTTCCATTGCGCGGGTGATGGCCTTGCCGCCGCCGTGAACGACGACGGGGTTGATGCCGACGGCTTCGAGGAAGACGATGTCGCGCGCGACACCGTTGCGCACGGCAGGATCCGGCGAATCCATGAAGGAACCGCCGTATTTGACCACGAAGGTCTGGCTGCGGAAGCGTTGGATGTACGGCAACGCTTCGAGAAAGGTTTCCGCTTTGGCGATGAAATCCTGCATGGCTTGAAAATAAGGACTTGCGGGCTGAGAACAACGAGAATCTGTGCGGGATGACGGGTTGACTTGCGCGCAGGATATGGGCAGCGTTTCCGCATGTTTCACCGATTCCTGCTTTCCATCGCCGGTCTGTTGCTGGCCTCATCCACGGTTTTTTCCGCCGACACCGAAAAGCCGTTACACATTTTGCTCATCACGGGTGGCTGCTGTCATAATTACGCGTTCCAGGCGGTGCAGTTGAGCAATGCCGTCGCCAAACTGGCCAAGGCGGAATGGACAGTGGTCAATGATGGCGGCGATGGCACCAAGGCGGAGATCTCACTGTACGACAATCCTGACTGGGCGAAAGGTTTTGACGTGGTGGTGCACAATGAATGTTTTGCCGACACGACGAATTACGCGTATATCCGGAAAATCATGGCGCCACATCATGCGGGCGTGCCAGCGGTGGTGATCCATTGCGCGATGCACACGTACCGCGCGACCGATATCGATGATTGGCGCGAATTTCTCGGCGTTACGAGCCGGCGGCACGATCATCAAAGCCATTATCCGGTGACGTCTATCGAGCCGCGCAATCCCATCATCCAGGGGATGACGAACACGTGGGTCACGCCCATGGATGAGCTTTATATCATCGAAAAAATCTGGCCCAACACGAAACCGCTGGCGACCTCCGTGAGCGAAGAGGACGGGAAGACCTACCCGGTCATCTGGACCGGCCAGTACGGCAAAGCGCGGATTTTCGGCACGACCTTCGGCCATTCGGACGATACGTGGCGGGACCCGGTGTTTCTGGATTATATTTCCCGGGGCGTGGTGTGGGCGGCGGGAGGGGCGAAAAAATAGAAAAGTACGACCGCGAAAACGCTGGATGTAGGGCAGTTCCCAAGCTCCAAAGGAGCGAAACAGGATAGCCCGGGGCAACGCCCCGGGTAGGAGGGCGAAAAATATCTGGAGCCCTGAAAGGGCGGGACAAAATCAATCCCACACATAACGTTCGTCGTATTGAACATGATGTTTTTCTAAAAAGCGGCGAAATTCTTCCTGAAAACTGGTTTTACGGTGATGGGTTTGTTGGGTCTCGATGTATTTGCGGACGGCAGGCGCATTGGATTGGCTGACCGCAAAAATGCCATAACCGTTTTGCCAGGTGAAGATGGGAACACCTTCTATCTTCATCCATTTACTGGAACTTTTCTTCACTTCTTCGACGAGTTTGCAAGCGGGTAGGTTTTTCGAAAGATTGCAAAGAATGTGAACGTGGTCGGGGACGGAATTAATGATGATGGCGGGGGATTCGATATCTTTTAAAATGCCGGCCATGTAGCCGTGTAACCGGGGACGGATGGTGTCGTCAATCAAGGGGCGTCGATCTTTCGTGCTGAAGATGACGTGGACCAGAATGTTAGCGAGGGATTGGGGCATTGTGTCGCCCTTTCAGGGCTCATCATGTTTGCAATCCATACCCAGGGCGTTGCCCTGGGCTGTCTTGTGGCGCGCCTTTGGCGCTGGGAAACCAGCGGGAAGGTTTTCAACATTGATAGCGAAATTTCGCATGGTCTAGTTTTGATACGGATGTAATTCCTGTGCCAATTCTTTCAACAGAATCTTGCGATTGCGGGCAAGAAGTTTTGCCTCTCCCCAATGCGTCCGTCGTATGCGCCAGAGAATTTCAGCGCCATCGGAAATTTTTTCGTGAACCAATCCAATATTGGATAATCCGAGAAAGATTTGTCTAGCTGGCTTTCCGTCCAAGGTAAGAGTTCCGCGTGAATCGCCGGATTGTACTTTTCCCAATTTTTCAGCCTTTAACAGTGCCTGTTTCGCACCAGCAGCTTTGATCAAAACCAGACTTTCCCAAACCTCACAGCGGCCTTTCGGATTTATCTGGTCCTTCTTTCGAACAGCGCCAAGAAGGATCCATGCGTAAAACCAGAAAATCTTTTTTCGCTGTGCCATAATTTATCCTCCCAGTGTCGTCGGATCGGTCACATCACCCTTGTTGAAATCCACGTAATGCTCGGTGAGGTCGGCGGCGTACATGACGGCGCCGGATTTGCCGAGGTTGAGATTGATGTGCAGGTCGAATTCCCTGGGCGCAGCGGCGGCGCACAATTCCTTGAACGTGGCTTTGGTCGGCTGGCCGCGTTTAAGACTCCACAAAATCTTTTTGCTGCCAGGTGCGCTGTAACCGATATCAATCTTCTCTTCCACCACGGTAGCGCGCGAATAGCCGATAGCGTCGATGATGCGTCCCCAGTTCGGGTCGCCACCGTGCCAGCTGGTTTTCACGAGCGCGCTGTTCGCCACGGCACGGGAGGCGGCATCGGCATCTTCAATATTTTTTGCGCCGTTCACGCGGAGGGTCACGACGCGATGGACGCCTTCGCCGTCGCGGACGATCATTTTGGCGAGTTCGAGGCAAACGTGGCTCAGGGCGGATTGGAAAATGATGAGTGATGAGTGATGAGTAGTGGTGAGTTTCTGGTTACCGGCGAGGCCATTGGCGAGGACGAGCACGGTGTCGTTGGTGCTCATGTCGCCATCCACGGTGATGCGATTGAAACTGTGGGCGACGGCTTGCTCCAGGCAGGCCTGCAGGGCTTTGCGCTCGATGGCGGCGTCGGTGGTGATGAAGCAAAGCATGGTGGCGTGGAGTCCACCGTGTGGTAACGCAGCCGGGCGCTGGCCGGTGGCGCTCATGCCGGGCTGGATCATGCCGGCGCCTTTGCACATGCCGCCGATGCGGACGGTCTTTCCGCCGAGCTTGAATTCAATGGCGACCTGCTTGGGGCGCGTGTCGCTGGTCATGATGGCTTCGGCAGAATGCGCGGCGTGTTCGACAGTGGAACCGAGTAGTGTTGCTGCCTCGATGATGCCAGCGCGGACATTATCCATGGGTATTGTGACGCCGATGCGGCCGGTCGAGCCGACGAGCGCGGAGCCTTTGGGCAGCGCCAGCGCGCTTTCAACGAAGTTCACCATGTCGTGGGCGTCTTTGAGGCCCTGGCGTCCGGTGCAGGCGTTGGCGTTGCCGGAATTGACGACGACAGCGCGGGCGACGCCCTGCTTCATACGCTCCACACAGACTTTGACGGGCGCGGCGCAGACCTGGTTGGTCGTGAACATGCCGGCGACGGTGGCCGGTTGCGCGGAGACGATGAGCGTGAGGTCGCGCTTGTTTCCTTTGTTGGAACCTTTGCCGGTACCGAGACGTTTGATGTCACAAAAAACGCCGCTGGTGGAAAAGCCTTTCGGCGCGACGACCGCGCCCGGAACAGATTTGAATGGTTGCTTCATATCGAAACGCGGAGAGATTTAACAACCCGCCGCGACACTGCAATGGAATTGTTTTGTTTTGAGCATTTCAAATGCTCTACAGAGAAATTTCGCCGCGCATGAAGATGCGGGCGCGACCGCCAATCTTCACCCGCTCATCGCGCAGTTCACAGGATAGCTCGCCGCCGCGCGCGGAGACCTGGCAGGCACTGAGGTTGGTTTTTTTCAAACGCTTTGCCCAATACGGGATGAGCGTGCAATGCGCGGAGCCAGTGACGGGGTCTTCATTGACACCAGCGGCGGGCGCGAAGAAGCGCGACACGAAATCGCACTGCCGGCCGGGCGCGGTGGCGATGATGCCGAGGCAATCCAGGGTCTTCAGCGCAGCGAAATCCGGCGTGAGGGCGCGGACCTCCCGTTCGCTCGCAAAGACGGCGAGATAATCGCGCGATTTCAGGACTTCGACGGGTTTTGCGCCGAGGCCGTCGGTGAGGTTTTGCGGTGGCACACATGCAACGGGCGGGCGCGCGGGAAAATCCAGCATGTAAAGATCGCTCTGGCGCGTGACGGAGAGGACGCCGCTGCGCGTATGGAAGTTGACGAGGTAGCGGGGAAACCCGCGCTCGGCGAACAGCACGAACGCCGAGGCCAGCGTGGCATGGCCGCACAGGTCCACTTCCGTGGTGGGCGTGAACCAGCGTAAGTCGAAGTCTTCACCGCGCGGGACGAAGAAAGCCGTCTCGGAAAGATTATTCTCCGCCGCGATGTTTTGCATGATGCGGTCGGGCAGCCAGGACTCCAGGGGGCAGATGGCGGCGGGATTGCCGTGGAAAGCTTCACCGGCAAAAGCATCAACGTAGTAACAAGGAATCTTCATCGGTCAGATTTTGATGGCTTCAATCTCCAGGCGCACCATGCGGACGTGTACTTTGCCTTCAGCATCCAGCGGATGCGCGGCGATGTAACGGTCGGTGACAGCGGTGATGAAATATTCACGTTCCTCCTCAGGCATGCGCTGCACGTAAGGTATCCAGGTGGTGCGCAACCAGGTGGCAAAGCCTTCGCAGCCGTCATAGGTGGAATCTTTTGGTGCGAGCTGCACGTTGGTGATCTTGAAGCCGGCCTGCGGTAGCCACTGTTCGTAATCTGCCGGCGAATAGAAAAAATACGGCGTCGGCATTTTCAGAAAATACTTACGCCAACGGTCGAGCCGGATCTCTGGCCGGAAGGCGAGGAAGACGTCGAACGCATTGCCTTTGCCGCCACAGGAGACAGCCAGCCGGCCACCCGGCTTTAGGACGCCCGCCGCGCCGCGCAAAAATGCTTGATGGTCATCCACCCAATGCAAGGCGGCATTGGAAAACAGGATGTCGAATTTCTTTGCGAACTTGACCGCGCGCGCGTCCATCACGTGGAAATCGAGATTAAAACATTTTTGCGGCGGAAATGTTGCGCTGGCAAACTCGATCATTTGGGGCGAGGCATCCACGCCGGTGGCTGAGCCGTGCGGCAGGGCACGGGCGATCTCGGCCGTTATCTTGCCATCGCCACAGCCGACATCAAGGACGTGCTCATCGCCGCGCAGTTTGAGACGGGCGATAAGTTCGCGCGCCCAGCTTTGCTGGACAACGGAATTCGCGGCGTACGCGGCGGCGTTCCATTTGGCCGATGAGGTGGATGACTTTGGCATGGCTCAGACCAACCCTGACGTCTCCGGGAAGCCGCAGAGGACGTTCATGCTTTGCACGGCCTGGCCGCTGGCGCCCTTGACGATGTTATCGAGAGCGCTCATGACGATGAGCCGGCCGGTGCGCGAATCCAACCGCCAGGCGATCTCGATAACATTCGTGCCTACCACATTTTTGGTGTCCGGCAACGCCTTGCCCTCCAGCAAACGTACGAAGGGTTCGTTGGCGTAAACTTTCTGGTAACACTCGGTGATCTGGCCGGTGAGCGTCATCAATTCGGCGGCGTTGGAGAAATGTTTCTCCGGCGCGAGATAGAGCGTGGTGAGGATGCCGCGATTCACGGGGATGAGATGCGGCGTGAACTGGATGACCACGTTGGTGTCGGCGGCGTTGGACAACTCCTGCTCGATCTCCGATAAATGCCGGTGCTTAGGCACGCCGTAAGGCCGCATGCTTTCATTGCATTCGACGAACAGATAATCGAGCTCGGCCTTGCGTCCGGCACCGCTGACGCCGCTGAGAGAATCAGCGATGATGCCGTTGGATTTAACGAGCCCGGCTTTGAGCAGGGGCAACAGCGGCAGCAATACGCTGGTGGGATAACAACCCGGCGAGGCGATGAGCAGGGATTTTTTGATCTGCTCGCGATAGACCTCGGGCAAGCCGTAAACGGATTTTTTCAACAGGTCGGGCGCGGGATGGTCGTGCGCGTAGAAATCTTTGTAGACATCCGCGCTCTTGAGCCGGAAATCGGCGCTGAGGTCGATGACGACGCACCCGGCGTTCATAAGGGGCACGGCGTATTCGGCGGCGACACCGTGAGGGAGCGCGAGAAAGACGACATCGGCCTGCCGCGCGAGGAGCTCAGCGTTGGGGTCGACGAAACGGAGCGATTTGGATTTGGGATGGCCGGCGAATTTGGGGAACACCTGGGCCAGCGTCTGGCCGGCCTGTTGGCGCGAGGTGACGGCCACAAGCTCAACGTGGGGATGGTTGAGCAGCAGCTTCACGAGTTCTTCGCCGGAATAACCCGACGCACCGACAATCGCGACTTTCTTCACATTCATATCTTAATCCATGTTGTAAACAAATCCCGACAACCACTCCGCTGCACCAAAATACTGGAACAAGGCCGTACACAACCAGTCTTCTCTATAAAAACGAACAGACGAGCCAATTGGACCCCTCTCCCTTTTTCCCTCTCCCCGTTAGCGGGGCGAGGGAGACGGCAAGGGATGTCACACCACTTTCCATGAACTACGGATAACATCATCTTTTTATACATCTTAAAAACAAAAAACCCGCGGGCTTTCGCCAGCGGGTTTTGAAATCTCCAGTAGGATCAACGTTTGCTGAACTGGAAGCGTTTGCGCGCACCCGGCTGGCCGTATTTTTTGCGCTCCTTCATGCGGGAATCGCGGGTGAGGAAGCCTTCGGCTTTCAACGCGCCACGCAGGCTCGCATCGGCGAGCAGCAACGCGCGGGAAATACCATGGCGCACGGCGCCGGCCTGGCCGGCCGGTCCGCCGCCGCTGACATTGACACGGGCATCGAACTTATCCGCCATCCCGGTGATGGTGAGCGGTGACTGCACCGTGGCGCGCAGGGTATCGACGGGGAAATAATTTTCGAACGCGCGGCCGTTGACGACGATCTTGCCGGTGCCCGAAGCGAGGCGCACGCGGGCGACCGAGGTTTTGCGACGGCCAGTGCCGAGAAATTCGTTTAACTTTGATTGAGCCATAAAAAAACTAAAATCGGTTAATTGGAGGCTTTGAGAGCCGCCGGTTGCTGGGCGAGGTGCGTATGTTCGGCGCCCTTGAATACTTTAAGTTTGGTGAGCAATTGGCGGCCGAGGCGGTTCTTGGGGACCATGCCTTTGACGGCGTGATGGATGAGCATCTCGGGCTGCTTGGCGCGGACCTGGGCGACGGTGCGATATTTCTCGCCGCCTTTCCAGCCGGAGTACGACATGAATTCCTTGTCGGTTTCTTTCTTGCCGGTGAGGCGGACTTTTTCGGCGTTGATGACCACGACGAAATCGCCGGCATCGAGGTGCGGCGTATAGACGGGTTTGTTCTTACCGCGTAAAATATCGGCAACTTGAACGGCAAGGCGGCCAAGGATCGCGCCATCGGCGTCAATCACGTGCCACTTGCGTTCATCTACGTTAACTTTTGGCAAATGCGTTTTCATTCTTATCCAATCAAAGGGCCGCAAAAACTAGCAGACTGGCGGGTGAAGTCAACAGGCTTTTCGGTGATGTGCTAATTGCCTTCTTGAACAGTCCCGCTTTGCGGGAGAAACCCCTCACCCGCGGCTGCGCCGCACACTCTCCCAGAGGTAGAGGGCATAGCGGCAAATTAGCAGATTGCAGGCTTTTCAACTATGCCGGAAGGTGATGCGGGCTTTGCCGAGGTCGTAGGGGGACATCTCGACGTTGACGCGGTCGCCAACGCTGATACGGATGAAGTTTTTGCGCATTTTGCCGGAAATATGGGCTAAAACCTCGTGGCCGTTGGGCAGGGCGACACGAAACATGGTGCCGGGCAACACTTGTGTCACCGACCCCATCAGTTCAATTGGTTCTTCTTTTGCCACCGGAATCTGATTGCGGGGAGTTTTTGCCAGCGATTGAGGGGAAAATCAATGCCAAATTGGGGGAAGCATTGGCCGCCGAGACACAGAAGGCACAGAGAGGGTCATAAGGAAACCACAAGGGCAGGAATAAGGCGGACCCGGTTTTTTAAATCAATTCAAAGGCAGAAAAGGGCCACGAAGGAACATAAGCGGTGATAATTACGGGCTGTTTTGCGTAGAAATCCCAATGCCTTGGGCTTTCGCTTTTGCTTTACCCATGCCGGGGGAAGCGGTAAAGTCGCCCCCACTGATATGAACAAAAGCCCGTTGACCAGCATTTTGACCGCCGCCCTGGGATTGAGCGCGCTCGTGTCGTTGATACTTTGCATCTATTTTATCAAATATACCCGCGAAACCCGGACGATTCAGGGGCAACTCATAGCCGCCAATATAAAGCGTAACGCGGTGAATGGCGTGGCGAATGAAGCTTTGGAATACAGCAAAAGGAATCCGGGCATCACGCCGTTGTTGCAGTCTTCTGGTGTCTTCGTCCCCAATAACGGGGCCTCGGCCGGAAAACCCAATTCCCGATAATTTTTATGGAATCATCCGAAAATAATTTTCCTGCGGACAACGCTTCCGAAGATGTAAAAGCAGAAGTTGCGTCACTTGGACAGCAGTTGTGGACCCTGCTGGTTTTGCTGCTCGTAGTGAGCGGGACGCTGAGCATCTTTCTCATGCGCGAGGTCACCTATGCCCGCAACGATCTGGCGACGCTCAAAGCCCAGGCAGCGCCGTTCATGCAAGATTTTCTGAAGCAGGAGCCGGGCATGAATCAATTCATCCAGAAGATGGGCGAATATGGCCGCACGCATCCGGATTTTATGCCCATTTTGAACAAATATGGGTTCATCATCACCGCCACTCCCGCACCAGCCCCGACCCCCAAAAAATAGTTCCCGCCAAGTCGCTGGCGTCAATGCGCGGATACGGCATTCGTGCCGACGCTAACCGATGGTTTCTGTTTCTTCGAATGTTTTTTTCCGAAGCCGTTGAGCAGGTCGTTCACGGAGATGCCCGCTTCGCTGCCGTGACGTAGCCAAAGTAAGACCAACACGCTGTTCACATCATCATCGGACTTGATGTTGTTGAAAACTTCATCCGTGGCGTTGATGGCGAACTCGTGGTTCTCGTCTGGATTCTTCAGGTCGACAAATCGCACCTTGCCGAGCGAGAGGTTGAGCACGTCGATCCCCGCAAAATCCGGCTCGGGGTGCGACGGGCTTTTGGATTTGGGAAAGAGATGCTTCAATCGCGTCTTCATGTCACCGAGGCTGATGATGTTCGTCTGACCGGCGGCATTCTTCACGATGTCCAGCTCGGCGAGGTTCAGACGCAGCAACAGAATGTGAAATTTGCTGCCGACGAGCGCGGCACGGTCGTAAGTCAGGGACAGTTCCGGCACGTCCAGGAAGGTGCCGCCGCCGAATTCTGCGGGGTTGTAAAGTTTTGCATCCTCGATGGTGATCGATGGGGAAGTGAGCGGAATGTCCACACGTCCGATGTGCGTTTCCATTCCCGTGGCATTACGGATGCGGTTCTCCAAGACGATCCGCGCGATGGTATTCTTGAAGACGATGGCCAGCACCACCAGCACGACGAGCAGGAACACGAGCCGAAAAATCCATTTGAAGATCCAGCGCATACTCAGCCTCGCACATCCTCGGGCCGTACCTCGAGGCATTCGTCCTGGTCTTCCCAAACGATGGCGGCGTAATGCTCAAGCAGTTTGGGCGCGATATCGTTGCCCTCGCGCACCAGCAACCGCTCGGCCTGTTGCGCGGCTTCTTCGAGCGCAGTCTCGTAGTGGCTGCCCTTGCGTCGGCGGTCATCCCAATGTGCCACGGCATGCACAGGTTCGTATTCAATCGCCCAGGCTTCCAGTTCGGCGCGCACCTCGGCGGGAATCTCATCGAAGGGCACGAGCGTTTCGTTGCAGTGCTGACAGATCAATCCGGTCTCCCGCACATCGCGCGTGAGCAATGGCAACATAGGTGCGCGGCAACAGGGCGACTCGGCGTAAGCGGAGGGAGCGGTCGCCAGTCGTTTCAACCAGACCTGACGCTCGTGGCCCAATTGGGCTGCCAGCCGATAAGCCCCGAGCAGCGGATGCGACAGCCGCCAGGCCTTCCCCGCTAATTGACTTAATGTTTGCGAAAGCCAACGCGCGAGCGTCATGTCGTCCCATTCCTTGAACGCATGGCCGTATTCCTTCCACAAGGCGTCGAGCGGCGATTCCGGTTCGTTTTCCATCGCAGGCAGGATGGGGCGTTCATTGCAGTTTGTCGAGTGCATCAGGTTCAGCGCCTGCCTGATAGACCACAAAAACGGCCTTTCAAAGCCCCCCTTTGATTTCCGCACTGGATGATGGCACATTGATTTGATTTAAGCCGATGGTAAAATCGTCCGATTACCGCATTGTAATGTCGTCACGTCGTATTTTTGTGAAGTTCATATCCAGTTTTATCGCGGTTTTGTTCTCGGCAGTGGTCGCACGGGCGACGGTTGATTCCACGTTGCAGATGCAACTGGGCAATCCCAGCAATGCCACATCGGACACGAACAATCATTCCCATTTCCTCATCCAACGTCCGATCGAAGCTATTGATTACAACGACACACTTGGCGAGCCGAATTGGGCCAGTTGGGACTTGACCACCAACGATCTGGGACCCGTTGACCGCACCGACGCCTTCGCGCCCGATACCAATGGTCTGCCACATAATTTTCATATCGTCGGCGCCAATGATTATGCCAGCTCCGGTTACGACCGCGGGCATAACTGCCCTTCCGCCGACCGAACGGATTCCACCAATGACAATGAGATGACTTTTCTCATGTCGAACATGATGCCGCAGGCGGGAGATAACAATTCCGGCGTCTGGGCGAATTTCGAGGGCTATTGCCGCAACGTGGCGAAGTCGAACAACAATGAAGTGCTTATCATATGTGGCCCCAGCGGGTTTACTGGCGCAAAGATCAATACCAACGGTTATGTCTGGATTCCACAATACACCTGGAAGATTGCCGTTGTGGTCCCGCCGGGTGCAGGCCTTGCCACCAACCGGATCACTTCATCCAATCGTGTCATCGCCATCCGCGTGCCCAACACCAACGGGGTCAGTTCCGTCTGGCAAAACTTCATCACCTCCGCCAGCCAGATCCAGGTGGATACCGGCCTGAACTTTTTCACCGCATTGCCTCCCGATGTTGCCGCCGCATTACGGGCCAAAGTGGATGGCCAAACCAATCCACCACCCGTTATTTATGGCTTCTCGCCTACCAACGGGGCGCCGGGCACCAACGTGGTCATCACGGGCACTAACTTCACCGCTGCCTCAGCGGTAACGTTCAATGGCACTGCGGCGGCATTTACATTAAATTCCGCCATACAGATCACGACCACCGTGCCGACCAATGCCGGCTCCGGCTTCATCAGCGTCACAACCACCAGCGGCACCGCGCTCAGTTCCAATAATTTTACTGTTTTCGATACCGGCGGTGGCACGGTTTACTCCGGAGTCCTGGCGGGTTGGGACACCAGCACGCTGACCGCCTACGGTCCATCTCCGTTCGCGGCCACAACCAACGCGGCGAACATTTCTGTGACCGGTCTCACTCGTGGGAGTGGTGTAAAAACCAGCGGAACGGGGGCGACTGGCGGATGGGGCGGTGTCGGTTTCACGAACCAATCGGCGGCAACGGCCATTGCTTCCAATAAATTTGCCACGTTCAGCATCACGGCCAGCAATGGCTACAAGGTTTCCTTCACCAGCATCAGCCGGTTCGATTATTTCCACTCTGGCACTGGCCCGACCAACGGCGTGTTACAATATCAGATCGGCTCCGGCGCGTTCAATGACATCACAAACCTTTCCTATCCTGTCGCCAGCAATGGCGCGACGAATCCCCCGATTGATCTCACTGGTTTCTCAGCATTGCAAAACGTGGGGGCAAACACCAACGTCACCTTCCGCATCGTCAACTTCAATGGTGGCTCCGTCGGCACCTGGTACATCTACGACACCCTCGGCACGACGGACCCGGATTTCGTGGTGCAAGGCACCATCGCGCAGGTTTTTGCCCCAGCAAGCGCGCCGACGTTCTCGTTGCTTACGTTCACGGGAAATCAATTCCATTTCATGGTCAATGGAACTACGGGGTCGAACTATATCGTGCAAGCTACCACCAATCTGGCCGCACCGGTCTGGGTGGCAGTCATCACCAACCCCGCGCCCTTCCTGTTCATTGAATCCAACATCGACGCGAATCCGCAGCGGTTCTATCGCAGCGTAGTGGCACCCTAAGGTGTTGTAGTACCGGATTATTTGAAGCTGAGTAAATGCCGGGTTTCGACCACGATGGTGAACCAGCAAGTGAGCAACAGGCCGCCCCGAAGATAAAGTTGGATCGCCAGATATCCCGAAATGATCCGGCCTAAAACCAGCGCTGAAATCATCAGCGGAGCAAGGGTTGCCTTTTCTGAATGGATTTTCATCGCCAGTACGGCAATCCCAAAAATAATAGTGCCGGTGGTTGCGATTCCCGGTCGTTTGCAGAGACGCATCAGCCAGTCGAATGGTGCGAACAATAGAAATAGCTGCGTCAATCCCAACCCGAACAATAGTCTTCCCAGCCAATCCTGAAAGTTGGCCGGGTAATCTTCCGGAACCAGTTGCCGCATGGTCGGGTCGATGATGAGATACGTGAGAGTGGCGATCACGCATCCGGCGGCCGTGGCGGTGGTGACCCATTTGGGACTCAGACGGAGCGTGACCGCCGGACGCTCTGTATAAATGGAGTGCCATGCAAACACGAAGCCCCAGAGCACAGCGGTACAGCCAAAGATAGCCACCTCTAAATACCAGACCGCGTCCTCACGTTTTGGCCAGGCCGCAAGGCGTGGGTAACAAAGCAGGCTGGAAACCAGCGCGGCAACAACTGCCAGCGATAGCACCCGCGGTTGGGCAAAATCACGCATGTGAGGTTGGACAAAGCTGGACTGTTGAAGTTATCACCTATTTGTGAAGTTCTGCAGCCGTTAAAAGTTCCCTTGAAGGAAGGTTTTTGCCAGCATCAGGAGCACATGATTCGCCTGGTTCTTTTCGACATTGATGGAACGCTCGTTCATACCGGTGGTGCCGGCATCGAGGCGTTTCGCCGCACATTCGCCGAATTATTCAACGCTCGCGACGGCATTGAAAAACTGAAGTTTGCCGGCCGCACGGACGTCAGCATCGTGCGCGAATTTTTCGGCATCCATGGTATCGCCGCCACGCCGGAAAATTTTGAGCTCTTCTTCGAGCAATACGTCTTCCGGCTCGATTACGTCCTGGCGCACAACAAAACCGATATCTGCCCCGGCGTCGTGGAATTTATCCACGCATTGCGAAAATTGCCGCAGCCGCCGATGATCGGTTTACTCACTGGAAATATCCAGCTCGGCGCGGAGATCAAACTCCGCCATTTCGACCTGTGGAAAGAATTCGAGACCGGCGGCTTTGCCGATGACCGTGAGGAACGCGACCATATTGCCGCCGCCGCCAAAACACGCGCCAGCCGGTTGCTCCAACACGAATTACGCGGCGAAGAGATTGTCGTCATCGGCGATACGCCGTTGGATATCCGTTGCGGACGCGCCATCGGCGCAAAAGTTTTAGCCGTTGCGACCGGCGGAGCGACGCTCGCGGAATTGAAAAACCACAAACCCGATTGGGCTGTGGAAGATTTGACGCATATCACCGCGCAAACGATTTGCAGGTAGGAACAGCGCGCTACGCTGTTCAGATGCCGCTACAGTTTCTCTTTGACGCCAAGCCGCGGGCATAACTTTAACAACTCACACTTCGCGCAATCCGGTTTTCGCGCGTAGCAGCGCCTTCGCCCGTGCCAGATAAGCAGATGACTGAACAGTGTCCATTGGTTCTGCGGCACGAGCTTTATCAAATCCTGCTCGATCTTCTCAGGGCTCGAATGTTTGGTCAGCCCCAACCGGTAAGACAACCGCCCAACATGCGTGTCCACGACCACGCCCACATTGATATCGAATGCATTTCCCAGGACCACATTGGCGGTTTTCCGGCCAACGCCGCCTAGCTGAATCAGTTCCTCCATCGTCTGTGGCACCTTCCCACCGTGCTTGCCCACGATGTCCCGGCAAGCTGACTTGATATTGCGCGCTTTATTTTTGTAGAAGCCGGTCGTGCGAACATCATTCTCCAGTTCCGTCAGATCCGCCTCGGCAAAATCTTTAACCGAACGATATTTTTTGAATAGCTTCTCCGTGACGATATTGACGCGCTTGTCTGTGCATTGCGCGGAAAGGATGGTGGCGACTAAAAGCTCCAATGGATTGCCATGAACCAGTTCGCAGTGCGCCTGCGGATAAGCCTGCTGGAGCCCGGCGATGATCTGTTTCGTGCGGGTGATTTTAGCCTCGGAGCTTTCGCGCATGTCGCGAAAATTTTAACCACGAAGACCCAAAGGCACGAAGAAAATCTTCATGCCTTTGCGATCAACCCTGACAAACTTCCGGTTCTTCGATGTGCGTCGGTTTGCAGCGGGGAGTGCCATCAGGCGCTTCTGGATATTCGAAGATTTTACCTTCGTAGTTGCGGATGAGCACGCGGCCGGCGTTGCGACAAAGGACGTATTCAGGGTTCACCGGCACCTTGCCGCCGCCACCGGGCGCATCGATCACATACGTGGGCACGGCGTAACCGGTCGTATGGCCGCGCAATTTTTCCATAACCTCCAGGCCCTTGCTGACACTGGCGCGCAAATGCGCTGAACCGGTGATGAGGTCGCACTGATAGAGGTAATACGGTTTCACGCGACACATCAGGAGCTTTTGCACCTGGGCCTTCATGATCTCCACATCGTCATTCACGTACTTGAGTAGCACGGATTGGTTGCCCAGCGGGATGCCGGCATCAGCGAGCTGTCCGAGCGCGTCACGCACTTCCGTGGTCAGTTCGCGCGGATGGTTTGAGTGTATGCTGACGAACAGCGGATGAAATTGCTTAAGCATCGCGCATAATTCCGGCGTGATGCGCTGCGGCAGAAATATTGGGATGCGCGTGCCGATGCGCAAGAATTCCACGTGCGGTATGGCCCGCAGTTTGGCCAAAAGAAATTCCAGTTTCTCATCGCTGAACAACAGCGGGTCGCCACCGCTCAACAGCACGTCGCGGATCTCCGGATGCGACGCGATGTAGGCGATCTGCTTGTCGAACTCCGGATGAAAATCATAACCGCTGGCATTGCTTACCAGGCGTGAGCGCGTGCAATAACGGCAATAGGCAGCGCAACGATCCGTAACCAGGAACAGCACGCGGTCCGGATAACGATGCACCAGCCCGGGCACAGGCGAATGGGAATCCTCCCCGCACGGGTCGCTCATCTCCCAGTCGGCGGTATGGGTTTCTTCGATGCGCGGGACGACCTGCCGCCGGATGGGGCAATGCTCGTCCGCCGGGTCGATCAGGTTGAAAAAATAAGGCGTGATGGCCAGTGCCAGCTTGGTATTCGCCAGTTGCGTTCCGGCCAGTTCCTCCGGCGTGAGCGTGGGCATGAGCCGTTGCAACTGCTCCAGTGTCGTGATGCGGTTTTTAAGCTGCCAATGCCAGTCATTCCAATCCTTGTCGGCAACGTTGCTCCAGAAACCGCGCCCCGCAGGATGAAATTTCTTAAGTTCATTCAGGCGATGGTTAGGCGGCTCGTCCCCTAGTGAAATCTCCGTATCCTTGTGCATTTGTTCGATATTTTCCAGTTATGGCACTATAGGGTTGATCCCCCGGCTGTCAAGTGAGGCGCTGGCGTTGCTGTGGAACGCGTTGGTTTTGGCCGTAATGCGGCCCTTTGGGCGTCCAGTGCATCGAGGTTTTTCAAAGCCGTCCTCATCACTGATGCTTCTGTGATACTGGACGGACGTTTCGATTCGGAAACGCCGTCAAACTGCTGCCGATCCTTAAAGTACGAATTCAGCGTCGCCTGGTAGCTGTCCGCCACCTGCGCAACCGCCGGGGCCAGCCGCACCTTTAACACTGCCAGTTCATTAATGACCTGTCGCAGAGTATCGTCGCGCTGCGACTGCTTCCAATCGCGGATGATCGTTTGCAGCGTCGTGTCCGTGTGCAGTGGCGCTTGATTGGCCGCTGTGCGCACCTCCACCGCAGGACGAATGGTTGACTCCAGATGTTGCAAGCTTACCTCCAAGGACCAGGCGTGTGAGAGGTCGTGACCGGTGAATTGCACTACGTTGATCGCCCACCATTTTTCCACGTCGGCCGTGGTGCTGAACTCGTTGTGATAGGCGTTGAACAGGGCCAACTGCCAGTTGTAATACCGGGGCAACGATTGGACAAAGGAGCTAAATGCCACGTGACCATTCCTGAGGTTGAGCAAGCGCGCCACGAACAATTGCGCACTGCTGCGGAATTGTTCGCCCGGCTCACCGCGCAGATCATCACTCGACGTCCAGCTCATTTCCTCGAACGTGAGCGCTGGATTCGCCATCAATACCTCGTGCGCATGCGCCAGCGGGTCTTGTCTCCTGCCCTCCATGACGATTGGAGTGATGGTCAACCCATTCACGTTCCATTGCGGGATGAGCGGGATCAATTCCGCCTCATGTCCGGCGAGCATTTGTCGCGCGACCCCTTCGCGCAGCCACAAGGGAATTTCCGCCGAACGCCCGTCGGCATTGCGATTGGCCAGTTCAAGCAGCAAAATGTAGGTCATCACGCTGAGATAATGGTCATGGCTGATCAGGTCGGGCATATCCAGGCGATAACTCCAGCCATCGGAAAACTGTTGTGGCGTGATGGTGATATGGTCATCGGCTGATTCGGCCCGGTAGAGGAAGATAAATATTTTCCCGGCGGCCGGCGTGGTCACGTTCAACTCCCGCCAAAGCACATCTTTGATACGTTCACAGGAAACCACCAGTACCCACGGCTCAAGCTGTACCAGGGCCGTATTGGTGCGAAGAAAATAGGAATGCGTCACCGCACCGTTCGCGCCGGGAACGCCATAAGCCAAAAACTGTCCTTACTGGCTGCGCGTGGGTTGCGGCATCAGAGAAGAAACCTCTGCCCGGGCTGCGCAGAGCAGCGAGAGGAAGAGCATGACAACGAACGTTTTCATAACCGCGCTTTTTACACGACAGCGCTGCTTAAAATCACTTTTTTGCCGCTGGGGAATTTGTTTTTGGCGCCTCGGACTTGGCTGGAGCGGATTTGCTTTCGGCCGCAGCAGGTTTGGACCCGCCACCGGACGAGCTCGATTCATTTTTAACGGATTGCTTGTAACCTTCGCTCCGGTTGTCGGTGATGTAAAACCCGCTGCCTTTAAAAAGCAGCCCGGCCCCGGCCCCAATGAGCCGCTTGACCTTGCCGTGTCCCCATTTTTTTTGCCCGCAATGGTCCTTGGGACACTTCGTCAACGCTTTGGAGGCGATTGGTTGAAATTTTTCAAACTGATGCCCGCATTTGGCGCAGGCGTATTCGTAAGTTGGCATGACAATCGGTCGGCGCCGCCATCGGCTTAGCGGGCAGGGCTGTTCGTCGGTGGCGGTATCACATGAACGGTGCCATCCGAATGAACTTCCACGTTCAGATCATAATGATTCGTCTTCGTGGACGAACTGCTCGAGTCGCTCGGGAATGTCGGCGAATTATTCACTGTTTGGAGACGTTCCCCGCCTTTTTGTTCAAATTGAGTGATGATACCGCGGCGGATCCAGTCCAACCGGCGTGATTCGGCCATCTCTTCCTTCAGCTTCGAAACCTGCGCGCGCAAAACGGTCAAATCATTGAATTGTTTTTCCAAGTCGGCTTTTTCGCCCATCAGACGTTGAAGCTCTTTTTGGAGGAACGTCTTATCGCCTTCGGAAGCGTCCAGCTTCTGCTGGGTTTCGGTTATCTGCGAGTTCAGGTTGGTGATGGATGCGCTCAGGTCGGCAGCGCGTTGATTCAGGGCCGTATTTTGCACTTCCAGGTCCGCTATCTTGGCGTCACGCGAGGCGATGTCCTGCTGGGCGGCCTTCAAAGATTCGGCTGACTGTGCTAATTCACCGGAAACTTTGGTGATGTTGTTCGTCAGGTCGGTCAATGCATTCTTCTGCTCTTCGACGTTCTTTTCGAGCCTGGTGTTGACGTCTTGTTGTTCCGTGAGATTGGCCTTGGTTTCCACCCATGAGTTGGACAGCGTGGCGATGCGATCGCTGTCGGATTTCTTCTGCTCCGACGCATTCTTGCTGGTGACGATGAGCGCGACCAGCAGCGCAGCCGTAGCCACGGTCAAAACGATAAGCCCTATTCTATTTTTCATAACCGTTCTTAGATTAAGACAACGGATAGTTTTGGCAAGCATCCATCTGCCACTTGAATATTCCCGGCGGCCTTTTAGATTGGTGATATGAAGTTACCGCGCGAAACGCCTGTGATGATCCTGCCGCATGTGACCTTGTTCCCCCAGGCGATGCTTCCGCTATACATTTTTGAGCCGCGTTATCGCCGCATGCTCGCCGATGCGTTGGACACCAATCGCATGTTCGCGGTGGCGATGCAAAAACCCGGTTCCACCCGTGAAACGCCTTCGCCCGTCGCCGGCATTGGATTGGTGCGGGTGGCCGTAAGGCATCGTGATGGCACGTCCCATTTGATTTTGCAGGGCGCCGCGCGCGTTCAACTCGGCCAGGCAGTCCGGTATAAACCATACCGCGTGCATCGCGTGGCTCCCATGACCCTAAAACCCTGCAATAACGTGGCCGTGGATGCCCTGCTCGCAAAGGTCCGCGAGTTGATCGTGGAACGCATCCATCTGAAGATCCCCTTCCCGTTTCCCGTGCTCGCGTCATCGCCGGAAGAACCATCACAGACCCCGGAGATTTCCCCAAAAGACATGCTCAATTACCTGGACGCCATCAAAGACCCGGAGCAGGCCGCGGACATGGTTTCCTGCGCGACGTTGCCGGGCGGGCTGGAACGCCAGGCCATTTTGGAAGCGACGGACGTCGAGACCCGCCTGCGCCGGTTGATCGGGTATTTGATCGCGGAGATCCGCAAAAAGAAAAGCCCATGAGCCAAACACCTTCTTCCCAAAACGAACCCTCGCACATCAGCCGCGAACAGCTTAATTCCGCGCTCTTCGCGCAACTGGTCATCCAGCAGGCGAACATGGCCATGATGCTCCTGGGCAAGGTGGCGCATCCGGAGACCGGCAAGACCATCCTCGATGTGGAGGCCGCAAAACTGTTCATCGACCAATTGGAAATGCTGGAGACCAAGACCAAAGGCAACCTCACGCGCGAAGAGGAAGGCCTGCTCAAACAATCGTTGATGACGCTCCACATGGCCTTCGTGGAAACTATGGAAGCGCCGGAATTGCCTGCTGAGCCGGAAAAATTGAAGCCCACGCCAGAGGCCCCGGCTCCCGATCCGGCTCCCAGCGCCGAAGAGCCGCACAAACGGTTCTCCAAAAAATATTGAAGCCAGACGGAGACGGCCGGTTGGTCATCGCCCGCAAATAAAAAACGGCGCTCTTGCGAGCGCCGTTGAAATTGTGACGACCGATACCCGACCTTACTGGGCTGGGACAGCCGGTCCGGTCGGGGCGTCGGGGTCCAGCTCAGGCATCTTCAAGTCCGACTGGAGAATCTCTACTTTAGCCTCGCTCTCGATCTTTTTCATGTAATCGGGAAGCTGCTTCATGATGGCTTGCTGGGACAGCATTTCCTTCAAGTCATCATTCACTTTGGACAGCTCGATCTTCGAGGCCGGATTTTTTCCCAGAAGTTTGATGATGTGATAGCCGTACATGGTGGTCACGACATCGCTGATCTGGTTGGTCTGCAACGAGAAGGCCGCCGCTTCAAACTCCGGCACCATCTGGCCACGAGGGAAGGTATATTCGCCTCCCGTCGCCCGGGAGCCGGGGTCTTCCGAATACATCATCACGAGATTTGAGAAATTCTCACCGGCACGGGCCCGTTTGAGGATGTCCTGGATCTGCTTGAGCTTCTCAGCTTTTTTGGCTTCCGGCAGGTCCTGCTGCGTTTCGGGATCCTTGGTCATCAGCAAAATATGCGCGGCATGAACGGTCTCCGGCGCTTCGAACTTCGCAGGATTGTTCGTGTAATAGGCTTTCGCGTCGTCATCGGTGATATTGATGTTCAATTCACGCCGCACCACAGCGTCAGCCACCGAGCGGTCCTCCCATTGTTTCAGGAGTTGATCGCGGGTGATGCTCACGGATTTCAAGCGCGATTCCAATTGCGCGGCAGCCATGGCGTTGGTGCTCACCACTTCCATCATTTCAGCGTATTGCTTGTCCGCCTTGGCTTTGCCGGCCGCCTTGTCCGCGGCGGTCGCCTTGGAGTCCAGTGCGCGGAGGAAAATCAACTGTTGCAGCAATTGCTTTTCGATCACGGCCATCTGTTCCGGCCCGAGATTTTGGCCGTGGGCCGTAGCGCTCGAGCGCGCGTAGATCATTTCGTTATCCAATTGCGCGCGCGTGATCGTGAAGCCGGTCCCTTTGGCGACAATGATGTTGGTGAACATCTCATCCGCTTTGATCACTGGGGCATTGCTCGCCATCATCGGCGCCGGCGATGCGGCGCGCGTATTGAGCACTGCCACCGCAAGCACCGATAAAATCAACATTCGTTTCATAGATTATTTCTTCGTGTTATAGAGACTCACAATTTCACCACATTGACATTACTGATGTCACCATCTTTCTGGAGTTCTTTCAGCACTTCTGCTGACGGTTCGTTGTCCAGATTCAACACCGTAAATGCCTGTCCACCAGCCACATCCCGGCTCAGACTCATGCTGGCAATGTTCACTTTATACTTTGCCAGCAAGGTGCCGATGTGACCGACGATGCCCGGCCGGTCCTTATTGCGCATCAACAGCACCACGCCATTGGGCACGATTTCCACCGGCTGGCTGAACAACCGCACGATCCGCGGATTGTCCGGCGAACCGAAAAATGTCCCGCCCGCCGAAATCACTTTTTCCGCGCCATTGAACGCCTGCACGTGCAACCACTCATTGAACGTCACCGGCTCGCTCGACCGCTTTTCTTCCACCGTCAAGCCCAGGGTAGATGCGACACCGCGCACGTTGACGTTGTTCAAATCTTTCACCGACGCGCGCGACAAAAAGCCCATGAGAATTGCCCGGGTCACCGGGTCGATATTCGGCAAATCCTTGGCTTTGCCGCCAAAGGTGATGTGCAATTTATCGATGTTGTGCGAACCCAATTGCGCGATCAATTTGCCCAGTTTCTCGCCCAGTGTCAGATACGGCTTCACCTGCTCGTAGGTCTTCGCGTCGAGATACGGCAGATTCACGGCATTGCGCACTTCGCCCGTGAGCAGATAGCCTGCAATGACCTCCGCCACTTCAATCCCGCATTTCTCCTGCGCTTCCCCCGTGCTGGCGCCCAGGTGCGGCGTAAGAATGATGTTCGGATGCTTCCGGAACGGATGCTCCGCCGGCAATGGTTCCACCGCAAAAACATCCAACCCGGCCACGGCGACCTTTTTCGAGTCGAGCGCCGCGATCAAATCGTTTTCCACGATGATCTCGCCTCGCGCGCAATTCACGATGCGCACACCGGGCTTCATTTTGGCGAACGCCGCCGTATTCAACATCCCGCGCGTCTGGTCCGTCACCGGCATGTGGACGCTGATAAAATCTGCGTTCCGATAAACCCCATCGAGATCGGCCAGTTCCACCCCGGTTGCTTTGGCGCGTTCTTCCGTCAGGAACGGATCATAACCCAGCACCTTCATGCCGAACGCCTGCGCGCGCTTGGCCACTTCGCTGCCGATGCGGCCCATGCCCAATACACCCAGCGTTTTGCCGTAAAGTTCCACACCCTGGAACAGTTTGCGGTCCCATTTGCCCTGCGTCATGGACGCGTATGCCTGCGGCACAAACCGCGCGAGGCTCAATATCATCGCGAATGAAAGTTCCGCTGTCGTGATGGTATTACCGCCGGGGGTGTTCATCACCACTACGCCGTGTTGCGTCGCAGCATCCACGTCGATGTTATCCACGCCCACACCCGCCCGTCCGACCACCCGCAATTGCTTGGCGGCTTCGATCACTTTGGCCGTCACCTTCGTTTCGGACCGCACCAGCATCGCCACCACATCGGAAACCATCGGGATCAGCTCCGCCTCGGTAGGCCGTTTCGACAGCACCACCACTTGGAATTCCGGACGCTGTTGCAACAGGGCAACGCCTTTAGGTGAGATAGGATCGCAAACCAAAATCTTCATAATCTGGAATGAGGAGTCTAGGAAACGCGGGGCATGCGGTCAAACTTTGAAAACAAGGTGAATCGGATAACCAAGCGCTCTGCTTGCCGCGCCGAAGCACATTTAAAATAATTCTCACTTTAATTCACCTTAATCCACCTTAATTGACCTTAAATCCGGTCGGTTCCTTATTCATTGTGCATCCTTAAACCCCGCATCAATCCTGCAGCAAGCCCGTGCGATGTCCCTTGCCGGTGCTGGAAAAAAGGATTCCTTATTTTTGCCACGATTCTGCACGATAATGCACGATTCCTTAGGAAATCTGGCACGATTCGAAAGACGATAACACACGTTTTTAACTGGATTTTCCACGATGATCCTCGATTTCTCGTGTTTGGCATGAGGGTGAAGCCAACGGCGGAAAGAAGCTCCTTCCAATCCCTACTGCCTTCTGCATTCTGACTTCTACATTTATTATCATCCCGCGATTTTACCACGCCTCCGCCATCTTGTAATCGCGACCGTCGCGAAGTCGGTACGATTTTTTAAACCCTAAAAATCACGCTTAACACTTCGCGGACAACGCCTTCCGTCAATCACCTCTCGCAGGTCCGAAAAATGTGCATCACTTTTTTGTTGAGTCCCGCCCGTACGGGACGAAATCCCGATGCGTCGGGATAATCGCGAATATGATGAACGATTATTGCAGGTAGGGCGGGCAGTCCTCTGCCCGCCGCGAGCGTCGTGAATCGCCTGATTTATCAGCCATCGGGCAATGCAAAAGCCCTCTCCCCGGGGAAAACCAGTCCGGTTGGTCATCCGCCACCTCACCCTTTTTTCGGGATCGAAAAATAAAACGTCGCTCCGCCATCCACCACGCCTTCCGCCCAGACCCGCCCGCCATGCCGCTTGATGATGCGCTGCACATTGGCCAGCCCAATCCCTGTGCCTGCGAACTCGTCCTGGGCATGCAACCGCTGAAACACGCCAAAAAGCTTGCCCGCATACTGCTGGTCAAAACCCGCGCCGTTATCCCGGATGAACATCACCGTTTCTGTCGCGCTTCCCCGACCACAACCGATCTCGATTCTTGCTTCGGCGCGAATGCTCGTGAATTTCACCGCATTGGAAATAAGATTGACGAGCACCATTCGGAGCAACGCGCGATCGGCCAGCACGGTTGGCAACGGATCGATTTTCCACACAATCTTTCGGCCCTTCGTATCCTCTTTAAATTCGTCCAAGGTCCCCCACACCAACGCATCCAGGTCAACGTCCGTCTTTTGCATCGCTGTTTTTCCGATGTGCGCAAAACCCAGCAGGTCCTCGATCAAATTCCTCATTTTTCCCGCCGACCGGGAAATTGTTTTCACGTGCTCAAGATCTGTTTCTGAAAGCGACGACCCGGTGCCTTGTTGCAACAGTTCTGCCGCCCCCATCAGGCAGTGCAACGGCGAGCGCAAGTCGTGCGAGACGGAATAGCTGAACGCCTCCAGTTCCGCGTTCGCCGCTTCCAGTTGCGCCGTGCGTTCGATGACACATTCTTCCAGCCGGGCGTTGAAACGACGGATCTCCTCTTCCGCCAGTTTACGCTGCGTGATATCACGCACATTGCACTGGATCACATTGTGGTCGCCGGCCTCATACACGTTGCAGACAAATTCCACATCAATATGCCGGCCCGCCCGCGTTTCCAGCGGTAGATGCTCATAGCGGACATAGCCGTCTTTTTTTAACCGCTCCAACATGACCTTATTCGATTCAATATCCTTGAAGGGGCTCAACTCGCCCACCGTTTTGCCCAACATCTCATCGCGCGGAAAACCCAGCAGCTTAAAGAGATATGGGTTCACATCCGTGATGCGTCCACTCTCCACATCGAGGATCAGGATGCCGTCCTTCGCCGCTTCAAACAGCCGGCGATAACTTGTTTCGGAGGCGTGCAGCGCATCCTCCCTGTGCTTGCGTTCCGTGATGTCGCGGATATTGCATTGGATTAAATTTTTGTCCCCCGCTTCATAGACGTTGCTGACAAACTCTACCGCGATATGGTTGCCCTCCCGCGTTTCCAGCGGCAGGTTGTCATAACGGACATAGCCACCCTTTTGCAATCGCTCCAGCATGATCTTGTTCGACTCGATATCCTTGAACGGGCTCAACTCGCCCACCGTTTTGCCCATCATTTCCTTGCGCGTAAATCCCAGCAGCTTATAAAGAAATGGATTCACATCATTGATGCGTCCCGTTCCCACATCCAATATCAGGATGCCGTCCTTGGCCGCTTCAAACAGTCGGCGATAACTTACTTCCGAGGCGCGGAGCGCCCGCTCCGTCTGCGTTTCGCGCCCCTCTCCCTGCTCGCTTTTATGGCTGGTTTTCATTCAGGGCTCCATCGGGAACAGCGTCCCAGTGGTTTTCTCGCCGCCGTCCGTGCCCAGCACTTTTTTTACTGTTTCCCGCAAAGTGTTGTTGGAAAACGGTCGTTGTAAGGTGGCCTCGGGCCGCAACCAGGCATTGCGGGCAAAATCCTGCGTGGGCAAAATTCCGGTCGCCATGATGATCGGAACCGTCATGCGCGCAAAACGTAGTTTCGCAATCATTTCCAGGCCGGTCATCTTCGGCATGTGGTTGTCGGTGATGACCAGGTCGTATTTTTTTGCCCGGAGCGCTGCCCAGCCGGCGGCCCCGTCTTCGGCCCCCTCCACGGCGTAGCCGGCACTGGTCAGTACTTCCATGTTGAGTTCCCGCAAATCTTTGTCGTCATCCACCACGAGAATAAGCCGGGGCGGCTTTCCCTGGTTGCGGATGGTTGCTTGGGCCGCTGCCTTGTCGGGTGCCAGCGGGTCGTCCACCATGGCACAATCCCGGAACAGCTCGGCGCTGTTCGCGTGCTTTTTCACTTCGCGCAGGACTTTTTTTACCGCCTGCAATAATTCGTCATTCGTAAAAGGTTTATTCAACTTGGCGTCCGGAAACAGCCACGTCTGCCGGGCTGATTCGGCCCTCGGCATCGTTCCCGAAGACAGGATGATCGGCAGGTTCATTTTTTCGGGCGCACTTTTTGGATCAATTCCAGTCCCGTCACCTTCGGCATGCTATTGTCCGTGATCAGCAGGTCATAGTGGGAGTCATGCAGAGCCTTCCATCCGTCCGCACCATCCCTGGCGGTGTCAACGTCGTAGCCGGCTCTCTTCAGGATCCCGGCCGTCATTTTCAGCAGGTCAGGGTCGTCATCCACCAAAAGAATGTGCGGGGCCACAACCTTTTCTGAAGGTGTTTCATGGAGTGCATTCATAAGCCGGGTTCCCTATTCTGATCCGGAAAAACCTTTCCGAGCTCATGCCCCGATAATAGCCCCCTCCGCAGCCCGTCCGGCATCAGGTGTTTTACCCATGTCCCGTAAAGTCTTCACCCGATGTCTTCAGGTCACGTCCCGGCGCTCTTGCTCGCCGGTCGCCAGGCCTGAAATGCCAGCTGACGAGCAGCAGAAAATCTCATTACGAGTCTTTAACCAGGAGTTTTCCGGGCCGAAAAATTCAGCCAGGACATCCGATCGGCTATTACCCCGCATCCGTCAGCAGCACCCGTCCCTGTTCAACCAAATTCCCCACACCAAGTTCCGCCCTGGGCATTCGCAACCGATTGAAAAACTGCAACAGGTAGGGCGGGCAGTCCCCTGCCCGCCGCGAGCGTCGTGGTTCGTCCGTTTTGCCAAAAAACTGCCATGCTTACCTGACTTGGGCTCGCGGGTTATCTTGCCGCCATGAGTACGGTCGTGGAAATTCAAGACGCGATTCAGAAACTTTCGCCAAAGGAAAAGTCTACACTCACCGTTTGGCTTGAATCACAAGAAACCCCGGTCATGTCTGCCAGTGAAGAGGCCGCCTTGCTCGCCCGTTTGGACAAAGCCGCTCAGGAGCTTGATGCTGGCAAAGGCATTCCAGTGGAACAAGTTCGTGGCATGGTTGGCAAATGGGCTACCAAATAATTTTCGCGCCGAAATCCCGCCCGGAAACTACTATGGCACTTCCAATCGTTTGAATTCTCGCGGTTGAATTGTAGCCACGACAGATTGAATCAAATCCTTGGCATTCAAAATACGGCGATAATCATTGGTCGAGAGCTCAAGAATTGCGATTCTCCGGTTGGCCAGGTTTTGCTGATAGCGGATGTTCTGGTCGGACGTGATGAACAGATCAAATTCAGCCTCAGCCTTTCGCAGCAAATCACCGTTTTTGATTCCGCCCCAACCGCGCTGTTGAGCGGTTGAACATTCATGGCCGATCAGGAATTTATGCATCGGCCAGGGGACGCACTCGTCCAGGAGGATTTTCATGCCGCGACGGGTGTCAGCAAGGCCGCTTCAGAACTTTCCAGAACACGGCGTGCCATTTCGCGCGTCACCGAGGGAAAACATTCGAGGAATTCATCGAGCGAGTAGTTGTTCTCCAGATACTCAAACAGGGTCTTCACCGGCACTCGCGTGCCTTTGAACACTGGCGTACCGCCAAGAACATCCGGGTCAACCGTGATGAGGTCGTTCGACTTCATGTGCACAACTTAGCACACCCTGTTGCAGGCCGTAAACCGTGGAATTGCATATCAATGCCTCCATTCGTCATTCGAAATTCGTCATTCCACCAACCGCCTCCACCACCCGCTCCACGCTGATACTGTTCATGCACCGGAAATCAATCGGGCATTCACGCAGGAAGCATGGCGCGCACGCCACATCTGCCAGCAATAACCGATGACGCGGGTCACCCGGTAAACCGGGTCCGGTCAACTCCGGTGACGTGCTGCCGAAGGGCACCACCACCGGCGTGCCCAGCGCCGCCGCGACATGCATTGGCCCCGTGTCATTCGTGAGCAATACCCGGCATTGACTGAGCAAAGCCATTAATTCGCGTAACGATGTCTGACCGGCCAAATTTTGGACTTTGAACTTTGGATTTTGAAGTTTGGCGGTGATCTCGTTCGTCAATACCACATCGCCATTGCCGCCAAATAAAACCCACACACAATTCGTCCGTTCCTGAATCTCCTTGGCCGCCGCAATGTACCGCTCCACCGGCCAGCGTTTCGCCGAACCGTACTCCGCGCCGGGATTCAGTCCAAAGATGGGCTGTGCGATTCCAGACAGGCCAAACTTATTCTTAGCGGCTTCAATCTCTTCTGCCGTCACAAACAACTGTGGCGGCAGCGGCTCCGCATTCGCGCCGAGTACGGCGACGAGAAACAGGTACTCGTGGATCTGGTGGGCAAAATCGTTTTGAGTTTTTGGTCTTAAATTTTGTGCGGGTTGCGCGATGAGCTTTTTTACTTCCGCGGGCGTGCGCTTATGCATCACCTGGTGGCCGGGTCGTGTGGGAATGATGTGCGTCAGGAAAAAATTCCGCCACGGCCGCTCATAACCGATCCGCTGCGGAATGCCCGCCGCCCACACTTCCAACGCCGAACGCGGTGAATTGGGCAGCACCAGGGCAATATCGAATTTTCCTGCGCGCAGTTGCTTGATGACCGTGAAAATGCTGTCGCTGCCGCCAAACGTGATGGTTTCGTTCACCGCCGGATGGTGCAGCCACACCTCGCGCAATTTCTCGTGCGTGAAAACCGTGATGTGCGCCTCTGGAAAATGCTCGCGCAACCGCATCAGGGCGGGCGTGGACATGACGGCATCGCCCAACCAGTTCGTGCTGCGAACCAGTATTCGCATGGCCTCCGGTGGTTGATGCTCGGATGGGCTCACGCGGTCGCTTCGTTTTGTTCGCCGGAGACTGCCGGGGAGGAACCCGGCGCGGCCTTTGGCAGTTTCCAGCGTTTATGCACCCAGAACCAGTTTGCCGGGTCGCGGCGCACGGCTTCTTCAAAAGCGCGGTTCACCTCGAGCATGATGGCGGCGCTGGTGCGCGCTTCGCCGTTCGCCTCGTGCGTGGGGATCAATGGGCCGCCTTCGACCCGCCATTTTGCCAGGCCAACGCGATAGCAGATGGCCGTGTAAAGATGGCAATGATAACGCAAGGCCAGCACCGCCGGCGCGGGCGTGGTGGAACAATCGCGCCCCAGGAACGGCAGGCGCAATCCGCCCACCGCGTGCTGGTCGGCCAGCAATCCGAGCAGCAGCCCGGGCTTTTGCATCGCGATCTTCAGCGCGGCGGCGTCCGAGCGCCGTTCAAAAAACAGACACCCGGATTTTTCGCGCAGCGAAAGCAGGATGCGATTGAGCGCAGGCTGGTTGAGCGCGCGATACGTCGTGGCGCATTGGTGCGTTGGCGCGATCTGGTTGAAGCGCGCATACAATTCAAAATTTCCAAAATGGCCGATGGCAAAAATCTTGTTGTCCGGCTCCCGCAGGATGTCGTAATCACCAAAGAAGTCCACGTGGTCGCGCAGTTCTTCGATGGTCATATTCGCGGTCTTGACGGCGCACAAATAATTCTCGCCCAGCCGCCGGAAGTTTTCTTTGGCGATGACCCGGATCTCCTCCGGTGATTTTTCCGGGAAACTCTCGGTCAGGTTCTTCACCGCGATGCCGCGATGCCGGCCATCGATCCAATAAAAAATCGCCCCCAGGGCCCGACCCAGCCGCGCCACGCCGCGCAGCGGGAGCATCTGGAGAAATGCAACCAATCCACGGACGATGATGTAAAGCAGCGTGTCCATTAAACCTTCGTGCGGCTGCTGTCCCCTCTCCCCTCAACGGGGAGAGGGAAAGGGTGAGGGGTGAGAGAACAAGAGATCGTCCGTGTGTTCCGGTTCGCTGGCAGCGGATACATGGATGAATAGACGCGTCTCATATCTTTGAATTCACCGAAAACAAATCTTCCGCACGCAATCCTGGAAGTCCTTGGCGCCGGCCACGATCTTGATCTCCACGCGCAGGAACAGGAACGGCAGGTCGCGCCGGTCCAGCTTGGGAAACCGCACGGCGTCCTTCTGGGTGGTGATAATCAGCTCAGCCTGCCGCTTTTTGCTGCGGTTGATGACATTCAGGACTTCCTGTTGCGAAAAACGATGGTGGTCGGCGAACCGTTTCGAATAGACGAGTTCTGCACCAAGACCAACGATGCTTTTCTCGAAACTTTCCGGCTGGGCGATGCCGCTGAACGACGCGGCCTTCTTGCCCCGCAGATGTTCCAGCTCAAAACGCTGGCCGGTGAACACATCCTCCAGGTACAGCGGATGATGCACGCACTCGATGATGGCTGCGGTCGGGTTCAATCCGGCGATGCGCGCGCGTAGTTCCTCCGTTTTCCCGTCGCTTTTGGTGATGAAAATATAATGGGCGCGCGCCAGGTGCGAAGGCGGTTCCCGCAGCGTCCCGCGCGGCAAGAGTCGTTCGTTGCCAAAGGGTTGCTGGCGGTCCACGAGCACCACGTCCTGCCGGCGGCCGCGCAATTTCCAGTATTGGAACCCATCATCAAGCAGCAGCGTGTCGCACCCAAATTTCTCGATGGCATATCGCCCGCTCTTGACGCGATCCTTGTCGGCCAGCACGACCACGTCCTTGAGATTGGAACCGAGCATGTAGGGCTCGTCACCGGCGGTTTCAGAATCGAGCAGGAGCGATTTGCCGTCCGAGACGATGCGCGGCGGGGTGCGGTCTTCGCGGAGCAGCACCTTGTTCATCAACCAGACGTGGAACGGCGGCGGTTTGGAACGATACCCGCGCGAAAGGATCGCGACATTGCGGCCGGCATCGCGCAATTCGCGGGCAAATTTTTCGACGACCGGCGTTTTGCCCGTGCCGCCCACGGTCAGGTTGCCGATGGCGATGACCTGCACCCCAAGCGTGGAATCGCGCAGGATGCGCGCGTTGTAAAGCACCCGCCGCAACTTCACGAGCACCTGGAATATCTTGGATAAAAACAGCAGGATTCCGCTGACGATGTTCGCCAGAAAGCCGCGTCGTTCCTCAAAAATGACTTCAAGGACGAACGTCTCAATATTTTCGCTCCAGACACGGAACTTCTCGCGCATTGTTTTTCAGTGTGCCAAGCGTGACGGATGAGGGCAAGGACGGCGTCCAGTCGCAAGGGAACATTGAACATCGAACGTCGAACATCCAATGGAAAAAAGAGCGAGCGCCACAAAGGGCAGAAGGGAATTCTGCGTTACGGAACTGACACGGTCACTTCACTTCCACCTTGTGGACCTGTTGGATCTGGTCACGCGCGCGTTGGAGGGCGGCGCGGAATCGTTCCTGGGAAAATGACTTGAGCAGATAATCCAGCGCATGCACATCAAAGGCGCGCAGGGCAAATTCCTCGTTGGCCGTCACAAAAATGATTTCCGGCCGATGCGCCGGCTGCATCTCTTCCACCACGCCGAAGCCGTCGAGGTCCGGCATCTGCACATCCAGGAAGACCAGGTCGGGATCGAGGTTGTTGATGGCATCCACCGCTTCGCGTCCGTTGGCCGCGGTTCCGATGATTTCAAAATCGGGTTCGTTCTTAAGAAGCCGCGACATCACTTCGCGTTGCAATAGCTGGTCGTCCACTATCAATGTTCTGATTTTGTTGGCTGACGACATGAATTCCAATCTTGTTATCCCGCTAAACCGTTTATGCAACGCATTGATACCCATAACATTCCCCTCCACGACCCATCCTCGATACTCTCTATGGGTTGCGGCTTGATAAAGAATCGTGTCGGATGGGTAAAAAACCAACTCCTCTTATTACGGACGAAAGTTCAGGAAAACTACGGACAGGGATTACGGTCATGTCCTAATTTGCCGCGATGCCCTCGCCCATGAAATGGGAGAGGGTGCGGCGCAGCCGCGGGTGAGGGCTTTCTCCCGCGCTAGCGGGACTGATTCAGAAGGCAAATTAGGACACTCCCAGGGCTACTGCTGCTTTTTGGTTTCATCCAGGCCGACCAAACCGTGCGAGATGGCAAACTTGGTAAGGCCGGCGACGCTGTGAATGCTCAACTTGCGCATGACGCGTTCCCGATGGGTTTCCACCGTGCGCACGCCCAACTTAAGATCGTCTGCGATCTGTTTATTGCTGCGGCCTTCGGCGATGAGCACCAGCACTTCGCGTTCGCGCGCGGTCAATTTATCCATCGGCGACTGCCCGGCGTTGTCCACGAACTGGTTCAGCACGAGGCGGGCGACATCCGGGCTGAAAAATGTTTCGCCGGCGGCGACCAGGTCGATGGCACGGAGCAATTCCTCCGGCGGGGAATTCTTCAAAACGTAACCGCGCGCACCCGCCTGCACGATGCGTGAGACATATTCGCGTGTGCTGTGCATCGAGAGGATGATGACTTTGACGGGGGAATTTTCCTTCCGGAGCTTTTCCGAGACAGTCAAACCGTCCATCTGCGGCATGGAAATATCCATCAACAAAATATCCGGCGCGAGTTCATGGGCGAGGCGGAAGGCTTCGTTGCCGTCGGAAGCTTCGCCCACCAATTTCAGGTGGCGCGCCTTCGCGAGGCAGGAGCCGAGACCCTTGCGAACCACGGGATGGTCATCTGCCAGCAGTACTTTAATGATTTTCTTGCCATTTGCCTTCATGTGATGCGCGAAATGGATAGTAACCAGTCAAACGCGCGGGAGTAAAGCCGAGATATTACTTAGGCCGGCTGTTGCTGGGTCAGGCAATGCAAGGAACCGAATCCCAACACCAGGTCCACTGCATGGATGCCCACCACCGGACGGTCGCGGAACAACTCTCCCAGGATGCCCAACGCCACCCGGTCGTTCGGGTCATTGAACGTGGGAACGATGACACACGCGTTGCCGATGTAAAAATTTGCGTAGCTGGCCGGCAGTCGCCAGTCGCCATAATGCAACGGCGCAGGCATCGGCAGTTCAACGACTTCCGGCCGGCTGCCGTCTTCGAGCCGGAATTCCTGCACACGCTCCCAGTTTTCCGCCAGCGGCTGGTAATTGATGTCGCGCTTATTTTTCTCACGTATCAACACGAGCGTAGTGGGATTCACAAAACGGCAGATGTCATCAATGTGCCCGTGCGTATCGTCTCCCACCGGGCCGTTGCGCAGCCAGAGGATGTTTTTGACCCCGAGATATTGAGTGAAGGTCTCGTCGTATTGCGCGCGGGTCATGCCGCGATTACGCACCTGCACCTTCGGATGCAGATAACATTCCTCGGTGGTCAGCAACGTGCCGCGCCCGTTCACTTCGATGCCGCCGCCTTCGATGACAAAGTTTTTTCCGTTGAACTGCGCGTTGAATAGATCTTTCTTCAATATTTTCGCGGCGGTCTCCGGCACACGCGTGTCCTTTTGCCAATCATCGTATTTGGCCCAGGCATTGAAATGAAAATGCACGATGGCCGTCTGCGACTTGCGTTTCACAAAGATCGGCCCGGTATCGCGCGTCCAGCCGCGATTGGTCGGGTGGAGGACAAACTCGACGCGCTTCATATCGCAACCCGCGCGTTTCAAATAACTGGTGGCGAGCTTTTGCTGGGCGCGGTCGCGCACGAGGATGCGGACAAGTTCTCCGGCGGAAAGTTTGCGCACCATTTCGCCGTACACCCAGCGGATGGTGTCGATCTTGTCCGGCCAATCCGTTTCGTTGTGCGGCCAGCCCAGCCAGGTGGCTTCGTGTTTTTCCCATTCCGCGGGCATGGCGAAGCCGAGTTCCGCGGGAGATGCTTCAATTTTTTTTACGGCCATAAATGCGCGGAGAAGATAAAGATTTTTGCGCCGTTGTCCATCGCGGCACCACGCTTTCCAGTTATACATGTCCTAATGGAGTTGCCGGATCCCGAGGATGGATTATAGTCAGAATGAACGTCACTCATAGTCTGTTGAGTGCCTTGGTATTATAAGTGAGCGCATCATCCACTGTGGCTAGATTAGACATCAAAGTACCATTTGGAAAAACCGTCAAACTCTGGAGGGACAAATTAGGTGTCTCCCAGGAAAAGCTGGCTGAGCGGGCGGGTCTGCATCGCACCTACATCTCTGACATTGAGCGCGGGGCACGAAATGTCTCATTGGAAAGCATCCAAAAACTGGCCGAAGCACTGGGAGTTTCCATGGCAACCTTGTTCGCCAACTCCGGCGAAGAACCGGCAGTGTCCGTACCAGTAAAACATCTCGCTTCAAACGAACTAGTGGACATCCTGTTGGTGGAAGACAACAAGGACGATACGACCATGGCGCTGGAAGCTCTCCACCATGCGAACATCACCAACCGCATCCAGGTGGTGACTGATGGTCAGGACGCATTGGATTTTCTCTTTTGCGAAGGCAAATATTCACGACGGCATCCCGGTGACCAGCCGCAAATGATCCTATTGGACCTCAATCTGCCCAAAATATCCGGGATGGAGGTGTTGCGTCGCATCAAAGCTGATCCACGCACCCAAGGCATTTCCGTGGTCGTACTGACGGCGTCCAGCCGCGACAAAGATATCCAGGCCTGCATGCGCCTGGGCGCGAATACGTATATCGTCAAGCCGGTCGATTTTCAGAATCTGAGCCAGGTAACGCCGCAATTAAGCCTGCGTTGGGCCCTGCTCAAGGCACCCGTCCGGGCGCAGGCGTGAATCCGCCAGTAACATTATGCAGCCGTGGATTTATCTGCCGATGAGGCCAGACAACGTGCTACCAACAGCTTATGGACTTCAACTACGCCTTACGCAATAAACGGTCAGCAATGGTGATTGCAATGCATAGATAGTAGGTGAACAGTAACTATGGGCGAACTCCGGAATTTCAATGAGACTGACGAATTCATGAAGTGATTGGCTGCCGCAATCGATCAGTCCGTCAGAAACGCGAACCAACATGCAAATACCCATCAACATTTTGATCATCGAGGATTCCGACGACGTTGCCCGGTTATTGGTGAATGAGTTGCAAGTGGCCGGTTTCGAACCGAAGTGGAAGCGCGTTGAAACTAAAACAGATTACCTGGCAAACCTGGGATCACATCTTGACCTCATTTTTTCTGATTTTAGTTTGCCGCAATTTTCCACGACGCGCGCGCTTGAGTTGTTGCAGGAAAAAAAACTGGAAATTCCCTTCATCATCGTCTCGGGTACCATCGGCGAGGAGCGCGCGGTGGAAAGCCTCAAATCCGGAGCGACCGATTACGTCCTCAAGGACCGCATCCAACGATTGATCCCCGCCGTGCGCCGCGCCTTGCGCGAATCGCGGGAGCGCGCGGAACACCAGGAGGCGGAAAAAAAGCTCACGGCCGTCCGCCAGCAACTGGACCATATCCTCGCGCATAGTCCCGCGGTCATCTACTCGTTCAAGGTCGAAGGCAACAGTTTCCGGCCGGTTTGGATCAGTGAAAACATAAAAAAGTTCCTGGGGCATCCCGACACGGAAACCGGCGGGCATACACTGTGGCTGAACAGCATCCATCCCGATGACCGCGAAGAGGCATTGGGCGGTGAGACGCGGGTTTTGCAACATGGAACGGCCGTGAAGGAATACCGGTTGCGGGACAAGCAGGGCGTGTATCACTGGGTTCGCGATGAGCAACGCCTGTTGCTCGGGACTGACGGGCAACCATCCGAGATCGTCGGTTCCTGGATCGACATCACCGCGCAGAAACAATTTGAAGAACAATTCCACCACGCGCAAAAGCTGGAATCCATCGGGCAACTGGCCGGTGGCGTGGCGCATGACTTCAATAACATCCTCACGGTCATCCAGGGGCACGCGTCATTATTGTTAAGCGAACCGACTGTCTGCGGGGTGGCCGGTGAATCGCTGGAGATCATTTGTCATGCCGCGGAGCGGGCGGCCATGTTGACCCGCCAATTGCTGATGTTCAGCCGTAAACAAGTCATGCGGCCTAAATTGATCGACTTGAATCAGGTGGTCGCCGACCTGACGAAAATGCTCCATCGCGTGCTCGGCGCGCATATCTCGCTGCAAACGAATTATAGTCCAGGTCTTTCGATGGTCCGGGCCGATGCGGGCATGATGGAGCAGGTGCTGATGAATCTGGCCGTGAATGCCTGCGATGCGATGCCCAATGGCGGAGAATTGAAGATCCATACCTCCGGGAAATCCATTGGCCAGGATTATTTGGCGATAAATCCGCAGGCTTCACCCGGCCATTATGTTTGCCTTTCAGTGGCGGACACCGGCTGTGGCATCCCGCCAGAAAATCTACAACGCGTGTTCGAACCGTTTTTCACGACCAAGGAAGTCGGCAAGGGCACGGGGCTCGGCCTCGCCACCGTCTATGGCATCATTAAACAACATCACGGCTGGATCACGATCGACAGCCAGATGGGCAAAGGCACCGCTTTCCGCATCTTCCTGCCCGTGGCGGATGATACTCACAAAGATGACGGCGTCACACTGGATGGCACCGCGGTCAAACACGGCACCGAAACCATCCTCCTGGTAGAAGATGAACTGCCGTTGCGCACACTCGCGCGCGACATATTAAAACGGTACGGATACAAGGTGCTCGAGGCCGATTCCGGGGCGGCGGCATTGAATCTGTGGCAGATAGAACGCGAGACGATCGACCTGGTGCTCACGGATATGATCATGCCCGGCGGCATAAACGGGCGTCAACTGGTCGAAAAACTGCATGCTGATAGACCGTCATTGCCCGCCATTTATATCAGTGGTTACAGCGCGGACATTGTTGGAAAAGATTTCGAACTGGTCGAAGGCGTCAACTTCCTGCAAAAGCCGTTCACCCCCGTGAAAGTCGCCCAGGCACTGCGGCGGGTTCTGGACCAGGCAAAAGAGCCCGGTTGAATATACCTTCGGGAAAATAATTTGCGGTGCTCAATCAACCGAATATGCTAAGGCCGTACTCATTAATAAGACAAGGGGAGGCCGGTGAGGGATTTTGTTTTGCCTGTGCGCAAAAAAGCGCCCAGCATGTTTCTGAGAAACACATACCGGAATTTGAATAAAAAGCCCACACGCAAGGTCAGCGAACGCACTACGAAGTTGGAGAAAACCAACGCTGCATTAGTGAAGGAAATGAGTTCGCGCCAAACGGCGGAAGAAAAACTCAAGGCGTCGTTTGCCGAGATCCAGGAGCTCAAAGCCGCACTGGATGAGCATGCCATCGTGGCCATCACGGATCCGCAGGGAAAGATCACCTACGTCAACGACAAGTTCTGCGCCATCTCAAAATATTCCCGCAAGGAATTGCTCGGGCAGGACCATCGCATCATCAATTCCGGATACCATTCGAAAAAATTTATCCGCGACCTTTGGACCACTATCGCGCACGGCAACGTGTGGCACGGGGAGATAAAAAATCGCGCCAAGGATGGGTCGTTTTATTGGGTGGCTACGACCATCGTCCCGTTTTTCGACGAGCGCGGCAAGCCGCGGCAGTACGTGGCCATCCGCGCGGACATCACGGAACGCAAGATGTTGGTCCAGGAACTCCAACAACTGGCGGAGATCATCGAATCCTCCCAGGACGCCATCCTCAGCAAAGATCTGGATGGCATCATCACCAGTTGGAACCCCGGCGCGGAAAAACTTTTTGGTTATTCGGCCCGGGAATGCATTGGCAAATCCACGCTGCTGCTCTTTCCACCAGACCGCACCAAGGAGGAGACGGCCATCCTGGCAAAGATACGGCAGGGCATAAGAGTTGAGCCTTTTGATACCATTCGGGTCACCAAGAACGGAAAATATATTGACGTTTCCGCCACCACCTCGCCCATGCGCAACGAGCAGGGGCAGGTCATCGGCGCCTCAACGATTGCGCGCGACATCTCGGCGCGCAAACAGGCGGAGGACCAGGTCAAGAAATTGAATGAGGACCTGGAGCAGCGGGTGCATCTCCGCACGCAGGAACTGGAAGCGGCCAACGAAGAATTGAAGGCGTTCTCCTACACAATTTCACATGACCTGCGGGCTCCACTGCGCGCCATGGGCGGTTTTGCCCGCATCCTGGAGATGCAACTGGGCGCAACGCTCACGCCTGATGCGAAACACGCGATGAAACGCATCCAGGAAAACGCCACCCGGATGGGTGAACTGATCGATGGGTTGCTGGATTTTTCCAGCCTCAACTGGCGGCCGGTGACCAAAAGCAAGATCAAGCCCGGCGAGGTCGCGCGCATGGTGTTCGAGGAATTGCGGCCTGAGTTTGCCGGGCGGCAGGTGGAGATAGAGATTGATAATTTGCCGGCGTGTGAGGCCGACCCGACCTTGCTGAAGCAGGTCTTTGTGAACCTGCTGTCCAACGCCATCAAATATTCGCGCGACCGGAATCCGGCCCTCATTCATGTAGGGTCGGAAAAGGACGGCGGCGAGGTCGCCTATTACGTTCAGGACAACGGGGCCGGTTTCAATATGGAGTACGCCGAGAAACTGTTCCGGGTCTTTCAACGGCTGCACACAGCGGACCAATTTGCGGGCACGGGCGTGGGCCTGGCCATTGTGCAACGCATTGTGCAACGGCACGGCGGGCGGGTGTGGGCCGAAGGCGCGGAGGAGCGCGGCGCGAAGTTATATTTCACCATCGGTCGCAACCATGGCTGAACGGATCGATATTCTTCTGGCGGAGGACAGCAGCGACGATGCCGCGTTTTTCCTGCATGCGTTGGCAGAGGAAAAAATCGCGGCATCCATCAAGACCGCCCGCGATGGTGCCGCGGCGCTCTCGCTGATGTTCGGCAAGGGAAAGCCCGAAAATGCCACTCCCCTGCTGCGCCCCAAATTGATCGTGCTGGACCTCAAATTGCCGAAGGTGAGCGGATTGGAAGTATTGCGGCGGTTGAAAAACAATCACACACGATAAGTTTTCCGGTGGTGGTGTTGAGCTCATCGCAGGAGAAACACGACCTCGCGGAATGTTATCAATTGGGAGCGAATGGTTTTTTGGTCAAGCCGATGGATTTTGACCGGTATGGTGAAACGGTGCGAACGCTAGCCCGGTATTGGTTGCAATTCAATCGCGCGCCGGAGTGAGTGGGGCCCGAATACCTTCAATAAAAGTTTGTCAATGGCGCGCGCTTCCGTATCGTAGTCAGACATTTTTATCTAAAAATTTATGGCCAGAACTGAACGTCACAAAATACATAATCGCGAAGCCGTTGCCGAAATGCCGGAATGGATGAAGGAAAAGAATTGCCCGCACAAGAAGAAGTACATGGCGGGCAAACGCATCCACCCCAAAAATCTCACCGGCAAGGAAAAGCTCACCTACATGGTGGATGAGGTTTTTCTCGCATACAACGCCGCCCGGCTCAAAGAGGCCTGCCAGCTTTTTTCGGAACGCATGTTGGCTCCCGATGTCACCATCGGCATGAGCATCAGCGGCGCGCTCACGCCCGCCGGCCTCGGCTGTTCCAGCATCATCCCGCTCATCAAGGCGGGCTTCGTGGACTGGATCGTTTCCACGGGCGCGAATCTGTATCACGACCTGCATTTCGCGCTGAATTATCCCGTCCACTCCGGCAGTTTCAAATTTGACGACACCGACCTGCGCGACAACGACCTCGTCCGTATTTATGACGTGGTCATCCCCTACTCCGACGGCTTGATGGCCACGGACGATTTGCTGCGCGCGATGTTTATGCAGCCCGAGTTCCAGAAGGAAATGGGCACGGCTGAACTGCACCATCTCATCGGCAAATACGCCGCTGAGTGGGAACGCAAGAACGGGCTGAAAGATGTGTCCGTGATGGCGGCGGCGTATCGTTGCGGCGTGCCGTGTTACACGAGTTCACCGGGCGATTCGACCATCGGCATGAATGTGGCGGGCGTGGAATTGCGCGGCAGCAAGTTGCGCATGAATCCGAGCATCGACGTGAATGAGACCACGGGCATCGTGCTCGCGGCCAAACGCGCGGGCGGACGCAGCGGCGTGGTGCTGTGGGGCGGCGGCAGCCCGAAGAATTTCACGTTGCAGACCGAACCGCAGATCCAGGAGGTCTTGCGCATCAAAGAATTTGGCCAGGACTTTTTCATCCAGGTCACCGATGCGCGTCCGGACACCGGCGGATTAAGCGGGGCGACGCCGAGCGAAGCCGTGAGCTGGGGCAAAGTGGACCCCACGAAATTGCCGGATGCCATCGTTTGTTACACCGACACGACAATTGCGATGCCCATCCTGACGCATTACGCGCTGGCGAAGCATAAGCCGCGCAAGTTGAAGCGTCTCTACGACCAGCGCGGCAAGATCATGGCGGCGCTGACGAAGGAATATTTCAAGCACAACGAAGGCGTGACGATGCTGGACGGCAGCAAGCCGGTTTTTTGATCGGACGTTAAAGATTTGATCGCAAGGGCGGCTGGCAACAGCCGCCTTTTTTATTTATTGCGCGCCGCCAAAATCATGAACCCTTGATGGCTGGCTTTGCGGGTGGCTGGGGTGGTAGGTTGATGCGCACAATTTCCTTTTTGCCACTGTGGTTTGATCCAGCGCCGGAATCATCAAAAACAACGGTGACGATAGGCCCGCGCAGCGGGCGCGGTGAAGTGCCATTGGTTTGCGGTTCGGGGTTTGCGTTCTGTTGGTCGTCAGGTAGCGACATACTTCTCTCCCTGTATCGGCTATAGGCAAGCCGGCTGTTATAAAGCTCTGCGCCAGTCCAGGCGGAGTTCGCGGCAGAGCCATTTCAAGCCGTCGATGGTCAGGTCTTCCAGCAACCGCTCGGGCGGGTCCATGCATTCCCTGAGGCGCCAGCCGACGATGTCCTCGAATTGTTCCAGCGTAACGCCGCGCAGGAATAATTCCTCAAAGATGAGGTGTACCAATTCATCGGGGAGGATGGATGGAGTCGTGAGTTTTTTTCCAAACAGGTCAGCTGGATGGATACGCAGGACGCGGCAAAAGTTTTGCAGTTGGCGCGGGGAATACCCGGAGGTCAGGTCATTATCAAAAGATTCAATGTCCCAGATGTTGGCCTGGGGAAACCCGCTTTGGACGGCGACCTCTTCCTGGGTCAGGCCCACGCGCTCGCGGGCCTCGCGGAAACGGATGTTCGCCGGGGTATCCATCGCCATGCGATCCGGACCCAGGGCGATGGCCTGTTGCTGAAGGCTGGTCTTGCGTGGTGTTATCATTGCTATGGACAAGCTTAAGCGAGCAGCTGATGAAGTGATAACCTGAAAAAGTGCGGCTTTGGCGTCCGCAAAACAGCGGACTCAACCGCTGCTATTAATATTATGCGTAGGAGGTCATAGCACTATAAGAGGCTGTGTGGTATTTCGCGTTGATGTTTAGTGTTCACCAGTTAAACATCCATGTCGCGAAGCTCTGGCATGAAGGCCATCAACCCACCAACACCGAAAAAGCCCTGGCTGGTTCCTTTCCTTTGCGTGGCGCTTCTGGTGATTGTTGGTTGGACATTCCTGCCGTCCCTGAATGGTAAGTTCCTGTTTGCGGACGATCAACCCTATATTGTTGATAATGCCAACGTAAAGGACGGCTTCACACGAGCGAACGTGGTGGCGGCCTTCACCAGCCTGGGCAATTCGAACTGGCATCCGGTAACGTGGCTGTCCCACATGCTGGATTGCCAGCTCTATGGGCTGAACCCGTGGGGCCATCACCTGACCAACGTTATCATCCATGCCTGCACTGTCCTG
>Ga0265324_10000189_pt1 | contig 47289 bp, 43 predicted proteins | sample 41419metaG_FD_198634 | JGI IMG/M metagenome (GOLD analysis project Ga0265324, IMG submission 198634) | Rhizosphere microbial communities from Carex aquatilis grown in University of Washington, Seatle, WA, United States - 4-14-19 metaG | ecosystem: Host-associated > Plants > Roots > Rhizosphere...
GCATTCCCAGCGTCCCCTGGTCTGCCGCGAGCATCTGGTTTCATCGCCCGCGGAGTGGTGCGGAAATCCTTTCGGCCGCTCCATCCGCATGGTGGAAGTGCCCGTTTCCGTAGGCGAAGCGGTGGCCGAGATGGTGGGCGGCTTGCTGAGCGGCCGGGAAGACATCCCTTTGGCGCGCTTCCCGGGATGGCTGGCGGCGACTCCCGAGATTCGCGGGCTCACGTGGGAGGGTGGCTGGCTCCTCGATAAACTCGCGAAGGAATGCTTGTCGCGTCTGGGATAAGGCGCTTCACCTTGCCGCCTTCGAACCAAGATGTATGTTAAGGGAAACCCGAGAGGTGTCCCCATGGCTTCCGGCGATTTCGACGCCTTCATCGCCTCGCAACCCTTGCCCGTGCTTGCCGACTTCTGGGCCGATTGGTGCGGCCCGTGCAAGATGATGGCTCCCGTCCTCCAGGATCTCGCCCGCGAATGGAAGGGGCGGATAACCGTTATCAAGATCGACACGGATAAAAAGCCGGAGCTGGCCTCGCGCTTCGGCATCACCGGCATTCCCACCCTCATTCTATTCAAAGGCGGAAGCGAAGCGCATCGCATCACCGGCGCCATGCCTTTGCCGGAGCTGAAAAGGGAATTGAATCCCCGGCTTTAAAAGGGTTTCTTCCTTTGGTGCTCCTATCCGTCGCGGAGCCGAAAGGGAAATCATGCAAGTCGGAGCATTGTGGCAAGGCGGCAAGGCATGCCTATTCCGCGTATTCGCGCCCCAAGCCAAGCGGTTGCGCATCCGCTTTCCGGATCTGGGCCGGCCCGAGCGCGAGTTGCGCCCGCAGCGAGAGCTGCGCCCGCGCCCGCGCGGATATTGGGAGCTCGCATGCCAGGATATCCAACCGGGTACGAATTATCTGCTCAGCGTAGGCGATGGCGAGTTCCGGCCCGATCCGGCTTCGCGCTACCAACCGTTCGGAGTGCATGGTCCTTCGCAGGTATGGGATCATGGGGCCTTCGCCTGGAGCGATTCGGCTTGGACGGGCATCGCCCTGGAGGATGCCATCCTCTACGAGATCCACGCCGGCACGTTCACGCCCGCAGGCACCCTGGACGCCATCATTCCCAAGCTGGAGCACCTGGCTTACCTGGGCATCAACGCGATTGAACTCATGCCGGTGAACCAGTTCCCCGGCGAACGCAATTGGGGGTATGACGGGGCTTATCTCTTCGCGGTGCAGAACAGCTACGGCGGCCCGGAAGCGCTGAAGCGCCTGGTGGATGCATCGCACGCGCGCGGCATAGCCGTGGTATTGGACGTGGTGTACAATCATCTGGGGCCGGAAGGCAATTACCTGGCCGAGTTCGGGCCGTACTTCACCGATCATTACAAGACGCCGTGGGGAAGGGCCGTTAACCTCGACGGTAAACAAAGCGACCAGGTACGCGACTTCTTCTTCGAGAACGCGTTGTATTGGCTGCGCGAATTCCATATCGACGGTTTGCGCTTGGACGCGATCCATCAGATGTACGATACCTCGGCGACGCATTTCCTGGCCGAGCTGGAAGAACGCGTGGAGGGATTTTCGGCCCGCCACGGGCGCCGACGTTTTCTGATCGCCGAATGCGATCTGAACGATCCCTGCGTCATTACAGGCCGGGACGCGGGAGGGTTCGGGATGCAGGCGCAATGGTTGGACGATTTCCAGCATTGCGTGGATGCTTTGTTGCGCAAGGAGACCTCGGGCTATCGCCTCGACTTCGGCAGGCCGGATCAATTGGCGAAGGCCTTCCGCGAAGGCTTCGTGTACTCCGGCGAATACTGCGCTTCGCGTGAAAAGAGATTCGGGGCCTCCTCGGCCTTGCGTCCGCCGAAGCAGTTCGTGGCCTTTATGCAGAACCATGATCAAGTGGGCAATCGCCCCGGGGGAGAGCGCTTCAACGCCGTGGTGGGCCCGGAAGCCTATAAGTTGGCCGCAGGCACCCTTTTCCTCTCGCCTTACGTCCCCCTGCTGTTCATGGGGGAAGAATACGCCGAAGCGCGCCCATTCCAATTCTTCGGGGATTACGGCGATCCGCAGCTTTCCGAAGCCGTGCGCAAAGGGCGGCGGGAGGAGTTCGCCCACCTCCACGCTGATGAGCAGGTTGCCGACCCGATCGCCCCCGGGACTTTCGAGGATTGCAAATTGGATTGGACCAGCCTGGATCGTGAGCCGCATCGCACCGTGCTGCGCTTCTACCGCCGGCTTATCGGATTGCGGAAGGGTTTGCCCGCCTTGTCCCATCTGCATAGGGTAGGCATGGAGATGGACGTTTCCGGATCCTGCATCTTCCTGCGCAGGCGCAGCATAGGGAGGGACGATGTTCCCGCCGGCGAAATCGCCGCCATTTTCAACTACGGCATGGAGGTCGCCCGCTGTGCCCTGCGGACGCAGGAAGGAAAATGGGAATTGGCCCTCGATTCGGCGGATGCGGAATGGGGCGGACCCGGGAGCCGCGCCCCGCGTACGGCGCGGCCGGAGGATCATCTGGAAATCGCTCCGCATAGTTTCGTTCTCTATCGGCGGACGGACGAGGGCTAAGCAGTTTGCGTCAGGGGAGCAGTTCGAGCAGGCGCACCTTGCGCGCCGCTGATCCCTCCAAATCCACGTCCGTGGCGTAGGTCTCCTCGGCGAGGATACGTATTCCCGTTTGCGGCGCGAAGGGGCGGCAGGCATCGGCGATGAGCACGCGCGACCCTTGGGACATGGCCCGGCGCAGCCAATCCAGCATAGGCTCCGCCACCGATTTTTCGTAGAAAAGATCCGCGACCAAAATCACGTTCCATTCCGGATCCGGCGGGCGCGAAAGCAGGTTATCCTCTTGGATGGCCAGGGTCAGGCCGTTCAAGGCCGCGTTCCGTTCCGCCATGGCCAGGGCGGCGGGATCGATATCGTTGGCGATCACGTGGGTGGCGCCGGTCTTGGCGGCTGCCAGCGCGGCCACGCCTCCGCCGCATCCGAAATCCAGGACCGCCTTCCCCGCCGTCGTTTCCGGATGCTTCCCGAGGTAAGCGGCCGTAAGCCTCGCCGCGGGCCAGACCGTGGCCCAATACGGGATATCCTGTTTCAGGCCCGTCTCCTCCTCCCAGGCTTTCCAGAGGTCGAACACGTCGCGGGCCTGCCAGGCCATCAGATCCGGGCGGCCGGGAACGGGCGCGGCCGGCGCGAACCGCCCCAGCAATGCGTCCGAAGGCAGACTAGTCAATAATGAGGTAGCGGTCATGGGATGCCTTTCCGATCTATATAAATCGGAAAGGATCCGGAATCGCTAAGCTATTGCTGCGGATTTATTTGTTGAAAACACGGATGCCCGTCGATTCGACGCCCTTGACCTTTTCGAAGGTCCGCAGGCCTCCCAAGCCGAGCATCGCGCTCACGAGCCCCAGCATTTGGCCCGCGCCCAGGTCCGGGAATTCGGGAAGAGCCGGCAAAGGCTGCCCGTCCCCATGCATGTTCCGATACGCCTGGCAGCCCCAGAATAGGGTCATCACGATGCATTTGGGGATGAACATGATCCCCAAAGTGATCCCGCAGAGCCATCCGATGAAGGGACGCCATCCCGCCACGAACAAATGCGGATTCTTGGACTCCTCCAGGTTCACGTCGATCTGGCCTTTGGCCAGGTCGGTGTCCATCTGCGCGAGCTTGATATTGAAATCCTGCGCCGCCTTGGCCGCCTCGTTATCCAGGGCCATCCGTTCTTTGTCGCTAGTGACGTTCTTGTGGATGGCATCCCCGACCTTTTCCACCACATCCCCTATGCCGCCGCTGAACATTGATGAGATGAAAGTCATCGCGCCCATTTAACCCACCTCCAAGGTCCGGCGGACCCATCCGTAGAAGTATTTCTCGAGCTTATTGTTCTTTTTCACGAGCGCCAGGTACCGCGTAATCTTCGCCAGGACGAAAGCGGCCGCGAAGGTACTGGGATCCGCTTCATTGATAGCTTGCAGCGTCGCAGGTCCCAGGACGCCGTCCGCATCGATTCCGGCCGCGATCTGCATCAGCTTGATCGCTTGGTTCACTCCCATGTTCACCGCGCTATCGAAAACGAGTTCGGCCAAAAGCTGGCTCTTGATCGCATCGCCCTGGCAAGGTATCCAGTATTCCTTCCGGTAGATCTCCTTCGCGCTCTCCAGGGACAGGTTGCGCGGATCCACTTCGGGATGGGCGCGCTTGCTGATCCCGTAGCGGGTCAATCCTCCCGGATCATCCGGATCATCGGTCAGCGTGTCCCCGCCTTCGCGGCGGATGGTCTTGGCGACGGCGGGCTCGAAATCGGCCATTTTCCATTCTCCCTGGGATGATCAAAGACTCGATTTTGGATTCGGAAACCCCGGCATTGGTAACGCGAATCGCGGAAAGACCGTCTAAAATAACTAAACCGCGCGCTTCCGCGAGACCGGGAAGCGGCACTTGCTATATTCCGGGACGCGCGACGCGCATCCTATGACAAACCCAATCAAAACCCGTGCCCCGGGGTTCGCCTCCTGGTACGATGCCAATTTTCCTTTCCTGAGCGGACAGGGATTATGGCTGCGGGGCGGGGAATGGAATACCCTTCCGCCTTCTCAGTGGGAAACCCGCCCGTTACGGGTTCTCATCGCGCGTATGTCCACCTATCTGGACACTTCCGAGTCCTTCACGCATCCACTACTCTATCAGGCCCTGGCCGATCTTCCGGAGGTTTTCCCGGATCTGGCGTATCTACCGCCGCCCAAGGATTGCGACCTGATGACGCGGGAGGGAGTCCCGTGGCTCTTGGGGACCCAAACCAAACGCGGGCCTTCCGATTTCGACGTACTCGCCTTGAGTAATGCCATTGTGCAGGAACTGGTAAACCTGCCGGCCTTGATGGAGCGGAGCGGCCTGGCCTTGCCTCCCGCCGAACGCTTGGCGCGGCCCGACCTGCCCTTGATCCTCATCGGCGGCGCCAATTCGCTGCATACCTCTCTGCTCGATCATTCCGATTCGCCCGTGGACGGTATTTTCACCGGGGAACAGATCGAGGACATCCAGGATTTGATGGTGATCTGCGCCCAGGGTAAACGGTTGGGTTGGTCCAAGGAAGCCGTGCTCGAGCGGCTGCTTTCGGTGCCCGGCTTCGCGCGCCCAGGCCAGGATAGGCGCACGCGCAAACGCAATAACGAGACTTTGGACTTGCGCAAGGTGGCCGCGGCCCGGCCGATGATCTATAAGACCGAAGGCCTGGGCCAAGAGCCGGTGGCCATCAGCCGCGGCTGCCCGGCCTTCTGCTCCTTCTGCGCCGAAAGCTTCGATACCAAGCCCTATCGGGAAAATCCCGTGGACGCGGTGGTGCGGGGCGCCCTTAAGCTGAAACGGGACATGGGGCTGGAAGGCATCGATCTTTTCAGTTTCAATTTCAACTTCTACCAGGATCTCTATCCGCTCCTGGAAGAGTTGTCCAAACGCTTCAGCGCCATCGGGCTCAAGAGCCAGCGCTTCGACATGATCGCTCGCGATCCGGCCATCCTCGATTACCTGCGCGCGGTGGGGAAGGGGAGCCTCACCTTCGGGATGGAAGGCATCTCGGCCCGCCTGCGGCGCTATCTGCAAAAGGGACTAGACGAGCCCGATCTGTGGAAGGCCCTGGGAGCCGTGCTGCGGCGCCCTTTGCGGGAGCTGAAGGTCTTCATGATCCTCACCGGCGTCGAGGAGGAGGAGGACTTCCTCGAGTTCGAAGCCTTCGTGAAGGGCTTGCCAGGCATCATGCGCAACGGCGGGCATCGGCCGCGCGTGGTCTTCAGCGCCACGCCTCTGGTGCGCTTCCCGTGGACGCCCCTCGAGTTCGCGCCCGCCTATCTCCCCGAGGCCTACGCGCGCTCGGCCCGCCGCATCGGGCATATCGCGCGCATGGGCGGTTTCGAATACCGCGGCGCCGCCGACGAGGCCGAGAACTACGTTTCCCAGGTCCTGGTGCGCGCCGATCGCCCGGGCTATTGGGCGGCCCTCAAGGTCGCCACCTCCGAAACCGGATTCCGCTACTATCGCGAGATGGAAATGGATTTCATGGAATCCCTGCGCTCCCGTCTCGCCGATGCCGGCATCGACGACGAGCAGGCCTTAGGCGGATTCGACCTGGCCGCCAGCAAGTCCAAGCCCTGGACCCGTTGGGAAACGGGAGTACGGCGCGAATTCCTGCACGTTCAGTACAAGCGCGCGCGACGCTTCGTCGATCCCGGCTATTGCCTGGGCACGAAGGAAGAAGAAGCCGCCTGCCTGGCCTGCACGGCCTGCGAGAGCAAGGAAGAGATCGCTTTGCTCACCGATTTGCGCCGCGAACACGAGGCCGACGCTGACGGTTTCGATGCGCGTCGGAAGCTGGTCCGGCAAAGCGCGGACGCCATCGCCTTGGGCGTGCGCTTCACCGCCAAAGTCCAAGGCTTGCCACGGAAGTATCCCGCCTTGATCCTGGCCAGTTGCCTGATGCGCGCCGATCAGGAGTTGGTGCCGCATTTCTGGCGCTTCCGCGAGGCCTGGGCCCCGGATGCGAAGGAAGCCTGCCCCGTAGCCGGAGACGACGGCGTGGTGCTGGAATGGCTGCCCGCGGGCCTGGAACTTTTGCGCGCCCGCCTTTCCGATCCGGATTTCCTTTTCGAGGTCAACGCGTTCTTTGCGGAATGGGGCGAACTGCGCGGCGAGATCCCGGCCGCTCTGGCCCCAGTGGAGGAGGCGCGCGAATGGGACTACGCCTTTCTCTCGCCCTTCCCGCCGGACTTCGATCGCTATTGCAAGTCGAAGGGCCTTCGGCAGACCTTGCGCAAGGACGGCGGCCGGCGCATCTGCGAGCTCAGCAAGGATTCCCTAAAGAAGCGCATCGTGAAAGCCATGGAAGCCGAAGAGGATGGGGAGGGCTGCTGGATCGTGCGCGTGCGCGGGGCCGCCAAGTTCGCGCCCATCGATTTCTTGCGGGATGGTTTCCGCTTGCCGGCACCGGAAGAGTGGGCCCGCATCGGCGCCTTCGCGGAATGGCTTCCTACCCTGGAAGCCATCGTGGTCCCGTGAGGGGTTAACCATTATGCGCCTTGGCCTGGCCCGACATTTCCAAATCCCCCATGACCGCTTCAGTTTGATGAACGGCGACGGGTTCATGGAATGGGCCCGCTGGTACGATACCACCGAAGTGAAATCCCGCCCGGTGCCGGCGGCGGGCGACGCCTGGGATAGATGCTATTGCAGCGATCTGCCCCGCGCGCAATTCACGGCGCGTTACCTTTTCCGCGGCGAGATCGAGGCCACGCCCCTTTTGCGGGAAGTGCCCTTCTCCGGTTTCCTGCCGCGCAGAGCCAAGCTGCCCCTGTTCCTATGGCAAAGCACAAGTCGCGTGGGCTGGTGGCTGAACCATGGTTCGCAAAGCGAGACCCGCCGTCAAACCCTGAAGCGAATCGAGGACTTCACGCGGCTCCTGCGGGAGCAGCATCCCCATGGGGAGCGCATTCTGATCGTGAGCCATGGCTGGTATATGCAATACTTCGAGAAGGCTTTGAATCGTGCGGGGTTCCGCGGGTCGGTGCCCATGCGCCCCCGCGGGGGTATCATCTACCCGTTCGAAATGCCCTGAGGGGCATGCGAGGAGCGACCCCAAGGGCCGGTCCTCGCATTTTCATACGTCGAGGAGGGTGATGGCCTCGATCAGCCCTTGCAAGGCGTCCCGGTTAGGGATGAATTCCAGCCCAACGTACCCGTCGTAACCGATTGCCAGCAAAGCCTTCATCACGGCCGGCCAATTGACCTCCTGGTCCTTGTCCAGCTCGCCGCGGCCGGGAACACCCGCCACCTGCACGTGCCCGATCTGCTCGGCCTTCAGGGACCGGGTGCGCCGGATCAAATCGCCGTCCATGATCTGCACGTGGTAGTAATCGAGACAGAGCTTCAGGGCCGGCGAGCCCACCTTATTGACCACTTCCAGGCAGAAATCGAAATGATCGCCTTGATAGCCGGGATGCCCTTTCATGTCCGCGCCGTCGCGGGTGTTGAGCGCTTCCAGGCAAAGCACCGAACCTTTCTTCTCGGCATAGCCGACGATCTTCTTGTAGCCTTCGATGCAATTGCGCAAACCTTCTTCGTACCCGACCTTACTGCCCGGGCGCGATCCGGGTTCGGGAATGGTCGTGTCCGAAAAGCCGGTAAAGGTGACGATGTTCCGGAATCCGAATTCGGCGTTGGCGTCGATCGTCTTGGTGAATTTGGAGTGGCACTCGTCCCAGTGCAGCGGGTTGTTCAAGCCGCGTACGAACATATGCGCCGTGCCGAGCGCGCACTCCAGCCCGTATTTCTTGAGCAAGGGGTACTCTTCCGCGGGCACCACTTCGACTGCCTTGCACCCGAGGGCCACTGCCGTTTGGCAAACGCGTTCCGGGGACCATTTTTCGCCCATGTCACTCAGGCACCAACGGGCGGGAGCGGTTTTGATACGGCCGTTCTTGACGACGCGCGGGATCTTGGTATCGGAACTCATGCTTTCCCCTTAACTTTGGCCCTAATACGCAGGGCAGTTCTGGGAAAAGGTAGGCTAAAGCAAAGGGTTTCGGTATAGGTTCCGCGACCGGACTTTTGACGTCCGGGCATTTCTCAAAGGCGGATTCCGGGTTTAGCCATAAGAAGAGGGGCCCTAAGGCCCCCCTGCGGATCAACGTTCGTTGCTGTAGTATTCGCGCACGAAGGTGCGCCCGCCGCCGCGGTTTTTCCGCTGAGCGGGAGCATTCCCTTGGCTATGCGCATCGCGTTCGGATCCCCGTAAATGGGAAGGGCGGGTGTCCTTGGGATTTCCGTTCACGGGTTGGGCGCTTTCCGGGCGGCCTTCCCGGCCACGGCCCGCGGGGTTATGCCCCGTAGAGGCGCGGCGATGACCGCTGTCCCGACGCTCCTCGGAAAATCCGGAAGCGCCGTTCCCGCGGCCACGGCCAGGTCCGCGCCCGTTACGGCTGCCGTCGCTACGGGCGCCTTGGCCGCGTCCGCCTTCGCGGGCGGCGTCGTTCCCGATCCTGGAGGCACTGATGGCCATGGGTTCGGGCGACCGCAATTCGGCCTCGGCGGGAGTCGGGGCCACCTGGATGCGCATGCGGATCAGGCGTTCGATATCGCGGAGGAATCCGGTATCATCCGGGGCGCAGAAGGAAAAGGATACGCCGGCGCGCCCGGCGCGGCCGGTCCGGCCGATACGGTGCACGTAGGTTTCCGGTTCGTTGGGCAGATCGTAATTGACCACGTGGGAGATGTCGTCCACGTCGAGGCCGCGGGCGGCCAGATCGGTGGCGACCAGCACGCGCGACGAGCCGTCCTTGAAATTCGTCAGGGAGCGTACGCGGGCGCCCTGGGACTTGTTGCCGTGGATGGCTTCGGCCGGGATGCCGAACTTTTCCAGGCTGCGCTGGAGGCGATCGGCCCCATGCTTGGTACGGGTGAAGACCAGCACGCGCGTCACGCTGGCGTCCGCCAGGATATGCCGCAACAGGCCGGTCTTGCTGTCCTTGGGAACATGGTACACGTTTTGGTCGATTTTCTCGGCGGTCGTGGAGACGGGGGCGACTTCCACCTTGACGGGCTGACGCAGCAATCCGTCCGCGAGCTTGCGGATTTCCGGAGGCATGGTGGCGGAGAAGAGCAAGGTCTGGCGCTTGGCGGGGACCAAGGCGCAGATCTTTTTCACGTCACGGACGAAACCCATGTCCAGCATGCGATCCGCTTCATCGAGGGTGAAGATCTCGACGTGCTGCAAAGTGAGGGCCCTTTGGCCGAGCAAGTCCATCAAGCGCCCGGGCGTGGCCACTACGATGTCGACGCCGGCGCGGAGCTTGGCCTTTTGCGGGCCTTCGCCAACGCCGCCGAAAATCACGACGTGCCTTAAGCCCAGGTTCTTCCCGTAGGCGGCGAAGCTTTCTTCGATCTGCAAAGCGAGCTCGCGGGTGGGCGTGAGCACCAGGGCGCGCACGGGGCGGCCATGGGCCGAGGGGTTTTGCGACAAACGCTGGAGCATGGGCAAAGCGAAGGCGGCGGTCTTGCCGGTGCCGGTCTGCGCGCAGCCCAGCAAATCACGGCCTTCGAGGATGGGAGGAATGGCGGCGGCCTGCACGGGAGTGGGGGTGGTATACCCTTGATCTTCCACGGCGGACAAAATGGACGGAATGAGATTCAGATCTCTGAAAAGCAAAATGGGAACTCCTAGGTTCTCTTGACGGTTACGCGAGCGCTACCCGGGTCCACGAGACGTCCCCCTTGGACCGGTGCCGCGTTGCATGGGAAAAGGACGGTAACGTTCCTGATCCGGAGAGACTGGCAAAAAAGAGGGGGAAACGGGCCAGTCTGTCATAAGAATACAAATACGGGAAAAGATTGCAAGCATTTCCGGCGAGCTGCGGCGCTTCAAGGCGCAAAGATCGCCAAAATACCTGTTCCACGCGGAAAACCGCCATCGGGGAGTAACCTCCCCGCTACGGACGATTCCCATTACGCGGCAGCGCTGATGCCGCCGCGTTCAAGCAGCCAAGGTCCCCGCCGCCCCGGCATCGGCTCGGCTGGCGTCCCGATCGGACTCCCATCGATCGGCGATGACCTTCAGGCGGGCTTGGGCTTCCGCGAAAGCGCGCTCGGATTGGTCATGAGCGGGACTGTTGATCACCGGCAGATAGTCGATGTCTTCGATGCCGACCAGTCCGAATACCTTGCGCAGATATGGCTCGTGGAAGTCGAAGCCTTCCCTCGGCCCGCCCTTTCCATAGTCCCCGGCCCGGGTCGATACGATGAGCATCTTGCGGCCTTTCACGAGCCCTTCCATGCCTTTGGGCCCCCGCACCCAGGTGCGGCCCATGCGGACCACGTGATCGATCCAGGCTTTGAACGATCCCGGTACGGAGAAGTTGTACATCGGCACGCCGAACACGTAGGCATCGGCGGCCAAGAATTCCTCCACCAAGGCGTTGGATGCGTCCAGGGCCCCGCGCTTGTGGGGCGCCAGCTCGCTTCCTTTGGGCGCATACATGGCTTCCAGCAAATCGCTGGTAACCGCGTGCGCCGGGCGCGCATTGAGATCCCGGTATAGGATTTCCCTGTCGGGCCGGCGGGCCCGCCATTCTTCCGCGAAGCCCGCCGTAAGCCGCCGGGACCAAGAAGGCCCCGGGCTGGCGCTGGAGTCGATATGCAACAACTTCATCCATCCTCCTTGCCGGCCCCACTGGGATAGGGACGGCTGTGCTTTTACCCTACGAGAATTACGATCTTGCCGCGCGTATGGCCGGCCTTGAGCATTTCCATCGCCTTAGCTGTCTCCGCCAACGGCAGGGTGGCCGCGATCTCAATCTGAAGCTTACCCGCGGCGGCCAAACCGCCCATGTATTCCAAGGCTTGCGGATTCATCGAGTTCCTGATGATCTCCGCCCTCACCCCGTATTTGGCTGCCTCTTCCTGGGAAGGCGGCTGCACGATGGAGACCAGGATCCCGCCTTTTTTCAAGGACCGGAAAGATCGCGACTGGATTTCCCCGCCTTGGGTATCGAAGACCGCGTCGAAATCGCGCGCCACCTCCTCGAACCGGGTTTGACCATAATCGATGGCCAGATCGGCGCCCAGCCTCTTCAGGTAGGCCTGGTTCCGCCCCGATGCGGTTGCCGCGACGAAAATGCCTTTGTCCTTCGCCAGCTGGATCGCGAAGCCGCCGACGCCTCCCGCGCCGCCCTGGATCAGAACCTTCTGTCCCGCTTTCAATTGAGCCGTGTCGAAGAGCGCCTTCCAAGCCGTCTGGGCCGCCACCGGTAGGGCCGCCGCCTTCGCATGCTCGAGGCCCGCGGGCTTGGCAGCCAATTCCCCCTGCGGAGATACTCGATATCCGGCGAAGCTGCCCAAAGCGGTTCCGAACACGTCGTCGCCCACCTTCCACTTCGTCACCCCCGGGCCGAGCGCTTCCACCGTACCGGAAAAATCCAGACCCAATGTGACGGGCAAAGGCATCTGCCCGAAAAGTCCGCTGGCCATCTTGTAATCCGCCGGGTTCGCCGACGAAGCATGCACCTTGACCAAAACCTCACCGGTTTTGGGTTGCGGCCGCGGTAGGTCTTCGTATCGCATCGCCTCCGGACCGCCGAAGGCGTGGATGCGTACGGCTTTCATGGTGGCTTGCCCGGCCTGGTTCCGAGTTTCCGTTTGGTTCTGGGATTGCGTGCTCATGGAATTCTCCTTTGGGTTTCCGTTTTCGACTTAATCCTGTGAGCCTTTGAAAATTCGTTTCGCGATGACTCCATCCAAGGCAAAACGTCCGCCGCCTTTCACGAGCAGAACCAGCGCTATGGCGATCACGGGAATGAAGTATTCGATGCCCTCGCCTTTTTGGTTGCCCATCCAGTTCATAAAGAAGCCGTTGTGGGAATGCACCATGCCCATCGCTCCCAGCATCACTAGGCCGATGCCGAAGGCGGACCAGCGGGTGAAGAATCCGAGAACCAGGGCGATTGAGCCCAGGAACTCGGCTGCGATGACAAGGACGGCAAGGGGAGCGGGCATGCCTCCGCTTACGAAAAAGCCGACGGTCTTGGAGAATCCGAAGCCGCCGAACCATCCCAGCGCCTTTTGCGCTCCATGGGGAAACATGGTGAAGGCCAAAGCTAGACGAAGGAGCAGGCCCGAAGCATCCGGCCGGGTCGCAAAGAAAGCATGCGTCGCCCTTTGCCAGGTTGAAGCCTTGGCCGCAATGGTTGCATGGGCGGTGGAGCGGTTGGCGGTTTCGATAATCATAAGGAATCCTTTCGAATTGGATAGTTTAAAGCGAGATAGTTTTCGAATAGATCGTTAATACACATAAGGTTTCAACTTAAACGATATGGGCCAAAAAAAAGCCGCATCAAGATCAATCCTTGCAGCAGGGTGTCAGCTTTTTAAGCAGGCCCTGCAGGGTTTGAAGTTCGTTTTCATCCAGGTCAGCCATCATTTTTTCGACTACTCCCAGTTGTTCGGGAAAGGCCTTTTGGAACATGTCCCGACCGCCTTCCGTAATGCGCACGCCATTTACGCGGCGATCACCGGGAACCTGCACCCGCTCAACCAAGCCGCGTTCGGTGAGCCGATCGATAAGGCCAACCAGGTTTCCTTTGGTTACCTGGAGCCGTTGGGCAAGTATCTGCTGGTTGGGGCATTCAGCCGCTTTGAGAGTGGAGAGCACTTCGAATTGCGGTACGGTCAGGTTGTGGGACTGCAGAAGCGTCGCCACCTGAGTCTGGAGATAATCATAGGTGCGGATCATCTGCAACCAACACTCCAGGCTTTGTTGTGCCTTCGGCGGGAGATTATGACCGTTCTCGTCCATACAGTTTAAGTATAAACTATATCCGGGTAAAAGGCAAGCCCTTTCCTGTTTTGAGGCCGGTAAGGGTTTCAGGATTCTAGGTAGATGAGCGTTTGCCCGGCGGTTACCAGGATTCCCTCCTTGGCCAGCACGGCTTTCACCGTTCCCGCGGCAGGAGCGGTAATCGTGAATTCCATCTTCATGCTCTCCAGGATCAGAAGCGGGGTCTCGGCCGCGACGGATTGCCCGGGCTCCACCAGCACCTTCCATACGTTGCCCGAAATATGCGCGTCCACCGGAGTGCCGGATGTCTCATGGGTAACATCCAGGTTACCCGAAAGGGCGGTCGCCTGGCCTTCGCCCGTAGGTCCGGCGGCTTTCCATCTTTCGCGTTCTTCCGCGAAGGCGGCCCTTTGCCGGGCGCGGAAGTCCGCGATGGGGCCGGCCTGGTCCTTCAGGAAGGTTTGGTACTCGGCCAGGCGGAAGGTGCCTTCCTCGATGTCGAGGGAGGCCTGGCCCCGCGGAAAGCGGGCCCGGAAATCCCGGAGCTCTTCGCCGGAGACAGGATAGAACCGGATGCGATCGAAAAAGCGCAGCAGCCAGGGTTTGCCTTCGCGGAACTCCCCGGTTTGCCGCCATGGATTCCAGACCTGGCATGTGCGGCCGAATAGCTGATAGCCGCCGGGCCCTTCCATCCCGTAGATGCACATATACGCGCCGCCGATACCTACCACGTTTTCCACCGTCCAGGTGCGGGCGGGATTGTACTTGGTGGTCACCAGGCGATGGCGGGGGTCCAAGGGCGTCGCCACCGGCGCTCCCAGATAGACGTCGCCTAATCCCATCACCAGGAAATCGGCGTCGAATACGATGCGGCGTACGTCTTCTATGCTGTCCAAGCCATTGATGCGGCGGATGAACTCGATATTGCTCGGGCACCAGGGCGCATCCGCGCGCACCGATTGCATGTACTTGCGGATAACCGCATGGATGGCTTCGTCGTCCCAGGATAAGGGCATGCGCACGATGCGGGAAGGAACCTCAAGTTGGTCCTGATCAGGTAAGGAATCCTCCGCTTCCATCAGGAAGGAGAGCAAGGTTTCCATGGGAAGGATGCGCCCGTCGAAATGGATTTGCAGGGAGCGGATGCCTGGGGTGAGATCAAGAACGCCGGGCAAGGCCAACGAGTGCAGGCGTTCCATGAGGGCGTGCACGCGGAATCGCAAGGCGAGATCCAGAATGGGCGGACCGTATTCGACCAGTAGGTTGCGATCGCCGGAACGACGGTAGCGAACCTGAGGCGCATCGCCGCGGGCGGGGATTTCGTGGAGGATGCAACGATCGGGGCTGTAGCCGGAAGACGGGAAGACGGGCGGAGGAGGGAGAGCGGCCGGGCTTTTGCCGCGAGGTTCGTCCGCGAACCCCTGGAGGACGGGAGCCCCGACCCGTATGAGGAGATCCTCTTGGGCGCGTTCCAAGGCGCGCGCCTGATCCAAGCTGAGCTTGCGGAAACGCACGGTATCGCCGGGCTTCAATTGACCCATCTTCCAGAGTTCGGATTGCACGATGCTCGCCGGGCAAACGAAACCGCCTAGGCTCGGTCCGTCGGGCCCCAAGAGGATAGGCATATCGCCGGTGAAATCCACCGCTCCGATGGCGTAGGCATTATCGTGAATGTTCGACGGGTGCAGGCCGGCCTCGCCGCCATCGGTCCGCGCCCACTCCGGCTTGGGCCCTATGAGCCTTACTCCGGTGCGATTGGAATTGTAGTGGACCTCCCAGGCGGTGGCGAAGAGCATCTCAATATCGCCGGCCGTGAAATAATCGGGCGCGCCATGCGGGCCGTAGAGAACCCCGATGTCCCAGGCGCGTACGATGTCCGGCCGCAAGGAAACGGGGAGCGGCTGCGATGCCGAGGCCATCGGCGCGCTGCCGTTCGCCGCTTCGCTTGAGGCCTCCCGGCTGGGGACGGCGTTCGCCGGCGCGGAGGGCAAGGGAAGCACGTCGCCGGCCCGGAGGGCCCGGCCCCCATGCCCGCCGAAATTGCCCAAGGTGAAGGTCGAACGGCTGCCCAAGTATTGCGGGCAGGCGAAGCCGCCTTCCACGGCAAGGTAGGCGCGCATACCGGCGCCCGTGATGGCGCCAAGCTTAAGCGTCGATCCGGCGGGCACGAGCACCCGCGTCCACATGGGCACCGCTTGTTCGCCTTCCGGCCCGGCGAGCGAGCACGGGAGGCTCGCGCCGGCGATGGCGATCGCGCAGGCGCGGCTGAAACGTAATGCGGGTCCCGCCACGGTGATTTCCAGGCCGGCCGCATCCGGAGGGTTCGCCAAGAGTTGGTTGGCCAATCGGAAGGACAAGGCATCGAAGGGCCCGGAGGGCGGAACGCCTACATCCCAATAACCGATACGGCCCGGATAATCCTGCACCGTGGTTTGCGCGCCGGGCGCGAGTACGTCGACCGTATGCGATAGGTAGGCGAACCCGGATAAGGTACGCGTGGTCATGCGCCCCTGATCGAATTCCGGAGCCGCGGCCACCGCGCGCAGGAATTCCAGGTTGGTTTCGATGCCGGAAAACCGGGTCTCGGCCAAGGCTTTGCGCAAGTTGGCCAAGGCCTCGGAACGGTCCTTGCCCTTGGCGATGACCTTGGCCAATAAGGGATCGTAGAAAGGCGAGACTTCGCTTCCGCGTTCGACCCAGGTATCGATGCGGCAATCGCCAGGGAAGGCGGCTTCGGTCAAGAGGCCGGAGCTGGGACGAAAATCCAGACGCGGATTCTCGGCGTAGACGCGGGCCTGGATGGCGGCCCCTCGCAGCTTGGGTTGAAGAGCGGTTAGATCGCCCAATTCCCCGGCGGCCAAACGGACCATCCATTCCACCAGATCGATTCCCGCCACTTCCTCGGTGACGCCGTGCTCGACCTGCAAGCGCGTGTTGACTTCGAGGAAGTAGAAACCGATGGCGGAATCCGAAGCCGGGGCGTCGGCGTCGACCACGAATTCGACGGTGCCCGCGCCGCGGTAGGCGATGGACTCGCAGAGTCGGACGGCGGACCCGTGCAGGGCCGCGCGCAGGGCGGGAGAGAGGCCGGGGGCTGGGGTCTCCTCGAAGACTTTCTGGTTGCGGCGTTGGGCGGAACAGTCGCGTTCGCCCAGGGCCAGCACCCTGCCTTTGCCATCGCCGAAGATTTGGACTTCCACATGGCGGGCGCGCGCCACGTATTTCTCCAGGTAAATGCCGCCATGCTTAAAATTGCTTTGCGACAGGCGGCTGACGGTTTCCCAAGCCGAAGCCAACTGCGATGCGTCGCCTACGACTTGCATGCCGATGCCGCCTCCGCCCGCCGTGCTTTTGAGCATGACGGGATAGCCGATGCGATCGGCGTTGGCGATGGCATCGGCCGCGTCGGCCAACAGGCTTGTGCCCGGGAGCAGGGGCACGCCGCTTTCGGCCGCCAGGGCGCGGGCGGTATGCTTGAGCCCGAAGTCGCGCATCTGCCTAGGCGTCGGTCCGATGAAAACGATCCCCGCTTGTTCGCAGGCCTCGGCGAAGGCGGAGTTCTCGCTGAGGAATCCGTAACCGGGATGGATGGCTTGGGCGCCGGTCCGGAGCGCGGCTTCAAGGATGCGCCCCGTGTCGAGATAGCTCTGGGCGGCCGGGGCCGGGCCGATGGCGACGGCTTCGTCGCAAGCGGAGACGTGCAGCGACCCCGCATCCGCCTCGGAATGGACAGCCACCGATGCGATGCCGAGCTTGCGCAAGGTGCGGGCGATGCGGCAGGCGATTTCGCCGCGGTTGGCTATGAGGACTTTGCTGAACATGCGTTTATCCTGCGGCGGGAGGGTCCCAGATCAAGAGGCGGATGGGAGTGGGATTGTAGGCATTGCATGGGTTGTTGAGCTGGGGGCAATTGGAAATGAGGCAGAGGACATCCATTTCCGCGCGCATCTCCACGTACTTGCCGGGAGCCGAGACGCCGTCTGCGAAGGTGAGCTCGCCCTTGGGCGTCACGGGTACGTTCATGAAGAAGTTGATATTGCTGGCGAGGTCGCGCTTGGTCAGGCTTTCCCGGGAGTGGGCCATCTGCGCTATCTGTAAGAGGAAGCTATCGCGGCAGCTATGCATATACCGCTTCTCCAAGGCATAGCGAACGGTATTGCTTTCCGCCGAGCAGGCTCCGCCCAGGGTGTCGTGCCGCCCGCAAGTATCGGCAGTGATGGTCAAAAGAACGTTGCCTTCGCTGGAGATCAGACGCGTTCCCGTGGTAAGGAAGATGTTCCCCTGGGCCCGGATGGTGTTGATGCCGTCGTAGCGATCGGCCGGATCGGCGGCATTGTAGAACAAGGTGTCTACGGCCTGGTTGCCTTCCAGATCGAGGATGCGGAAGTGCTGGCCGGCTTTGATCGGGTGCAGCCAACCTTTGCCTGCGGGAAGGATTTCGTCATGGACGGCATCGCGGGATTGCAAAGCGCTTTCGGTGTAGACCAAAGTGGGCATGGCTCATGGACCTCAGCGGAACAGGATTTCGGTGTTGATGAAGCCGCGGACGTTCTCCGGACGGGAACGGCGGCAGGGATCGTCGGCGGTGGCGGCGGCTACGTGCTGGATTTGGATGCGGACGGGAGGCGGTGCGTATTTTGCGGAGGGATCCATGGGATGGGGCGTATTGGACAACACCACCAGTACGTTCATCTCAGCCCGCAACTCCACCGCCGCACCGGCCCGCGCGTTGCCGGTTTGGTACCTGAGATTCCCGTCGTCGTCGACGATCACCTTACTGAAGAAGTTCACGGGCACGGGCAGATCGCGACGCCCCAGCCCGTATTTCCCCAGCTCGACCAGGAAGTTGTCCCGCCCGTTCCGGTACATTTCGTTGCGCTGTTGCTGATAGGTCGTCGCTCCGTATTTGGCTTCGGTTAACCGCGCGTCGGTCGCTCCGCACAAGGTGTCGTGCCAGCCGCAAGTGTCGTCGATGATCGAGCACAGCACCCGGCCCATATCGGAATAAAGCGCGTTGCCCTTGGTCAGGAAGGCGATGAACTGGGCCTTCAGGGTATCGGGCATGTTGTAACGCTCCAAGGGGGCGTCGGCGTTCAGGAACAGGGCGGAAACGTTGGCTCCGGCCTCCGTCGCGGTCAGACGCAGCGCGGTCCCGCGCTTGAGGGTCCACGACCACATGGCGCCGCCGCGCAAGGTTTCATTCAGGATCAAGTCTTCGGCCATGATATTTCGTTTCCTGATCTAAGGTAGCTTGCAAAGGCGTTCGGCGGAGGCGTTCAATCGCTAGGTCCGTTCAGGGCCCATTCATGGTTCGGACCCGGCCGGCTCCCGGTTCCTCCGCTTCATCCCCCACCTGGGTCATGCGGATGATAGGCAAATCCTGGTCCGCTTCCGGATCATCGGGATGGATGAGCTGTTCCAACCTTTTCTTGGTGGCCAGGAAATGCGGCGAAAGCAATTGGCCCACGTGGCGCGGTCGATCCACGGGTACCTGGATGATCTCCAGGATGCGGCCCGGCCGCGCGCCCAACACCACGATGCGATCGGCCAGGAGGATGGCTTCATCCAGGTCGTGGGTCACGAAGAGCACGGTCACGTCCACGTTCTTCCAAATCTGCAAAAGGTGCTTTTGCATGGTGCAACGGGTCTGCGCATCCAAGGCTCCGAAGGGTTCGTCCATCAGCAGGATGGGCGGGGAGTTGGCCAAGGCGCGGGCGATGGCCACGCGTTGCTTCATGCCGCCCGATAACTGGTGCGGCCAGGCATTGGCCCGCTCCGAAAGGCCCACCATGTCCAACCATTGCAAAGCCTCGGCTTCGGAATGGTCGCGCCCTTGCCCGGCCATGCGGGGCCCGAACATGACGTTTTGCTTCACCGTAAGCCAGGGAAAGAGCGTGTACTCCTGGAAGACCATGCCGCGATCGGCGCCGGGTCCGTCCACCTGGTGGCCGTTCATCCTCACTTCGCCGCCGGTACGGGATTCGAGGCCGCCCAGGATCCTGAGCAAGGTGGACTTGCCGCATCCCGAGGCGCCGATCAAGCAGATGAATTCGCGTCGTTTGACTTCGAAAGAGACCCCGCCCAGCACCGGCGGCAAGGGCTGGGCGCCCTTAGGCGCCGCGAAATCCTTGCGTACTCCGTCTATTTCCAAAATGGTTTCCCGCTCGGCGATGGCGCGGAAGCGCTCTTGTAGTTCCGGCGAGAGATCGCGGTAATCAGGCAGAGCCAGGGCGGCTTCGCTCACGGGTCCACCTTTTCCCAGGGAAAGAATTTGCGGCCTAGGCCCTTCAGGAAAAGATCGGTGCCCAGCCCGATCAAACCGATAATGACGATGGCCGCGTAGACGTTGTCGTAGTTGCGGTACTTGGCCTGCTGGTAGATGAAAAAGCTGATGCCGGAACTGGCGCCGATCAACTCGGCGACGATCAGGTAGGTCCAAGCCCACCCGAGCAGAATGCGCATGTCGCGATAGAGCAGAGGCAGCACGCCGGGGACCACCACGTGCAGGAGCAACTGGCGTTGCTTTGCGCCCAGGGTCTGGGCGGCTTCCAACAAGGGCAAGGGGAGGGAGCGCGTCGTATTCGCAACCACCAGGACCATCTGGAAGAAGGTGCCGATGAAGATGATGGCCACCTTGGGCGCGTCGTCGATGCCGAGGATGGCCACACATAAGGCCCCGAACACGGGCGCGGGCATATAGCGGATGAAATCCACGAAGGGCTCGGACAAACGCGAGGCCAGGCCGAAGGTTCCGCACAGGATGCCCAAGGGGACGCCGAATACGGCGGAGAGGACGAAACCCAAAACGATGATACGAATGCTATGCCCCAGGCTCTGATGCAACCAAGGATCGCCGGCGCGTTGGGGCGGGGTCTTGAAGGCGGTGACCAACGCCCGGGCCACCTGATGCGGGGCCGGAAGGTAAACGGGATTCTCGCGGCGGCCTTGCGCCAAGGCGCGGCCCTCGGAGGCGGCCTTGCGGTTTTCCTCCCGGAACTCCGCGCGGTCCACTTGCATGTCCTTCTGGAACCAATCCACCGATCCCGGATCGGAGATGGTGACCTTGGGATGCCAGACGAAGGGAAGGTAGCTGACCGCGCACCAGGCTAATAGCGGAAGCAGGAAGGCCCCCGCGGTCAGCCAGAGGTTGGCGCGGGGCGAAAGCGCCTTCCGCATCTGGAAGGCCCTCATCTTCTGCGTGGGCTCCCGGCGCGCGCGGCGGGAAGCCTTTTCCGTTGCCGGCGGCCGGACGACTGCCGTTTCCGCCGCCGCCACCGGAGGTAACGACTGGGTTACTTGAGGTCCGATACGAGGCTCCCGTCCAGGTATCCTGCGACGTCCTGGGCTTTCTTGTACACGGCATTCTTCACGTTGAAATCATCCACGATAGAGGAGGAACCGGACACGGAAGAGAGATCCTTCCCGGCCGCGAAATGCTGTTTGTTCTCGGCCAAGTCGAGGAAATGGGTGCCCTTCATCAGCGGTTCGTACTGATTCGGCTTGAGACCCACGCGGGCGCTCATGATCTTCAGGTACTCATCCTTGTTCTTGGGATCCTTGATAAAGGAGGTGACCTTGAACCAGACCTTGACCACCTTTTTCCAATCTGCCTTGCGCTTGGCCAGGCTTTCCGGGCTTACGTAAAGCAGATCGTAAATGAGTCCGGGCGCGTTGGCGCTGGTGAAGATGGGCGTCGATCCCGGCACTTCTTTAAGAGCCTGTCCCGAATTGGGCTGCCAGGCCGCGATGGCGTCAACCGAGCCCGAGGCCAATCCCTGCGCGGTCTGGTTGGTGGGCATGTTCACCAGGGTCACGTCCTTTTCCGTCATGCCCGCCGCTTCCAGGGCCTTGAGCAGAAGCAGGTGATCGACGAAGCCGACCTCCACGCCGATCTTCTTGCCTTTCAGATCCTTCATGGACTTGATGCCGGCCTTGGCCACCACCATGTCGTTCCCGTCGCTGAAATCGTTGAGCAGAATGCCCTTGGCGGGCTTGCCGTTGGCGCCGGTCACCAGGGCGTCACCGTTGGTCATGCAGACCGCATCGACCTTGCCGGCCGAATAGGCGTCCATGGAAGGCACGTATTCGAACCAGACCAACTCCACGTCCACGCCCGCTTCCTTGAACCATCCCTTCTGCGCGGCGATGTCCCAGGCCACCCAGCCCGGCCAATCGCTGTACGCGATCTTGAGCGGAGCGGCCGCATTGGCCGCGTGCAAACCCAACAGCACCAAGGTCAGGGCGGCCAGGAATTTCATGAAGCCGAGAAATTGTGCGCGGATGCGTTGCATTGTGGAATCGGGCATGGATGGTTCTCCTGGGGGTTGTCACGGGGGATTGCAATCCGCATACCAATGGAAAGGACGGGGAAAATGCCCTGCCCTAGGGGGATGGAATGGGTTTTTGTCATCAATAGGGAAGGAAAGGATTGGAATTGGCGGCTAATGTCAGGAAAGGGGAATCCATTTGACGTGGCCCTTAGATTTTGGCCGAATATGGGAACTGGATGAAAACTTGCTGGAAGCGGGACCGGTGGAGGGAGGCCGATGGTGCCGATAAACGAAAGCGCGGGAAGCCTGGATTTGCGGAATTGGCGCTCTCGCATCGCGGACGCCGGGGGCCGCTTGGCTTCCTTCTATGAAGGCCTGCGCGGTAAACTGGAGGATTTTCCCGACTCGGCGGTATGGATCGCGCGGGTTCCCTGGAGCCAGGTGCAAGCTAGGCTGGCCGCGCTGGAAGCAGAGTGGTTCCGGGGACCGGATGGTTTCCTACGCCTGCCCATGTACGGCGTCCCATTCGCGGTGAAAGACAACATCGATGTGGAGGGACTGGAAACGACGGCCGCCTGCCCTGCCTTCGCCTATCGCCCCGAAGCCACCGCCACCGTCGTCGCGCGCCTATTGGAAGCGGGCGCGGTGCTGATCGGCAAGACCAATATGGATCAATTCGCCACCGGCCTGGTGGGAACCCGCTCCCCCTACGGGACGGTACGCAACCCTTTCCATTCCGCCCACGTGCCCGGCGGATCGAGCTCCGGCTCGGCGGTCGCGGTCGCAACGGGATTGGTCTCCTTCGCATTGGGTACCGATACCGCGGGTTCGGGCCGCGTTCCGGCGGGCTTCAATAACGTGGTGGGCCTCAAACCCTCCCGCGGCGCCCTCAGCGCGTACGGGGTCTTTCCGGCCTGCCGTTCCCTGGATTGCGTGTCCGTCTTCGCGCTCACCTGCGAGGACGCCTTCGAAATCTTTTCCCTGATCCGCGGAATCGATGCCAAGGATCCATTCACCCGGGAGATCCCGGTCGATCGCAAACAGGCCGCCCTCGGATTCGGCCGGCCGCCGGCCCGCTTCCAATTCGGAGTCCCGGATGCTTCCCATCTCGATTCCGCCGACGCCGAGACCCGCGCGCTTTTCGGCGCGGCCATTGCGCGTCTGGTGGCTTTAGGCGGCACGCGGGTGGAGATCCCTTTCGCTCCCTTCGCCGAGGCCGCCGGGCTTTTGTACCAGGGATCCTGGTTGGCTGAGCGGCAGGCCGCCTTCGGGGCCTTCGTGGATTCCCGGCCCGGAGACGTGTTGCCGGTGATCAGGCAGATCTTATCGCCGGCGAAAGGCCTTACCGCCGAGGCGGGTTTCCGCGCCTATTACAAGTTGCGGGAGCTGAGGGTCCGTGCGCACGGTCTTTTGCGCGGCCTGGATGCCCTCCTGGTGCCCACCGCTCCTTTTCACCCCACCCGGGAAGAAGTCGAAGCCGATCCGATCGGGGTCAATTCCCGCCTTGGAGCCTATACCAATTTCGTCAACCTGCTGGACCTGTGCGCCTTAGCCATACCCTCGGGAATGCGCGCCAACGGACTCCCGTTCGGAGTCACCCTCATCGCGCCGGCTTTCCACGATGGCGCCCTGGCCTCCTTGGGCGCGGCCTTCCATGCGGCCACGGGCTTAGGGCTGGGGGCCACTGCGCATCGTGTTCCATCGCCCTCTTCCGCTCCGCTGATCGATCCTTCCGGGCCGGAGGGCCGTCGCAGCGCGCGTCTGGCGGTGGCCGGCTTGCATCTTTCCGGTCAGCCTTTGAATTGGCAATTGCTCGAACTCGGCGCGCGCCTCAACGCCACGGTACGCACCGCGCCCCGCTATCGCATGCATTTGATCGAAAGGCCGGGCCGGAAATTCCCGGGCTTGGTGCGTGTGGAGAAGGGCGAGCCGCTCGAACTCGAGGTGTGGGAGATGAGCCCGGCCGCTTTAGGCGCCTTCATGGAAAAGGTCTTGGAGCCCTTGTGCATCGGGACGGTGGAATTGGAGGACGGCGAGAAGGTCAAAGGCTTTTTGTGCGAAGCCTGGGCGGTCGCGGACGCCCGGGACATTACGGCCTTGGGAGGATGGCGGGCTTACCTCGCCCAAGCGTAGGGGCACGATCGGTAAGTTGCCGGCATGACAGGAAACCGCGAGTGCGTAGGATGACCAGCGTTCGCGATTTGAGTACCGTTCCGGAATGCATTCTTTGCAATGGCCGGTCCTGTTCGTCGCGGGGGCCCTGGCAGGCGGGCTCAACGCCTTGGCAGGCGGGGGCGGCTTCATCACCTTGCCCTCCTTGATTTGGGCGGGCGATGCGCCCGTGATCGCCAACATCGGCGGGACTATAGCCGTATGGCCGGGTCTGGTCGCCACCCTGTTCGCCTACCGGCGGAACCTGCAAGGCCGCAAGCATCCCCTCGCTGTTTATCTCACTATGGCCGTTTGCGGAAGCGCCTTAGGCGCCGTCCTACTACTCTTCACCACCAATGCCTTCTTCATGGCGCTGCTACCCTGGCTGCTGCTCTTCGCCACCACCCTATTCATCACCGGCCCGAAAATCACCTCCCGTCTCGTGGCCATACGCGGGTCGGAGGCGCCCTTCCCGCCCTGGGTGGTCTACCTACTGCTTTTCTGCATCGCCGTTTACGGAGGCTATTTCGGCGGCGGCATGGGCATCATGACCTTGGCCGTGCTCACCCTGATCGGCATGCGCGACATCCATGAAATGAACGCGCTCAAATCGCTACAAGTCATGGTCATCAACGGGATCGGGGTCGTCGTCTTCATCGTATCCGGCAAGGTGCATTGGGCTCCCGCCCTGGTCATGACCTCGGGCTGCATCGTCGGGGGCTATGCGGCCGGGCACTTCGTGCAGAAGGTGGAACAGGGGAAGGTTCGCATCGCCATCGCCTGCCTGGCTTCGGCCATGACGCTTTATTTCTTTTTCAAAGCCTACGCTTAGGATACCGGCTTCGAGCCCGGACCCCTTATGACGCGCATTTTGCACGCTCGGCAGGGTCTGGGTCGAAAAAGCGCTTTGGCGGGGGGAAAGTTGGCTGGAGTGGTAGGGATCGAACCTACGACCGATCGGTTAACAGCCGATTGCTCTACCGCTGAGCTACACTCCAATAACGGCTGGCAAAAGTAATCAAAAGCCAATTCGGCGTCTACGCGCATCTGGATGGGAAACTCCATCGCCAAGCCGAGCCTCTTTATAGATTTCTCCGGCATGCCTTTAGCCCAAATCATCACCTTGATTCTCTTGCCCATCCTTTTGGCGGGAGGGCACGGCTGGTTCACCAATTGGCTGGCCGTAAAACTTCTCCTCAAGCCGGTTCGCCCCATCCATATCCTGGGGATCCGCATCCAGGGCCTTTTGCCCCGCCGCCAGGCCGATTTGGCGGAACGCATCTCCGAGGCCATCGCCCGGGAGTTCCTCAAGGAAGAGGACATCATGCAGTTCCTGAAGCGGGTGGATCCCGCCCAGGCGATGCGCCAGCTGATATTGGATAAATGGGAAGAGAAGGTGGGGGAAATCCTGTCGGGAATCCCCCTCGTCGGCATGTTCGTCACGCCGGATAAGCTCGGGAAGATACGGGATAAGGTGGCGGATATGTTCTCCTCCGAGGCGGAGAAATACACCGAGCTCCTGGTAAAGACGCTGGAGACCAAGATCGATTTGCGGGATACCATCCGCCGCAATATCCTGGCTTTCGACGTGCAGCGCCTGAACGACATCATCGAGCAGATCGGGTACAAAGAGTTGAACGAGATCGCCATCATCGGGCTGGTCCTGGGCGTGTTCATCGGAGTCATCCAGGCCGCGGTGAACTTCCTCTATTTCCGCATCGGACATTGACTGCGCGCCGCCTGGCGCGGCCTTCTCCCAACCTCTATCTTCTTGATACGGGCCGGCCGTACCGGGACTCCCGGACCCCGGGAGGATTGGCGCCCAAACAGGTCCGGGTGGTAAAGTGAAAAGGGGCCCGCCATGCGCATCCTGATCGCCGATAAGCTGGACGTCCGCTACGTGGGCGCCTTGAAGGATTTGGGTTTCTCGATAGACGAAACCAAGGGCTTGACCCCCGGCGCGCTCCCCACGGCCGCCGCCACGGCCGAAATCCTGGTGGTCCGCTCAACCCTGGTTCCCGGTTCGCTCTTGGCCGCTTTCCCATCCTTAAGGCTCATCATCAGGGCGGGAGCCGGCACGGATACCATCGACGTCGCCGCCGCCTCCGCGCGCGGCATCCAGGTGAGCAATACCCCCGGCCGCAATGCCGACGCTGTGGCCGAAATCGCCTTAGGGCTACTCCTGGCGGCCGATCGCCATATCGCCGACGGGACGCGGGACCTACGCGCCGGCCACTGGACCAAGGCCGCCCTGGGGCAGGGAAGGGGCCTGATGGGCCGGACCCTGGGCCTGGTGGGGTTGGGTTCGGTAGGGCATGCCATGGCCCGCGATGCCAAGGGCCTGGGAATGAAGGTCAAGGCCTGGTCAGATCACCTTACGCCCGCGCTTGCCGCCGAGGCCGGGGTGGAGTTCGCCCCATCGCTCCTCGATTTGGCCAAGTCCGTGGATGCCATCAGCGTGCACGTCGCCTCCACCGCGGCGACGCGCGGCCTGCTTGGGCGCGAATTCTTCGCGGCCCTTAAGCCCGGCGCCCTCTTCGTCAATACCGCCCGGGGCGAAGTGGTGGATCGCGAGTCCCTGATAGAAGCCATCCGCGGCAAAGGACTAAAGGTGGGATTGGACGTTTTCGCCGGGGAACCGAAATCCGGGGACGCCCCCTTCGCGGATCCGGAATTGGCTTCTTTATGCGTCGGAACCCCGCATTTAGGGGCCTCTACCGATCAGGCCGCGGAAGCTGTGGCCGAAGAGGTGGTACGTATCGCCCGGGTCTTCCGGGAAACCGGCCAGGCCCCGAACGCCGTGGCGGTCTAGGGGCAGCGCGCAAGGTACCGTAACGCCGGAGTTGCCCTCCCGGGCTCCCCGGCCCCGTTTTCATCCTTTGTTTACGCGGATATCCTTGACGATTTCGCGCGGCGCCCGGTACCATAAATCCGGATGGGTTCCCGAAAATACCGCCACCTCCCCGCTGCCTTCGTAGCGGGGGTGTTGGCCCTGATAATCCCGACCGGCGCCGCCGATCCCGTGGGTGAAACGATTCGTCTGATCCTGGACGAGCGGACCTTCGATTCCCGCGAGCCCGCCATGGGCGATTTCCTGGATTGCCCCGATGCCAGGGGACCCTGCCAGGCGATGGTCCTGCCGCGCGTGATGGCGGATGAAAAAGTGGTCCTGCCCCGCAATAAGCCTTTGGAATCTCTTCGTTTCCTCTCCTTGAAAGGCATTCGCGCCCAAGGCGGCGATCCGATGCTCTCGATCGCCTTGTTCGCCACGCCGAAAGGCGACTCCGTTTTCGCCGACCTGAACGATGACGAGGATCTGGGCAATGACGGCCCGGGAAAGTTCTGGCCCAAAGGGGACTCTTGCGTGACCTTGGGGCATATCGGGGGAGGCATGTCGCCGCTTACTCTTTGCCGCGTGGGCGGGAATGCGAAAGCCTGGCGGGAGAAATGCGAGGGCCTGAAGCGGAACGTGACCTGGGCCATGTGCGACGACGAGCCGGTTCGCGTCCGCGTCATGGACATCAATGCGGGCTGGCTGGAATCGGGCGTCAAGCATTGGTGGCTGGGGGTATGCGATGTCGATGGGGATGGCCGTATCCGCTTGGACGGGGGCGATCGCGTAGTGGTGGACTGGGACGGGGAAGGTTCCCTGGTGAAATCGTTGGACGCGGGCGGCATCGCCGCGGCTCCGGGAGCTCCCATCCGGTTCTCCCTGGATTCGGTTTCCTACCAGGTCGTCGCGGCCGATGAGAAAGGCGGATGGCTGGACTTGAAACGCTTGTCTGCTTTCGATCCGGCGGCCGCGGCCCCCAAGGCGATCGAAGGGCGGCCGGCCCCCGATCTCCGCTTCGTGAACATGGACGGCGATACCGTGCGGCTTTCCGACTTGCGCGGGAAGAAGGTGTTATTGCATTTCTGGTCCACCCTCTGCAAGCCGTGCCTCGACAACTTGGAGGGGGTGCGGGGATTCTGGAAGTCCTTCGGGGGCAAGAACTGGCAAGTGGTGAGCATTACCACCGATTCCGACTTGCCTTCGGTGCAGCAAGCGGTGCTCAAGCACCATATGGATTGGATGGTGGGCATGGCCGGTCCCGAGGCCCGGCGGTTTTACGCGAATCATCCCCTGCCTATGCTCGTGAAGATCAACGAGAAGGGTTTGGTGGAGAACAAGAATCTGGAATTGGGCCCGCATGCCCGCTAGTGCTGGACAAGGCCGAAGGGCCGGCCGGCGCGCACGGAATGTGCGTGGAAATACGCAGGTTACCCGTACCCTGCAGGTTTCCCCAGGCCATAGACTTACGGAATGAAGGGTTGGAAATGATGAAGAGCGGAAAGAACATAGCGAGACTGGCGACGGCAGGCGCTTCCCTGGCCAACGGATTCTGGGCCTCCCTGGCCCAAGGTCCCGGGCATGCTTCCCCGGTGCCGGTCTTGACGGCGGTGGCCGCCGTTTGGGCCGGTTACTTCAGCTTGGCGTGGCTGGTGCAAGGAATGCGTTCCTAGAACCCGCCGCAGTGCCGGAAACCCGGTTCAGCGGGTCCCGGGCACTGCGAATTCGGGCGCCGCTCCGCGCCGTCCCTTCGGCGACTTCCGGCCCGCGGCATCCCGCCGGCGATCCCGATCGATAACCCGAGCCGACTGCTTTCCGGCCCGCATCGCGGAAGGGCTTCCCGCCGTGGCATCCAAGCTAGGCCAGCCATCCTTCGTCCAATACAATGGCCGTATCCATAAGGTGGACGCGCCCGCGTTATTAGCATCGTAGGCGTGGTTCGCCAGGAAAGCGGTATCCCGATCGACGAACACGGCGCAGTGCCCCGGGCCCTTCCAGCGCGCATCCCCGGCATCGATCAAATCGCCTCCCCCCGAGGCCATGGCCACGCCGCGGCTATCGGCGTAGGGCCCGTCGATCTTCGCGCTCCGGCCCACGCGGATGTTGTAGGTGCTGGCCGCGCCCTGGCAGCATTTGTCCCAGGAAACGAACAGGTACCAATAGGGTTCCCCGAAGAAGAGGAACGGGGCCTCGATGCCGCCGCTATGGGTGGCCAGGCCGATGCGTTTGGCGTCCGAGGCCGGCTTGCCGGTGGCCGGGTCGACCCGAAGCAGCTGGATTCCCGACCAGAATGAGCCGAAGACCAGCCAGGTCGCGCCATCGCGATCGACGGCGGCGTTCGGATCGATGGCGTTGAAGTTGTCGGAGGCTTGGGAGCGGATGACCATTCCCTGGTCGGCCCAGTCGCCCCGACCGGTAGCGTCCAGCGTGGGCGAGGTCGCCAGGCCGATGGCGGAAACGTTGGAGCCGAAGGTGGATACTGCGTAGTAGAGCCAATATTTCCCGTCGCGGAAGGAGATATCGGGGGCCCACAATGAGGCCGTGGCCTGCGGGACGTAGGTCTTCTGCCAGGCGGGATTGGCGGAGTATACCGAGCCGGCGTTCCGCCAGGTCACTCGATCGGGAGAGGTCTTGATGGCGATGCCATTCCCGGTAGAGACGATCACGTAAGCGGATGCGGTTTTGATCAGGGCGGGATCATGGACACCCAAGTCGCCGTGCAGGGGATTCACGGCCTCCTGCGGCAGTCCGGCGCTGGGGAGGAGGGCGATGAGAAAAAAGGCCGGTGACGCCTGGATTATTTTCGTGAACGGGCCCTCATTTGACGAAGGATGCGATTATAGCTCCCGCATCCATGATGGCGCTGCTTTCCTCGTCCGAGAATTCGTAAGGGATGGGTTTGCCCACTCCCACGGTGCCATAGACCCTTCCATCCAGCATCATGGGCGCCGAAATGGAACCTTCCATCTTGGTGTCCTTGGCCCCCGGCTTGGCCACTCCCGAATTATCGGTCTGCAAATTGCAGACCTGCACGGCTTGCTTGCGTTCCGCGGCGATGCCGGCCATGCCTTTCCCGATCGGGATCATCTTCACCTTATCGAGGATGGAATCCGGGATTCCCCTCCTGGCGCGCATTTTTAGCATGCCCGTGGAGGCATCGATGGTATGGATGGTGCCGACCTGGCACTGGAAGGCTTCGAGCAACTTGGTGAGGACCAGATCCATGGTCGGATCGGAATTCCCGCCCTTCTGCAGGATGGCGCGCACGTCGGCCAGTAAGGAGTCCTTGGATATCGTATTCGGCATGTTACGGTCCTCCGGATGACCGGACGCGGGCGTCCCCGCCGCGCATCCGCCCCATAAATATAACCTTGCCCGCCCGCGCCGCCATCCGAAGCGAGGCGGCCCTTTGGAGGAAAAAAACGTCTTGGGTTGGTAAAGTTCTTCGTGGGACCGGGAATCGAGGGGAACCTTCTCTCGCGCCCGGAAGAGTCTATTTTAGCGGACAGTCCTGGCCGGAGCCATTCGATTATCGAAGCCCGGGGCAGGTTTATTGGCGCGAGAAGGAGTCCTGATGGCGGCGAATGCGAAGCTTGAGGCTTGGGTCCAGGAAACGGCCGCGTTGTGCCAGCCGGCGCGCATCGAATGGTGCGACGGCTCTCAAGCCGAGTACGATCGGCTTTGCGATCTTTTGGTCAAGAGCGGGACCTTCACCCGCCTCAACCCCCGCAAGCGTCCCAACAGTTTCTATTGCCGCTCCCATCCCGAAGACGTGGCGCGTTCCGAAGAGCGCACATTCATTTGCTCCCTTCGCCGCGAAGACGCCGGGCCTACTAACAATTGGAAGGCCCCGGCCGAGATGCGATCCAAGCTGACGGATCTGTTCCGCGGCTGCATGCGCGGGCGTACGCTCTACGTTGTGCCGTTCAGCATGGGCCCCTTGGGTTCGGACATCGCCCGCATCGGGGTGCAGCTCACCGACTCGGCCTACGTGGCGGTTAGCATGCGCATCATGACCCGCATGGGCGATGGCGCCTTGCGGGTGCTCGGCGAAGGGGGCTTCGTGAAATGCCTGCACTCGGTGGGCGCGCCCCTGTCCCCTGGCCAGGCGGATCTTCCCTGGCCCTGTAATCCGCCGGAAAAGCATATCGTGCATTTCCCGGAAGAGCGCGCAATTTGGTCCTACGGCAGCGGATACGGGGGCAACGCCCTATTGGGCAAGAAATGTTTCGCCTTACGCATCGCTTCGGTGATGGGACGGGATGAAGGCTGGTTGGCCGAGCATATGCTGATCCTGGGAGTGACTTCGCCGAACGGGGAAAAGACCTATGTGGCGGCTGCGTTCCCTAGCCAATGCGGTAAGACCAATTTCGCCATGATGGTGCCTCCGGCCACCATGCCGGGCTGGAAAACCTATACGGTAGGGGACGACATCGCCTGGATCAAACCCGGGCCGGACGGGCGCTTGCGCGCCATTAATCCGGAGGCGGGCTTCTTCGGGGTGGCGCCGGGAACCAGTTGGGAGTCCAATCCCACCGCCATGCACAGCATCGCCAAGGACACCATCTTCACCAACGTGGCATTGACCGGCGACGGGGATGTCTGGTGGGAAGGATTGGGCGCGCCGCCGAAGGAGGGGATAACCGATTGGCGGGGAAACCCCTGGACCCCGGAGAGCAAGACGCCGGCGGCGCACCCGAACTCGCGCTTTACCGCCCCGGCTTCCAATTGCCCCAGCATCGATCCGGCTTGGGAGGATCCCGCCGGGGTACCGCTATCGGCCATCATCTTCGGCGGGCGGCGGGCCACCAACGTTCCCCTCATCTGCCAGGCCTTCAATTGGATCCACGGCGTTTTCATGGGGGCCACCATCGGATCGGAAACGACCGCGGCGGCGGAAGGGAAGACGGGTCTGGTGCGCCGGGACCCGATGGCGATGCTTCCCTTCTGCGGTTACAACATGGGGGATTACTTCGCCCATTGGATCAAAATGCGAAAGCTGATCAAGCGCCCTCCCTTGATCTTCCAGGTCAATTGGTTCCGGCGCAACCCGGAAGGGAAGTTCATGTGGCCCGGTTTCGGCGAGAACATGCGCGTGTTGGCGTGGATCGTAGGCCGATGCCAGGGCCGCCGCGGGGCCATCGAATCCCCCCTGGGGTGGATGCCTTTGGCGGAAGAGATCGAACTCGACGGCTTGCAAGGATTTACGCCAAAGAACTTCGAGGACCTTCAAGCCATCGACATCGACGCCTGGAAGCGCGAGGTGATTTCCCAAGATGAACTATTCATATCGCTTTACGATCAATTACCGAAGGAACTGATCTTCCAAAGGGAGCTGCTGATTTCCCGGCTCTAAGAAACGACCCGACCGAGGGGAGGAACGGGCAAGGGGATGTGCGAGGGAATCAAGCCTGCGGCGGGATTCCGCGCAGCCAAGCCTGGCCGTTCCACATCTTGCCGGCCTTCCGCAGCATCAGGACGGCGAGAGTCACTTCCTCCCAGCTTTTGAACTTATCGAAGTAGCCGTTAGGGGCCCCGGCATGCGATCCCAAGGCCGAGCTGAAGGCTTCCAGGGAAGAACGGAAATCCCCGAACATATCCATCAGTTGCCGCAACTGCGGCAGCCAAACCCGGGCATTGTCCTGCGGAACGCCATGGGAATGCTCGTCGATGGGGGAGACCATCCCCGCCGGGGTGAAGGCTGATTCGAAAATGACGAAGTCGCCGGCCTCGAAAAGCTTGGTCCCCAGGCGAACCGCCTGGACCTCCCCGGCTTCGGTCGCCATCTTGATGTATTCCCCGGTGAACGGATGTTTCATGGGCTTCCCTCACCCGGATTTTACCATCGGGAGTAGCGGGAAACCAGGGAGGTTAAGAATTAGGCGAGAGGGGACTCTACCCAGCCGGGGTTCGGAGGGGGGGTGGGGCATAAGCCGTTGGCCAGGGCCTGGATCAGAATGGAAGCCTTTTCCAATTCCTCGGCTAAGTCTTTCTTGTTTTCGGCGGAACGGTACTGCAAATACAGGCGTTCCTTGTCGCTGGCCTCCGCCAGCACGTTCGCGAGACGCTCTGACTCGACCTCCCCCAGCTCTTCGCCCACGCATTCGGCAAGCCGGGTCGAATACAGGACCAATTCCCGACTGGGATCGTTGGGCAATTGATCCCTTCCCAATTCGGAAGCCAAAGCCTGCAAGCTGGAAGCGATGCGGGAGAATAGGGTCGCGGCCTCGACCTTGCGCCTGGGATTGGCCAGGGCGAAGCGCCGTTCATATTGGATCAGGCGCCGGGCCACGAAGGAAAGGTTTTCGATGGGTCCGGCCATGCCCTGTCAGTCCTTCTTCTTTCCTGATTGGGAGGGCGCGGGTTCCACGCGCGTGTAGGGGATGCACCGCGAAGGGGTTCCCTGGATTTCAGGCGAGGGAGGCGGCGCCGGAGAACCGGAGTCGGTTTGGGACGAATCGGCCGAGATCGCTTTCTTGGCGTCGTCCTTTTCCTGCTTGCCGTTGGCTTTTTTCTTGCCGGCTTCCGGCTTCACCTGTCCCTTCGGCGCGTCGAACCAATAGAAGCACCCGTTCTTGTCGTATACGGTTTTGCCGGGTAGAGGGCTGATGATTTTCTGGTAATCGCTTTCGTCGATGCGCACCTGGAAGTCCCGTACGTCGATGGGATCATGGAGGATCAAATCGACCGATCCGGCCGTGCAGCCTACGCATTGGATCCCCTTGATGCTGCCCAACAAGGGATCTTCCTCCGCCCGGGCGGCGAAGGCCACGGAAAGCATGGCTGCCAGGAAGACGGGCTTCCGGAGCGATGGGAGTTTGCGGTGTTCTGCGGGGCACATGGGTAACTCCTCGGTGACGGGTCCGGCCGGGGCCGGCAGCCGGCTGCCGCCGGCTAGAACAATTTAACCTCTTTTGCCCGTCGGAAGGCGGGAGGCATCGGCGTTTTTTCCTTGGTGGCGCGCCGGCCAAGGTGTATTTTCGGCCGTGCAGTCATAGTTCCCGAAAGAATCCCCGGGGAGGCTCCCATGCAAGGCAAAATGCCCCATGTTCTGGTGGTCGATGATGAGCCGGCTTTGGGACGCCTGATGGCCGACGTGCTGCGGATGAACGGATATTCCGCGCTGACGGCCGCGCATGCCCTGGAGGCCTTGGAGCTAAGCGCCGGGGAAGCCGGTCGGCCGGAATTGCTCGTCACCGACGTGATGATGCCGCCCCATTGCGATGGGGTCGAGTTGGCGCGTTTGCTGCGCCTGGGCAGTCCCAAGCTTAAGGTCCTTTACGTCTCGGCGTACGCGGGTGATCCGCTCGTGGCTAAGGCTTGCGGCGATCCCCTAGGCGAATTCCTTCCCAAGCCCTTAAGCCCTTTGGTTCTGTCGCAACGGGTGGAAGCCATTTTGCGCGGAACCCGCCTCGCCAGCATGCGCGAGTCCTGCCGCATGCGCGGTACCGTCCTATTGCGGGTGGCCGATCCCAATCGGCGCCACTGGATCCGCGAATCCCTTCGCGAAAGCGGCTTTTGGGTGTTGGATACGGCCCATGGGTCCGAAGCCATTTTCATCGGACGCTGGCATGATGGGCCCATCCATCTGATCCTGGCGGACCCGCCCGACTCCGCGGAAAAGCCCTTCTGGGCTTCCACCTTATCCGGCTACCGGCCCAATCTCGACCTGCTGTTCGTGGAGGAGGATCGGGACGGCATCCGCATGCGGCCGGCGCGAGAGCCCGCGTCCATCCCGGAACTATGGGAAACCGTGAAAGAGATCTTGGCGCGGACCGCCGTCTGATCGCCTCGGCCGCTATTCCGAAGCCTTTTTCCATCGGACGTGGACGTTGCGCCAGAAATGGATGGCATCCGTCAACCCATCCTTCTCCAGCAGCTTAAGCATGTTCTCCAAGGCGTGGGTCACGGCCATGGTCTTATCGTAGAGATCGCGATTGGCGATAAGGCGGCCGGGGCCATGCGTGGTGTCCTGGCAGGCGATGGCAATCTCTTCGAGGCCATGGAGTACGACGGTGGATTGCGCGGTCAGGCGCGCCAGCCGATCCAGGGTCCGCTCGGCGCGCGCGACCAAGGTATCGCTTTGGGAGGATAAGCCGCGCCCTAGGCGATCCATGCCTGCCACCGCCGTTTCCAGTCCATCCAATTGCGACCCGGCCGCGTTTTGCAAGGTATCCATGTCCCTGGTCAAGGCCGCGAATCGCTCCAGCACGGGATATACGCGCAGGGCCAGGAATTGTTGGACCGAGAGGGAAGTGTCGGAACCGCGGTCCAGACGCATGCTCAAACGCTTGTATTCGGATACCGTACGCAGCAATTCTTCCACGCGATGGATGGATTCGGAAACCCCCGTGCTGAAGTCCCCCTGCTGCACCCTTTCCGCGTCCATGGGCTCGCGCGAGGTGCCGGGCACCAGGATTACCATGCGCGCGCCGAAAAGGCTGTAGTTGTAGTTGACGAAGCGCGAATCCGCGGGGATAGGCGTACCATGGAAGAATTCCAAGGTGGCGATGGCCTCGCCGTTTTCGGCCTGGATGGAAGCCACTCGGCCCACGGTCACGCCGCGCAGCTTCACGGGATCGTCTTCCATCAGCGTGCCGATGGCGGGGAAACGGACTCGCACGCGATGGTGGGGGAAGAGCACGCCTTCCCGGAGGCCCATGACCAGGGCCAGGGCTGCGAGCAGAATCGCGAGGGCCGAGGCGTAGCCGACGATGCGGGCGTATTTCTCCATGCTGCGGTTCCGGAGAGCGGTAAGCCGCTCTCTAAGGAATGTAGGAATGATACGAATTCGCGAGAGTCGGATTGTACATTTGTCCCCATGCCGGAACGGCCGTCCATCGCATTGGCCAAAAGGCTTGCGCGCGCATGCCTCCTCGTCTGCCTTCTGGGTTGCTTCCTGGGGTGCGATGGCCGCAAACCTTTACGCGAAACGCCTCTGCCCGCATCGCAACGGAGCCTTTCCCTGGAGGCCTTTCGCCCGCCGGAGCAGTTGGAGCAGATCGCGGACTGGTATCCGGGTGATTGGCGCCTGCACCTGTTCCTGGGGCTCACCGATACCTCCCGGCAAGTCCGCATCGCCGAACTGATCCGCGCCGATAGCCTGCGCCCAGGCCAACCCATGATCGCCTTTCGGCTTTGTCTCGCCTATCTCGAAGCCGCCGGCACGGCGGCCGGTGACAGCGCGGGCGATCCCCGCCAGGCGCGCCTATGGCTCGACAAGGCCCTGGCCCGCGATTCCGGCAACGGGGTGCTACGGGTGATCGAAGCCTATCTCTTGCTCCGGGAAGGACGCGTGCCGCAAGCCCGCGCCCTCTTTCAAGATCCGCGGCGGCTCCCGCGGGGCGATTTCTATTACCCCCGCTTGGAAGAAGCGCTGCTGGGCCTGTTCAGCGATTGCCGCCAATGGAACCCTTACACCCTGACGGAAGCCGTCGCGCTCTATCGGCGGGCGCCTTTTCCGCCCTTCGAAAAGCTGATCGATATCCTGTATTCCGTATTCCTCTCCACCCAAGGCGAGCACCCGTATGATATGCGCCAGCGCGGAAGGGACGCCGCCCTCGGCCTTTTCCGCCTGGGCCGCAATCTGCGCGTGGATTCCTACGCGGGCCCCAAGGTGTTGTCGGGAGGATACGAACAGCGGTCCCTCGGATTCATGTTCCAGCTCAAGGCCGCCGAGTTCCTGACCTTGTACTATCGGACCTTCGAGGATAGCGCGGGCGCGAGCGAGGCTTTCGCCGGCCTGACGGAAGCGCAAAAGGAATACGATGCCTTCCTGGCATCCCGGCCCTGGGAGGATTCGGCGACCACCCATTATCTGGATGCCTGGTCCGCATTGATCCGGGACCGACCCAAAATGAAATTGTCCCAGGCTTTGGACAGCGCCCGGGAATGGACCTTGTGGAAACGCGCTATGGCGGCGCGGGTACCGCGATGGGATTCTCCGTGAAAGTCTCCGCGCGCGCGCGCGGATTGGCCTTGGCCCTGATGCTGGCATCGGGTTTCGCCACCGCCTTGGAAAAGCGCGAGCGGGTGGCCCCGGAAGAAAGCCCAGCGCAGGTCCTGGCCTCGCGCGTGCAGCGACTGGGCGCGCGCTCCGTCCTGCGGGAGATTTATGAAAAGCCCGGCTGGGCCGACGTGAAGGCCGGCATCGTTTCAGCCGATCCCGCCTGGTTGGAAGTAGGGGATGCCTTGCGCGCGGCGGCGGAGGGCGATGCGGCCGATGAGCTGGATCTGGCTTTCGCCGAGGCCATCAGCCGCGATCCGCAACGCGTTTTGGAATATGCCCGGGGGCTGGATGACCCGGAAGCCTTCGCGGATTTGTGCGGCGCCTTGCCGCTCGATGCGCCCGTTCCCCAATGCCAGCGCGCTTTGGTCCGGCGCAAACGCGCCCTGCTCAAACTGCCCCAGTCGCCCTGGGCCAGCCAGTCCGCCGCCTGCCTCGCCGCCATCGACAGCGCGTACACGCAATTGGATGAGGAACAGGAGGAAGGGGAGTAGCATGGGCCCGGCGAGGAATGCCGGGCCCTTCATTACTAAGGACTACTGGGCCAGATAGACGACTTGACTGAAGGAGTATTCGCCGGCCTTGAAAGCCGCCAGGTACAGCCCCGATTTGGCCTTCATCTGCTGCCGGTTCACGGAGTAGGATCCCGCGGACTGCTGTTGGCTGATGACTTCCGACCGCAGGCTTCCGTCGAGATTGTAGAGCTTCAGGGAAACGAATTCCGTCTTGGGCAGGGAATAGGCGATTAGCCCGGTTCCCGAGGCATGGAAATCGAAACCCTTCTTAAAGGCGCTTCTGACGGCGATCACGTTACCCGGGTTGGCGACTTCCGGCGCGGTCCAGAGTTTGTTCAATAACGTGGTCTTCCGGGAATCCGTCGCCGACCAGGTTCCCCAGCCGTCCTTATTGGAGATGGGGTCGTAAGGGGTCTTGTAGATGCCGTAGGTATCGCCGGATTCCGGATTGATGGACCAATAAAAGGAGTCGTAAATGCCTTCCCGCGTCATATAATCGACGAAGGCGTCCTGCCACTTTTCATCGAAGGTATGGTCGGTTATGTAGCTGAACCTTTGCTGGTTGACGGCCTCGGCCTTGTTGGGCCAATCCATGTTTCCGCCGTACTCGCCGATGGCCACGGCATACCCCAGGGCCCTCAGGTATCCGAAGTGGTCATGCCAGCCCTTATCGAGCTTCGCCTGGTTGATCACGATGCGGCACTTCTTATCGCCGAAGGCATCGCCCTCGAGGCCGGCGCATTCGGGTTGGGTCGGGTCGGCGAACATCTTCTGCACGTAAACGGAAGGACCGTAGGTGTGCGGTGAAAAAACGATCTTGCTTTTCGGCATGGTGGGCGGCTTCAGGCCCGCTTCGAACAGGTTTTCGCCCCAGTTGGGATTCGAAGCCGTATCGCCGAACGGGGTCTTGTTGATGGTGGTGGGAGAGCCGTCCTGGTTGCCGTTCGTGCTACCGATTCCCTGGGCGAAGATCAGGAGATGGGGGTTCACGGCGCTGATGGCCCCGTAGGCCTGATCGATCAAGGAGCTCCATTCGCTCCAGCTGTAATCCCAGGGCTCATTGAAGATGTCGATGCCCATCACGTTGTCCACGCCGATGGCCGCGCCCAGTCCCGCCAGGGTCTTCAGATCGGCCAGCCACTTGGTCACGTTGTAAGCATTGATGTGGGTGACGGTGCTCGGATTGTCGGTCTCGGCGCAGGAATAATCCTCGCGCTTGAAATCGTAATCCTGGCGATCCTTGTCCACGTAGGGCGGGCGGGCATCCAACCGGCCCTTCCGCCAGCCCACGTAATTGGAGCAGGAGTGCATGTCCAACATGACGTAAAGGCCGGCGGCGGAGCAGGCCTGTATCATCGTCTTCAGGGCGGTGTACGCGCCTTGGATCCGCACGGCCTTCGCGTTCTTCAGATTGGGGTCCAGGCCCTGCGGATCGGCGTCCGACAAGGTCTGGGGCACAACCGGAATACGGATGCTGTTGAATCCCATGGCTTTGATTTCGGCGGCATCCTGAACGAGGGTACGACCGCTCTCGCTCCAGAACATATTGCCCAGGTACAATTCCATCGGAGCTCCGCTGGGGTTGGTCGGGTCCGACGACGGCTCGTGCCGTCCTTCCAGCCCGAACCAGGACCCGCCTTTGATCCGGAAAACCGCGCCATTGAGGGTGATATTGCCTTTGGCATCGACGGCCCATTCATTCGCGGCTTGGGTCGCCGTGACGGCCATGATCGTTGAAAATGCCGCGATCAGGGCTACACTTTTGCTTTTTCGTTGGCTTTTCATTGTCAGGGCTCCAGGTTGAGTAATTGGCTACGCTTCGCTATCGGCTCGGTTTCCATTCCCCTCGTTGTCCATTCCCGATTCCAAACAGCCTGGTTCTTCGGTAGAACCTAATGCTTCGGTCTTTCTTTGTGCTTCGGAAAATTCGGAAGGTTCACCCTTCCATTCCCTAATTCAGCCGGCGTTTAGGGTTTTGTAGGGACCTCCCAAGCCGGTCCTTTGGCCCCGCCCCCGAGCTTAGAGGACCCGGTAGGTCAGAGTAACCCCGATTTCGGTTCCGGATGCATCCTGTGAACCGGTTACCATCCGCTCCCGCTGTCCGGGAAATCCCAGGAACCCATCCATGATGAGCTTGTCCTCCAAGACCCCAAGGCTGAATCCCAGGCTTAGGGCGCTATAGGCGGCCGGGGCGTCCGGCTTGGAGTTGAACGAAGGCGTGCGAACGCCAATCCGGCTGGTGGAAAGGAAGGGATCGAAATGGAAATCACGATACCCGGGACTGTCCTTCGGGTCCTGGCGCCAGGTCCATCCGGCGCGTAAGACGAGGCTCACCGACTTCGGAAAGTCGATGGGAAGGCGATGGACGTTATGTTCCAGGCCAAGGGAGAAGCGATTATACCGTTCATCATGCGTACTATCGGACTCGTAGGCGTGGCCGGCGGTCTCCCATTCCATGAGCAAGGAGACGATTTCCCGGAAGCTGACCTGCCCGCCCAAGCCGAAATCGGTGATGCTCCTCGTCAATTTAAGGGAGTCGATTTTGCTTCCCTTCTTGAAGGGATCCTGATTGCCTTTCAGGCCTGCATAACCTTGGGCGTTCTCGGAACGGTGCGCGAAGCGGATGGCCGGCTGCAGCCGGAAATCCTGCACCATCAGCGGGTACAGCCACTGGGTTTGGAAGGTCCAGTAGTCCGTCCAAACCGTAGGATATTGGATGCCGTCCCCTTGAGCCGGCCTGTACTCGCCGAAAGTACGATCGGTGCCGATCTCCAGCACGACATTGCCCATCACGGGTAAGGCCTCCGTGCCGCCGACATCGGCCAAGATTCCGTACCGGGGGAGCGTCATGGAGGCGACCCGTTCCAGGTTGCCCGTCGGACTCCTCAGGCTGTCGAAGCTGCCCCCGAAGCCGGCGAAGATCCCCATTTCCAAGGCCGGGAGCATGCGGCTGCCCACGTCGAAACGTAGCGAGGGGACGGAAAGCAGGATGCGGTTCGGATCGCCGGGGTAATCGATTGCGCCGAGGCGGGCATGGGCGCTGAACCCGAACCGGAACAGGCCGGACGCCGGGCCTGCGGCCATGTCCAAGCCGAACAGGTTGGCTCCGTTCTCCACGCTGTCGCCGCCGCGCTGACGGTAGGCTTCGGACTCGCGCAGGAAATAGAGACTGGCGCCGAACACTCCGGGCTGGAAGAAACCCAGTTGCGGAATGGATAAGTCGCTGTGGTTGATGGTGAGGGAATCCCCGGGAGTCGCGCGCTGGGAGCCCAGATAGCCGAGGGACAGCCCCAACCGCTCCTTGCGCGTTTCCAGCAGTCCCATGGGCGATCCGCCCTGATCGTATAGGTTATAAAGCTGGGCATCGGTGAAGCGGGGCTCGCCCAGGGCCAGGAGGCGCGGAGAATACTGGGAGGTAGCGGCCCGGTTGGCCGGTAGAGCCTCGGGAAACACCTGGGCCGGGGCAGGCGCGGCGGTCCAGGCGGCAAGGGTTAGATAAAAAAGGCTTAGGTTGGACAAAGGAGGTTTTCTCCGGTTCGAGGGTCCGAGAAATTTTTGTGTACAGAAGTAGGGGAGAGGTGCGGTAAAACTAATGGCAAGAACGGACGGGCACCAATATCCGTGGTGGATTTCCTTAGGAAACTTGACGGCTAAATTTTACCAAAGAGAGTCCAAAAACCCCAAAACCGATGGCGAGCATGGCCAATCCTTCGCGCCAGAGCTCGGTGAAGCCGGATCCTTTCAGGAACATCTCGCGCAGAACGTGCATGAACCATCGCACCGGATTACCCAGGGTTACGTTTTGCACCCAATGGGGCATGTTCTCGACCGGAAGGAAAAACCCCGATAAGAGGAGGAAGAACAGCAAGAAAAACCAGATGATGAAGAGGGCCTGCTGTTGGGTGCGGGCCAGCGTGGACGTGAGGATGCCGATGCCGAGGGAGGAGAGCATGTAGGCGGCGGTGAAGGCGAGCAGGGCGATATAGGTCCCACGAAAAGGGACTCCGAACCAGAAGCGCGCGAAGTTGAGCGCGAGCATCAATTCCGCGATGCCGATGATGAGGAAGGGAACGGCCTTGCCCACCACCACGTGGATGGGTTTAAGCGGCGTCACCATCAGTTGCTCCAGGGTGCCGGCCTCCTTCTCGCGGACGATGGAAAAACCGGTCAAGAGGGCGGTGACCATGGTGACGAGGATAACGGCGATGCCGGGAATCATATACCAGGTGGATTTCAAAGACGGATTGAAAAGCACGCTCGCGCCGGTGGAGACCGGCAACACTTGATCGAGCCGCATGCCATAGCCTTCCAGACGATGCCGCAAATCGCCCATGGCCCATTGGTTGAGGATGGCGCCCAGGTAGCCGCGCGCCACGTTGGCGGAGTTGGCATCCTGGCCATCCACCCAGAGTTGCACGCTGGCCCCTTCCCCATTCAAGGCCCCCAGGGAAGGCGTTCCGCCAGGCCCGGGATCGAGCCGGGTCGCCCGCTCCAGAACGCGGGAGAAATCCGCCGGAATGATCAGCCCGATCTTGATGTCTCCGCGATCGAGCCCTGCCCGGAGATCAGTCTCAGAAGCCGCCGAGCCCTTAAAATTGAAAAGCGGATTGTGCGCCACCGCTTCGATCAACTCCCGGCTGCGCGACCCTCCGTCATGGTTCAAAACCGCGACCGGGGTGTTCTTCACTTCCGTGGTGAGCGCATAGCCAAGCAGCAGCATCTGTACCATGGGGATCATGATCATCAATCGCAGCGAAGTCTTGTCCCGTTTGAGCTGGGCGAATTCTTTCCAGACGATGGTTCGGAATCCGTTCATAATTTCACCTTGAATTTGCGGATGGCGATGGCCGTAAGGAGCAGTCCTTCGCCGGCCAGCGCCGCCAAGGGCTTCCATAACTCCGCGAATCCCACCCCTTTTAGGATGATGCCGCGCACGATCTCGAGGAAATAGGTGGCCGGGATGATATGCGATAGGATGCGCAAGGGCAGGGGCATGCTCAGTACGGGAAAGATGAATCCCGACAGGATCACGGTGGGCATCATGGTGGCCCCCAGGGCCATGAACATGGCATGCTGCTGGCGCTTGGCGATGGTGCTGATGAGCAAGCCGATGCTCAAGGCGGTGAAGATGTAGACCAGGCTGCAGGCGGCCAGGAACCAGGGATTCCCGGCGATGTGCACCCCGAAGGCCAGTCGGCCAACGGCCAAAACCAGGAAGCCGTCCACCGCGGCCAGCAGCAGGTAGGGAAGGATCTTGCCTACGATGATTTCCAAGGGCCTTAACGGGCTAACCAGCAATTGGCCCATGGTTCCCAGTTCCTTTTCGCGGGCGATGGCCACCGAAGTCAGCAAGGCCGATATCATCAAGAGGATCACCGCCATCAGGCCGGGCACGAAGAAAAGGGCGCTCCGTTGCTCGGGATTGTAGAGGATAAGGGTCCTTACATCCAGCACGTGGGGCTGGCGCATGCCGACGACGTCCAGGGTGGCGCCCAGGAGGATGGGATCGGCCGCATTGCGGATGATGGCGCCCATGTTGGGATCGGAACCGTCGATGAGGGCCTGCACGTGCGCGCCTCCGGGCCGATGGAGATCGCGCGCGAAATCCGGCGGGAAGCGGAAGATGACGCGAACCTGGTACAACCGGAAAAGTTCGGCGGGATCGTCCGCGGTGAATACGCTCCCTTCCACCGAGAAAAGCGAGCTGGCGTCGATTTTGGACGCGATGGCGCGGGTTTCCGGAGAGGGCGAGGGATCTTCGATGAGGCAGGGGATGTCCTTGGCGTCGGCGTTGAGGGCGTACCCGTAGAGGAACATCATCATCACCGGCATCACGAGAACCACGACCAGGGTTTGCCAATCGCGGAAGATATGGCGCAGCTCTTTGCGCGCGATGGTGAGGAGCCGGGACCGCGACATCATACCGGCTTCTGTTCCGGACGCGGCCCATGTTCCATGAGCGGCTGATGTTCCATGAGCTTGAGAAATAGTTCATGTATAGAGGCGCTGCCGTGCTCGCGTTTCAGATCCCGGGGCGAGCCCATGGCCGCGATGCGTCCGTCGATCATGATGGACAAACGGTGGCAATACTCCACTTCGTCCATGTAGTGGGAAGTGATGAAGATGGTGGTTCCTTGCCCGGAGAGGCGATGGATCAGATCCCAGAAATTGCGGCGGCTGACCGGGTCCACCGATCCCGTGGGCTCGTCGAGGAAAAGGATCTCCGGCCGATGCAGATTGGCGCAAGCCAGGCTGAGCCTTTGTTGCCAACCCCAAGGCAGGGAAGAGGTCAGGCGGGGCAATAGATCCTTCAGCCCCAGGAAGGCGGCCATCTCTTCCATCCGGGCCCGCAGGTCCTTTCCGTCGAGCCCATAGAGCCTGCCGTACAGTTTCAGGTTTTCGGAGACGGTGAGGTCCGGGTAGAGCGAGAACTTCTGCGACATGTACCCGATGCGGGTCCGGATCTTGGCGCTCTCCTTCAGCACGTCGAAGCCGGCCACGTAGCCATGGCCGGAAGTGGGTTGCAACAAGCCGCAGAGCATGCGGATGGCCGTGGTCTTACCCGCGCCGTTCGCCCCCAGGAAACCGAATACTTCGCCCTTCGCTACGGACACGTCGATATGGTCCACCGCGGTAAAATGCCCGAAGCGCTTGGTCAACTGCTCGGTGCGGATGCTATAGGCTTCCGCGCTCATGGCCGGGCCTTGGCGTTCATGCCTTTACCACCGCCGGCGCCGCTTGGGCCTGCCCGGACAGCAAAGCGAAAAAGCAATCTTCGAGCGAAGGGTCGATGAGCGTGGCCGCGCCGGCATGCGGGACCGCCTGCTGGACGCGCGCGAGGGGATCCCCTCCCTGGCCGCCGGCCTCGGCGGCATGCAACGAGCCGCCGGATGGATACATCAATGCGAAGCCCGGAGGCGGCGGTCGATCCCCGGGATAGGTGAGGGTCGGGACCCGCGACGCGGGATCGGCATCCACGCGGTAGAGTCGGTAGGGATAAGCCTTCAGCAGTTCGGCCGGCGAGCCCTGGGCCAGGATGGAGCCTTCATGCAAGAGCATCACGGCGTCGCAGAGCGCGGCTTCATCCATGTAGGGCGTGGAGACCATCAGGCTGACGCCGTCTTTACGTAGGGCTTTGAGCATGGTCCAGAAATCCCGGCGGGCCACCGGGTCGACGCCCACCGTGGGTTCGTCGAGGAGGAGGAGCCGGGGCTGGTGGACCAGGGTGCAGGCCAGGGCCAGTTTCTGCTTCATGCCGCCCGAAAGCTGGCCGGCGCGCCTGCCGGTGAATGGGGTGAGGCCCGCGAAGGCGAGCAGGTCGCGCATGCGATCCCGCTTGGCCTGGCCCGCGATGCCGAAGATGTCCGCGAAGAAATCCAGGTTCTCGAGCACGGACAAATCCTGGTACAGGGAAAAGCGTTGCGGCATGTACCCGATATCGGAACGGATGGAGCGGAAGTCCTTCGCGAGATCGCGTCCCAAGACGCGCGCGCCGCCGGAGTCGGGATCGGAAAGCGTGGCCAGGATGTTCATCAGGGTGGATTTGCCCGCGCCGTCGGCCCCGATGATCCCGAAGAGGGAGGGATCGGGTACGTCCAGGGAAAGGCCGCGCAGGGCGCGTTCGCCCGCGTGGTCCTTGGACAGCGCGCGGATGGAGACGACGGGTTCCATGGGCTACTTCCAGACCTCCACCGGCAATCCCCGTTTCAGCAAGCCATCCTTGTTCGCCGCCAAGGCGCGCACCCGGAAGACCAGTTCGTTACGGCTCTCCCGCGTCTGGATATTCTTGGGGCTGAACTCGGCTTCATTCCCGATCCAACTGACCGTAGCCGGTAGGAAGGATCCTTCTTTCGATCCGCCCTGGTCCAGCCGGATGCGCACGGCCTGGCCGTATTTGATGCCGGACAGCCAGGTTTGCGGTACGAAAAAGTCGATGCGCAAGGTGTCTTCGCGGCCGATTTCGTATACCGGTTGGCCCGGCGCGGCGGTCTCATCCGGATTCTTGTACCGGGTCAGCACGCGTCCCGCCACCGGCGCCCGCAGATAGCATTTGCCGAGCTGATCCTGCAGCAATCCGATGCGCGCTTCCAAGCCTTGCCGTTTGGCGTCCAGGCTGGTGAGCATCTGCTTGGCAGCGGAAAGCTTGGCGCGGCCCGCGTCCAGGCCCGAGGCCAGTTTGTCTTCCTGCTGTGCCGGCAGCGAACCTTCCTTGGCCAAAGGAGCGATGCGCGCATAATCGCGTTCCATGCCCTTGACCTCGGCCTGCCCGCCCTGGATCTGGCTCTGCTGCGAGCGTTTGCCCGCGTCCAATTCCGCCAGGCCTGATCGGGCTTCCAACAATTGCAGGGCGTAAGGCACGGTATCGACGATCCCGAGCAATTCCCCGGTTGCGACCGATTGGCCTTCCTGTTTGGTTAAAGACTTCAATTGCCCCTGCGTCAGCGCCGCCACCTGGTAAGTCTCGGCCTCTACGATGGCCGAGCCGATGAAATCCGGATCGACGCGTCCCCCGCAAGCCGCCAGCAGTCCGGCCGCGCCTAAGGCCCAAGCCATCGTCCTTTTCCGGCCTCCGCCGGACTTCCCTATCGCCGTTTCTTTCCGCATCAGAACCGCAACTCCTTTCCGGAAGCGTAATCCCATTGCAACCGCGCCAGCCGCTGCAAGGTTCGCGCCTGTTCCATCGCCAACTCCGCGCGCGCCTCGTTGTTGCGCGCTTCCAGCCAATCCACGCCCGTCGCCACCCCCGCGTCCGTTTGCCGCTTCAAATCTTCGGATGCCGCGCGCGCCGCCTCGCGCGAGGCCAAGGCGGCCTGGTACTGCGCGAGCGATCTCACGTATTGCAAGCGCGCCGTGGCCATGGCTTTTCGCCAATCCTGTTCCAGCCTGCGCTTCTGTTCCGCCAGCTCGCGGGCCTGTACGTCAAGTTGCGCGCGCTGGGCGCGGTTGCGCGAACCGTCGAAGAGGTTCCACTTAAGCTGCAAGCCGAGGATCCCGTAGTTCATGAATTCATCTCCGGCCAAGTTCAATCCGGGATTGGCATAACGCCACCCGGCCGAGCCGAATAGCTGCGGCCACTTTTGGCCGGCTAGGACTTCCGCGCCCGCCCGCGCCTGGGCGGCCCCCAAATCCAAGGCCTCTGCGTCCGGCCGCGACGGATCGCCCGGCGGGTTCCAGACCGTGTCCGAAGGCGCGCTTGTGTCGGCGAGCAGGGACATGGCCATGGAACTGTCCGCCGGATCAGCGCCTGGGCCCGGATCCGCGCGGTCACCGAGGAAAGCGAAAACCTCGAAGGCGAGGGAATCCCGGGTGTTGCGGGCCGTGAGCATGTCGACTTCGATGGCGCGGGAGCGGGCCTGGGCCGAGAGCAGCCGGCTTCGCACCGCGGTGCCCGCTTTCACGAAGTCCTGGGATTGCTTTTCCAATTCGTGCGCGTGCTGCAACAACTTTTCCTGGTAAGTGGACTGCGCTCCCGCCAATTGCCAGGCATAGAAGAGCGCGGCCAGGCGCAGGGACATTTGGTTACGCGCCGCCCGCAGTTGGGCTTCCCGGGCCTTGACGCCTAGGCGTTGCGATTCCACCTTGCGTCCGCGGGCGAAGCCCGTGAACAGGGCGTAGGACGCGTCCAAGCCCGTCTCCACCCGGTCATGATCCCCCAGGGCCCGATCGATGTGGGTGCCTGTGGGCTGGGGAAAGGGAAGGTCGAGCTGGAGCTGGCTGGTCTTCGTCGTATAGGCGTAGCTCCCTAGCGCATCCACGGATGGAAGCCAGGCCGATCGCGCTTCCGCGACCTGATCCTGGGCGCGTTCGACCTCGAGCTTGAGCACGGCCAAATCCGGATTGCCGCGGAAAAGGCGGGCCTGGGCTTCGCCCAAGGTCAGGGCCCACGGGGCGGCGATGCTCGTCAGGATAATCCCGGTTATAATGGGGGCAATTCGCATATTCACCTCTGGATGCGGATCCCGTTCAACAGGGTATCGGCGATGGACTCGATGCGCTCCTCCAGGAAAGCCCGATCGAAATCGATGCGGAAACCGAAGGCGGGGCCGATGCGCCGGATCATGGGCATGATGAGGAAGGTGGCCACGGTCATGCCCAGCAGGTTCATGAAGAAATGCACGGGCGGGATGGGCTTCACTTTTCCGGCGCGGATCTCATCTTGCAAGGCTTTGACCAGGGTGGCCGGCACGTCCTGGAAGT